>Ga0210384_10004329_pt1 | contig 15906 bp, 15 predicted proteins | sample IncBWH2MmetaG_FD_160574 | JGI IMG/M metagenome (GOLD analysis project Ga0210384, IMG submission 160574) | Forest soil microbial communities from Barre Woods Harvard Forest LTER site, Petersham, Massachusetts, United States - Inc-BW-H-2-M | ecosystem: Environmental > Terrestrial > Soil >...
TGCTCCACCATTAATATTAAGAAGTTTAGTCTAAGTAACAATTCGTAAACTTCGACTGGGTCTAGCCGAATTCGGGGGTAAGTGGCACAGGCTTCAGCGTGTGGGGTTTGGTGCTTGCAAGGTCTACCCCCACAGGCTTCAGCCTGTGCCACTGGGAGGTTGCTCCGCTTGAAGGCAAAAGAAGAAGGGCGGCCCTTATTTCCGGGCCGCCCTTTTGAATGTTGTATCGTAAGGCTCGATGAGACTACTGCGGATCGACCTTCTTGCGGCCGGAGGCCACCGGTGGAGGCGCGCCGGTCGGCAACGCCGCAGGGGCTTTGGCTTCGCGGACGATGACTTGCGCGGGGGCTTCGATCACTTTGCCGCCCGTAGCCTTGGCCATCTGGGCGGCCGCGCCGCGCGCCGATCTGGATGGAGTCGGCACCACCGCGCCTTCGCCCTCTTTTTGGAACGTAAGGTGAAGGGATTTGCCGTCCCAATCGACGACCAGCATATCGCCGAAACGGACCTGCTCGGTCGCCAGCAGGTTCGCCAGCGGATACACCACATATTTCTCGATCGCGCGCTTCAAGTGCCGCGCGCCGTACTTGATGTCTGTCCCTTCCTGCAGCAGGAATCTCCTAGCCGCCGGCGCCACCCGGAACAGGAACTGCCCTCGCCCCGTGTCCAGCACTCGCTGCTGCACCATTCCCAACTCGATCTCCAGGATCTGCTCGAGCTGCTCGTGCCGCAGCGGATGAAATACCACCACCTTATCCAGACGGTTCATGAACTCCGGAGAAAACTTTTTCTTCGCCGCTTCCTGCGCCGTCCGCTCCACCTTGTGGTCCAGCTTGTCCTCGGTCTTGTCCATCGGCTGCACAAAGCCCATTCCGCCCGTCATCAATTCCGTGATTTCTCCCCCGCCAAGGTTCGACGTCAGAAAAATCATGGTCTGTGACAGGTCCACGCGCCGGTTGTCTCCCAGCGTCAGCGTCGCTTTATCCAGGATGCCCAGCAGCAATTGCCACAGCGCGTCCGAGGCCTTCTCGATTTCATCGAACAGCAAGAAACTCAGCTTCAAATCTTCCTTGTGATACTTCGCCAGTTCTTCCTGCGTGATCAATGGATGCGTCTCGCGGTGTCCCAGATATCCCGGAGGCGATCCGATCAGCTTGGCGATTTCGTGCGAGTGCTGGAACTCCGCGCAGTCCACTTTGATCACCGCCCGCGGGTCTCCGAAAAGGATTTCCGCCGCCGCTTCCACGATGCGCGTTTTCCCCGAGCCGGTCGGCCCCAGGAACAGCAGGTTCCCTACCGGGCGTCCGGTCGAGCTCATCCCCGCGCAGAAGACCTGGTACAGGTCCACCAGCGCGCGGACTCCCTCTTCCTGCCCGACGACCTTGCTCTTCAGGGCCGCCTGAAATTCCTGTGACTCCACGCTTCTCAGCGTGGGGTCCAGTTGTTGTTGTGCTGAGCGGTTGGTGCTCATGACCATTCTCCTACCGGAACTTCCGGTCTGCTAACACTCCCCGATACGGGGCCCGATCAAACTGGTCGAGTTTGACTCCTACAGTGGAGTGCAGCAGACGGAGCTGCGTGATAATTTCCTGTCCCGCCTCCGGCGCATGCGCAACGTCCAGCAAGGGCGGAAACAGATCTGCCAGGTCAAGATTGAGAGTGCGCAGGGTGGAAACGAGTTTCTGGACTTGGTTGGACTTGGGATCGAACAGCTCTACGCGATTGTTGACCTGCTCGCGCAATTCGTTCCAGTTCACGTCAACAAAGGGATAAGAACGGGTGACCTGCCTGACAACATCATCGGTGATGCGGGGGCGCTCCCCGAGCTTGGCCAGGTGCAACTGTTTGACCCGGTCGCCCTCGCGGACGTTGTGCACCAGATAAAACGTGTTCCCTTTGCGGCGAAGAAAGGCCATTGAAAACTCCCGCCTCCGACATCCAGTCTGTAGTGTAAGGCTCTTCCACTACGGCTGTCAATTTAGATGCCGTAATCTTAGGAATGTTGCCTCGTATCAGTAACTCCCCTTGCATCTGGTTCCAATCGCGCTTGCTGTCCCTTTAAGTATCCTATACTTCCATCATCGGCATTTTCTCGAATTCACTTGACGGTGCCCAATGCTCCTACTTACTTAGATGCTGATATTCTCTTTGGCGACAGCAAGAGTGCGCCGCGGGCCCGCGGCGCGCCATAGTTCGAAGGGTGGACGCCGCTAGTCCTTTCGAACTAGTACCGATAGACTGCGGAATCGCAGGAATGAATCCGATGAATTGGAATCCGGTATACGAATTGGTGAAGAAAATTCCGCGCGGCCGCGTGATCACTTACGGCCGGCTCGCCAAGGCCCTGCGTTTGCGCGGCGGAGCCAGAACTGCCGGGCGCGCCCTGGCGGCCTGTCCCAGCGGCCGCGGAGTGCCGTGGCATCGCGTCGTCGGCGCCGGAGGCAAGTTGCTGATCCGCGAGCCGCATTCCTCGCTGCAGCGCAAGCTGCTCGAAACGGAAGGGCTCAGGCTGGCTGAGAAGAGAATACTGAATTTCAGGGAGTATGAGTGGAGCCCCGGCAAGGCCCGGCTGCCCCCCGCAGGCTGAAGCCCCCGCAATAGGAGAAAAATTACGGCGTTGGGACAGTGACGGAGGCGATTTCCGATGAGGGGCTTTCAAAATTCGAGGCGGTGACCGAAGTGACCGTGAAGAAGTAGGATTCTCCGCTTTGCACGTCCCAATCCGTGTAGGAAGTCGTCATCACCGGGGAAGAATTCAACCTGGTCCAGAGCGGCTGTAAAGGCGAAAAACGATAGATGTTGTATCCGACCACGGTGGACGCGTTGGCTTTCCAGTTCAAAGCCACCGAATGCGCGGTCACCACGCCATTGCCCGTAAGGGAGAGGCTGGCAGGCGCGCTGGATGAATTGCTGGAGAGCGACACCATTCCGCTGGCTTTTCCTGTCCCCGACGGACTGAAACTGACGGACAGAGTGACGTACTGGCCTGGCGGCACTGTCACTCCGGCCCCAATACCGCTGGCCGTGAAACTGGAGCCGGGGACCGAGTTCATCTGCAAAGCCAGGGGACTTTCGCCGCTGTTGGAGAGGGTCACTTCCAAAGTCCGGGTATTGCCTATGGCCACGTCGCCAAAATCCGCGCTGGAACTAGCCATAGTCAAGACGGGCGGCCCCAGAGCGGGGCTTGCGAAGCCGCCACCGCCTCCGCAACCCGCGGCAGCCAGAACTACGGACAGAAGAGCAAAGTGGAATCTATTGTTTCTATTCTTCATATCGAATTCGTGACGAGCAACTCTGGTTTGCGCTTCTGGCCCGGGAATTCTTTCGCCCGAAAAGAACCTTTTTAGATTTAGAGAGCTTCGCGAACCGCGGAGGAGCCGATCGCCCTCATGCTAAAAGCTCCACCAGCAGACTAAGGGTCTGTGGACAGGACTACACCTCACCGAACGCCCCGAAGGGCTGTATCGATGATGTTCGCAGCGGATAGCGGTTCGCTCAATGGGTGGCTGGTTCCGGTTTTTGAGGTACAAAAGTACTGGTCGCCATCAGCTTTCTACAAGAATCAAAATGGATGTCGCTGCATCGGAGATTCGGCCTTCTGGCCCGGACGAAGGAAGTTTAGGTCGGAAGAACAGCGGCGTAGGTGGGGCCTGAAGGGTCCACGGGAGAACCCGGTCTTTAATGTAGCGCCCGCCTTCACTGAAGGCAGGCGCTACAATATCGTGCCGATCTTGAATTCTCGCGCAGAGTCGTTTGGCTGTTGTATGTGAGCCTTCCGGAGGTAAAGCCAACAAATGCACGGACTTGAGCTTGCGGCCGAAGTTCCAGCCTTCTAAATGGCCAAAACTACCGCGCGATTTTCAAATCAGAATATCTCCATCTCCCCTCGCGGTTCGCGTCGCGCGAGCGGATTGTGCTATAGATAAGGACTCATGCTTCTTGGAGCGACAATTGAAGTCAACAACCTGACCAAGCGTTACGGCGACGTGGAAGCGCTTCGCGGAGTGAGTTTTGCCGTAGACGAGGGTGAGGTTTTCGGCCTGCTGGGACCGAACGGCGCCGGGAAAACCAGCACGGTCGAGATTCTCGAAGGGCTGCGCACTCCCGACGGCGGGAGCGTGAGCGTTTGCGGCCTCGATCCGCAGACCAGCGGAGCTGAGTTCAAATACGTCATCGGCGCGGCTTTGCAGGCTACTGCTCTGCCGGACAAAATGCGCGTCCACGAAGCGTTGGATCTATTTGGCAGCTTTTATCCGAAACGGCGCGGCACGCAGGAATTGCTCGGGCGCTTCGGCCTGGAGGAAAAGCGCAACGCCTTTTATTCCCAGCTTTCCGGCGGACAGAAGCAGCGCCTGGCCCTGGCCATGGCGCTGGTGAACGATCCGCGCGTCGTTTTCCTCGACGAACCCACCGCCGGACTTGACCCGCAGGTGCGCCATGAGATCTACGGCATTATCGAGGAGCTGAAGAAGGGCAAGAAAACCGTCCTGATCACCACGCACTACATTGAAGAGGCCGAGAGGCTGTGCGACCGGGTCGCGATTGTGGACCATGGGAAGGTAATCGCATTGGGTACACCACGGGAGCTGAAACAGCGGTCGGCGGCGGTTACGCGGATCACCGTGCGGATGGCCAAGCCCGAAACCAACGGCGCGCTCAGCAAACTGGAAGGCGTGGCCGAATGCCGCACCGAAGCAGACGACTACCTGCTCTATTCGACGCGTGTGCCGCGCACGATTGTCGCGCTGGTCAAGCATCTGGAAGAACAGAATAACGAGTTGGTCAGCCTGGAAATTTCCACCCCGACGCTGGAGGACATCTTTCTCGAGTTGACTGGGAGAAGGTTACGCGATTGAGCCATGCCCTGAGTCACACCTGGTCGCTCACGCTGAGCCGCATGCGCCTGGCGATGCGGAATCGCGCGTTTTTTTTCTTCAGTTTGATTATGCCGCTCGCATTTCTGTTCGGTTACGCGGAGCTTTTCAGGCGGTTTGGACCCGAGGCCATGTTGTACGTTCTGCCGATGGTGCTGGCGCTCACCGTGATGGGAACGTTTTGGGGCCTGAGCGTCCAATTGGTGACCTTCCGCGAACAAGGGATATTGCGCCGGTTCCGCGTCACGCCGGTCGGAGCGAGCGCCATGCTCGGCTCCAGCCTGATTTCCAACTATTTCCTGACTCTCCCGACGATCGCCGTTGAGTTCTATATTTCCCGATCTCTTTTTCACATGGCCGGCCTGGGCAACCTGCTTTCCGTCTTCATTCTGGTGACGATCGGGATCGTCACTTTTGCGTCCCTGGGCCTGATTGTGGCCAGCGTGACCAACACGATGCAGGAAACCCAAATCATCAATCAGATCATCTGGTTTGTGTTTCTTTTTATTTCGGGGGCCACGATTCCGTTCCCCATGCTTCCAAGAATGATTCAAAATGTTGCCGTGTATTTGCCGGCTACGTACCTCGTCAGCGGCTTGCAGCGCGCCATGATCGAACACGCGAATCTTTTGCAGCTGGGATCGTATCTTGCTTCCCTCGTAGGGTGTGGGCTGATCGCATTCATCATTTCGGCGCAGCTGTTCCGCTGGGAGCCGGAAGCGAAGGTGCCTCGCCAGGCCAAGCTCTGGGCCGCCGCCGCGGTTGTTCCCTTCCTCCTGCTGGGCGTCTGGGAAACCGTCAACGGCGATTTGCGCAGCCACGCCATGAAGAATCTGCAAACGATCCGGGAACCGTATTCTCTGGAGCGGATCGAGCATTAGTAGCGCGGGCTTTTTACCCTGAGTATTACGAAGGGCAGCCTGCGGGGGTTAGTTCTTGGAAGGACCAAAACCCGCAGGCTGAAGCCCGCGCCACTCAACCCACCGACCAATTTGGCATTTCCAGGCTCGAAGTAATGCGCCCTCGCCAGAGGGTCGATGCGAACCGCTGTGCTATAATTTTGACTGTTCCTTTCAGAGCAGCGCAGAATTTGCGTTGAAATGCAGCTTGGAGAACGACGATGCCGATGAAGCCGACGGAAAAAATATGGCACAACGGGAAACTGATCCGCTGGGAAGACGCCACGATTCACGTCCTTTCCCACGTGGTCAGTTACGCCTCGGCGGTATTTGAGGGCATTCGCTGCTACGACACCAAGAACGGCCCGGCCATCTTTCGCGTGCGCGAACACATGCAGCGCATGGTCAATTCCGGGAAGATTTACAGGCTGGAACTGCCGTACACAGCGGAAGAACTCTGCAATGCGGCCGCGGAAGTGGTGCGCGTCAACAAGATGAGCTCGTGCTACATCCGCCCGATCGCGCTGCGCGGCTACGGGGACATCGGCGTCGGCGGGACGGCTGTCCCCATTGAAGTGTACATGGCCTGCTGGGAATGGGGACGCTACCTGGGCCCGGAAGCCATCGAAAATGGAGTTGATGTCTGCGTCAGTTCGTGGAACCGCATGGCGCCCAACACCCTGCCGAGCATGGCCAAGGCCGCGGCAAACTACATGAATTCGCAGCTCATTCACATGGAAGCGCATGCCAACGGGTATACCGAAGGCATCGCGCTGGACACGAACGGGTGCGTCAGCGAGGGTTCCGGCGAAAACATCTTTGTGGCCATGGACGGAGTGCTGTACACGCCGCCGGTGGGAAATAGCGTGCTGCCGGGCATCACGCGCAGCTCGGTCATCACGCTGTGCGAGGAAATGAAAATTCAGGTGCGCGAGCAGGTGATTCCCCGCGAAATGCTGTACATCGCCGACGAAGTCTTTTTCACGGGCACCGCAGCGGAAATCAGCCCGCTGCGTTCGATCGACCGGATCAAGATCGGCAAGGGATCGCGCGGCCCGATCACGAAGAAGCTGCAGGAAGAATTTTTCGCGATCCTCGCCGGAACGAAGCCCGATCGGCACAACTGGCTGACGCCGGTCAACGTGCCGCTGGGCGCGGCCACGCGCTGAGGAGCGCGAATTTGAAATTTCAAATTTGAGATTTCAGATTCGAGGCTTCAGAGGCCAACGTTCACCTTCCTACTCCCAGTGAATGCAGCGGCCGAAGCCGCGACCTTCAAAGATCGCGCCCACAGAGTTCCGGCCCTGCCCCACTCAAGTCTTTGACTTAGCATATCCACTTCTCATAGAATCTGCTTCCCCAATGGAAAAACAGGGTGGACCAGCCCAAAGCGAGTCCACAGAGAGAGGTCTTCATGTACTCGAAGCCCCAGAAGCTTGTTGCAGAATTTGTGGGTACATTTGCGCTGATTTTTTTCGGAGTGGGATCGATCTGCGCGGATCAATTTCTGCGCACCAGCTCGAACGGGCAGGTCGGTCTGGGCCTACTGGGGATCGCGCTGGCACACGGATTGGCTATCGGCATCATGGTGACGTCGCTCGGCCACATTTCCGGCGGCCACTTTAATCCCGCGGTCACCATCGGATTTTGGGTCACTCGCAAGCTTTCGACGTTTGACACGCTGGCGTATTGGATCGTGCAGCTTGCCGGGGGCGCTGCTGCCGCCTATTTACTGCGGCGCTTGCCTCTCGATGTCTGGGGACCCGTGCAACTGGGCACACCGGATCTGGCGAGCGGCATCTCGCGCGCCAACGGCATCATTTTTGAAGCGGTCATGACGTTTTTCCTGGTCTTCGTGGTCTTCGCCACAGCCGTCGATGAGCGCGGCGCATTCAACAAGATCGCGGGCTTTGCCATCGGCCTGTCCATCACCATGGGCGCGCTGTTTGGCGGACCGTTTACCGGCGCGGCGCTCAATCCGGCGCGGGCTTTTGGTCCCGCGCTGGCCGCGAATCACTGGAACAACCACGGTGTTTACTGGATTGGGCCGCTGGCCGGGGGCATGGTCGCGGGGTGGCTCTACGACACGCTTTTCCTTGGCAAGAAATAGCGGAAAAGATTTAGTAGGACAGCCACTCTTGGCTGTCCCGCACGGCCTCGGCAGGTTGAAGGCGGACAGCCAAGAGTGGCTGTCCTACTAACCGCGGAATCGCCTGCGGATTCGTTTGGCGGCTTCTGCTATCATGGCTGGCGGACGTCCATGACCCCGGCGCGCATTCCGCTATTTCCGCTAGATATCGTGCTCTTCCCCGGCCAGGCCGTGCCGCTGCACATTTTCGAGCCCCGCTACCGGCAGATGACGCGGCACTGCATCGACACGCAATCTCCCTTCGGCATTGCCTATATGCGCGAGCGAACGATGGCCCAGACGGGCTGCTCCGCGATGATCGTGAAAATTCTGAAAGAATATGAAGATGGCCGCTCCGATATTCTGACCGCGGGACAAAGCGCGTTCCAATTAATCCGCACGCACGACGAGAAGCCCTATCTGGAAGCGGACGTCGAATATCTCGAGGAGGATTTCACGGAACTCGATTCCGCAGTTTCCGAACGGCTGGAGAAGCTCTGCGACCAATGTCACCAGCTTCTTTACGGGGAAGACGCGCCGCGCTTTGAAACCGAGGGCGGCATTTCGCTCGCCTATCACGTGGCCTCCGAATTGCCTGTCGATGTGGCCATCCGCCAGGGCTTGCTGGAAATTCGTTCGGAAGCAAGGCGGCAGGAAAAACTCGTGGAGCATCTCGACGAGTGGTATCCGCAACTGCAAAAGCGGGAGCATGTGCGAGGAAAAGCAGCGGGCAACGGCCACGGCAAGCTGTAGGCGCGCGAGTCGGCAGACTCCGAACTCTTCCCTCGCCTGACCAATTACGAGCGTCCTGGCCCGTTTCAGCCGTCAGGTTCACGCCACCATCCTGACGTAAAAACTCAGAGCTTGATTTCGCTGATTTGAATGATTGGCTGCAGACTCGTGTAATTGGCAATGTCGCCCATAATTGCTTGCGCATGGGGTTCGAATGCGGCCTGGAAAGCATCGACCGAATCAAACAAAAGGTGGCCAACAGCAACGTAGGGAGCGGGTGAGCCGGGACCAAAGCCCCCGATTCCCTGATCCACAGCCATGCCTTTGACTGCAGGACCGAGGAGGCGCTTCACCAGGGGCATATGATTCATGCAGTAATATGCCATGTCGAATTTCGCGCCTTCTTTGTTTGGGTAGAGCACGCTGATTTTAATCATGGAACTCCTCTCGAAACCCGCGCGTTCAGAAGGTGCAGGATTAGACCGCGCGGCGTGTGCGGCAGTCAATCGAATTTTCGGATGCGGGGCGCAACTGGTGGCACGGGCTTCAGGCCTGTGGGGGTTCGGCCTTGCAAACCCCTAACCCCACAGGCTGAAGGCCTGTGCCACTTTGATCTGAATTCTGCAGTAATCCTCGGTGTGGCATATAATGGTGGTGCAAATCGATCAGGGGCCCTCGATGACGACCAAACCTGCAACACTCGGCGAATTGCGGAAAGTTCCCGGCTACGCGCCTGGAGCGGCGCGCCGCAGCGTCAAGGACGAACTTCGCGCCAACATTCTGCGGAAGCTGGAAGACGGCGAGCCGCTCTTTCCGGGGATTCACGGGTACGAAGAGACCGTCCTGCCACAGATCGCCAATGCGATTCTGGCGCGGCACAATTTTATTTTGCTGGGCTTGCGGGGCCAGGCGAAGAGCCGCATCCTGCGCGGATTGATCGACTTTCTCGATAAGGAAATTCCATACATTAGCGGTTGCGAAATTCACGACGATCCGCTCGCCCCGCTGTGCCGTGCATGCCGCGATTTGATCGCGGAGAAGGGTGACGCCGCGCCCATCTCGTGGCTGCCGCGCGATCTGCGCTTTGTCGAGAAGCTGGCGACTCCCGACGTCACCATCGCCGATATTCTTGGCGACGTGGACCCCATCAAAGCGGCGCGCTCGGGCCGCTCGCTGGGCGACGAACTCACGATTCACTACGGGCTGCTGCCCCGCGCCAATCGAGGCATCTTCGCCGTGAACGAACTCCCGGACCTCGCCGGAAAAATTCAGGTCGGTCTGTTCAACATCATGCAGGAAGGCGACATTCAGATTAAGGGTTACCCGGTGCGCATGCCGCTCGACGTACTCCTCGTCTTCACGGCAAACCCCGACGATTACACCGCGCGCGGAAAAATTATCACGCCGCTCAAGGATCGCATAGGCTCGGAAATTCGCACGCACTATCCCGCCACGGTGGAGGAAGGCGTTTCCATCACGGCGCAGGAAGCGTGGGTCAAGCGCGATGGCGGGAGGTCCAGCGTAGATATACCGGACTACCTGCGCGAAGTTGTCGAGCTGGTGGCATTTCTCGCGCGCGATGACAAGCGCATTGACAAGCGCTCCGGCGTGAGCCAGCGCCTGCCGATTGCCTGCCTGGAAAGCGTGGTCAGCAGCGCGGAGCAGCGCGCCGTGCGCAATCGCGAAGCGCGCTCCGCGGCGCGCATCGCCGACGTGTATGCCGCGCTTCCCGCCATCACCGGGAAAATGGAGCTGGAGTACGAAGGCGAATTGCGCGGCGCGGAAAACATCGCGCGCGAGCTGATTCGCGGCGCGGTCGGCAAGGTTTTTTCCAATCGCATGGAAGGCGCGAATCTTCAGCCGGTGGTGCAATGGTTTGAACTGGGCGGCGAACTGAAAGTGCCCGAGAGCGCTCCGGCGGCTGAAGCACTCGCGCAACTCAAGAAAATTCAGGGGTTGACGGATCATCTCGATCGTCTGGGCGCCGACGGGCGCGGCGGCCCGGCCGGCATGGCGGCAGCGGCGGAATTCATCCTCGAAGGACTGTGGGCGCACAAACGCATCAGCCGCAATGAAGAGCGCGGCTATCACGCGGAACGCCCCAAGGCGCCCGAGCCGCGCGAGCAGCAGCCGCGTCCGCCGCGGCGACAGTTTAATTAGGGGCGATTGCGTCAAATGTTTGGCAAAAGGAGATTTGAGGGTTGAGGGTTTCAAGCAACGGAAAAAGTCCCCGGGTCTGAAGACCCGGGTTACAGCAATTGCGCACGCATCGAAGGTTTGTTGTAGCCCGCCTCTTCAGAGGCGGGGTTTTTCGGGCGGCGATTCGGCTGATTCGGCACTTTCTCGGCGACTGGTTATGACCAAATACATCCGCTACACGAAATACACGGGCGAACCGGCCGACGGCGTGGACTTGCAGGAACTTGTAAAGCGCCTGTCCGACTTTTTCCTGCAGAGCGGCTTCCAATCGCAATTTTACGGCCTCTCCGAAATGGACCCGGAAAAATCCATGGAAGCCCTGCGCCAGGCGATCCAGCGCGCGCTCGAGGAAGGCGAACTGCTTCCCAACCAGGATTTGCAAGACCTGCTGGACGGCACTCCGGAACAGATGGACGCGAAGATGAAAGAGCTGATCGACCAATTGATCGACCGGCTGATGCAAGAGGGCTACGTCACGGGGCAGCCACAGGTGACGGGCCCGCCGGACAAAACGCCGCGCGGGCAAATCGGTCAGGGGCGCGATCGCGACCGGGAAAACGAAGCGCGCTTCGAAATCACCGACAAGACCATCGACTTTCTGGGATTCAAGACGCTCAAGGATTTGATGGGATCGCTCGGCAAGAGCAGCTTCGGCCGCCATGACACGCGCGATCTCGCAACCGGCGTCGAATCGGGCGGCATCTCGCGACCTTATGAATTCGGCGACACGCTGAATCTCGATATCAGCGGGACGCTGTTCAACGCCGTGCGCCGTGAGGGCTCGAAAGTTCCGATCGAACTCGACTATCCGGATTTGATGGTGCACCAGACCGAGTACCAGAGTTCCTGCGCCACGGTGCTGATGCTCGACTGCAGCCACAGCATGATTCTTTACGGCGAGGACCGCTTCACGCCGGCCAAAAAAGTGGCGCTCGCGCTTTCGCACTTGATCCGCACGCAATATCCCGGCGACTCGCTGCACCTCGTGCTGTTCCACGATTCCGCGGAGGAGATGCCGCTCGGGGAGCTCGCGCGCGTGCAGGTCGGCCCGTACTACACGAATACGCGCGAAGGGCTACGCCTCGCGCGGCGCATCCTTTCGCGCCAGAAAAAAGACATGAAGCAGATCGTGATGATCACGGACGGCAAGCCGTCGGCGCTCACGCTCGACGATGGGCGCATTTACAAAAACGCGTTCGGCCTCGATCCGCTGGTGGTGACGCAAACGCTCGAGGAAGTGGGCCGCTGCCGCCGCTCCGGAATTTTGATCAACACGTTCATGCTGGCCAGCGATTACAGCCTCGTTCATTTCGTGCAAAAAGTGACCGAGCTGTGCCGCGGCAAAGCCTACTTCACCACGCCCTACACCCTCGGCCAATACCTGCTGATGGATTACATGCAGAAAAAAACGCGGCACATTCATTAGCGCATGTAGGACAGGCTTCAGCCTGTCTGGTTTTGTTTTTGTGGAAAACTTCAAAAATTCAAAAGCAGACCAGCTGAAGCCTGTCCTACTTAATCTTCGATCAATCTCTTCTTGTGTTTGGGCGGTTTCAGGCGCTTGTCGGGGATGACCCGCGCCGCGGGCGGAGGTCCCGCGAGTTCGCGCGCGCGGCGCCGCGCTTCGTTGCCCGCAGTAAACTTTTTCGGCTTGTTTTTGGCTCTGCTTCTGCTCATGGATAAGTCCGACTCGCGTGCCTCAGGCACGGCGGCTCAGGCTGTGCGCATCAGTCTGCCGTTTCAGGCGCGCTCGGCGGCGGCTGTGGCCGAGAGGAGTTCGACGAGCTCCAATGCTTTTGGGTTCACACAAACTTCATAATAGGGGCGCGTGCCGGCTTCGCCGATTTTTCCGCCGGGGAGCATCTGGCGGACGAATCCGCGGCGGATCAGAACGGGCTCGAGACCCTCGCCCACCGGCGTTTCTCCGAAGAAAAACGTGACGCGTTCCTTGCCCCAGGGCATGACGCAATCGGTTTCCAGTGGCGACAGCGCGATTTCCTCCTGCAGCTTTTGAAAACCTTCGTCATTCAATTCCACGCCGTTCAGATTGAAGCGAATCAGGAATTCGTCGGCCTCGTCCTCGGCCACGCCTTCCGTCATGGTCTGGAAGAGGAACAGTCGAAACAGCGAAGGGTTCTGTGCCAGCATGCGCCGCGCGGCCTTGGAACAGCTCGAAAGCCGGTCTGACAAGTTCAGTGCGCGCGAAATCATGATCCGCGAATCGGTGTCCATCCAATACGTCGGCGGAGAACCCTGGTAGGCGATTCCGACGCCCAGTTCCAGCCGCGGGAGGTCGGCCGATTCCGGCCGCTCGTTGTACGCGGAAGAAACCGCCAGAAGCTGCCGCGCCAGAGCACATGCTTTGGACACGGCGCGTTGCTGCGCGCGGTTGGATTCGGTTTCGTAAATCGCCAGCACCAGGGCGTCGCCTTCGATGAAAACTTTCGCCGCGCCGTACCGTTCCAGGATGCGCTTCACCGGCTCGTAAAAATTCATGCTGAAGAGCGACGCGGGATTGAGGCCGCGCGCCAGCAGATCCTGCGTGATTTTCGTCGAGCCGCGCACGTCCGCCTTGATGATGGTGTGGGAAAGGACGCGGTCTTCGGCCGGGCGGGCTTCCTCAGGCAGCAGGAATTCGTAGAGGCTGCGGTTCATCTCCGAAAGTTCCCGCGTGCGCTCGTTGCGCACCAGATGGACGCGCTCCATGGCCGCGCTCAGGCGCTCGTAATTGCGGGTGTCGCGGCGCAGGCGCATGAAATCTTCGGTGAAGCGGATGACCACGGCGCGCACTTCTTCGCGCGGCATTTTGCGAATTTTCTTGGAGAGTTCGTCGATGCGCTGCGTGGAATATTGCCGCGCGGGGAATTGCTTCAGGATGTCCTCGACGCGCTTGAATTCCTCGCGCGAGACCAGCGCTTTTTTCAATTGTTGCAGGTGGATCGGCGGGCAATAGTCGTGGCAGATGTTCCGCAACTGGTAGCTGGCCAGAATGTGCACCAGCAGGTCGCGCTGTTCCAGACGCACGATCAATTCCTCGAGCAATCGCGCGCGCTGTTCGGCCGCGGGTCCACGCGGCTCGCCCGTCGCGGCCGGGTCGAACAGGCGGCGCGCGTTTTCCGGCTGGTTCAAATAGTCGCCCAGGCGCTCCTGGTATTGCTTGGCCAGATAATCGGCCTCGCCGCGGGAGGCTTCGACGAGGGGATTGACTTCTTCCAGTTTGCGGCGCGCGTGGCGCAGCCGTTTATCAACGTCCGAGATGGACGCGCGGAGAGTTGCCGGATCGGACCCGAATCCCACGCGCCCCATCAGGCTTTCGGAGCGTTCCAGCTTGCGGGCGAATGTTTCGCGCTCTTGCTCGAGGCGCGCGATTTCCGCGCGGTAGGCCACCGCGCTGTCCACCAGTTTCTGGTGCTCGCGCCAGGAATCGTTCAGGTCATTCCCCTGATCCCCGGCCAGGATGGATTCCCGCAGAAAATCGAGGAGGACGGCGTCGAACGTCTCGAAGCGGTCCTGGTCGCGCATGTAGTTTCCCAGCAGGACGTATTGCTCGAGAAAGAGCACGTCGTCCTTGCCGCCTTCGACAAAGGCCAGGCGGTTGTTCAAAATATCCGAAGCGGTCGAACCCTCATCGCCGAACAACGCCTTCCTGGACCTTCCGAGGCTATTTTCCTCGATCTCCAGGATCGCCTGAAACACGTGCTGGCCCACGTTCCGGAACAGATTGCGGCGGTCGGCCTGCAATTCGGCCAGGCGGGCCTTGATCACATGGGCCTGCTCGGTGCGATCGAAATGTTCGCCGCGCCCGCGGATCCACTGCTTGGCCTCGAGCAGAAGGTTGGCGAACTGCGTGCCGATCTCCTGCGTCAGGTACTTCAATAAAGTCACGCGAAGAAGCAGGTCAATCTCAATATTTTTTTCGTACTTGGCCTTCTGCAGCCCAGCCTGGAGAAGATCGGAAAGTTGCCGTTTCCAGGAAGCGGCCTCGGGAGCGCGCGCGGCTTTTCGCTCGGCCTCGCGGCGCGCGGATGGGCGCCGGTCCGCCTGCATGCGGTCGGTCTGCGAAAGAAAAGGAAGATTGGCGGCTTGGCGGATGAATTCCAAGAGGTAAGCCTCGGTCGTCTCCGCAAAAGTGGGGCTCAAAAAAACATCATGGTGGATATTGTCCACGCCGACGGCCAGAGTGCCGAGTGGAAGCTCCGCCGAGTAGGGCCTCAGATTGACTCGCGCGGGCGTGCCCGTGGAGAGCATGGACGAACGTTCAGGCATAAGTAGCTGCGCTAGGCTCACTTACAGGTTAGCAAGGGAGTAAAGCGCGGACAAGGCGGCGAATCCAACCCGTTAACAGCAGATCGGGCATTTCAGTGGATGGCCGGGCACAGCTTGATTTGGAATGCTAGCGCATCGCACACATTGGTTTTAAGGGCGCGGATTTTCACGTCAGCCTCTCTCTGGATTCAAATCCGAAATAGAGACCCGGCGGGAGTCTCCGCCTGAATGATCCAGGCGGATTTCGAGGGTGGGCCAGTCCGTGCGGAATGTGAAATGCTCCGGCCACTCGATGATTACGATTGCCTTTTCCGACAGGGCGTCCTCCAAGCCGAGGGACTCGAGGTCGTGAAAGTTTTCTATGCGGTAGAGGTCAACGTGGTAGACCTTGCACGCCCGCTGGTTGGAATCAGAACGCGCCGGACCAGGGCTGCGGAATTCGTGGACGAGATTAAACGTCGGGCTGGTTACCTCCTCTTCGCGCGCGGCTCCCAGACCGCTGATGATTCCCTTGGTTAGCGTGGTTTTTCCGGCGCCCAGGTCGCCTTTCAATAGCACCAGGATGGGCGGCCGGAGTTTTGCTGCGATTTCACGGCCCTTAACTATGGTTTCTTCCGCGGAGCGGGAGATGAATTCGTTGCTCGTCATTTCTCATTTTCCATCTGAGTCAGGCGGCGCCTTTCGTGGAACGCGCTTCAGCCTGTGGATTTTTGCCGTGGGCGAGATTTTCACAAGAACAACAGGCCGCGCATTCCGGCAGAAACCCGACAAGCTGAAGCCTGTCTTACTTAACCCACTCCGCGAGCAC
>Ga0210384_10004333_pt1 | contig 15894 bp, 14 predicted proteins | sample IncBWH2MmetaG_FD_160574 | JGI IMG/M metagenome (GOLD analysis project Ga0210384, IMG submission 160574) | Forest soil microbial communities from Barre Woods Harvard Forest LTER site, Petersham, Massachusetts, United States - Inc-BW-H-2-M | ecosystem: Environmental > Terrestrial > Soil >...
CTGGCCGGCATCATCTACGAACGCAAGCACACCTACGAGATCGCCGAGATGGGTGGCCTGGCCACTCCCATGCCTAAGTATGCGACCTTCTTCTTGTTCGTGACACTGGCCTCGGTAGGACTCCCGGTGCTCAACGGATTCATTGGGGAGTTCCTGGTGCTCAGTGGAGCCTTTCAGGCCAATCCGTGGTACGGCATAATCGGCGCCACCGGCGTCATCTGGAGCGCATGCTACCTGCTGTGGATGTATCAGCGGGTGTTCTTTGGCAAGGTCACCCATCTGGAGAACAATGCCCTTCCCGACCTCTCGGCTCTCGAGCAGCTCGCACTTTGGCCAACCGCCGTCGCCGCTCTCGTGATGGGTGTCGCGCCCTTACTCTGGCTCAACATCATTGATCCTGCCGTGCAGACGGCCCTGACCGCGCTCGTTCCAAATGCCGCCCGGGTGGTGGGCCAATGAACCCGCAGACAATGCAGTCCATCCCCGCTGCGGCTGACTACATTCGGATTCTGCCCGAAATCGTGCTCTCCATTTTCGGCATGGTCATCATGTTTCTCGATCCGCTGCTTGACGAGGAAAAGAGCCAGAAACTGCTCGGCGGCATCGGGCTCGCAGGAACGATTGCAGCGCTCCTGTCCACATGGATCATGGCGCAATCGCCCGGGTTCGCTTTCTGGAACATGGTTCGGGTGGATGAATTCAGCGTCTTCTTCCATGCTCTCGTCATTTTGATCGCACTGGTTCTGATTCTGACGTCCTACGAGTACATGGCGGTGCAAAGAATCCGGGCTGGGGAGTACTACGGGCTCATTCTGCTTGGTTTAGTGGGCATGTGCCTGATGTCCTCGGCAATCGAGCTGGTGCTGATTTTCATCGCGCTCGAGATCTCGTCGATCTCTACCTACATCCTCGCAGGCTTCCGCCGTCGCTCGGCTATCAGTTCCGAATCGTCTCTCAAATACTTTTTGCTGGGTTCCTTTGCCACGGCGTTCTTCCTGTACGGTGTCGCCCTGATGTTCGGGGCCACAGGCTCGACCAACATCGAGGAGATCAGTGCGTACTTGAATTCGGGCAACGTCACCGTCCTCGCCTATGTGGCCGTGGCCTTCATGTTTATTGGCCTCGGGTTCAAAGTCGCGGCGGCTCCATTCCACGTCTGGACGCCGGACGTCTACGAAGGCGCGCCCGCCCCGGTCGTGGGATACATGTCGACTGCTCCCAAGGCCGCGGCCTTCGCGGTGTTGTTACGGGTCCTGTTTGAGATCAACGCTCCCGGCCGCTTCTGGCTGGTCTGGATCTCGGCGGCGCTCTCGATGACGCTCGGCAATGTTGCCGCCCTGGTGCAAGACAACGTAAAGCGACTGCTCGCCTACTCCTCAATCGCGCACGCGGGATATGTTTTGGTCGCCTTTGCGGCCCGCCCCGATGTCGGAGCGCCTGCCGTCATGTTCTACATGGCCTCCTACGCCGCGATGAACGTGGGGGCGTTTGCCGTGGTCAGCCACCTGGCGAATGCAGGCGAGCGGTATGTCACCCTCGAGGACTACGCCGGCCTTGGGCGTCGCTCTCCGTTCCTGGCCGGAGCGCTCGCCATTTTTCTCATCTCCCTGATCGGAATTCCAATCACGGGTGGGTTCTTCGCGAAGTTTTATGTATTCAGTGCAGCGTTGCAGTCGAATCTCGTGGTACTGACGATTATCGGCGTCTGCAACAGTGCCCTCGGGGCGTATTACTATCTCCGGCTGATCGTGGCGATGTACATGAAAGACGGTGGCGACGATGTCCCGGTACTGCCAATTCCCGCCAGTCTCGCGCTGGCCCTTGTCATCACCATCACTGCGACGGTGTACCTGGGCGTCGTGCCCGGCCGGGTCCTGGACTCGGTGCAACGCTCGGCCCAGCAACTGATCCGACCGGCGGAATCGGCCCAGCCTGCCCAATTGAACCAGGCCGCTCCTGCCCATAGCCTCTGATGTCATCCTGCGCCCGCCCGCGGACTGTTGAAACTTTTAACGGTTGTCTTAAATGCTCTGGATGCATTGTTTTGAACATTTGACATCTCGTTTACAACTCGGCATGATAGGAGGCCAACCTGAACCAACACAACCGCCGGAGGCGGGAGGATCCCTATGTCGAATTTGATTTCGTTGTGGACCGATGAGTCCGGCCAGGATATCGCTGAGTATGCCGTTATGTTGGCGGTGATATTGGTTTTAGTGGTCGGTACAGTCCGACTTATCGGCTCCAACGCCAACAACGCCTTCTCGGCCGCTGCGAGCGCTGTGCAATAGGACCGCGCTGCCAGGGTGCGCGGTTTCCGGTTTCGACCAAACCGGGTTTCGTCGCCTGTTGACGGGCAAACTGCTAAAGGCTTAAGATCTCTGCCGATGCCGCGATTTACCTACTATTCGTTCGCGTCTTTCCGCTACTGGTTTCCGAGAGTGGCGGCGTGGGCGGAGCTTGTAGGTGAGGTGAGCGGGCAATAATCACCTAAAGTTTCGAAGTTCCAGTCCCAGGCCGCGATTCTCACGAATCGCGGCCTTTCGTTTTCCATGCAATGTCGGCCAAAAGGGGGGCCAGTCCAAATGATCGTCAATATGTCGGAAGGCGCTACGGAAGAGCAGATTACCCACATCATCGAACGTATCCGGGAGGCCGGCTACCAGCCCCACGTCACCCGGGGCACCGAACGCACCATTGTTGCCGCCGTCGGCAGCGGGCGACGTCACGAGATCGAAGCCCTGCAGGTGGCCCCCGGCGTCGACAACGTCGTAGCGATCGCGCAACCCTTCAAGCTCGTGAGCCGCCAGGTCAAGCCGCAGCGCTCGATCGTGTATGTGGGCGGCGTCCCGATCGGCGGCGACACCGTGGTGGTCATTGCCGGCCCTTGCTCGGTTGAATCGCGCGAACAATTGCTCTCCACCGCGCACGCGGTCAAGAAGGCGGGAGCGACTTTACTGCGCGGAGGCGCCTACAAACCACGCACCTCCCCTTACGATTTCCAGGGGCTTGGCGTCGAAGCGCTCAAAATCCTGCGGGAAGCCAGCGAAGAAACAGGGCTGCCCGTCGTCACCGAGGTCATGAGCACCGAAGACCTCGACTTGATCTGTGAATACGCCGACATGTTGCAAGTCGGCGCCCGAAACATGCAGAACTTCGCATTGCTGCGTCGGCTCGCAACCGTGCCCAAGCCTGTCCTCTTGAAGCGTGGCCCGTCGGCCACGGTGAAAGAGTGGCTGCTGGCAGCGGAGTATCTCTTGGCCGGCGGAAATCGTGATGTAGTGCTCTGTGAGCGGGGCATCAAAACATTCGAAACTGAAACCCGCAACACCATGGACCTGGCCGCCGTCGCGCTGGCTCGCGATCTCTCGCACCTGCCTGTAATCGCCGACCCGTCGCACGGCACTGGCAAACAGAGTCTTATCGCGGCCATGTCACGTGCGGCCGTTGCGGTGGGAGCCGATGGATTGATCATCGAAGTGCATCCCTGCCCGGAACGAGCCCTGTCGGACGGCCCGCAATCGCTGGACTTTGCCGCATTCGAGAAGGTCATGCGTGGCCTCTCAGAACCTCTCCGCGGGATTTCGGGGCTGGCCGACGCGAGAGTTACGGCTGGCGCGTAACTAATTCCCTGATTCGGGATGCATCCGTTTGGTGGGAAACTGGAGACGTTGGATCTGGGGACGAGCGAATTGGGGCTAAGCTGGATATGCCTGCAAAACAAAACGCCCCAAACTCCGGTTAGAGTCTTGGGACGCTCGTTGAACAGCCCTCCCCCGAGTACTGCTCAAGGACAAGGTAAGACGGAACTCGGAACCTGGGAATGGCACCGGCGTGCTATCGAGCGGCACGAACGGGGTAGGCGATCGGAAAGCCCTCCAGGGAAACGATGGGAGACAACTGCCCCGCGTAGGTCGTATTCGCCTTCGTCACGCTCGAGCGGGTGGCATCGAAGTGGTCATCAAGATGACGAGCAGGTGAGTCACCCGACTTTCTTTTCCATGTGCACGATCGGCAGTGATTCCCCATTCGCCAGCGGAACGCTCAGGTTCTCGACCGCGATATATCCGCGCGCGCGATAGAGCGGCACACCACTAAGCGTGGCCCCCATTTCAAAGCGACGGAAGCCCGCCTGCATTGCAGCTCGTTCGCAGGCATCGAGTAACAATGTGCCGATCCCACGCCGCACCCAACTGGGATGAACGAAAAAGGCACGAATCTTGGCCGCGTCCTGCGCAGGATCAAGCAGAGTATCCTCGCGCCGCGTCCAGCGATCACCTCCATAGAGAGTCTTCCGCTTGCTCCAGCCACCGCAAGCAATGATCAGCGGCTGCGCCGCACTTGCTTCCACCACGAAGTACGTCCCATCCGCGATGAGCTGGCTATCCACTCCATACACTGTCGCTAAGGCGCTCTCGATCTGGCTGGGCGAATAGTCGGAGGCCTGAAGCCCGCGCACCGAGCTATCGATCAAGACTCGCAACGCCGGAACATCCGATTCGACGGCATGTCGCAGTTTGAAATCCATCGCTGAGTCCCAATGACCGACCCATTAACGTCGAGAGCAGCTCGTGTCAAAGCTACCTAGCTCAGTCCTATTTATCAATAACTTACGCTGATGAGCGGGGGCGGCTGATCGTATGGGCAGCGCCTCCTGAAACAGCCGAGTCCAAAAATTTACAAGAAAAAGCTTGCATGCGAGCTAGTGTTGTAGTTAACTACAACACTAATGAATCGCTCGGAGTTGAGACCGCAAGTCCCGACCCCAAAAAGCGAAGAAGCTTAAAGAGAATAAACCATGAAATCCCTCCGCTCCATGCTATCCGTCGCGCTGATTGCACTCTCCGCCGCAGTGGCCTTCGCCCAATCCGACGCCCAAAAGTCGGACGCGCTGAAGTCGTTTGATCAACTGAAAGCGCTAGCAGGTACCTGGCGGGGGCCTGTGACAGCCAACCCTCCACAACCCGACTGGGGTGACAAGCCGGTCTGGGTCTCGCTCCGCGTTACGTCCCGAGGAAACGCGCTCGTGCATGAGATCAAGGAGCCGGGAACGCCGGACGATGCAAGTCACGACGATCCGATCACGATGCTTTATCTGGATGGCGACCGCTTGCTGCTGACGCACTACTGTGACGCCGGGAACAGGCCGCGCATGGCAGCCAAGATGTCGCCCGACGGGAAGACGATCGAATTCGATTTTCTCGACGTGGCCGGCAGCACACAGTATGGACACATGCACCACGCGGTGTTCACGATTATTGACGCCAACCATCACACCGAGGACTGGACTTACATGGAGCCGGGCGACAAGGCCGTTCACGCACACATGGACCTCCAACGCACGAAATGACGCGGGCCTGTTCTTGGGGAAGGACTCTCTGGAAAACGTAATGGAACGCGAGTGGAACGACAGTCAGCCGATTTACCGCCAGCTACGCGATCGCGTCGTCGCGATGATTCTCGATGGCGTGCTGAAGGAAGGCGATCCGCTGCCCTCGGTGCGAACGGTCGCTGCGGAGTATCGGGTCAATCCACTGACCGTTCTGAAAGGCTATCAGCAACTCGTTGATGAGGGGCTGGTCGAGACCAGGCGCGGTCGGGGGATGTTCATCAACCAGGGTGCGCGCGGCCTGCTCCTCGCGGGAGAACGCGAGAAGTTTCTTGCAGAGGAATGGCCCAGGGTCCAGGCGACCATTCAGCGGCTTGGCCTCAAGACCCAGGACCTGCTAAATGGCGACGCAAGCCGCAGTTCTTCAACAGCAAAAACAGAGATTACTGCGAGAGAAACCGATTCAAAGAAGGAGCGCTGAAGCCATGGCATGCATTGAAGCGCGCGGTCTCCGTAAAACGTTCGGCACCACGATCGCCCTCGATGGCGTCGATCTTCGGGTGGAAGAAGGCCGCATTCTTGGTCTCATCGGTCCGAATGGCGCCGGCAAGACGACCGCGCTCAACGCGATTCTTGGTCTTACCCCCTATCAGGGAGAGCTCAAAGTTCTGGGGCACAATCCCTGGACCGAACGCGACCAGCTCATGCGCGATGTCTGCTTCATCGCCGACGTCGCTGTCCTGCCCCGCTGGCTGCGAGTCTCGCATGCCGTGGAATTTGTCGCTGGGGTGCATCCGCGATTCGATCGCGCGAAGGCCGAAGGATTTTTAGCGAAAACCAACATCCGGCAAAACAGCAAGGTACGGGAGTTGTCGAAGGGCATGGTAACCCAGCTGCATCTCGCGCTGGTCATGGCCATCGATGCCAAATTGCTGGTTCTCGATGAGCCCACGATTGGTCTCGACATTCTGTATCGCAAGCAGTTCTACGATTCCCTGCTCAATGACTATTTCGACCGTACTCGCACCATCGTGGTGACGACCCATCAAGTGGAAGAGGTCCAGCACGTTCTTACCGATGTCATGTTCATCAATCGAGGTCGAATCGTTTTTCAAAGCAGCATGGAAGATTTCGAGTCGCGCTACCTCGAGGTGACGGTAAGACCGGAACAGTTATCTGCCGCCCGAGCCCTGAAACCGATCTACGAGCGGCAAACACTGGGCCGCAGCGTTCTGCTGTTTGACCGGGTTGACCGGCAGAAGCTGGCTGCGCTCGGCGAGGTGCGTACTCCAGGAATCGCAGACGTGTTCGTCGCCATGCTGAGCAATTCCTCCCATGGGGCACAAGGAGCCACCATATGAACACTCCATCGAACGCCGTGCCCGAGTCTTTTGCTGACTCGAAAGTCGTTGCATCGCCGGTGCTGCTCGACACCAGGCCTTTCTACTGGTCGGTGCGGCGGGAACTGTGGGAATACCGTTCGATCTATCTCGCTCCCCTCGCCATCGCAGGCGTGATTCTGTTCGGCTTCCTGGTTGTTCTGTTCCATTTGCCCCATACGATGCGCTATGCCATGACACTCGGCGCCGAAAAGCAGCGCGACACCATCGCCGAGCACTTCAACATTGCTGCTGCTCTGATCATGGGCACTGCTTTCATCGTCAGCATCTTTTATTCTCTCGACACACTCTACGGCGAGCGCCGGGATCGCAGCATCCTGTTCTGGAAGTCGCTCCCGGTTTCCGATCTCACCACCGTGCTCGCCAAGGCGACGGTTCCACTCGTGATCTTGCCGATCCTCGCCTTTGTCATCACGTTAGCGACCGAGACCGTGATGTTGCTTCTGGGCAGCGTGGTCCTCGCGGCCAGCGGCCTCAGTGTCGCGACGTACTGGTCCCAGCTGCAACTCTATCCGACCATGATGATGCTGCTCTATCACCTGGTTACCGTGCACATGCTCTGGTACGCGCCCCTCTACGCCTGGCTTCTGCTGGTTTCGGCGTGGGCGCGGCGCGCACCCTTCCTCTGGGCCGTCCTGCCGCCGCTTGCCGTCGGCATCTTCGAGAGGATCGCTTTCCACACAATGTACTTCGCAGCTTTGATGCACTACCGCTTCAGCGGCGGCCGCGAGGCAGCCGACAGTATGCAAGGTAATTTCCCCCTCAATCCTGGAATGCACCTCACCCCGGGCGCTTTCCTGGCCACGCCAGGCCTCTGGATCGGCCTGGCGCTGGCTGCAGTTTTCCTTTTTGCGGCGGCGCGTGTGCGCCGCTATCGAGAACCAATCTGATTTCGCAGGCCCCGGCGATCTGAACTGCTGACATTGAAGGAGTCATGACTATGAGCACGACGATGAGCACCGCTGTTTTGTCGAATCGGCTGGAACTGAACTCGGTGGCCGAGACCGTTCTGAAAGCATCCGCACGCTTCTGGTTCGTGGTGGTCCTCCTCGGCCAATTCGCGTTCGCGTTTACCGTGGCCTCTTTCTATGGAGTCACGGCCCTGCGCGGAAACATGCAGGCCTGGAACAAAATTCTTTTTCATGGCTATGTTTCCGGCCAAACCTTCACCAACGGAGCACTGGTCGGGCACATTCTGTTTGCCACCGTGATCAGCATCGCCGGCGCGCTGCAACTGATCCCTCGTGTGCGCGAGCGCTTCCCTGCCTTTCATCACTGGAATGGGCGACTCTATCTGCTGGCGGCTTTCACGCAGGGGATCACCGGTTTCTATCTAACCTTGGCTGGAAAAGGGCTTCCGGGCACCACACTACTCCACATCGCAATCTGGATCAGCGCAGGTCTGATCATTCTGTGCGCAGCGATGGCACTGCGCTATGCCCTCGCGCGCGATTTCAGAACGCATCGCCGCTGGGCCCTTCGTCTTTTCCTGGTCGCAAGCGGATCGTGGTTCTTCCGCGTAGGTTTTGCGTTGACGCTTCTGTTGTTTGGTCCCATCGGTTTCGATGCTCCAACCTTCAGTGGTCCGCTCCCGGTTTTTTGGAGCTTCGCCGAATACCTCTTGCCTCTAGCTGTTCTTGAAATCTACTTCCTGGCCCAGGATCAGCCGGGCCCCTGGCGTCGGATGGCTACCGCCGGCATCCTCTTCGTTCTCACGCTCGGCATGGGCGCAGGAATCTTCGCCGTCGCCGCGTCGCAGTGGATTCCCACGGTCAGAGCCGCCTACGACGGCCGTAAATCGATCGGCGACACGCTCTCGGCCACCATCGCCTCCGCCGGCATCGACGAAGCCGCCCGGCAATATCATGAGTTGAAGGCGACCCAGCCTGCGGTTTACAACTTCGACGAGCGCGAGTTGAATGACCTCGGTTATCAGTTGCTTCGCAAGAACCAGTTCAAAGAGGCGATCCGAGTTTTCCAGCTCAACGTCGAGGCCTATCCGCAATCGAGCAACGTTTACGACAGCCTCGGTGAAGCCTACATGGACGGCGGACAGAACGGGAAGGCCGTCACCAACTATCGGAAATCTCTCAAGCTCAACCCGAAGAACCACAACGCCGAGCGCATGTTGCAGAAGCTCGGAGCCTCCGAGCTGGCCTCCAGCCGCTATATTGGCGGCCCAATCTGAGGAGCGGGGCCAACTGGCTCCGCTCGCAAGAAGCATTGGACGGGCCACGCACCACGTGCCTACCGCGCCCAGCAAAACTCTTCAGGCGCTACAAGCCAACAAACCGCTCACGAGGCTTGAGCAGTGTTGTATGTTGGCAGTTTCGAGGGTTCTGCACTCCGGTGAGCTTATTGCTTGAAAGGAATGGCGGGGACGACGGGACTCGAACCCGCGGCCTCTGCCGTGACAGGGCAGCGTTCTAACCAACTGAACTACGTCCCCGATTCTGAACGGAACGCCGAACTGGTGGGCAGTGCAGGACTCGAACCTGCGACCTCCTGCTTGTAAGGCAGGCGCTCTAACCAGCTGAGCTAACCGCCCCTCGCACCTTTCTCGCTGTGAGCCTGAGAGTTGGGTCGCTCAACGATTGAGGGGCATCCGCGTGAACCGCGCCGTCATTGAGTATACGCGAGCGCGGAAAGAACGGTCAATCCAACCAGGCCCCACACACGGTTCCAGCCGGGTCTTCGCCTGCTAGACTCTTCGCGTGCGTCGTCTCATCATCAACGCCGACGATTTCGGACTCACCCCGGGCATAAATCGAGCCATTGTCGAAGCCCATCAATATGGAGTTGTCACTTCCACAACCCTCATGGCGAATTCTCTGGCATTCGAACAGGCAGTCCAATTCGCAAAGGCCGACCCCAAGTGGGGCATTGGCTGTCACGTGGTGTTGCTCGATGGCGCACCGCTCCTCGATCCCGCGCGACTCGGTACTTTAGTGGCACGCGAGAACGGCAATCTCTTTCGCGACGGAGTCAGCGGCTTTGCCCTGCGGGCGCTCGCAGGTCGCATCGATTCCGACCAGGTGGAAGCAGAGACTACTGCACAGATCCGCAAGCTGCAGTCTCATGGCATTTCTGTCTCCCACGTAGACACGCACAAGCACACTCACATGTTCCCTGCCGCGCTGACAGGGATCTTACGGGCCGCGCGTACCTGCGGCGTAGGCGCGATCCGGAATCCGTTTGAGGTGCTCGCCGCCAACTTCATCGGTCTGCAAAGAGGGCTCTGGAAGCGCTATGCCCAGGTGCGCACCCTGCGGGGATTGGCAGGCTACTTCCGACGAGCCGTCGCCAAGGCAGGCCTGCGAACGCCGGATGGGACTCTGGGCATCGTTGCAACCGGAAATCTTGATTCCGCCATGTTCCGAACTATCGCCGACCACATGCCCGATGGAACCTGGGAATTCGTCTGCCACCCCGGATACGTCGACGAGGACCTGACCGCCATCCGCACTCGGCTGCGTGAAGCCCGGGAGAAAGAACTGGCCGTTCTGACCGCCCCCGAGACCCGGACGGCCCTCGAGAAGCAGGGTGTCCAGCTCATCTCCTATCCCGAACTCTGACTCGCCCCGACCTCAGAGCACGAACCAGAAGGGGTAACTTCTGTAATCTCCATGCGACCCCAATCCAGCTATCATAGGCTGAATAGAGCATCGGCGGCCTGGAGCAGCCTCTCGCGGGTCGGCACGCAGCAAGCGGACTCCCAAGGACACGCGATCGTGAACTGTGGAAACCTGCATAAAAATAACAGGCAAGAACCCCTCTTCGTCTCGTCTAATGACGCCATGTGCTCCGAGAGCTTGCCATGAGGCAGTTTCTTAGGAACCATTTCGAGGCTCCAGGTGGCGGCAAGCGCATCCTGGCGATGGAGGGACTCCGCGGTGCGGCCGCCCTGCTGGTATTCTTCGTCCATTTCGACGCGCTCTTTCGTCCTTATTTTTCTCCGGGCTCGTGGGCGGAAGCTGTTTGCGCAACCGCGGGCAGCTTCGGTCATACTGGCGTCGATCTTTTCTTTGTTCTGAGCGGATTCCTCATCTACAGCATCGTCATCGAGAAACACCCCGAGTATCGCTCGTTCATCTGGCGAAGAGCGCAGCGCTTGTATCCGGTTTTCCTGATTGTGTTGTGCTTCTACCTGACCCTGTCGCTTCTCTTCCCCAGCGCGTCCAAGCTTCCTCAGTCCGTCTCCAAAGCTCTCATCTACATTGCCGCCAATGTTCTGATGCTGCCGGGAATCACGAAAATCCAACCGATCATCACGGTGGCTTGGTCGTTGAGCTATGAATGGTTCTTTTATCTCACGCTGCCTCTGCTGATTGCAGCATTCCGTCTGAGGAAGTGGTCCAGCGGACAGCGGGTGGCATTCTTCCTGTTCCTGTCATCTCTGTACTGGGGGCTGGGATTGCTGGGGCTTACCCGCAACGTTCGCATGGTTTTGTTCGCTTCCGGAATCATCCTGTGGGAACTGGTGGAGAACGACGTCCAGAGCCGGCTTAAGCCGTGGATGGAGTACATTGTCGCGCTGGCGATGGTCACGGATATCCTGGCGATCGGACTGGCTGGCGCCAAGCGCGGAGAAACTGGCGTGGTTCTATCGCACGTCCCCCACTTCTACACGCCGACACTTTTTCTGACGCTGCTTCCCTTCTGCCTGTACACGATGTTCTTCAACGGTTTCCTCAACCGGCTGTTCTCCTGGGATTACCTGCGCTGGATGGGAAACATCAGTTACTCCTACTACCTGATCCACGCGCTGGCCATCCAGGGATTGCGGCTGATCGTCAATCGGTTGTATCCGCCCGCTCCGCATTCTCTCGTCTTCGATATCGCGCTGCTCGCTGTGAGCATGGCATTTTCAATCGTCGGCGGGGCGATTCTCTACCTCTTCGTGGAAAAACCGCTTTCCTGGTCCAAGAAGAAGGCCCGGCCCAGTAATGGGGTCCCTCTCCGTCAGGTGCCCCAGGCCGAGGAAGTCTCTCGCTTCGGCGTCTGAAGCTCATCGCGGCTCGCATTCAATCCCTGCTTCATCTTTTTCGCGAACTCCGGATCACAAGGTGGACCATTCCCCAGCGAACCAGAGCCGGTAACGTTCGTAACCGCGATTTGCCCTCAGTCAGCTATGATTAAGCTGGGTGGGCTGCGAGGAAGGCGAACCCATGAGCGAACAGCGACCGGACCCGCGCGTCCAAACCAATCTGTCGGTGCGCATCTGGGGCATGGCTGCCAGTGGACAAACGTTTTCCCAGCACGTCCATGCGCGCAACATCAGCGGGTCCGGAGCTCTCCTCTCCGGGCTCGATCACGAACTCAAAGTTGGCGATGTCATTGGCGTGCAGTACGCCGAGCGCAAGTCGCGCTGCCGTGTCATCTGGGTAATGGATGGCGGCCCAGTCCAGAAGGTCCAGGCCGGGGTGCAGATCGTTGCCGACCAGGACTGTCCCTGGAAAAGCGAACTCACGCCCGAGCAACTCGCGCCTCCGCCCGAGCCCAACAATCGCCGCCGCTTTGCTCGTCATCGCATCTCGTTTCCGTTGGAGCTGCGCGACGAGCGCGTGAAGACGCCGATGCGCGTGAATGCTACCGACGTCAGCGGTAATGGTTGCTACGTAGAAACCATTCTCCCCTTGCAACTGGGAACGACGCTGCGGGTTGAGTTCTGGATCGAAGAAGAAAAGATCTCCACTTCGGCTGTGGTTCGAACCAGCGACCCAGGCGTGGGCAACGGGGTGGAATTCACGGGATTAACTCCCGACAGCAAGCAGCGCCTGCAAAATTACCTGGATAAGGTCGACCCCCTGCGCGCCAATGTTTTCGAGCGCAAGGCTTCCCAGTAATGGCTGGGGCATACTCGTCCGCCGCAAAACCCCGTAAAATCTGAATCGCCTGCATCCGCCTGCCATCGAAACAAGAGCTTTGGACAAAAAGATGAAGATCGGGATTACCTGCTACCCCACGTATGGCGGCAGCGGCGTCGTGGCCACCGAACTCGGCCTCGAGCTGGCGCAGCGCGGGCACGACGTTCATTTCATCTCCTACGCGCAGCCCATTCGCCTGACGGAGCCTCAACCGCACATCCATTTCCATGAAGTCGAAGTTTCGCGCTATCCCCTCTTCGACTTTCCGCCCTACGATCTGGCACTCGCCACGCGCATGGCGGAAGTCGCCGAACTCTACGACCTCGACCTCCTGCATGTGCATTACGCCATCCCGCATTCGGTCAGCGCTCTACTCGCTCGCCAGATGCTGGCTGCCGGCCCGTCAAAACGCAAGCTCCCCTTTGTCACTACGCTGCACGGCACCGATATCACTCTGGTAGGTCTTGACCGTTCGTATCTTCCCATCACGCGCTACTCCATCGAGGAGAGCGACGGCGTCACCGCGATCTCGCAATACCTGCGGGAAAAGACGCTCAAAGAGTTCGACATCAAGAACCACATCGAGGTCGTCTATAACTTCGTCAACTGCGACGTATACCTGCGCGATGCCGGCGCCGCCAAGCGTCGGGAAGAATACGCTTCGCCCGACGAGCGTATCCTCGTCCACCTCTCCAATTTCCGCCCAGTCAAACGCCTCACCGACGTGGTCGAAATCTTCGACCGGGTGCGCAAGAAAATTCCTTCCAAGCTGCTTCTCGTGGGCGATGGACCTGACCGCTCGAAGGCCGAATGGCTCGCGGTGCAGAAAGGCATTCACGATCACGTGATCTTTCTCGGCAAGCAGGATCGGGTGCAGGAGAAGCTCGCCATTTCCGACGTAATGCTGCTGCCCAGCGAACTGGAATCGTTCGGATTAGCCGCGCTGGAAGCGATGGCCTGCAAAGTCGTTCCCATCACCACGCGTGTCGGCGGCCTGCCCGAGGTTATTGAGCACGGCAGAAATGGCTTCATGGCCGATGTCGGCGATATCGATGCCATGGCGCAGTACACCATCGACTTGCTCAGCGATCCCAAGAAACTCGACATCATGGCAGTCCAGGCGCGAGCCACGGCCCAGGCTCGCTTCTGCTCCACGAAAATTATCCCTTTGTATGAGGCCTTTTACCGGCGGGTGCTGGAACGCTCTTCGTAGAGTGCGGCAGGAATTCCCGAGCCTTCCTGCAGGAGTGGCAGCCGCAAACGAACCAGCGTTCCCTTCCCGCCGTGGCTGTCGATGGTCATGCGCGCGGTGTCGCCGTAAAGAACTTTCAGCCGCTCGGCCACGTTGGCCATGCCGATGCCCGTTCCCCCCAAGCCATCGGGCCTCTCGATCTGTTGCGCTGCGCCCATGCCCACGCCGTCGTCTTCCACCTCGATGATCACCGCCTTGGCGCCTAGCCGACTGCGCAGGTAAATGCTCCCACCTTCCACCTTCGAGGCAAGCCCGTGCTTGATCGAGTTCTCGACCAGGGGCTGCAGCAGCATGGCGGGTACCAGCATCTCGAGAGACTCCGGTTCCAGTTCCTTCACCACCCGTAATTTGTCGCGGCCGAAGCGCACCACTTCAATGTCGAGATAGTTGTCGATGAATTCCACTTCCTCGCGCAAAGGAACGAAGGCTTCGGAACTGTTGAGCAGCCGCCGCAGAATGGTCGCCAGTTTAATGATGAGCTCGCGCGCCGTGTCGGGATCGAAGCGCACCAGCGACGAAACCGAATTTAGAGTGTTGAACAAAAAGTGTGGATTGATCTGGTTCTGCAGCGCCTCCATGCGCGCCTGCAGGAGAAGCAAATGCTGCTCCTCGAGTTTCAGCTGGATCCGAACCCCGTTGAAGATTTTCAACTCTGTGCCGACGACGAGCACCGAAGTGGCGTAGATGGCAGCCTCCACCCACAGGTTTGGACTCTCCAGGCTGAAGGTCGAGGTTGGAAACACCCGCAACAGCTCGCTATGTAGGAAGCGCAGGCCAACGATGGTGGCGAAAAACGTGATCTGCCAATCGAACCGCGGTTTGGGAAGGTTGCGCCGGATCCAGCGGTAAATGCTGAGATCGATGAAGGGAGAGAACGACCAGACATCCTCCTTGTCGGGCGCAAGGCTGCGCAGTTGGCCCGCCGCAAGCCCGCACAGCACATTGAACGGCAGTGTCGCCCACTCCCCATGGAGAAGCGCCGGAAAGGCCATCAGCGCCCCACCGAACACTCCCGTCAGGCGGCCGCCAATCACACCCAGAAGCAACGTAGTTTCAAACGAAAGATCGCCGGCAAGGAAACTCTTTTGAACAAACCGGATCCATACTGCAAGGGCAATCGGAATTCCGAACCACAGGCTGAGATAGATCTTCTGCCGGGTGCTTCGCTCTTCTCGAAACAACAGCCTCTTGAACTCGAGCGACCGCACCAGCGTACTCGACACCGCAGCCGCGACGCCCAGCTTGACCAGCAAGTTGACGAGAATAAGCTTCTGATCGGGCATGATGTCCGCTCAGGGAAATGTAGCACTCATTCGCGCAAATCCGTCGTCAAGTTATTCCCGTAAGCGAGCGGCCAACGCGTTGAGTTGTTCTTCCATGCCCTCGTTGCGAGGCGCCCCACCCTGCGCCATGTCCTTGCTGCCGCCGCCGCGTCCGCCCAGTTTCCCGAGCGTCTCCTTCAGCAGCGCTCCCATATCGAATGGCATGCCTTTCGACTGTGCAAACACCAGCGAAACCTGGTCGCCCGATGCTGCCAGCAATGCACCCACGCTGCCCTCAAGCCGCGTCAATTTCTGCGCCAGCAGCTTGATGAACGTCAGATCCCGCTCAGGGTAAACGCGAACCACGATCTTGCGACCGTTCACCGATGCCGTCTCCGCCAGGAGGCGACCGGCTTGCACCTCCGCAAGTTCTTCCAGCAGATGCTCGCCTGCCTTGTTCGCCGCCCGCACATCTTCCAGCGCCTTGCGCGCCTGCTGCGGCACATCCCAGATATGGGCTGAAAACAGGCCTGCCGTTTCGCTCAGCGCTCTATAGTCGCGACGCGCTGTAGCAACCGCCCGCTGCCCGCACACAAACTCCACCCTCCATCCTTGCCGGACTCTTTCCGTCTTGCGCAGCAGGATGCAGCCGATCTGGCCCGTGTTCGTGACATGCGTTCCGCCGCATGCCGACAAATCGAAATCGCGAATGTCGATCAGGCGCAGCTCATCTTTATCCGTCCGCGGCGGCTTGCGCAGTCCAAGATCCTGAGCCGCCTCCTGC
>Ga0210384_10004335_pt1 | contig 15893 bp, 17 predicted proteins | sample IncBWH2MmetaG_FD_160574 | JGI IMG/M metagenome (GOLD analysis project Ga0210384, IMG submission 160574) | Forest soil microbial communities from Barre Woods Harvard Forest LTER site, Petersham, Massachusetts, United States - Inc-BW-H-2-M | ecosystem: Environmental > Terrestrial > Soil >...
TGCTCCCAGCCGGGGGCAGGAACAGCACAACGAACAACTATGGAACCGTTTTGGGAACCAGTGCTGGAAAACCATCGAAACTGCTCGATCTGGCGCGAATAATGGCTTTCCCGTGGGACCGGGTTAAACGCTGATCGGGAATCCAGCCATCCCGCGGTCACGGGGCATACGCTTTTTTGCAAGGATCTTGCGAGCGCCGGCTAGGCGGACTTCCGCTTGGCGATGACTTGCCGGAAATCGGTGGCCAGCTCGTCATAGTAACCGGCGAGGACCTCATACAGGGCCCGCTGGGGCCCTTCCGTCGCCTGCTCGGCCCACTCCTTGCACTTGGCGGCCTTGCCCTCGTATTTCTCCACCTTGGTCTGAAGATCAGCCTCCATGGCACCACTCCACGCAACGACGAAACAACCTGCGATAGTAGTTTGCCACGCGGCTGCGTTCGAAAAGATGGCCGGCATAAGGAGATTTTGCAGCGTCGGCGGGTCTAGATCGAGCCGGCCCTCGCCCTTTTCCGCGTTACCGCATTGATAAAGCCCTCCCGGGCGTCGGAATGGCCCTGCCCGCGCGGTTCCAGCACATGGCGCAACAGGAACAAGCCGGTGAGCCTAAAACCGTCCTGAAGGTCCTGGTCCGACCAGCCGTTCGCACTGGCCTCGCCTTCCCGCAGGAAGCCCGGCAATCGGAGCAGCCGGTCGCGCCAGGGTTCGCCCGCGATACGAGAGACCGCGCCGCCGGATTTCGGCGAGACATAGGCGAGGTCGGAGGTCTCTCCGGTCGCGGCGCAGTTTTCCAGGTCGAGCCCGAAGCCGAGCTCGGCCAGCATCGCAAGCTCGAAGCGGACCAGCTGAACCGCGGCTTCGCCGGCATCGTCGAAATCATCGAGCGTGCGCTCGAGCATTTCGTAAATGTCCTCGTGCGGATCGCGCTCCGGCAATAGCCGCGCCAGCGCCGCCAGATGCGTCACGCCATAGACCGCGTGCGACGCCGCCAAGAGGGTCGCGGCGCGCAACCGCGTGGCCTCGATCGCATAGGTGCCGAGATGCTCGTCAAGCCGCGCCCGCCACACCGCGCGAACGCTGTTGCCGGGCTGTAGCAACGGCCGCATCCGCGATCCGGCGCCGCCCCGCACCAGGCCGAGATGCCGGCCATGCTCACGTGTCAGCAGTTCGACAATGGCGGAGGATTCGCCATGCCGCCGCACCCCCAGCACGATGCCGTCGTCGGTCCATTCCATGGGGATAGCTTATCGGATTCCGTTGATTGGCGCAGCTATCTCAGCGTCGTCATTCCGGGATGCGCCACCGAACTCGGGTTTACCCGAGTTCGGCAATAACATTGTCCAAGTCGGCAACAGCCGACTTGGATGCGCAGGCCCGGAATCAATACTCCCGATGGTGGTTATGGATTCCGGGCTCGCGCTGATGCGCGCCCCGGAATGACATTGTGCTCACGCGTTGAACCAGCCCTGCGCGTCGCCGGTGAACGAAAAATACAGTCCCGCCGCGGTCAGCACGCAGGAGACGATCTCGATGCCGCTATCGAGCTCCAGGCCGTTGTCGCCGACGACCTGCACCAGCGAGATGACCGAGAGCACCAGCGCGGCCGCCAGCACCCAGCGCGGCCAGTTCTTGCGCCGTTTCGCAGCGAGCCAGACGAAATAAACCAAAAGCAGGATCATGCCGCCGGCCAGCACGGTCGCGGCCATGATCATCTGCTCCGTCATCTCGCCGCTCGGCGTGCGGTCCTGGAACGCGACCGACAGCGCGTCGAGCGTCAGCGACAGATAGAGCAGCACCTCGAACCACAGCACGTTCTTGGGCACATTCATCGGAACGCCATTCATTGCTTTAGTTTCTTGCCTTTTTATTCCTTGGGGAATTCCAGCCCCATTTCCCGGTAGCGGTCGGGATCGTCGCCCCAATTCTCGCGGACCTTGACGAACAAAAACAAATGCACGGGAACGCCGGTGATCTCGGCGATTTCCTTGCGCGCCTCGGCGCCGATCGACTTGATGGCGGACCCATTCTTGCCGAGCACGATCTTGCGCTGGCTTTCGCGCTCGACAAAGATGGTCTGCTCGATGCGGATCGACTTGTCCTTGCGCTCGGTCCAGCTATCGGTCTCGACGGTCGACTGATACGGCAATTCCTGATGCAGCTGACGGAAAATCTTTTCCCGCGTGATCTCGGCCGCCAAGTGTCGCATCGGCGCGTCCGACATCTGGTCTTCGGGATAGTGAAATGGCCCCGCCGGCACCATTTCCGCAAGCTTGTGGCGCAAATCATCGACACCGTCGCCTGACAACGCTGAAATCATGAAGGTTCCCGCAAAGCGCAGGCGGTCGTTCGCGGTCTTTGCCAGCGCCAGCAGTTTTTCGCGCGGAAGCAGGTCGATCTTGTTGATGACCAGGATCTTCTCGTGATCGACGCTCTCGACTTTTTTCAGGATGGCGTCGGCCTCCTCGTCGATCCCGGCCTTGGCATCCAAGAGCACGCAGACGAGATCGGCGTCGTGCGCCCCGCTCCAGGCCGTCGACACCATGGCGCGGTCGAGCCGACGCTTCGGCGAAAAGATGCCGGGCGTATCGACCAGAATGATCTGGGCGTTGTCTTCGATCACGATGCCGCGGATCAGCGCCCGCGTCGTCTGCACCTTGCGCGAGACGATGGTCACCTTGGAGCCGACCAGCGCATTGACGAGCGTGGACTTGCCGACGTTCGGCGCGCCGATCAGCGCGACAAAGCCGCAGCGGGTCGTAGGAGGCGCGGCTGCGCTTACCTCAGCCGTCATTGCCGCCGCCGACGCCTTCGCGCTCGATCATGACGGAGGCCGCGACCTTTTCGGCGGCGCGTTTGCTGCCGCCAACGCCTTCGGCCGGCTCAAGCCCCGGCAAATCCACGGCGACGCGGAATTGCGGATCGTGGTGCGGCCCGGTGCGTTCGACCTCGCGGTACACCGGCGTCGGCAGACCTTTGCCCTGGGCCCATTCCTGCAACACTGTCTTGGGGTCGCGCAGCGGCCGCCGCGGTTTCTTCATCCGCTCGGTCCAGTTGCGGGCGACGAATTCGGCCGCCGCGGCGTGGCCGCCATCGAGATAGATCGCCCCGATCACCGCCTCGCAGATGTCGCCGAGCACGGTTTTGCGCAAACGCGCGCTTGCGCTGGCGCCGACCTGGCCAAGCTTGATGTCGTCGAACAGCCCGAGCTGCTTTGCGACGTCGGCGCAGCTCTCCTTGCGCACGAGATCGGCGAGCCGTTTTGACAACTCGCCCTCGTCGGCATTCGGAAAGGCGCGATAGAGCATGTCGGATACGACGAGGCCGAGCACGTGATCGCCGAGGAATTCGAGACGCTGGTAGCTGTCGCTGCGTTTGCGCGCCGCTTTCAGCGCCGAGACATGGGTGAAGGCGGTGGCAAGCAGGGTGGCATCGGCGAATTTATGTCCAATGCGCGCCTCGAGCTCGGCGGCAGCCGCTTTCGCGCTCGCCTTGCTGCGCTTCTTCTTGACCGCCTTGCCTTCGCCAACGTCCTCAGGCCGCGGATTTGCTTCGGCTGGTCTCGACGCGGTGCGGATATCCGGCGTTTCGTCGTTCATCGCACGATTTTGAAGATGCGATTCCAGCGCACCGCCGTGGGCCAGCGCCAGAACATCCAGGCGTGCTCGCCCTCGGCGATCGAGAAAAAGATCATTTGCGCCCGGCCGACGATGTTCTCGAACGGCACGTAGCCGACCGCGGACAGCACCCGGCTGTCGGTCGAGTTGTCGCGGTTGTCGCCCATCATGAAGAAATGACCTGGAGGCACGGTGTACACGTTGGTGTTGTCGTAGAAGCCGTTGTCGACGCAATCGAGCGTCTCGTAGCTGACGTCGTTCGGCAATGTCTCCTTCCAGCGCTTGACCCGCGCGGTCGCGTCAGAAGATCCGCAAGGATCCTCGCCGATGAAATCGGTCAGCCGCTCGCGCCTGACCGGCGTGTCGTTGATGTGGAGCAGCCCTTCCTTCATCTGGATGCGGTCGCCGGGCAGCCCGATCACGCGCTTGATGTAGTCGGTGGAATCATCCTTCGGCAGGCGGAACACGACGATGTCGCCGCGCGAGGGCTCCGAGCCGAAAACCCGCCCCGAAAACAACGGCGGCGACAGCGGAATGGAATAATGGCTGTAGCCGTAGGAGAATTTCGAGACGAACAGATAGTCGCCGACCAGGAGCGTCGCCTTCATCGATCCGGAGGGAATGTTGAAGGGCTGGAACAGAAAGGTGCGGATCACCAGCGCGATCAATAAGGCGTGGATGACGACGCGGATGGTTTCGCCTAAGCCGCTCTCAGATTTTGTTCCGGATGTCACGCTCATCGCTTTCCCAATTCCCCGTGGCAGCCGCCCGCGCGGCGGCAGAACGTCCTCCCTCTACGCGAATAGCGCGCCGCCTCGCGTCAAGGAATTGGTCCTGATCCTGATCGTGAGAGCCAATTCCGGCGCCACCCCGAATTCGCCCTTGGCTGAATAGCTGCGCGTTTTAGACGGTTGTTGGAAGACGCGCAATCAACGGCCTCATCAAAACTTTCCAATCCATTGATAGACAAAGGATTTTTTGTTTTGCCCCGGCCGACCTACTCCACGTCAGGAATATCCCGCCGGGACCGCCGAAATTATGACGAAGGCCTGCGCCATCGGCCAATCATCGGTAATGGACAGATCGATCCGCACCTCATGGCCTTCCGGCGTCATGGACTGAAGCCGAGCCAGCGCCCCGCCGGTCAGTTCCATGGTCGGCCGTCCCCCCGGCAGGTTGATAACCCCCATGTCGCGCCACCAGACCCCGCGCCGGATCCCGGTGCCGAGCGCCTTGGAACAGGCTTCCTTGGCCGCGAACCGCTTGGCGTAGGTCGCAGCCACCATTTTCTCGTTTTTGGCGCGGCGGTCGGCCTTGGCCCGTTCGGCCTCGGTATAGATTCGGTCGAGAAAGCGGTCGCCATGGCGCTCGATCACCTTGGCGACACGGCGGATATCGATCACGTCCAGCCCGATGCCGATGATCATGCGCGGCCCATCAGCTGTTCCCGCCCGCGATCCATCGCCGCCCGCATGGTGCGCACCGTGTCGCCAAGGCCCACGAAAACGGCCTCACCGATCATGAAATAGCCGATATTGAGCTCGGCGATTTCGGGAAGGCCCGCGATCTTCTCCGCGGTCGCGTAATCGAGGCCATGGCCGGCGTGCACCTCAAGCCCGGCCGAGCGGGCAAGCTTGCTACCGGCCATGATGCGCTGCCATTCGGCTTCAGCCTTGGCGGCATGGCCGTCGACCACGGCATCGCACCAGGCGCCGGTGTGAATTTCGATCACCGGGGCGCGCAATTGGGCGGCCATTTCGATCTGACGCGGCTCAGCGGCGATGAACAGCGACACCCGTATCCCGGCATCGTTCAATCTGGCGATGAAGGGCTTCAGCGTATTGTGCTGGCCGACGACGTCGAGACCGCCCTCGGTGGTGAGCTCCTCGCGCCGTTCCGGCACCAGGCATACCGCATGCGGCTTGGTGGCCAGCGATATCCGCAGCATGTCCGCGGTCGCGGCCATCTCGAAATTCAACGGCTTTGAGATTTCAGCCTTCAGGCGCGCCATGTCCTCGTCGCGGATGTGCCGGCGGTCTTCGCGCAGATGCGCGGTGATGCCGTCGGCGCCCGCCTCGATCGCAACCAGCGCCGCACGCACTGGGTCGGGCCTCTTGCCTGCCCTGGCGTTGCGGAGGGTGGCGACGTGATCGACATTGACTCCGAGGCGCAGCGGAGGGGTTTTTGGCATTCAGGGACTCGCGAGGAAACCTAGCGGGCGAAATTACCCATTGACGCGCTCGACCCGGGCGACGACGGCCTTGGCGCGCAACTGGGCGATAATAGCGCTGAGATGCTTCAGGTCATAGACCTCGAGATCGATGGTGAGCTCGGTGAAGTCGGGCGAGCGACGCGACATGCTGATATTGTCGATATTGCCGTCGTGCTCGGCGATCACGGTCGCCACCTGGGCGAGGCTGCCCGGCTCGTTGACGTTGTCGATCAAAATCCGCGCCGGAAAGCGCTGCGGCGTGGTGTCGTCGACATCCCAGCGCACGTCGAGCCAGCGTTCGGGCTGCTCCTCGAAATCCTTCAGCGCCGGCGACTGGATCGGATAGATGGTGATGCCCTCTCCCGGGGTCACGATGCCGACGATGCGGTCGCCGGGCACCGCGCCGCCGTTGGGCGCGAATTTGACCGGCAGATCGGAATTGATGCCGCGGATCGGGATCGCCGAAGGGCTGCGCACGGTCTCCGGCGGAGATTTCAGCTTGAGCTTGACCGCGAGGCTCTTCTTGGCGCCGTAGCGGGCAACCCGCTCCTCCTTGTAGTCCGGATACATCGCGCGCGCGACGTCGGACGCCTTCATCTCGCCGCGCCCTACGGCTGCCATCACGTCATCGATCGAGGCGCGCGCGAGCCGCGGCAGCGCGCCCTTCAGCTTGTCGTCGGCATATTCGATCTTGGCGCGGTCGAACAGGCGCTCGACGATGCGCCGGCCAAGGCCGGCATATTGATCGCGCACCGCGGTGCGCGTCGCGCGCCGGATCGCCGCCCGCGCCTTGCCGGTCACGGCGAGCGATTCCCAGGCCGAGGGCGGCGCCGACTGGGCCTCCGAGGTCAAAACTTCGACCTCGTCGCCGTTCTGCAATTCCGACGACAGCGGCGCGAACTTGCCGTTGATCTTGCAGCCCACCGCGCTGTTGCCGACGTCGGTATGAACCGCATAGGCAAAATCGATCACATTGGCGTGGCGCGGCAGCGCGATCAGCTTGCCCTTCGGGGTGAAGCAGAACACCTGGTCGTGGAACAGCTCGAGCTTGGTATGTTCGAGAAATTCCTCCGGGTTGGCGCTTTCCGACAAAACGCCGACGGTATGGCGCAGCCAGGCAAAGGCATTGGACTCGCGCTTCAACAGCTCGGTCGGCGAGCCGACGCCGTCCTTGTAGAAAGCGTGCGCGGCAATGCCGAACTCCGCGATCTCGTCCATTTCCTCGGTGCGGATCTGCAATTCGACGCGCTGGTTGCCGGGGCCGATCACGGTGGTGTGGATCGAACGGTAGTCGTTCTGCTTGGGCGTCGAGATGTAATCCTTGAAACGGCCCGGCACCACGGGCCAGGTGGTATGCACGACGCCAAGCGCCTGGTAGCAGGCCTCCAGATCGCTCATCACGACGCGGAATCCGAAAATGTCGGACAATTGCTCGAAACCGACCGACTTGCGCTCCATCTTGGTCCAGATCGAAAACGGCTGCTTGCGCCGGCCGTAGACGCGCGCGGTCAATCCGTTGTTCTTGAGGTTCTTGGAGAGCTGGCTTTCGATCTCGCCGATCAGGTTGCGGTTGCGCTCCGCCAAGGTGTTCAGCCGCTGCGTTACGACCGCATAGGCTTCCGGATCGAGGCTGTGGAAGGAAAGATCCTCCAGCTCCTCGCGCATCTCCTGCATGCCCATGCGGCCCGCCAGTGGCGCATAGATATCGAGCGTCTCCTCGGCGATGCGGTGGCGCGAGGCCGGCGGCACGAACTCCAGCGTGCGCATATTGTGCAGGCGGTCGGCAAGCTTGATCAGGAGCACACGGACGTCGGCGGCGATCGCCAGCAGCAGCTTGCGCAAATTCTCGGCCTGCTTGGCCTCGCGCGAGACCAGCTCCAGCCGCTTCAGTTTGGTGAGCCCCTCGACCAGCGCGCCGATCTCGTGCCCGAAGATCTGATCGATCTCGGCGCGGGTCGCCTCGGTGTCCTCGATGGTGTCGTGGAGGAGGGCTGCGACGATGGTCGCATCATCGAGCTTCAGGCCGGTCAGGATCGCAGCGACTTCGAGCGGGTGGGAAAAATAGGGATCGCCGGAGGCGCGGGTCTGCGAGCCGTGCGCCTTCATAGCGTAGACATAGGCACGGTTGAGCAGGTCCTCGTTGGTATCAGGGTTATAGGAGCGGACCCGCTCGACCAGGTCGTATTGCCGCATCATGCGCGGCCGCGGCGATTTGGCCGCCCTCGCCGGCGCGGAGACAGGCGACGACGGCGCCACGGCGACCGATTCGGTCGAGGCCTGCATCTGCGGTTGGCTGCGACGCCAATACGCCATCGGATCATTGCCCTAGTTTGGGGCCACGGACGCCGCAGTGTAGCGCCAAATTGGCGATCCTCGAATCAAATTGAAGGCAGCCGGAAGCGTCCGCCCGGCCCGCGGGTGTTCCATGGTAACCATGAAAACGGCCGCAAAAGCAAAAGCCCGGATAAATGTCCGGGCCTTTGGTAAATCAGCTATGGCTGGAACAGCAGCTCCAGGGCCGAAACCCGAAGCCTACTCGTCCTCTTCGGGCTGCTCTTCCGGAGGCGCCAGGCCCTCCAGGCCCTTCAAAAGCTCCTCCTCGGTCATGCGCTCGATCGCGACCTCGGTGTCGTCTGCATCGACGCTGGCGCCGGCCGAGCCGATCAAGGGCACGGTATCCGGCTCGGGCTCGTCGACTTCGACGAATTTCTGCAGGGAGTGGACCAGCTCTTCTCGCAAATCTTCCGGGGAAATGGTCGAGTCCGCAATTTCCCGTAGCGAGACGACCGGGTTCTTGTCATTATCCCGATCAATCGTAAGTTGTGAGCCGGACGAAATCATCCGGGCACGATGTGCGGCCAACAAAACCAGATCGAAACGGTTGTCGACCTTGTCAATGCAATCTTCCACGGTGACGCGAGCCATCGCCTGTCGCTCCGTTAAATGGGACCGAATATGCTGATTATGGCCGGTAGTTATAGGTCTCAGGGGCGTTTCGCAAGACCAATTTGTGATTTGGTCCCTGCTGACCCCTCTGCTAACCCGTTTTTCGGGGCCCCATGGGCCGGAGTGTCCGAAACCGGACCTGGCTTTTGGACAAGAAAACGCTTTATTGCGTCATCAAAGCTATACGTTTATTGCCCTGAGCCCCCCAATCTGCGGTAGCGTCTGTCTGGACCGATCCGATGGGGGATTTGGCAGTATGTTGAAATGCGCGGATCCAAGGCCGCCGCGCCAAAAAGGGCTACCAACAACTACGCGAGAAACTGAATGTCACCCACTACTACCAACAAGATCGCGCTGTTCATCGATGGCGCCAACCTTTATGCAACCGCCAAGACGCTCGGTTTCGATATCGACTACAAGCGCCTGCTCAAGGAATTCCAGAGCCGCGGCACGCTGCTCCGCGCGTTCTACTACACCGCGATTATCGAAGATCAGGAATATTCGTCGATCCGTCCCCTGATCGACTGGCTCGACTATAATGGCTACACCGTCGTCACCAAGGCCACCAAGGAATTCATCGACGCCTCCGGCCGTCGCAAGGTGAAGGGCAATATGGACATCGAGCTTGCTGTCGATGCCATGGAGCTCGCCGAGCATATCGATCAGATGGTGCTGTTTTCCGGCGACGGCGACTTCCGCTCGCTGGTCGAGGCGGTGCAGCGCCGTGGCGTCCGCGTCACCGTGATCTCGACGATTTCAAGCCAGCCGCCGATGATCGCCGACGAATTGCGGCGCCAGGCCGACGTTTTCACCGACCTCGTCGAGCTGCAATCCAAGCTCGGTCGCGATCCGTCGGAACGTCCAGCCCCGCGCGAGCCGCGTCATCACGCGCCGCAATTCCTGCAACGCGCCACCACCATGGCGCCGAGGGGCGATGACGACGAATTCGACGAGTAGGAACGATGCGGCACCACCCGGCGCCGCTTCCGCTTGCTGCGAACCCGATCGAGACTGCCCGCTCTGCCCGCGGCTTGCGGCCTTCCGCAACGAGGCACGGGCGCGTGAGCCGGCATGGTTCAACGCGCCGGTGCCATCGTTCGGCGACACGGGCGCGCAACTGCTCATCGTTGGGCTGGCGCCCGGCCTGCAAGGCGCCAATCGCACCGGGCGTCCGTTCACCGGCGATTACGCCGGCGATCTGCTCTATGCGACATTGATCGAATACGGTTTTGCCAGCGGCACCTATCAGGCGCGGCCGGATGACGGGCTGAAACTGGTCGACTGCCGGATCAGCAACGCGGTGCGTTGCGTACCGCCGCAGAACAAGCCGCTGCCGGCGGAAATCAGGTCCTGCCGGCCATATCTCGCCATGACCATCGAGACCATGCCAAGCCTGCGCGCAATCGTCGCACTTGGACGGGTCGCGCATGATTCGGTCGTCAAGACGCTGAGCGTTCGCGGCTCGGCCGCGCCGTTTGCGCACGGCGCCGTGCATCAGGCCGATGCCTTAAAACTTTACGACAGCTATCATTGCTCGCGCTACAACACCAACACCGGCGTGCTGACGCCAACAATGTTTCGCAGCGTGTTTGCGAGGGTGCGCGCGGATCTCGGAACGGATTCGTAGGGTGGGCAAAGTCGCACTTGCGCCGTGCCCACCAACTCCAAGCAATCGAGTGGATGTTGACTAGGGTGGGCACGCTTCGCTTCGCTTTGCCCACCCTACAAATCTCAAATCGGATTTTCCTTCAACCACGCCAGCACATCGCCGGCGTTGCGGTCGGGCGGAAACACCGGATAGAAGACATGCGTGATGCGCGCATTGTCGATGATCAGCGCGAGCCGCTTGATCAGGGTCAAGCCCGCGACCTGCATGGTCGGTAGATCGAGCGCGCGGGTGAGCGCGAGCTTCTCATCCGACAGCACCGGAAACGGCAAATGCAACCTTGCCGCCATCTCGGCCTGGTAGGCGTTATCCTGGGTCGACAGGCCGAACACATGCGCAGCTCCTGCGGCTTTCAGTTCGGCAAACAGATCACGGAAGGCGCAGGTCTGCGGGGTGCAGCCGCGCGCGCCCGGGATCATGTCCCAGTCGTCGACGATGCTGATCTTGCCGGGCTCGCCGGTTCTGGGATAGGCAAACACCACAATGCGGCTCGGCAGCGCCGACAGCGTCACCGAGGTGTCGTCGGTGGCGACCAGGCTGATCGGCGGGATCACCATGCCGTTCAGATGGGCCGCCGCGCCGTCGTCGGTCGGCGCCGGAATCTTGCTCCAGTCGACTTCAAGCAGGTTTTTCTGGTTCATTGCACAATTCTCCATCGGTCGTCATTGCCTGCGACAAACGCGAAGCGTTTGCGCAAGGGAGCACTTGCGACGAAGCAATCCAGGTCTACTGTGCTGGATTGCTTCGCTTCGCTCGCAATGACGGACAGCCATCATCCCTTCGCCCGCATCAGGCGGCCCTTCTCCCTGCCCCAGTCGCGCTTCTTCTCGCTCTCGCGCTTGTCGTGCAGCTTTTTGCCCTTCGCCACCGCCAAGAGCAGCTTGGCGCGGCCGCGTTCGTTGAAGTAAAGTTTTAGCGGGATCAGCGTCATGCCCTCGCGATCGACCGCGCCCATCAATTTGTTGATCTGCTTTTTGTGCAGCAAGAGCTTGCGCGGCCGCTTCGGCTCGTGATTGAAGCGGTTGGCCTGCAAATATTCTGGGATATTGGCATTGATCAGCCAAATCTCGCCGTCCTTGGAATCGGCGTAGGATTCCGCAATCGTGGTCTTGCCGTTGCGGATCGACTTCACCTCGGTGCCGGTCAGCGCAATGCCGGCCTCGATCGTGTCCTCGATCGCGTAATTGAAGCGCGCTTTGCGATTTTCGGCGACGATTTTGATCGCCCGCTCGTTCTTCTCGGCCACTTCAAGCCTTCTTCAGGAGATCGCGGATCTCGGTCAGGAGCTCGAGCTCGCGCGTCGGTTTCGGCGGCGCGGTAGGCGCCGCCTCCTCGTGACGCTTCAAGGTATTGATCGCGCGAATGACGATGAACAGCACGAAGGCGATGATCAAGAAATTCAGCGTCAGCGTCAGGAAATTGCCCCAGGCCAGCACCGCGCCCTGCTTCTTCGCATCCGCCAGATTGCCGGCGGTGACGGCCTTCGACAGCGGCGTGAAGTAGTTGGAAAAATCAAGTCCGCCGGTGATCGCGCCGATGATCGGCATGATCACATCGCCGACGAGCGAGGTGACGATGGCGCCGAAGGCAGCACCAATGATGACGCCGACGGCGAGGTCGACGACATTGCCCTTCATCGCGAATTCGCGGAATTCCTTCAGCACGTTAGAGACCTTTGTTCGTTCACCAGGCAAAGAAGCCGCGGGTCCCCGCAAGCTTCAGTTGATCAGGCCGGCATGCACCATGGCGCTGCGCACGGCAACTCGGGTGGGCTCGGATACCGGCACCATCGGCAGGCGCAGCTTCTCCTGCATCTTGCCGAGCAGCGACAGCGCGTATTTGATCGGCGCGGGGTTGCTTTCGATGAAAAGATTGGTGTGCAGCGGCATCAGCTTGTCGTGCAGCTTCAGCGCGGTGGCGAGGTCGCCCTTCTGCCAGGCGATGTGGAATTCGGAGCACAGCCGTGGCGCGACGTTGGAGGTCACCGAAATGCAGCCGTGGCCGCCATGCGCCATGTAGCCGAGCACGGTGGCGTCCTCGCCCGACAATTGGTTGAAATCCTCGCCCATCGCGGCGCGCTGCTGCGACACGCGCACCATGCTGGCGGTGGCATCCTTGACGCCTGCGATGTTCTTCAGTTCGAACAGCCGCTTCATGGTGTCGACCGACATATCGATCACCGAGCGCGGCGGGATATTGTAGATGATGATCGGAATGCCGATCGCATCATTGATCGCCTTGAAGTGCTGGTACATGCCTTCCTGGGTCGGCTTGTTGTAGTAGGGCGTCACCACCAGCACCGCGTCGGCGCCAGCCTTTTCGGCATGCTCGGCAAGGTCGATGGCCTCCTTGGTCGAGTTGGAGCCGGCGCCCGCGATCACGGGGACTTTGCCCTTGGCCTCGTCGATGCACCACTCGACCACGCGCTTGTGCTCGTCATGGCTGACGGTCGGGCTTTCGCCGGTGGTGCCCACCGGCACCAGGCCATGGGTCCCTTCGGCGATCTGCCAGCCCACCAGCGACCGGAAGGCCGCTTCATCGAGCGAGCCGTTCTTGAACGGCGTGACCAGAGCAGTGAAGGATCCCCGGAATTTCGTCTTGGCTGCCATGGACTTCCTCCAAACGCTGGTTTACGGCGCTTCCTTTATTGGAAGGGTCAATTCATACCGGGTCTGACGGCCCGGCGAAAGGCCGCGCCATCGCTCCAAGCCGCGATTTTGCCGCGGTCCTGGTGCAGACACCGCACGGGTGCGCGTAATAAGTATTTTGCCCGCATATTCAATCAAATAGACCTGACGCTTGAGCGATCGAATGATTCGCCGCGAAGGAACGCCGTGAACCGCCTTGCCCGCGCAGCCACATTGCGATCGACAGCCCTGGCAACCAGCCTGACGCTGATAATCGGCTTTTCGGCGCTCGCGGGTACCGCCTGGGCCAGCAAGGTTCCCATGCCGAAGCCGCGGCCGATGGCACGCAATGTGGTTCCCAAGACCACGGCGAACACGGCCACGGCGAACACGGCCGCAGCGAGCACGGCCACGGCCAGCAAGCCCACCTCCGGCAAGGCGACCTCCACGACAGCGGCGGCCACAACGGTCGCAACAGCCGTCGCCAAGGACGCGGCTGCGGTCACAATGCCGGCTCCGGCGCTCGCGCCTCTCGCCCCCGCCCGCCAGCGCGCCGCTCCTCCGGTGGTGCGCAAGCAGGTAACGCCGGCCGCGGTCGCGGCGACGTCGTCGACCTCCCAAGCCGATACCGGCGCGCTCGAAAACGTCATCGAGCTGATCCGCAAGCACAGGCCTGACGACGCGACTCAGCTCGAGGCCACGATATCCGATCCGGTCGCAAAGAAGCTCGCCGAATGGATCATCCTGCGCAGCGACAACAATAACGCGACGGTCGAACGTTACCGCGCTTTCCTGTCGGCCAACCCGAGCTGGCCCTCGCAGACCTACCTGCGCCGCCGCCTGGAGGCAGGGCTGTGGGACGACCGTCGCGAGGATGCGATCGTGTGGTCGTGGTTCGAAAGCGAATCCCCGGTCTCGGCCAAAGGCCGCTTCGCGCTCGCAAAGGCGATGCTTGCGCGCGGCGACCGCGCCAATGCCGAACGCCTGGTGCGCGAGGCCTGGCGCAACGATCCGATGTCGGAGGACACCGAGAGTACGGCGCTCGATCTGTTCGGCGCGCTACTGACGCCGGGCGACCAAAAGGCGCGGATGGACTCGCTGCTGTACGGCAGCGAGCAAGAAGCCGCGATGCGGGCCGCCAAACGGTTGGGCGCCGGCTACGTCGCGTTGGCGAAGGCGCGGATCGCTTCCTACAAGAAGGCCTCCAACACCGGCGCCTTGCTCGAGGCGGTTCCACACGAGCTGCGTAGCGACGCCGGCTACCTTTTCAGCAAGATCCAGCTGCTCCGCCGCGAGGAGAAATTCACCGAGGCCGCCCAGCTCATGCTCAGCGCGCCGAGGGACCCTGCCCGCCTCTACAATCTCGACGAATGGTGGATCGAGCGGCGCTTGCTGGCGCGCAAGATGATCGACACCGGCGAACACCGTACCGCCTATCTGATCGCACGCGACGCGGCGCTGCCGACGCGCGACATCTACAAGACCGAGCAGGAATTCACCGCGGGCTGGATCGCGCTGCGTTTCCTGACCGACCCGGCCTTGGCCGCGCCGCATTTCGCCCGAATCGGGGTGGGCAGTGTCAACCCGACGACGCTGGCGCGCGCCGGCTACTGGCAGGGCCGCGCCGCGGAAGCCGCCGGCCGCTCCCAGGAAGCGCGCACCGCCTATACCGCAGCCGCCGAGCAATCGACCAGCTATTACGGCCAATTGGCGCGCGCGAAACTCGGGATGCCGCAGCTCGAGCTGTACGATGCGCCGGCCGCGCGATCGCGCGGCGTCGAGCGGCTCGAGATCGTCCGCGCCGTGCAGCTCTTGTTCGACCTCGACGAGCGCGACATCGCGATTCCGATCTTTGCCGACATGGGCGAAAACGGCGATCCCGACGCATTGGTCGGCCTTGGCGAATTGACCTCGCGCTACGGGTATGCGCGCGGCATGCTGCTGGTTGGCAAAGCCGCGCTCAATCGCGGATTGCCGTTCGATTTCTACGCCTATCCGGTGACCGGCATTCCGCCCTACAGCGCGATCGGACCGGAGGTCGAGAAGAGCGTCATCTTCGCGATTGCGCGCCAGGAGAGCGCGTTCAATCCGGGCGACGTGTCGCCGGCGCAAGCCTATGGGCTGATGCAGGTCACGCCGGACGCGGGACGCTATGTCTGCAAGCGGGCCGGCGTTCCGTTCGACCTGGCCAGGATGAAGAGCGATTCGGCCTATAACGCGGCGCTCGGCGCCGCCGAACTGGGCGGCCTGCTTGAGGATTTCCGCGGCTCCTACATCATGACGTTTGCGGCCTACAATGCCGGCCGCGGCAGCCTGAAGAAATGGATCGACCGCTACGGCGATCCGCGCGATCCCAAAGTCGACGCCGTCGACTGGGTGGAATTGATTCCGTTCGCGGAGACCCGCAACTACGTGCAGCGGATCATGGAGAATTTGCAGGTCTACCGCGCGCGATTCGGCGGCGGAACGCGGCTGCAGATCGAGGCGGACCTGCACCGCGGCAGCGTGGAATAGCCGCCAACAAAGGCGCCTCCCTCGCGGAATTTAATGGGGCTAGCCGGGGTGCCGCAATTAACTTTGCGCTGGAACTAGAACTGGCTGGCAGTATCTGGGCACGCCGTCCTCTTGTGTCCCGCTATCGTTCCGGTATGACACACCTTGGGGGTCAATGCCGGTCATCCCGCCGCGATTACCAAAGAACCGCTGGATTATTTTATGATCATCCGGCTCGTGGCGGGTGGAGGCGTTGCCGCGGGCGAGATGACAAACGTCAGCCAAGTGTTCCAGCCGGACGGCCGATCCGAGCCATCGAATTCTGCGTAGCCCTTG
>Ga0210384_10004336_pt1 | contig 15893 bp, 9 predicted proteins | sample IncBWH2MmetaG_FD_160574 | JGI IMG/M metagenome (GOLD analysis project Ga0210384, IMG submission 160574) | Forest soil microbial communities from Barre Woods Harvard Forest LTER site, Petersham, Massachusetts, United States - Inc-BW-H-2-M | ecosystem: Environmental > Terrestrial > Soil >...
GGCATGCGCTGGTTCCGTTCGCGCCGAGTGGCAACGCCGATCGCCAAGGTTCTGGGCGCGGCCTCGCTTCTGTTGTTTGTTCCGGCCCTGCTCGGACTGATGCCCGGACATCTGCGCTGGCTCCACGTCATTCCTTTGGAAGGCCTGCTGGGCCGCATCCTCAGCGATTTTCTCGTTCATTACTTGAACATTGTGGGAGCCTATATTGTCTGCGGAGCCCTTGTGGCTGTCGCGTTATACCTCACCACTGCATTTTCTTTCTCCTCGCTGCATCTGTGGCTGCCCACGCGCTTTGTTTTCGTGCGGGCGTTGTGGCAGAGATGGGAAGATTGGCAGATCGCCCGCGCTCAGAGAAGAGATCAAAAAGAACTGGACAAGCGTCGCGCCCAGAAACCGACCGTCACCACCAGGCTCGTGCCTGCGAAGCAATCGGAGTTCGAGGATCCAGCCATCGCTCCGCGCGTTCCCGCCTATGCCCCGGCCTACGCCGCACCTTCCCCAGCCCGGCGTACGGGCATCGAACGCATGTTGGAGGAGCAGCAAAGCCCGGCGGAGATGATGCAAGACGGAGTAACTGCGCTCGATCCCGCTGTTACTAGCCGCGCCGATACTGGCACGAAGCCGAAGACGACTCTGCCTCGCATCGCCGGAGGCTACAAGCTGCCGCCCAGCAGTCTGCTCACTCGTCCCGACGAGCAGCACGCGGTGAACGAAGAAGCGCTCAAGGTTCTGGCAGTAACCCTCACTGAAAAGTGCGCCGAGTTCGACGTGCACGGCCAGGTGACGCAAATCAATCCTGGACCGGTTGTTACGACGTTCGAATTCAAGCCCGACGCCGGGATCAAATACAGCCGCATCACGGGGCTGGGCGACGATCTTTGCCTGGCGCTGCGCGCGGAAAGCATCCTCATCGAGCGCATGCCTGGAAAATCCACGGTCGGCATTCAGGTTCCGAATCACGAACGTGAGATCATCTGGCTGCGTGAGGGCATTGAATCCTCCGAGTTCATCGGCGGAAAATCCAAGATCACCCTCAACCTGGGCAAGGACATCAATGGACGGATCGTCGTGGCCGACCTCGCGTCCATGCCCCACCTGCTGATCGCGGGGTCGACCGGCGCGGGCAAAAGTGTCGCTGTCAACGCCATGATCATGTCGATCCTCTACAAGTCGACACCCGAGCAGGTTCGCATGATCCTGGTGGACCCCAAGCGCCTCGAACTCGGCGTTTACGAAGGCATTCCCCACCTCTACACGCCGATCATTACGGAACCCAAGCTCGCCGCCAACGCTTTGCGCAACGCCGTGCGCGAAATGGAACGGCGCCTCAAGCTGCTCGCCGCCAAGGGTGTGCGGAACATTGATCAGTACAACCGCCTATTTGATAACCAAGAAACACCCAGCCTTTTTGAAGATCCCCACGAAGAGAAGCCAATTCCCTACCTCGTCATCATCATTGACGAACTCGCCGACTTGATGATGCTGGATTCCAGTAATGTGGAAGAGTCTATTACGCGCCTGGCGCAGATGGCGCGCGCCGTCGGCATCCATTTGGTGCTGGCCACGCAGCGACCGTCGGTGGATGTCATCACGGGCCTCATTAAGGCGAACTTCCCTGCTCGAATTTCGTTTCGTGTAGCTACCAAAGTGGATTCGCGCACCATTCTGGACGCCAACGGCGCGGAATCTCTGCTCGGTCGCGGCGACATGCTCTATCTGCCTTCCGGTTCGGCGCGCGTACACCGCCTGCACGCTCCATTCGTCACCGAAAAAGAGATTTCTGCCGTGGTCGAGTTCTGGCGGCAACAAGGGACAGCTGAATATCAGGAACACTTCCTGCAGGCTCCTAAAGACGAGCGAGGAGTGGCGGAATCGAGTGGGGACGGCGACGATGAGGATGCTGAGAGCGACCCCATGTACGAGGACGCCGTTCGTCTGGTGATTGAATTTGGCAAGGCTTCGACGTCGCTGTTGCAGCGCCGCCTGCGCATCGGCTACGGCCGCGCCGCGCACCTCATTGACTTGATGGAAAACGATGGCATCGTGGGCGCTGCCGACGGCCCCAAACCTCGCGAAGTCCTGAAGCGTCCCGACTGGATTACGGAAGTGGAACAGTCGCTACGGTAGGATCCAATCGTCTGGACTCAGCAGAATCAAGAGATTCCCGCGCCGCGCATCTCTAGCGATAACACCAGCCGTTTACAAAAACAGCGAAAACTGCCACATGCGTCGCTACTTGCGAACGAAGCCATGTACTGCCTGGGAGAAATCGTCAAAGAAGCCGACGATGGTTCCGCTGGGGTTGATGCCCTCGGCACGGGTACCGGAGTTCGTGGAGCTGAATGCTTGCGGGTCATCAATTGTTGTAAAGGAACCGTCGGGTTGGCGGAGATAGCCGTGGATCACTGAACCCGCGTCTTTGTAACTTCCTACAATCGCACCACTGTCGTTAATGCCAAAAGCGGAGGAGCCCGTAGACCCGGTGCTTGGGGGATCGAAAACCGTATAAGTACCGTCCGTGGCACGCACGAAGCTGCGGCGTATTCCGTTCGCGGAAATGCTGCCAATAAGTATGCCGCCGGAATTGATGCCGGACACCTCGGTGCCATTCTGAGCCGTAGTACCCGCGCTCGGGGCGTCCAGAGTTGTCAGGGTGCCATCCGGGCCTCGCAGCAAACCATGTAAGACAGAGTTGGAGTCGATGGAGAATCCGGCCACGGTTCCCGTTGCGTTGATCCTGCCGGGAACCGTTTGCCCGCCCGAGCCAATACCAGGGGCGTCAAAGATCGTAAACGTACCATCGCTCGCGCGCACGAACCCATGACTGGCAATCGACGCGTCGATGAACGTGCCAGTGGTCACATCCGCGGCATTGATGCCCAGGAGGAGCGTGCTCAAACTGTTGGGCACATCGATGGTGGTAAAGGTGCCGCCTTGAGTACGGAGAAAGCCGTGGACGACGAAGTTCTGATCCGCGAAACTCCCCACAATCATTCCCCCGTCATTGATACTCGAAACCAGGGAACCCTGATTGGCCAGCGTCCCCGCACCGGGAGCGTCAAAGACCGTGAGAGTCCCGCCAGCGCTGCGCACAAAACCGTGATTCGTGCGATTGGAGTCTGTGAATGTTCCGGCGATGTCGCCTCCCCCGTTGATCGCCAGAGCCCGTGTGCCCAACGACATAGTAGTCCCGGCACCCGGAGCGTCAATCGTTGTAAAGGTCGAGACAGGAGGTAGACCGCCGCTGAAATTGGAGGTGCCACAGCCTGGGGCAATCACCAGCAAGGCAGTGAGTAACCCGACAATCAGCACACAACTTGCTGGGGTTGCCAGTCGAGATTGTTCGAATAAGCTCCGATCACGACCCATGAGAATGCTCCCGCTATTACCGCGGAGACTTGGCGGAGTTCTTAACTTTTACGAAAACCCCAAAACCTAGCCTTCCATGCTTCGAAACAAGCGCCATCTTACATCGGCATCGGAACCGGCACCTCGGTGGTACCCGCCCATCCTACCGCCGGTAAATCACTCTTCCATGAAACACTGGAAAGTCCCTTCCCAGAAGCCCACCAATTCCAGCGCCACCGAGTCCGTAAAGCAGTGCTCCAGGGCCGCGCGCATAACGGAAGCTTACAGCACCAACAGCGGCACCAATGCCGCCGCCGATCACTGCGCCAGTCAGAACGTTAGACTCCTCGCTGTGTTCGATACGCACTTCAAGTATCCTCTTGCGGTTGTAAACGGCATCGGACGGAAGGAAAATTCGGCTCGGCCCGTGCAAGATCACCTCGCATTCAAGCCTGTCGTCCGTGGCTCGCTCGAAGACGCACAAGGGATCGTGCCCAAAGAAGTGTCCGGATTTTATGGAAATCGTGGTGCCCGGGGCGAGTTCTTTCACCGCTTGCCAGTCCCCCTTCTGCGCCTGAGCACCTGCGGCGAAAAGAAGTAAGACCATCAGCAAGTGGTACATGATTCGTCGCTGTCGCATACAGCCGCATACTAGCGCCGGCGTCGCAACCGAAATTGGAGAGATGTGACACTTTCGAGAGTGTCCTGCTCACGGAGCGAGCGGGCTGCGGACGAACTCCTGGTAGCGCTGGAGTTCCGCAATCGACGACTCCGAGAGCAGCGCGAACGGGATGGCGCGGCAGCCCTTCGGCAACTCGGCCGCAGTCACAGCGTCACAGATCACGGCTGCGGTCTGCTCCAAACCCCGCTGCCAGCGCGGCTTTCTAGCGTCTCGTAGTACAAGGTTGTCGGGATGAAAACCAGCGGCGCTCAACAGGATACGCGCCAATTTCAAGAACTCCGGCCACTTGGATGCAATTCCCACCAGCGCATTCGAAGGCGCGGGCAACCATCCCGCCAGGGACTTTGGAGCCGACCTCACCTGTAGTGTCAGCAGGTCGGTTCCGTCGGGCAACAACGGCCGCACGATCTTCACCTTGTTCGGTAGCGCGACGGGAATCGCACCATCGAGCGCACCTGGCAACCGGCATTCCTGCAAACCACAGCTCTCAACTCGGAACGCCAGCGCTTTCTGCATCTCCAGCGCCACGATGTCCCGCAACTCCTCCGTTGGCTCAATCAGGAGAAAATGATCCGGCGGTTGCAACTCCAACCATTGCTTCAGCCGCGCGCGCACACCCACCAATGGCATGCCCAAATCGCGCGCCGAACGGAACAAGTTCGCAATCATTTGATCGAGCGCCAGCGAGGACGGGAGCGCGATCTTCGGTTTCGTATCCCGCACATACACGCCGCTACCGTGGCGGAATTCCACCCACTGCTCACGTTCCAATTGTCGATAGCCCGCGCTCACTGTGTTGGGATGAAGATGAAAACGTCGCGCCAGGTCGCGCGTGCTTGGCAGGCGCTGACCGGGAGCAAGATCATCGCTCAGAATAGCGAGAACAACCTGTGTGGCCAGTTGTTCGCGGATGCTGACTTCACTGCCATGGGCCAACCAGAGCTGCATGCCGCACTATCTTACGCGCAGGCGTGTCCCCGCGCGCAGGCGTTGCAAGATTTGGGCACATTGCGTACCATCGCCTCAAGATTCCGCTACTATTGTCAAGCCTTTCATCCAATAAGGAGCCTTCATGCCCGAAGAACTTCATGAAATGCACGAACATGCCGAGCACGCTCACCACGACCCCAGCCTCGCACCCGCGACACTGACCATGGCGATCCTTGCCGTGCTGGTTGCCATCGCTTCCCTGCTGGGACACCGCGCGAGCACGGAAGAGGTCCTGCTGCAAAATAAGGTCACGGATCAGTGGGGTTTCTATCAGGCAAAAAATATTCGGCTGCATGTCGATGAGATCTTTTCGTCAGCCATCGCCTTGGCGGAGACGAAAGACGCAGAAGCCGCCGCCAAGCTCCGGGAGAAATATGCCGCTGAGGCAGAGCGCTACCGCGACGAAATCAAGGACATAGGAACCGAAGCGAAGAAACTGGAGGCGGAGATCAAGGCCGCGCATGAACGCACCGACCTCTTCGACCTAGGCGAGGTATTCCTGGAAATCGCGCTGGTCGTCACGTCCATCACCTTGCTGACACGCCGCAAGGCTTTCTGGTACACGGGTCTGGCCTGCGCCACCATAGGGATCGTGGAAGCCGCCAGAGGGCTTCTGGTTCGCTAGTGTGCAAGCGCGGGAGCTTGCACGCTATCCAAACGGATAGGCGGCTATCTGTTCGGGATTTCGTGGGCGTTGTAACTATCCAGTGAAAATCCATTAACGGAACGAATCTCGTGATAGGGCCTGGAATGCCACGGCCACACTTCTCCAATGGGCTTACACCTACGTCTCGCGCGCCCAACCGGTGTTAGCTTGGCAGCTTGTGGCGCTGAATAAATCGTCGCACGAGCCCTAGACATCCCGAGAGCACGCAACTGGTCTGCCCACCCCGATACTGGCCGGGGTGGGCCGCACCCGTTCTGCCCGCGGGCATGCTTCGGCTATCCTGTGCTCGGTGGCTGTACCCCGACTTTCGGGTCGATCACTTTCCCGTTGACCTCAACGGAATACTTGTATTCTCCCCCGGAAGCGCCCGCGCGGACACTACCAGACGAGGACAGACAAGGATGGAAATGAAAGCTTTCAAAAGGGGTCTCGTCGCCAAAACAAATCGTGAAATTGACACCCTCTTCAGCTTGCCAAACGACTCTCTCATCCAACCTGCGATCGATCTCGATGTAGTCTGGCTCAACCCGCGGGTAACCGTCTTCACTTAAGAAGACCTTTACTACCTTTTCCCGTCCACATTCTGGCATCTCAATTGGCTGTGCACTCATACCTTCCCTCCGATTTTGAATTGTGCTATCTGTAAACCCTTACGACCGCGGACGACCATTCTTACTTCACAATCTGCTGGAATTGCAAGTTAGAGGCCAAACCAGCAAAAGCCGGGTCATCCCGGACCCAGGCTCTTGAATATCCTGCTGAAACCGATTTCTCGAGCTCTGCAATCGCTAGATCGTTCATGCCGAGGTGGTAGTAAATCTTTGCGACAAGAAACCGCATCTCCGGGTCTGCGGGCGAGCCAGCCGGAAGCCTTCGCAGCAGCGCCATGGCGGCCTCCCGATTCCCCAGCATTGCCTGGTAGAGGCTGGCGTAATGAATCGCCTCCGCATCCCGCGGATTGACCCGCAACGTATCACTCACCAGTTCGGCTGCCTTGAGATAAGCAGGCCGGACCTGCGCGGATTCCTCTGGGATCAGAGTGTAAGCTTCCGCAAGATTGCCCCATTGCCAGTACACCGCATCCTTCTCACGGACCGCAAGCTCGTAGGTTCGCGCGGCGTCCTGGAAGTGATGCTGATAAAAATATGTTGTCGCCAGATTTGAGTATGCCGTCGCGTTGGATTGTAGCTGGAGGGCTTTCTTAAACTGGACGGCCGCGTCATTGTATCGCCCCTCGGCCAAATACGCCGCCCCAAGGTTGCTGTATCCAAATTCTCCTTCCGGAACTAACGTGGTTAAGCGGCGATACTGTTCCTCAGCTTCCCTGTACCGCGCCGCATTGAAGTAAAAATTTCCCAAGCTCGAATATCCCCTCCAGTACTGCGGGTGAAGCTGAATCGCACGTTTGAAATAGTTTTCCGCCTCCTCTGGCCGGCCCAGCTTGTCATAGGCAGAGGCCAACCCCAGTAAAGCATCGTCATAACTGGGGTCGAGATTGGCGGCGTGCTGGAACTCATCTATGGCTTGCTGGTACTCACCGGTGCCGTCACTGACTAGTCCAAGGCAATTGTGGGCAATGGCCAAGTCTTTGTCCAAATCCACCGCGCGCTGGCAAGCGTCCCTAGACAGCGCCACCCAACTCGACGCATGTGTGTGCTCGTATTTCCGCCAGTAGCTTTCGCCCAACCCCGCGTAGGCCCGCGCATAGTTCGGGTCGCGCTCCAACGCATGCTTGAAAACTTCGATGGCACTATCGACGTTTTCAGGTTTGTGGTAGTCCTGCAGATAGCCTCGGCCACGAAGATAGTAGTCGTAAGCAGCGGGTTCGTGGGTGCCCTGTTCCATGCGGTCGTCCTGCTTAGGTTGCATACCGAGAACGCGGGCTACGCTCGCTACTAGTTGCTCCTCGAACGCCAAACGATCAGAGTGGTTTCCGGTTACAGTGTCGCCGTCCATGTTTTTCCCGGTCGTCGCATCGACCAGGCTGTAGATGACCCGAGCCTGACTCCCCGATTCGATGACGGTGCCTTCGAGCACTCGATTGGCCCCAAACTTCTTGCGGGCTTGCTCAACATTCAGTACGGATTCGGCGCGAACCTCGCTCGGCGGCACCACATCCAAACGCGTCTTGTCTCCAAACTGCGCCAGCCAGAGAGCCACTGCTTCGGTCAGGCCGTCGCAAAAAGCCCTGTCATTCACATCCGTGGAAGAGGTATGGAGCGGCAGTACAACCAGGCGCATCACGGAGGGACCGCCAGTTTTCTCCCAGAACTGCTTGATCTGTTGCACCTGAGAAAGCACAGCCAGGAGGGCCACTGCCACCGCTCCCAGCAAGAAGCCCTTCCGAACACCAGCTTTCCGCTGCTGCATAGGCAGTAAGCGCAGCAGGCGGGCAGGCGTGATACCAGATTGCAAGTGGTCAAGGTCGGCCAGCAGATCAGTTGCGGTGGGGTAGCGGTCGGCGGGCTTCTTCGCCAACATGCGCTGCAGAATGCTCTCCAGCGCAGGCGAGACATCCGGATTGAACGAATGCGCGGGTGTGGGCTTTTCACCGCGGATGCGATCGGAGGTGACGGAAAAACTGTCGGCGCGAAAGGGATGGCGGCCGGTGAGCGACTCGTAAAAAACAATGCCCAGGGAGAAAATGTCGGCGCGGCCGTCGGCCGGCTTCTTTAACAGGATTTCCGGCGCCATGTAGGCGGGAGTTCCACTGACCATCGCGGACGGGTCGATCGTATCGTCGTCGTCGGCGCGCAGCATCTGTTTAGCCACGCCGAAATCCAGAATCTTGACCTGTCCGGCGGGGGTGAGCATGATGTTTTCCGGCTTGATGTCACCGTGAATGATGCCGCGATCATTGGCGGCGACGAGAGCTTCCGCGCACTGGCTGGCGATGTGGAGAAACTCCTGCATCTGGATGGGACGGGCCAGGCGTTGGCGCAGTGTTTCGCCTTCCACGAACTCCATGATCAGGAAAATTTCGTTTTGCACTTCGAGGACATCGTAAACCGCGGCCACTCTGGGATCATTGCGCAAACAAACGGCGCGCTGAGCCTCCTCTAAGAATCGACGGCGGTAGAGCGCATCGTTGAGCAGAGCCGGGGCAAGGCGCTTGAGGGCGACCTGGCACTTCAGACGCGTGTCGTGAGCGCGGTAGACCTCGCCCATGCCGCCGATGCCGACCCGGTTCTCGATTTCAAACCGGCCCGCAACCGTACCAGTCAGGGAATCCCGGGCGGGATCGCTATCCATGGAAATGGGTGCGGACACCGGCATAAACTCCAATGCTTAGGCTGGGAACAGCCAGACGTACAACCGAACAGGTACACTGCCCCCAAGCAGCGATACCGTTGCAGGGAATCTTACCGCCTTCCGCCAGAAGGGGCAAATGGGGCGGGTTTAGCGTTATTGAACGCTTGCTCTTGGCTGTGCGAGACGAAAAGAGTACAGTAGTCAAACGTTTTAATACTCACAAAAGAGGGTAATTGAACATGCGAACCAGGTACCTGACTGCAGCCATCGCTTTGATTCTTTTAGGAATAGGGCCGTTGTGGACACTACGCGCCGCCGCCCAGGACTCGCGGCTGCCATTGCAAGAGTGGAAGCTGCAGTCGTCGGCAAAGGTTGACGCCCAGGGTGCGGTGATTGCGTCACCCGAGTTCAACGCCACCGCGAAGAGTTGGTACGCCGTGCATGTACCTACGACCGTGACCGCGGCCCTGGTGAAACAGAAAGTCTATCCCGATCCCAACTTCGGCATGAATCTCCGTTCCCTGCCCGGCGTGACCTATCCTCCGGGGGCAAATTTTTCGAATCTGGAGATGGCACCGGATAGCCCGTTCGCGGTCTCCTGGTGGTACCGCACGGAATTTACGTTGCCCGCTGCGGATACAGGCAAAACGATTTGGCTGAATTTTGGCGGGATCAATTACCGCGCCAACATCTGGCTGAATGGAAAACAGATTGCGAATTCGGACGACGTGGCCGGCGCATGGCGAACCTGGGAGTTCGATATTACCGCTGCCGCCAAACCGGGAGCGACGAACACTCTGGCTGTGCAGGTATGGGCGCCCAAGAAGGATGACCTCGCCATAACGTTCGTGGATTGGAACCCGAATCCGCCCGACAAAAACATGGGCCTGTGGCGCGGCGTCTATGTGACGACGACGGGTCCCGTAGCGGTGCGCTATCCGGCAGTCATGTCGGAGATCAATTCTCCCGCGAACGATTCAGCGGCTCTGACGGCTACGGCCGTATTGAAGAATGCGGCCAATCACGCGGTCAAGGGCAAGCTGCGCGGAAAAATTGAAAGCATCACTTTCGAACAGGACGTAGAACTTGCGCCGGGCGAAAGCAAGGACGTTGCCTTCGAGCCAGCGCAGTATCCGCAACTGAAGATGGCGAATCCCAAGTTGTGGTGGCCAGCACAGATGGGCGCGCAAAACTTCTATCCGTTAGAGATGGAGTTCGAAGCCGATGGTAAAGTCTCCGACCAGGTGAAAACACACTTTGCCGTGCGCCAGGTCACAGGAGTGGTGGATGAACAGAAGCACCGCGTCTTCACCATCAACGGTAAGAAAATTCTGATTCGTGGCGGCGGCTGGTCGCCTGACATGATGATGCGCGAAAATCCAGCGCGTCTGGAAGACGAAATTCGCTATACGAAAGACATGGGGCTGAACACGATCCGCCTCGAAGGCAAGCTCGAAACGGAAGACTTCTTCAACCTCACCGATCGCTACGGGATTCTTGTAATGGCGGGCTGGTGTTGCTGCGATCACTGGGAGCATTGGCAGAACTGGAAAGAACAGGACTTCAAGATTTCAGCGGAGTCGCTACGCGATCAAGCGCGGCGTCTGCGCAATCATCCCAGTGTGATTGTGTGGTTGTACGGCAGCGATGGCCCGCCACCGCCGGACGTTGAGCAGACTTATATATCCGTGCTAAACCAGTGCCGATGGCCCAATCCGTCGATATCCTCGGCCGCTCACAAACCCACTGCTGTCACCGGCGATCCCGGTGTGAAGATGAATGGCCCTTACGACTATATCGCGCCCTCTTACTGGACGCTGGAGAAAGAAAAGATCGGCGGAGCGTGGAGTTTCAATACAGAAACAAGCATGGGTCCTGCCGTACCCCCGATCGAGAGCATGCGCCAAATGCTGCCCAAGGAACAACTCTGGCCGGTGAACGATGCGTGGAGCTACCACGCCGGCGGCGGCCCCTTCAGATCCATTGGTAACTACAAAGATGCCGTCGAGAAGCGCTACGGAAAATCGGACAGCCTGGAAGACTTCACGCGCAAGTCGCAGCTCATTTCCTACGAGGGCGAGCGTGCCATGTTTGAGGCCTTCAGCCGCAATAAATACAACTCCACTGGCGTGGTGCAGTGGATGCTGAACAATGCGTGGCCTTCGGTCATCTGGCACCTCTACGACTACTACCTGCGACCCGGTGGAGGATACTTCGGGACGAAGATCGCTTGCGAACCGCTGCACCCGGTCTACGGATACGACGACAACGCCGTGTGGCTGGTGAGCAGCCAGTACACCGACGCGAAGGGACTGAAACTGCGCGCGCGTGTTCTGAATCTCGACATGTCAGAAAAGTTTTCCAAGGAAGTCACCGCGGACGCTGCCGCCGATAGCACGCAGAAACTGATTGATCTGCCTCAACTGGATGGCTTGTCGCCTGCATACTTTCTCGTGCTGACGGTGAGCGATGCGTCTGGAAAGCAGGTGGGTTCGAACCTCTATTGGCTTTCAACGCACCCCGAGAAGCTGGATTGGGAAAAGTCCACTTGGTACATGACCCCCACCTCAGACTTCGCGGACTTCACCTCGTTGAGCACGCTGCCCAAGGTGAAGCTCAACGTGACGAGTAAAACGGAGCACGCTGCCGACAATCTCGTGACCCACGTGACGATTGAGAATCGGTCCAAGAGCATTGCCTTTTTCAACCGCTTGAAGCTCACGGGAGAAAAGGGCGAAGAAGTGCTTCCTGTCCTCTGGCAGGACAACTACTTCTCGCTGCTCCCAGGAGAAAAGCGCGAGGTCACGGCAACCTATCGCGCAAAGAATCTTGGTACGGCCAAGCCGGCCGTCGTTGTAGAGGGGTGGAACGCAGAATAGTTCCTAGCTTGACAAGCTGAGGGGCGGACGAATTTTCCACAATTCGTCCGCTCCTTTTTATTCTTCCAGCTTCTATTCTTCGGGCGGTACGTCGAAATTCACCAGCTCACTCCGGAAGCCCTTCGTTCTCCACGCGCCATAGGCGATGCCGGCAATCATCCAGATCGAACCCACAATCTTCGCCAAGTTCGACAGGTGAATCCAGATAAAGAAGCAAATGAGGAAGCCCAAAACAGGTGGAATCAATTGCCACAAGGTACGCTCTTTGCCCCGGATGTAGTAGTGGGTAAGCGCCGCGAGATTGACGCCCATGAACGCGATCAGCGCGCCGAAGTTGAGTAATTCAGCGCCGTTGTCATAGGTGATGAGAAAAGCGCCGACGAGCGCAATCAAACCCACAAAAACTACGTTGTTGGCGGGAATCCTGGTTTTCGGATGGATGGCTCCAAAGAATTTTTTGGGAATCGCGTCGCTGCGCCCCATGCCGTAAAGCAGGCGAGCCGCTCCTAGTTGTGATCCCATTCCGGAACCAATCGTTGCGACCAGCAGTGTGAGGCTGATCACCTTGGCCAGCAACGCGCCACCGGCAATCGCCGCAACATGACTGAATGCGTTCTCCACCTCGCTCACCCCGAAGATGTACTGCGAGCTCAACAATTGAACGCCGTAAACCTCAGCCGCCGCCAGGAATCCTGTAATGACGCAGACCAGCACGGTCGCCAGGAAAATGTTGCGCTTGGGGTTTTCGACCTCTTCCGACAGTGTCGAAATGCCGTCAAAACCAATGTAGGTGAGCACGGCCACCGAGGTGCCGTGAAATACGCCGCTTACCGTAAAAGTTCGAGGGTTATAGAACGGGCGGAGAAAATACGCTTCCGGAAACTGCGGCAAATGGAAGATATACCGGATCGTGTACCAGAAATATGCCAGGATGACCGCGCCCATGATGGCGCAGAGAATCGAATTGATACGCGCGGAAGTCTGGACCCCGCGTAGGTTCAGCGCCGTAAACAGCAAGGCAAAGAATATCGGCCACAGCAGGCCGGGATACGGAATCTGATATCGGGTTCCATTCAACAAATCCGCCATCGCCTTGGCGCACCAGATGGTACAGATCAATGGATTGAGAATGTAATCCATGGTCATGCTCCAGCCGGTGACGTAGCCGAGCGAGGGGTGCAGCTCGCGCCCTACATAGGTGTAGGCCGAACCGGCGCTAGGATATACGCGCGCCATGCGGCCATAGCTCATGGCCGTAAAGACCATGGCAACCATAGCGATCAGGATGGACGTGACCACATGTCCCTGTCCGGCGTTGCTAAAAACGCCGTAGGCGGGCATGGGTGCCGTCGGTTGAATGACAATGATGCCGTAAAGGATCAAATCCCAGAGAGTAAGAGCGCGACGGAGTCTGGGGGCGGACGCGGTGATTTCGGTTGTCGACATGCTTTGGGTGACGGGATGTATTTTCAGGACAAGAAGACTGCGTGATTGTTCTATGCCGGAGGGGGTACTGTCAAATCGAAAGATGCGATGGTTTCGCTTTACATAAACGTTTTAATACGCCGCGCGTCCCCTCGGCGTTATTTGCCTTCTGGACCGAAAAGTGAGAGCAAGTGGCCATCGGGATCGAGCATGTGGGCAGCGAACATTGGCCCATTGACCTGGAAGGGATCTTTTGCGAACTGCACGCCTTGATTCTTCAGCGCTTCGTGCGCTGCGCGAATATCTTCCACGGAGAAGACGATTTCCATCGCTCCGATCACGTGCTCAGCCGCCCGCGCTAACCCCTCGCTGAGGATGAGTGTGATGTTGCCCGCGTTGAAGAAAGCGAATCCCTCGAACTGTTGCGTCAGCTTCAGGCCCAGCAGGTCGCGATAGAACGGGATACTCTTCTGCACGTCGCGGGTGCCGAGCATCACCATGGTGGCTGGTGGAATAGAGTAAGGGGTAGTTGACATGGAGCCTCCAGAGAACTGGAATATACACGCTCGCGACACGCCATGCAAAACGCTCTACTATTTTCTTCCCGCGTACGAGTACGCGTACCCGCGCGGCTCGTTGCCGGAGACGTGGCGCGTATTGTAGGTGAGCAGCGAATCCAGATTCGCGCGGTTAAGCGGGTAAGTCTTGCCAGGATACGGGTAACTGTTCATGGAACGGAACGGTAGCGGTTCAACGGTTGACCCCTCGGCGGCGTAAAAGTCCATGTCTTTTTCGTAACCGTTGGACAGGAAGAAGTAGTCGCGCGTCCAGCCTTTTGCCAGCGGCGGCAACGAAGACGGGTCGAACTCCAGCGCCACCTCCTCGCCCGAGCCGAAGACGGCAAAGCGGTCATCAAACCCCGTCAGCAGCGAGAGAACGTCACCGTAGCGCGTGTAAGTGCCAGCCTGGCGCGCATAGGGACCCGTGGCACTTACGTCCTCATACACATATTGCACGTTGCCCGCTGGGACGCCTTCGGTCTGGCGCGGGTAACCGTGAAAGCGGAGATCAGCGCGGTCGAATTTCACCGGGCGCACTACGACGCTGCTGGCGTTCTGCGCGGTACGATCCACAAGTATCGAATCCCAATAGATTTGCAGGTTCGTCCAAATGCGAATGCGGCGCGCGCCCGCTGGTAATTTTCCGGTAAGATCGGCAACCATGGTGCGCGGAAGGCCCGCGGGGAAACCCATGTCATCGATCACCTTCACCCACTTGCCCTGCGCATTCTGCGCTTCCACGTAGGGGGACGTCGCCTGCACGCCCGCTTGACTCGCAGCATACATGCCCGTGGCCGTAAAGTATTCAATTTCACCGTGCAGCAGCAGCCGCAACGGAGCATCGCCGTTATAGTTCTCGCCCAGATCGAGCTCGAGACTGTGTGGTTTCGTGAAGCCCTTGAAGGGCAGCAATTCAAAATCACCGATGTACTTATGCGCGAGCAAGTCAGGAAGTACATCTCGACCGTGGCCATCCCAAGCGCCAGCGGGCGGTCTGGCATTGCGGCTGGTGATGACCTTGAACGCTGGATACGGCGGATTCGCCGCAAAAAACTCGTTCGGGTAAACGTCCACATTAGCCGGGTGATCGATAGCCAGCAGCCGCACGCGGTCGAGGTAGACAACTTCCTCCATCGGCTCCATCAGGCGAAAACTGAACTTGCCATCGCGAAGTTGCATCGAGTCACGATCAATCTTCACGTACTCCGTGGCGCGCGGGATATTCCGCTCGCCGGGTGCAACCCAGTGACCCAGCACTCCCGCGCCGAGCACGTCCGCGATCAGGCGGTAGCGCGTGCCATCCCAAGCGAAGAGCGTGGGGCAGGAACTGCCACGGCGGTCAATTTCTGTATAAACCTGCTCTTTGTCGCTGGGAACCTCGATCTCGTCTTGCAAGACCCCTGTGGGCCAGAGCATCCGCACGATATCGGCTTGCTTAGAGTCTCCCAACCCGGCCGTAATCACGGTCGAGCTTTGCCCCAGATAGCCGGAGGATCCCGCAATCTCCCACTTCTGCCTGCTGGCCCCGGCGAAGACCTCGACCTTCGTCCCGATAGCGCTCCGGTTGTCGTTCAATCCTCGGAACGCAAGCCTCAACCAGTGATTCTTGTTCCCGCCTTCGTTGTGCAGAAGAACCGCAGGACCATGATTCTGCGTGATCAGCAAGTCCGTCGCGCCGTCGTTGTCATAATCGGCAGTAAGTATTGCGCGAGGGGCTTTCAGCTTGATTTTGTCCAAGCCCACCTCGGCAGTCACGTCGCGAAAGCCATCCGGCCCGAGGTTGCGAAACAAACGCACTTCGCCGACCCCGTCCGCGGTTTCGCCCACGGCCGCGAGATCGATCCAGCCGTCGTTGTCGTAGTCGAGTGCGGCAACGCCCCACGCGCGGACCCAATTGGTCGCCGGCAGCGCAACCGGCTCAAAGCCCTTCCCCTCCTTGTTGCGCCAGAGGGTGAGCGCGGGCGAACCCCAGTGCGTAAACGCGAGGTCCATCCAGCCATCCTTATCGAAATCCAGCACGGACACGCCCATAGCGGACGCGGGCATGGGTGCGGGCCATGGTTCACGCGCCACAAATTTACCCTCGCGCG
>Ga0210384_10004337_pt1 | contig 15889 bp, 16 predicted proteins | sample IncBWH2MmetaG_FD_160574 | JGI IMG/M metagenome (GOLD analysis project Ga0210384, IMG submission 160574) | Forest soil microbial communities from Barre Woods Harvard Forest LTER site, Petersham, Massachusetts, United States - Inc-BW-H-2-M | ecosystem: Environmental > Terrestrial > Soil >...
AGCTCAAGGATTGGACCAGCCAATGGTTCTGACGGATCCGAGGTAGCGCCGCCGTCCCGGCGGCTGTCGTGGCGCCGTCCCGCCCACACCGCCGAGGGCACGATGCCCTCAGGACAGCCGGCGAGACGCATCTCCTGTCATCCTGAGCGAGGCAGCCACTTCGCAAAGCGAAGTGACTGCGGAGTCGAAGGACCCCGATCGACTCAACGAACTCGTGGGCTCAGGGAATTTTCACCATGGCAAGGCCCACTCCAGCCAGCCGAGTGACAATCAGCCCGCGGGATCCTTCGACTCCACACTTTCCATTGCAAGCGAATCGAAAGACTCCGCTCAGGATGACACCGGAATATTCTCACTCCCACTCAATCGTTCCCGGAGGCTTCGACGTGATGTCATACACCACGCGGTTCACTCCTTTTACCTCATTCACGATCCTGCTGGAAATTGTTTTCAACACTTCGTGCGGGAGCGGGACCCAGTCGGCGGTCATGCCGTCTTCGGAGTGGACGGCGCGCACGGCGCACGTGTAGGCGTAAGTACGCTGGTCGCCCATCACTCCGACTGACATCACGGGCAGCAGGACCGCGAATGACTGCCAAATCTTGGTGTAGAGCCCAGCCTTCTTGATTTCGGTGCCGACGATGTCGTCACATTCGCGCAGGATCTTCAGGCGCTCCGGCGTGACTTCACCGAGAATGCGAACCGCCAAACCCGGTCCCGGGAAGGGCTGGCGTTGCAGAACTTCTTCCGGCATGCCCAGGTCGCGGCCAATCTTGCGGACTTCGTCCTTGAACAAATCTTTGAGCGGCTCAATCAGCTTGAGCTTCATCTTGTCGGGCAGACCGCCGACATTATGATGGGTCTTGATCGTCTGCGACGGGCCGCGCACCGAACGCGATTCGATCACATCGGGATAGAGCGTGCCCTGCACCAGCCATTCAACTTTGCCTTCCGCCTGCTCGATGCGCTGGGCCTCCGTGTCGAAAACCGCGATAAATTCGTTGCCGATGATCTTGCGCTTCGTCTCCGGATCGGTTACGCCGGCGAGCCTGGTCAGGAAACGTTCGGTTGCGTCGACCGCGACCAGGCGCAGGCCAAGGTTGTCGCGCAATCCCCGCTGCACTTTTTCAAACTCATTCTTGCGCAGGACGCCGTTGTTCACGAACACACAGGTGAGTCGTGAAGAGCCTTCGCGGTCGCGCATGGCTCGATCCACCAGGGTGGCCGCGACGGCCGAATCGACGCCGCCGGAAAGGGCGCAGATGGCGCGTCCCTCGCCCACGGTTTGGCGCACGTTGGCGATAGTTGCGTCGATAAAGTGTTGCGCGGTCCAGGTGGGTTTGGCGCCACAAATGTTGAGAGCGAAGTTCCGCAGAATATCCGTTCCAGACTGGGTGTGGTGTACTTCGGGATGAAACTGCACCGCCCACATTTTTCGCTCGGGGGCTTCGATGGCGGCCACCGCGCTGGGAGAACTGGCCATGAGGCGGAAGCCGGCGGGCAGGTCTACTGCTTCGTCGCCGTGCGACATCCAGACGGAAAGTTTTGCGGGCAGCCCTTCGAAGAGACGGGAACCATTCTGGACCTGGACGTTGGCATGACCGTACTCACGCTTGTTGGCTGCACGCACCTTGCCGCCGAGGGTGTGCACCATGAACTGGAGCCCGTAGCAGATGCCAAGCACGGGCAAGCCCAACTGGAGCACGCACGGATCAGCGGCCGGCGCGTCGGCGTCATACACTGACGAGGGACCGCCGGAAAGAATGACGCCTGCCGGAGAGTAGCTGCGAATTTCTTCCAGAGTGGCGGTGCAGGGAAGCACCACCGAAAAGACATTTTGTTCACGGATGCGGCGCGCGATGAGTTGGGAATACTGCGCCCCGAAATCGAGGACGACGATGGACTGGGTTTCCACGGACGAGTTTCTCAGATTGCGGGAGGTGTGTAAAGGGGCAGCGATAGAACCCTCAGTTAATAGTTGACGCTACCCGGTTCCCAGTTGCGCGCCTCAGCCTCCGGCGGCTTCTAGCGGAGGAACCAGGCCAGGGATATCGCTGAGGATCTCGTCGTCTGACCGAAGCAGCGTGGGTGGCTCAGGTGCGGGCTCGGGCTGTTCGAGCACGAACACATAGGTGGCCAGTCGTCCAACATAGAGAAAATCCACGGCCGCGAAATAGAGCAGCGCAACCAGCAGCACGCCGCCAAACACCACGCTGCCGGGGAGCACCTCCGCAAAGCCCAAAGGGATGGCCGCCGCAGAGCTGGCAACTACGAACACAATAGCGTGGGCAATGCCGAACCATGTTGCCGCCGCAACCAGGGAACCCGGGCGCTTGCGGCAGAGGTCCGTGGCCTTAGCCAGAGCGCCGAATGCAGACGCTTTGTCTCGGACCACGAAGAGTGCGGCCAGCGAGAGATACCAATTCAACATTGGGTACGCCAGGCCGATCAGCATGACTAAGAGCCAGAAGATCAACAGCACTTTTCCCGGGGAAGGATCGTCTGGCGATGAGGCAGCGCCAGCGGCCAACATCGCGCCTACAACACCCACGGCAGCAGCCAGCATGGTGGCTGCGCGGAGGGAGTTCAATACCAGGAGCGAGGTCAGGCCTCGGGCGGTTGAAGTCCGCAACGTCACAGGGTTGCGAGCTCGTCCAACGTCAGAATCACGAAAGTATTCGAGCAGTGTCTTGAGCGTAGCTGCACGGCCGAGCGATGCTAGCACGATCCATGCCAGGGGGAGGGCCAGCGTGAGCACTACCAGCGCTACGGCGGCGCGGGGCGCGCTTCCCTGGAAGATGCGCGCGAGGGCCTGCGCGATCAAAGCGGGCTGGCGGGTGCGCAACAAAAGCATCTCTCCCGCGGTAACCGGCAGAGTACCCAGAAATTCGCGGAGCGAGAATAGAAGCACCGCGATCGCCGCCAGACCGAAACTCCATCGCCAGGCAATTTCAGCCAGCCCAACTAGAGGCAGGCGAAACATGACTTGAAAACCTTCGAGCGTGGGCGAGCGCCGCTTCATTCGTGGCTAGGATAACTCAATCCCACCCTTCGGTGCGCCCACCTCGGATCGCCCGATGCGGAAAGTAACCAGCACTTTGGTAAGGGCGGGTAACCCCCAGGCTCAAGAGAAATGACCATTCCGCCGATAGACTCTATTAAGTACGGGTTTCCTCTTGATTTTGCTGTGTGGCAACCCGGAAGACGGAGGTCTCTTGAAAACAACGGTGCTGCTGGTGGAAGACAGCAAGGTCCAGAAACTAATGAATGAACGAATCCTTCATAAGGCGGGCTACACCGTCCTGAACGCCGCGGACGGAGAGGAGGCCCTCCGTCTCGCGCGCGAGACCATTCCCGACGTTGTCCTACTGGACATGTTGCTGCCCAAGTTGGGCGGGCGCGAAGTAATGCTCGCGCTACGGGGTGATCCGTCTACCGCTCGGATCCCGGTCATATTCTTCAGCAGCCTCTCCCAGGCCAATGAACTGAAACTCGCGAATGAAGGAGCTGCGGGCTACTTCTCGAAGTCGAGATTGGCGGAGAACCCGGCCGTGGGAGAGAAAGAGCTGATCCAATTGATTGAGGCAATCGTTCAGAAATCAAGAAAAGGAAGCCAGCCAGAGAAACTGAAGAGCTCCCGCGGGGCGGTAGCGGGGGCCGATTGATTCCCCAACAGTCGACGTTTCTTGGCGTACGCATTTCAGCGTACGACGATATTCACGAGCTTGCCCGACACCACAATCACCTTCACAATCCGCTTACCGGCTATCATGGTGGCGATTTTCTCGTCGGACTGGGCGCGGACGCTAACACTGTCGTCGGGCGCATCCGCGGGCACGATGATGCGGCTGCGAAGCTTGCCATTTATCTGCACCGGAATCTCAACTTCCTCTTCTTTGGCCAGAGCCGGATCGTACTTCGGCCACGGCGCCCGCAGCAGGCTAGCCTTTTCGCCCAACATCTCCCAGAGTTCGTGGGCCAGGTATGGGGCGAAGGGAGCGAGCAGCAAAGCCAGGGTACGCTGGACTTCCCGCAACAGCGATAGGGGCACGACTTGCGCGGGCGAGTCGCCCGCACCCACACTCGCTCCGCCGCCACGAGACTCCGCTGCATAAAGTTCGTTGACCAGCTCCATGATGGCCGAGATGGAAGTGTTGAAGTGCCAGCGGCCCTGGAAGTCGTCGCTCACGCGCTTGATGGTCTGGTGCAGTTTGCGTTGCAGCGCCCGAATCGGCGGACTTAAATTCTCCGGCACCGCTGCGCTCCACGCCGGGTCCTCCGGACGGGTATTGCGAACGGCGAAGCGGTAGACCCGCGACAGGAAGCGCTCAATGCCTTCCACTCCCTCGTCCTGCCATTCGAGTTCGCGATCTGGCGACGTCGCAAACAGGGTGTACGTCCGCGTGCTGTCGGCGCCGTATCGTTCAACCATTTCATCCGGCGAAACTACGTTGCCCAGACTCTTGGACATCTTTGCCCCGCCCTTGATGATCATGCCCTGCGTGAACAGGCGCTCGACGGGTTCGTCGTTCTTAATCAGTCCCATGTCGCGCATGAACTTGGTCCAGAAGCGCGAGTAGATCAGGTGCAGGATGGCGTGCTCGACGCCACCGATGTACTGGTCGATGCCATGCTCGCCAAACCAGTAGCTGGCTTTCCCGCGGTCGAACGGCGCCTGGTCGTTGCGGGCATCGGTATAGCGGTAGAAGTACCAGGACGAATCGACAAAGGTGTCCATGGTGTCGGTTTCGCGGCGGGCCGGGCCTCCACATTTTGGGCAGGTGGCATTGACGAACTCGGGCACTCGACCGAGTGGCGAACCGCCAGTCAGCGTGATATCCACATTTTCCGGCAGGATTACCGGCAGGTCCTTTTCCGGCACGGCGACGATGCCATCCTTCTCGCAGTAGAGCATTGGGATAGGTGTACCCCAGTAGCGTTGCCGGGAGATGCCCCAATCTTTCAGGCGATAGGTGATTGTGGCCTTGCCGAAACCGTTCTTTTCGGCATGATCAGACATGGCCTTGATTGCCGCCTTGCAGTCCAGGCCGCTGAACGGGCCGGAGTTCACCAGCGTGCCCTCCTTGGTCGTGAACGGAAGTCTGGGTTCGACCGCAGTTTCCTCCGGATCGGAATTTTGCGGCAGGATCACCAGCCGAATCTCAAGTTTGTATTTTTTGGCGAACTCGTAATCGCGTTCGTCATGGGCAGGCACGCTCCCTATAGCGCCCGTGCCGTAGTCCATCAGGACGTAGTTCGCCACCCAAATCGGAATCTTTTCGCCGTTGTAGGGATTGATGGCATAGCGGCCGGTGTTGACGCCATGCTTCTCGATCTCGCCGATATCTCCTGCTTCGCGGGCTTTGCGTTGCTCGGCGATGAGTTTGTCGACCTCGACGCGCAGCAAGTCGTTATTCCTGGTCAGACGAGCGACCAGGGGATGCTGCGGGGCGAGTTGCAGCGATGTGGCGCCGTAGGCAGTATCCACGCGGGTGGTGAAGACGCCAATGGTCGAATGCGCCGGGTCAGTCGCGCTGTCGATTTTGAATTCGACCAGCGTGCCTTCGCTGCGGCCAATCCAGTTGCGTTGCATGGTGCGGACTTTTTCCGGCCAGTGGGGCAGGCGGTCAAGGTCGCCCAACAATTCTTCCGCGTAGTTGGTGATGCGCAGGAACCACTGTTCCAGTTCGCGCTGTTCGACCAGGGTGTCCTCATGCCGCCAGCAACGACCGTCTATTACCTGCTCGTTGGCCAGCACGGTGCAGCATTTCGGACACCAGTTGACCAGGCTCTTCTTGCGATACGCCAGGCCTTTCTCGAAGAGCTTGATGAAGAACCACTGGTTCCATCTGTAATACTCCGGCATGCAGGTAGTGACTTCGCGCGACCAATCGTAGGCGAAGCCCAGCCGGCTCATCTGCCGCTTCATGGCGGCGATGTTGTGCAGCGTCCACTCACGCGGTGGCGTGTTGTTCTGGATGGCGGCGTTCTCCGCCGGCAATCCGAACGAATCCCAGCCCATGGGGTGAAGCACGTTGTAGCCGTTCATCCACATGTAGCGGGCCAGCGCGTCGCCGATGGCGTAGTTGCGCACGTGTCCCATATGCAACGCGCCGGAGGGATAGGGCAGCATTTCGAGCACGTAATATTTCTGCCGGGTGGAGTGCGGCTCGGCGGCGTAGAGCGATGAGTCCTGCTGCCAGCGCGCAGACCACTTGCTCTCGATGCGCTGGGCATCGTAGCGGTCATCGTTGTGACCGTCGCGGTTCTGGCCATCGTGGACGACGGTAGTCTTTTCTTCCTTCGGCATAGACCAGGGAGAGCGAACTGAGAACAGCCACTTATTTTACAATGAGCGACGGTTTCGCAATGAAAACCGCGGCGTAGCGACGCAGGCCAATGCACCACCCCACGCCAGACCGCCCGCGTGGAGCCGGTATATAATCGCGTGAATTTCGGGCGGCGTGCCGAGCCCAACGACTCCGATCTCCGCGGACAAAATTGTCTTCCCCACCCATCATCGTCGATGACGTTGCCCGCCGCGCCCGCCGCCGGATTGCCTTGCGTCTTCTCCCGTATGTGCTTCTGCTTTACGTAATTGCTTACCTTGATCGCAACAATCTGGCCACGGCGGCCCTGCAAATGCCGCACGATCTTGGCTTTGACGATCGCGTAATCGGGTTTGGGGCGGGCATCTTCGCCCTCGGCTACATCATTTTGGAAATTCCCGGCACCCTCATCATAGAGCGCTGGAGTGCGCGGCGCTGGCTCACGCGCATCATGATCTCCTGGGGCATGGTCACCATGGGGATGGCCTTCATCCGCACTCCGCATCAGTTCTACGCGGTACGGTTCTTGCTGGGATTGGCGGAAGCGGGATTTTTCCCCGGGATCATCGTGTACCTCACGCACTGGTTCGTCTATGAAGATCGCGCCAAGGCGGTGGCCGGCTTCATGGCTGCCATTCCGTTATCGTTTGCGGTCGGTTCTCCGATCTCGGGATTGCTGTTGGGCGTCCACTGGGGAGGCCTGCATGGCTGGCAGTGGTTATTCATTCTGGAAGGTCTGCCCGCGGTGCTCTTCGGCGCTATCACGTGGTTTTACCTGACCGATTGGCCGCATCAGGCAAAGTGGTTGCCCGCCGATGAACGGGAATGGGTGATCAATCAGCTGGAGAGCGAGAAACGGGCCAAGAAATCCGTCCACGCCTACACCGTGTGGCAGGCGCTCCGGCATCGCGACGTTCTCATTCTCACTGCGTTGCACTTCGTGCAGAACGGCTCGGCCTACGCTTTGGCCTTTTGGCTGCCCACCATGCTCAAGCGCTTGTCGGGGGTAAGTGACGTCAGGGTAACGCTCATGGTGGCCTTGCCTAACCTGCTGGGTTTTGTCGCTATGCAGGTGAACGGTTGGCATTCCGACCGCACTGCCGAACGGCGCTGGCACACCGCGATTCCGCTGTGGGTGACGGCAGCCGCCTTACTGGTGCTCAGCAAGGCGGATTGGGGAACCGTACCTTCTCTTTTCCTATTCTCAATTGCCTCTGCCGGCCTGCTCGCCTTTTTGCCCAGCTTCTGGGCCATGCCGTCCGCATTCCTTTGCGATTCCGCGGCAGCCATGGCCACCGGCACCATCAACTGTGTCGCAGCGGGTCTCGGAGGGTTTCTCGGCCCGGCTTTGGTGGGCTATCAGGCTGCGCGAACCCATTCGTTCAGATCCGGATTTGCGGCCCTGGTGGTCGCGCTGGTGATTGCAGGTGTCTTGCCCCTTACCTTACGCGTTCGCGGCCGCGTCGCGGCGCTTTCAGCCGGGCAGTGACCGCTTGCAGCAGTCGGAAGGGCCCGTGCTGGTCGTTGGCGTAATGTCGCAATTGCACTCGCAACCGTGATTGCTGGTGAAAAAACGCATGACAGCAACTCTTCCACGCAGTGAGGGCCAAATTCCATCCACCCACCCTTTACCCCGGATCGCAAAAATAGTTGTCCGTGGATGTGCACGCGGAGATTCCTTATAGAATGCATTTCCCAGCGGCGGAGGTAGCGAATCAAAAAGCGCCTGTACCGGTTTTTTGTTCGGGATGATACCGAGTACGACACGCTGGTGCAGCAATACCAGGCAAAGACGCTGCTGGGGAAATTCTTCTATCTGTTCATGCACGTGCTGCCAGAACTTCTGGCCTATGTACTGATCAACATTCCGTTGGTGCATGCGGCGCCCCTGCGGTTCACCGGTCTGTCCGACCCCCTGTTCCAGGGAAACGTGCCTGATCGGAGTCGTCTTCGTGTGGCACGCGGTGGTTCCACTGGCGGTCCTGCGCTTGGCGGATAAGCTCTCATTTCAGGAGTCACTGGCCTTTCTGAGTTTGCGTAAATTCGATACCAGGGGGTTTATCCTCGTTCTTCCCATCGTGGTATTCACTGCGGTTTCCCTGCCCTACATGTAGTACATATTTCCGCCGCTCACCGACCGGGTTGCCTCTATTCCGGGCCTGAACCCGCCCGAGTACAGCATCTTCCGCAATCCCAGCGGGGTTTACAGCCTGCTGCCCGCGTGGTTTGTGGGCCTCGGGCTGATCGGCAACTTTCTGTGTGAAGAACTCTACTTCCACGGATACCTGATGAAGAAGATCGGCTTCCTGGGGGCATGGGCCTGGGTGGTCAACTCGGCGTTGTTCGCTCTGTATCACGTGTGGCAGGCTCCGACGACCTGGCGCGCTGTTCGGCCTGGTTTTCTTCTTTGGTTTGCTGTGCTATGGCGAAAGAACCTTTATCCACTTATAGCTTTCCGCTTTCTGGTCAAATATCGTTTGGGGCGCGATCATCGGAGCCGTACTGAAGTGAACAACTTTTGATAAAAAATCTCGTCCCTGATTTCGCGATTCGCAGGACGTGGACACGGGAGTGAGCCATTCCGCCGGCTCGCAGTTCGACGTCAGCCCGGATGGGCAGGGATTCCTGGTGAACTCACGGGTTCAAGGCCCTGAATCGTGCCCCCGAACTCATTGTGGAACTGGCCGGCGAAGCACAATGCACTGTGATCCGCGAAGACCTTCAGCCGCCCCAGCCCTCCCCATCCTGTGGTATAGTGGCCCAAATTCCAGTTGGACAAATTGATGAGTAACCAACTGCTACCTCGCTACGTCAATCCAAGTAGCACAAAACGCTCGCAGCGGAGCGTTGCTACAATCTGCGGCCACCGGCCGCCAAAAACTCGAGGAATTCAGCCATGAAGAAACTGCTAGTAATCTGTATCGCCCTCTCCGTGTTGTTCTTGCTGGTGGCCGTAGTCGCAGCCGACGACATGGGCAAAGCCCAGACTGTCAATGGCTGGGTCAGCGATTCCAAGTGCGGCGCCAAGGGCGCCAACGCCGGCGCAGCCGCCTGCACCAAGAAATGCATCGACGGCGGCGCCTCCGCAGTCGTGGTCACCGACGGCGATAACAAAGTCCTGGCCGTCGACAACGCCGACGCACTCAAGGGACATGAAGGCCATCACGTGGCCGTCACCGGACACGTCAAAGGCGATTCCATTCACGTGGAAAGCGTAAAAATGTTGTGAAGTAAAGCAGCGCCGCCGTTCCTTCCACTTCGCTCAGGACAGGTGCGGCGGCTGTCGCGAGGGCGTCCCCGCCCTCGCATGCAGGGGCAAATGTCCTCGCGACAGCCGCCAAAGGGATGGTGGCGCTACATCCCTTCTATTGTTGCGATACTCGCCGAGTGCGCTCCACCAGATTTTGCCGCCACTGCCTTATCGACCGCTTGTCGTCGCGCCCGTTCGTGCTGTCCACCCAGAAACTCCGATAGGTAGTAACCTCGAATTTCCGGCTTCAAATCGTCCTCAGGGACACCCCCTGTAGAAGACCTTGGTGTTTTGCTCCGTTTGAAGGCGATCACTAAGATTGTCACGCACCCTTCCCCGGAGATGCGACATGCTTGGTTGGCTGACTGGCACCATGTTTTCCCTGTTTACGGTCGTACGAATAGGGTCAAAGACCAGATCTCGAACAGAGCACTACGGAATCGTTCAATGGTCCATTGCCGTGAGAGCGCACAACCAATTCGGCAGTTGGACCTAGCTTCGCCGCAATTGCGCCCTTCATTTGAGGCGGAAAATTATGGTCACAAACAATACCGGAGACTGGCGCGACCTTTTTGACGTTGCCCTGTTTGAGCCAAACCGAGCGAGGTCAAGACAGTGCATCGAGCATGCGAAACACGCAATCAACAATCGCCTCGACGTTTTGACGAAAGAACAAAGCGAAAACGCGAGAATCATTTCGGAACGCATTGCGCTCAGCAACGCACTGACGACCCTGGCTGAACTGCAAAAAATCGTGTATGCCCGGAAGCCGAGCCCGAGCGTCAGACGCCAGGATAATAGAACTGCCGGTCAAGCGGATCTCTGATGACCCGCGGAGGCACAAGTCCCGGCAGGTAGAATCTAGCGGGCAAGCAGGAGACAGTTCGTTTGGCGATAAAACCTCTGCCGCATTCCATACCCAGCAAACTCCCGCCGGCGAAGCTCTATCTCGATGACATCACCGAGATTCTGCAGATTCTCACGGATTCGAGTCCCGACTATCAGGCAACCTTCGTTGCCGGCCAATCGAAATGCGACACCCTGGACGATTTGAAGGAACTGCGAGGGCGCACAACCCACTTCGTGATGAACATCTCATCGCCCCGGAAGCATCAAACCCTTGAACTCACCACATCTGCAACCCGAATACACATAGACGAAATTGGCGACCAATTGGTGGCATGGTCGAAATATGTGAACGTGGCTGCAATTTTTGAGAGGAGAAAGTTAAGACTTAAATCTGCCGTTCGCGCTATGGCCCCGTTGCTATTCGCGGGTTTGTGCCTCCTCGCGTTGACCGTTTGGATGTTTGCGCCACGTACCGCCAAACCTCTCTCAATTGCTGAATTGACTAATCTCGCGACCGGCATCATTCTGGCGGCGGCCGTCGTGTATTACTTCGTCAGCTCGCACAGCATTGTGTACTTGCGCTATCCGCAAAGATTCGGTGTGAAAAGATGGTTAGAGGACCACAAACCAGAAATTATTGTGGGCATCACCTCTGCCCTGGTGGGAGCGATTGCCACCCGAGTCATAGAAAAGACCTGGAAATGATTACTCCTCGCGACACAAGCGGAGGGGGTGAGTCGCGAATGCCAAGGAGGCACTCAAGATGATTGGCATTGTATCCGCCGGTCTTGTCATAGTCCTGGCAGCGTACTTTATGGTGGCGAAGACGTGGGGAGATGGTCCCAGGAAAGCAAAGAAACAGGAAAGAGCAGAGATCATGCGGCAACTGTTGGCCCTTTCTGACCGCGAAAGCAGCATTTCAGCGACCACTCCACCTGTCCGATCTCGGACTCCACTTACGAATCAGCCGATGCCGTCGGGCAAACTCCACAGAAGCGGGCAGAAACTCGTGAGCAGTTCCAGGAAATCCTGACGAGAACGAACACCCAATAGAGAACAAGCTGTCCTCGACGGACTTTGCACAAGGTTCTGCTAAGCTGTGGCGAAGCCGGTGTCAGAGGCCGAGGAGAGAATTGTGCAAGTCGTGGCCGGAGTGGATCTGGGCGGAACCGCCATCAACTATACGGTGCTGGACCAGCAGGAGAAGTTCCTCATTGAGGGCCTGTTTGAGCACCCAGCTTTGGCGAAGCAGGGTCCTGAAATCTGCCTGCAGCAGATCGCCGACGGTCTAAAGATCGCCACCGAAAAAGCCGGCGTTCTTCTTGAAGACGTGGTTGCCGTCGGCCTTGACACCCCGGGCCCGGCCAGTGCCGCCGGTCTTCTCAGCGCCCGAGGCTCCACAAACTTTGTTCATCCGACCTGGGCCGGCTTCGACATTCGCGAGGGCCTGGCACGAAAGCTGGGAAAACCGGTGTCCTATTTGAACGATGCCAACGCGGCGGCGCTTTGGGGTCACTACGCCATCTTTGGGTCCAACAGCCGCGAGACGTCAATTTCCAGCGTCATCGGGACGGGCAATGGTGGCGGCGTCATTCTCGAAGGCAATGTCTTGAAGGGCAAGAACGGATTCGGCGGAGAACTGGGCCACGTGCTGATTCCATATCAGAGCATCGCCGGAACCAGCGGCATCAAGCCAGAATGTAATTGTGGACGCACCGGAGACCTGGAGTCGCTGTGCTCGCTCACCGCCATCGAAAGGAATATCTTGCCCTACTTCTTGCCGCGTTATCCCGATCACGAGCTGGCTAAAATGGATCTCCACCAGGCGGCCAAAGTTGTGCGCGGTCTGGCTGAAAAAGACGATTCGTTGTGCAAGGAGGTTTTCCGCGTGCAGGCTCATGCTTTGGGTCTGTTCTTCGACGAAATGGTGAATACGTTCGACCCCGATGCTTTTATCGTCGGCGGAGGCGCGCTGGAAACCAGCAGAGAGTTGCAGAATTGGTTTATAGAACAGATCCGTGCAGCCATGCCGCCACAGCGCGAGGAGCAGGCTGGCATTCCCATCTATGTGATGCCGAACGGTGACACCGCCGGGGCCCGAGGCGCCGCCATCGAAGCCCTGAAACTTGCCCGCGAAGGCGGACTTGCCTAGAGAGTGACTTCTCCTGACCCGTAGACGGAGGCCTCGATCCCTGTCGGAGAAATCATGCATAGAAACTCAGGTTGGGCTGGACACGCCTACATGATCGTGGCCGGGGCATTAGTGGGTTTCGCCCTGATTCTCCAGTTCTATCTGACCGCCAATCTCGTCGTCGCACAGGGCGGACACCTGGTCACTGCCATGCTCGTTTTCCTCGACTTCTTCACGATTCTTACCAATATCCTCGTCCTGGCCGCGCTCGCCGCGCCCTGGATCGCCCCTGAATCGCGTTTAGCGGTGTTCTTCCGCCGCCCCCTAGTGCTCGGCGCGATCGCAAGCTACATCACCATCGTGGGTATCGTTTACACCTTGCTGTTGCTGGATTTTCGGGCATCAGAAGGGCCACCACTCTGGGCCGACGTCCTGCTTCACGACATCAGTCCCGTCCTGTTCGTAATCTACTGGCTGTTCCTGGTCCCGAGGGGATGGCTACACTGGCGCCACCCCGTTTTGTGGCTAGGGTACCCAGTGTCCTATGTGGTCTACGCGATGCTTCGGTCCACGGTGACCAATCGTTACCCCTACCCATTCGTCGATGTTGCGGCTCTCGGATACGCGCGCGTGTTCTGCAACGTGATCATGCTTTCGTGCGGATTCCTGATCGTCGGCCTTGTGTTCGTTGCCATTGACCGCATTTTGAGCGTTCAACGAAGACTGGTTGCGTAGATGACTGCAATCGTGAGGGTAATCGCCTGACCGCAGCAATTAACGGTTGTCGCTTCCTGGGATCCTCCGTTTGCCGTCCATTTGGATGATCCGAGCAGACTGTTACTCACGGAGACGTGAGTAGCTTTTGATGTTCGGGGCGCTTTGCGTGGCAGATGGAAAAGGCGCGCTCCCAACGCGCCTTTTGTGATGGTAGGTTGATGTTTTGCCAGAACAGATTGGCGAAGTTTCCACTCCGTGCTTCAGGCGGCCTTGCCGGCGGCAATTCTGTGGGTGGTCGACGTGTGGACGTCGAACGTACGAATCATAGGTTCGGCCTCGAGGAGGTGACGGACCAGGTCGTGGACTTTCTGATACTCCGCGCGGTGATATTCCTCAGCGTCCTCTCTGCTGTTCCAAAAGCTGAGAGACAGGACACGATTGTCCTCTTTGTCTGAAACCAAAACTGTCTCATCGACAAAGCCTTTCTGTTTCTTCAGGATCGGCAGTACTTTGTCGTTGATGGTGTCAGAGAGTTGCCTATTCTTGCCTGGTTTGGTGGTGAGTTCAACGATTCGGGTGAACATGAAATGCGCTCCTTTCGTTGGCTAGGGGTGAAAGGAACCCGCCGTCGGCACGACGACGGACAGAGTTTTGGGTGTTTCACAACTAAGTTACACCGGGTCAGAATTCAGGTTCAATTACCCGCGAATGCTGCGGGATATTCCCAGCCCGGGACATTCCTTAACATCTGCGTGTCTGAGAATCAGGCGGCGATTCGAATTTTCCCGCTTGTGATCTCCTCTTCGGCACGGAGCCAGTCATCTAGCTCGTGTCCGTCTACTCTGCCACGTTCCTGGTAGAGTTCAAACGCACGTTGGCGGATTTCGGATTTCAGCCCTTGCGGGTCGCCCGTCACCGTCGCTGGTGATTTTTTCGTAGCGTCTTTGTCCATGACGTGACTCTCCCTTCGGCGCAAAACTACGCCTGAAACGATGACGCGTCAATTCCCCAAGATTAGTGCAGTCGTGAAACATCTCATTTGCACTCCCTCGAAAGTCGCGGGGTAGCCCATTTGGAATCAATGAACCTTAGCAACGCGCTTTCATCCCTATGGGTGGGCCACAGGCCCATGTCTAACTCATTAACTGGACCGAGAGTGTCCGCCCGTCCGCACAATCAGCGCACCACGCCTTCCAGGGGCGAACTTGCCGTCGCGTAAAGCTTCCGCGGCATCCGTCCCGCGAGATAAGCCTCGCGTCCCGCCAGCACTGCGTGCTTCATTGCTTCCGCCATCAACACCGGATCTTGCGCATTCGCAATTCCCGTATTCATCAGCACCGCGTCTGCTCCCAGTTCCATCGCCTGGGCAGCGTCGGAAGCCGTGCCCACGCCCGCGTCCAGAACCAGGGGCACGCCGGTAACCATCTCCCGCAAGATGCGAATATTGGCTGCATTCTGAATCCCCAGACCGCTGCCGATCGGCGCCCCCAGTGGCATAATGGTGGCCGCGCCCGCATCCAGCAGCCGTTTCGCAAACACAATGTCATCAGAGGTATAGGGGAGAACCGTGAAACCTTCCTTCACCAGCACGCGGGTCGCTTCCAGCGTCGCCTGCACATCGGGATAGAGCGTCGCCTGATCGCCAATCACTTCCAGCTTGACCCAATCGGATAGTCCGACTTCGCGCCCCAATCGCGCCGCGCGGATAGCTTCATCCGCCGTGTAACAGCCGGCCGTATTCGGCAGCAGAAAATATTTCTTCGGATCCAGATAGTCGAGCAGCGACTCCTTGCTGCGGTCCAGATTCACCCGCCGCACCGCCACGGTGACCATGTCCGCGCCGCTGGCTTCGAGTGCGCGCGCTGTCTCCTGAAATGATTTGTACTTTCCCGTGCCCACGATAAGCCGGGAACGAAACTCACGTCCAGCAATAATGAGTGGGTCAGTCATAGTTTCTATTGTAATGAAAACTGAGACCGTGTGGTCGCGGGCGACTCGCCCGCGAATACCGGGTATCTCCCAATTGCCGCCGGAACTTAATCGGTGCCAGCGAACGCATTGCCCCGAGGCGTCGTAGTCCCAGAAATGATAGGGACAAACCAGGCAGTCGTTCCTCACTTGCCCCAGAGAAAGTCTGGTTCCCCGATGAACGCACAGGTCCTCCCGGGCATGGATCCCGCCGAACTGCGCCACAAGACAATCTCCCCCCAGCAAGCGCTGCGCCTTCAGCTGGCCTTGCCGAATACTGGAAGACCAGCCCGCCGCCAGCCATTCATCCATCAGCACTGGGTCATTCATCATGGAAGTGTTGAAAAATACCCCGCAGCTTGCAGCAAGAGTCTTCCGACAAGGGAGAATTCACGATACTGGAACGATATGTGAACCGCAATTGCGTGAAGCGAGAACGTTCCCGCCAAAGGAAGCAAAGAAAACCGCGAATTGATTCAAAATGCGCCACGCCCCGCGCCGCTCCGCGTTGACTTGCCCCCTTCATCCGCCTAAGATGAGGCGCCAGAGTTAGCCCCTGTCGATGATCGGCCAGACCATATCGCACTACCGCATTGTTGAAAAGCTGGGCGGCGGCGGTATGGGCGTTGTATACAAGGCCGAAGA
>Ga0210384_10004339_pt1 | contig 15884 bp, 10 predicted proteins | sample IncBWH2MmetaG_FD_160574 | JGI IMG/M metagenome (GOLD analysis project Ga0210384, IMG submission 160574) | Forest soil microbial communities from Barre Woods Harvard Forest LTER site, Petersham, Massachusetts, United States - Inc-BW-H-2-M | ecosystem: Environmental > Terrestrial > Soil >...
GGTAAAGCCGCAGAACAAATTTCCCGCCGTCATCAAGTTCGGCAGCAGATAGATTTTGGAATGGTGCTCGTTCATTGCTCAGGGAGTCGCGCGATGATTGTCAATCCGCCGCTGACGTGATCGCCCTCTTTCACCAGCACGGTGGCGGCGAGCGGCAAATATACTTCTGTTCGCGAGCCGAAGCGAATCATTCCAAAGCGGTCGCCCTTCTTTAATTCGTCGCCGACCCCTGACCAGGCCACGATGCGTCGCGCAATCGCGCCGGTAAGTTGCCTAACGACTATCGTGCCCCGGGAATTTTGAAACGCCCAAGTCATCGATTCGTTCTTCTCCGAACACTCGGGACGACGCGCATCGAGACAAAGTCCTTCTCGATGTTGCCGATAAATAATACGGCCATCAATCGGTGCGCGATTGGTGTGCACGTCAAAGATCGAGAGGAAGATTCCGATCCGGCGCGATCTCTTCTTTAGAATTTCGTTTTCATCAACCTCAACAATATCCGTGACCGTTCCGTCGGCCGCGGCCACGATGAGATTTGGGTCTGCCGGCGCGGCGCGATCCGGATCGCGGAAAAACGCGAGCGTGCAAAAAATCAACAGCAGAAAAAGCAGCGATAACCACGGCGTCAAAAACCAACTTGCAATCGCGAGAACAACAAGAACCGCAAAAATCCAGCGTGCTTCCAGGAAGGTTTGCGCGCGCATAGGCGACCGCATTTTCCGATTCCAAAATGGCCGGGTCAAGTAAAGGAGAGGACAGCGAATTGGCAGATAGCGTCCAAAGCCCCTCGACCACAAGATCGTGGGCCTTGTCCGGCGCCTCCCTCTACAAATAGCGGAACCCGAGCCAGCCCAACCACGAGATTATTAGTTGTTTGTGGCCCAATTTTCGGTATCTTTTTTCTACGGTCGTTTCGACCCTTAATTATGCTGCAAGCTCAAGACGAAATTCCGGTCAAGAAATTGCCTGGTGATCGAGTGACCGGAATCGGCGCGACGCAAAAATACGACGCCGCACAGATCGACAAACTGGAGGGCTTGGAAGCAGTACGCAAACGACCCGGGATGTACATCGGCGACCCCGACGAGCGCGGTTTGCATCACATGGTCTTCGAGGTTCTCGACAATTCCATCGACGAACATCTGGCTGGATGTTGCGACAAAATCGAAGTGAGCGTTCATGTCGATGGTTCGGTTTCGGTGCGCGACAACGGCCGCGGGATCCCAGTGGACATTCATCCGAAATGGAAAATGCCGGCGGTCGAGCTGGTGCTAACAAATTTGCACGCCGGCGGAAAATTTGGACAAGGCGCTTACAAATATTCCGGCGGCTTGCACGGCGTGGGCGCGAAATGCACGAACGCACTTTCCGACTGGTTCAAAGTGGAAGTCACGCGTGACGGCAAGGTCTATCACATGGCCTTCGCCAAAGGCAAAACAACCGACAAACTCACGGTCATCGGCGAAGTCAAAAACAAAAAGACAACCGGCACCCTCATTACTTTTCTGCCGGACCCGACGATCTTCACGATCACGACGGAGTTTAAGTTCGAGCGGCTGGCGACGCGATTGCGCGAGCTGGCGTTCTTGAATCCCGGTCTCGAGATCACCCTCACGGATGAACGTGGCGACGCGCCGAAGAAAGAGACCTTTCTCTACAAGCACGGCATCGAGGAGTTCGTTAAGCAGCTCGGTGAAAACAAACAGGTCATTCATCCCAAGCCAGTGATGATCTCGCGTCAGCGCGACGAAGTTTTTGTCGATGTTGTCATGCAATACAACGACAGCTATAACGACCAGATTTTGCCGTTTGCGAACTCGATTCCGAATCCGGATGGTGGCACGCATCTGACCGGTTTTCGCACCGCGCTGACCAAGGCCGTGAATCAGTACGCCAAGTCGAGTTCGCTGCTGAAAGACAAGGATCCCTCCATTTCGGGAGACGACGTGCGCGAAGGTTTGATTTGCGTCCTCAGCATCAAACTGCCGAACCCGCGGTTTGAATCGCAAACCAAGGTGAAGCTCGTGAACACCGAGATCGACGGCATTGTGAACTCGGTCGTTTACGAAGGGTTGATGACATACTTTGACACGAACCCACCGATCGCGCGGCGTATTTTCGACAAAGTGCTGACGGCAGCGCGCGCTCGGGAAGCGGCGCGCAAAGCGCGCGAAACGATTCGCAAAGGCGCTCTCACGGGCGGCGGTTTGCCAGGTAAACTAGCCGACTGCTCGGAACGCGATCCCGAATTAACGGAGCTTTACATAGTCGAAGGTGATTCGGCCGGAGGATCCGCCAAGCAAGGCCGCGATCGTCGTTATCAGGCGATCCTGCCGATTCGCGGCAAGCTGATCAACGTCGAGAAAGCGCGTGAAGATCAATTTCTCAAGAACACCGAGATCCAGTCGATGATCACCGCCATTGGCGCAGGCATCGGCAAACCGAAAGAAGATGGCAACGGCAGGGATGAAGGCCGCTTTGATATAACCAAGCTCCGTTACGGCCGGATCATCATCATGACGGATGCAGACGTGGATGGTTCGCATATTCGCACGTTGTTGCTCACGTTCTTCTTTCGGCAGATGACCGAGTTGGTCCGCGCGGGAAAGATCTACATCGCGCAGCCACCGCTTTATCAAATCAAGCGCAAGAAGCGTGAGGAATATGTCGATGATGATGTCCAGTTGAACAAAATCCTCATCTCGCTCGGCGCGGAGGACGTGCGGTTAAAGAATCTCGCGGACGAGAAGGAGATCACGGCTGCGCAATTAAAGGACATTCTCGAATCGCTCGAGAAACTCGCCAAAATGAGTGAAGCGGTCCGGCGTCACGGCGGCGATTTCGAAGCTTATCTCGAAGAGCGTAATTCGAAATCGGGCAAGCTCCCGACCTATCTCGTCAAGGTGCGCGACGGCAATGATGAGACCGTTCACTATTTTCACGATGAGAAGGCTGTGCGGCAATTCCACCACGACAATCCCGATCTTAATTTGTTCGACACCGAGCCTAATCAGGAGTTACTTCCGCTCGAGGCGCCCGCCCGCACCAACGGCGCCAACCGCCGGCGCGGCAAATTAGTCGAACTGCACGAATCGGCTGCGGTCCAGAAAATCATGGCCGAGCTCGCGCGCAAAGGCTTGAAGATCGGTCACTATGCCGCGAGCGATCGCCCCATCTTCGAATTGATCGAGGGCGAAGGTGAGAAAGCTATTTCGCATCCGCTTTTTTCGATTCCCGAAATTCTGCATAAAATTCTCGAGATTGGTCGCCGCGGCGTGCAGATCAAGCGCTTCAAAGGTCTCGGCGAAATGAACGCGAAGGAGTTGTTCGAGACGACGATGAATCCGGAGAAGCGCAAACTGCTCAAGGTAGATTTGAATGACGATAACGCGGTCGATGCCGACAAGATGTTCACGATCCTGATGGGCGATGTAGTCGAACCGCGCCGACAATTCATCGAGGACAACGCGCTCAATGTGCGGAATCTCGATGTGTAAAATTGCCGATGGGAGGTCTGTTTCACAATCTGCGTCATCCCCGTCGCTGTTACGTCGTCTGCGCAGTCCCACGCTCAGGCAGCAACTTGTTGACCGATGGTCTGCATGCTACGCGACGCGCCGGCCGGCCGAAGCAGTTTTTCATGCGCAAATCGGAATCGTATTTTATGGCCGCTCACAACCTGGATCCGGGCGGGGATTTTGCGAGTTACGTTCGGGACATTGCCGCGGCTACGGTAACTTCAAATGAAATCTTCGGTTTCAAATTGATGAGTTGGTACTTGGACGATTTCCTGGCCCGGCTGCGCGAAACTCGCGCCTTCGGCGACGTTGGGACAGGCGATCTCGAACTTTTGCGAAACGCTTTTCCGCGTCTCCAATTCGTGCACATCTTTCGGCGTCACAAACTCCGGCAAGCATTATCAAAGGCGCGTGCGGTTCAAACTGACCTTTGGAAAGTGCAGGAAGGGAAAAAGGCTCTGCGCGAGCCGGAGTTCGATGCCGACTTGATTGAGCGATGTCTTGAAGACGGCGCGCAGCAAGAGAAGGCTTGGGAGCGCTTTTTCCGACAGATCGGCATCGATCCTTTCCGAGTCGAATACGAGAAACTCTGCCAGGATTACGAGGCGACCGTCCGTGCGGTCTTCGATTTCCTGCAAATTTCGCTGCCGCGACGCGCACCGGTTGGCACTCCTGTGACGATCCGCCAAGCCGATGCCATCTCTCGGGCATGGGAAGAACGCTTTTTGGCGGAGCATTCACTGTCGGGACAGCTGGCAAGAACTTAGGCCATGTATAATCAAAACGAAAAAGTAGAACCGATTAATGTCGCCGAAGAAGTGTCGAGATCATTTCTCGATTACTCGATGTCGGTAATCATCTCGCGCGCCTTGCCGGACGCGCGCGACGGACTCAAGCCATCGCAGCGAAGAATTCTCTACGCGATGCACGATCTCTCCCTTTTTCCTAATCGGCAGCATCGCAAGTGCGCAAAAATCTGCGGCGATACCAGCGGTAATTATCATCCGCACGGCGAAGCGGTGATCTATCCGACACTCGTGCACATGGCGCAGTCCTGGGCGATGCGCGAGACGCTAATCAATGGTCAGGGCAATTTCGGCTCGGTCGAAGGCGATCCGCCCGCGGCCATGCGGTACACCGAAGCGCGCATGACACATCTCGGCGCCGCGCTCATGACCGACATGGAAAAGGACACGGTCGATTTCGTTCCGAATTACGACGAGACGCGAACTGAACCGACCGTTTTTCCATCGGCTTTTCCAAATCTGCTGGTCAACGGCGGCACCGGCATCGCGGTCGGAATGGCAACGAACATTCCGCCCCACAATCTCATTGAAGTTATCGATGGCATCTGCGCCCAGATCGACAATGCCGACATCACGCTCGATGAGCTGATGAAGCACGTGAAAGGGCCGGACTTCCCGACTGGCTGCGCGATCTGCGGAGTCTCAGGAATCAAACAATACCTCGAGACCGGACGCGGCAGTATGAAGGTGCGCGGCAAAGCCGGCATCGAAGAGCTCAAAGGCGGCAAGGAACAAATCGTCGTCACCGAGATTCCATACAATGTGAACCGCGCCACGCTGGTGGAGCGGATTGCGGAGTTGGTGAACGGAAAGGTGCTCACCGACATCACCGCCGTCCGCGACGAATCGGACGAAAACACGCGGGTTGTCATCGAGCTGAAGCGGGACGCCAACCCGAAGATAGTGATCAACAATCTTTACAAACACACCGCTCTGGAAAGCTCATTCGCGGTCATCATGCTCGCCATCGATCACGGGCGGCCGAAACTGCTTTCGCTCAAGGAAGCCAACGCCTGTTATATCGAGCATCGGCGTGAAGTGGTGCTGCGCCGCACGCGTTTTGAATTACGCAAAGCGGAAGAGCGCGCGGAAACGCTCGAAGGTTATCTCATCGCGCTCGCCAATCTGGATGAGTTCATTCGCATCATTCGCGAATCGGCCAACCGTGATGAAGCGCGCGTGAAATTGCTCGCCTTCGAATTTACTAGACGGCAGGTCGAGCAAATCGGCGTCTTGATTCGAAATGAAACCCGCCTGGTCGAAGGCCGTTACGCATTCAGCGAACATCAGGCCAATCAAATTCTCGATCTTCGCCTTTATCAGCTCACCGGCCTCGAGCGGGAAAAGATCGACCAGGAGTACAAAGAGGTAATCAACGCGATCAAAGATTTGCGCGACATCCTCGCGAAAGAGCAGCGCGTCTTCACCATCGTCAAAAAGGAGCTGCGCGAAATCCGCGATAAGCACGGCACGCCGCGTCTGACGGAGCTCATGCCGGATCAAGCTGAGATCAACATCGAGGACCTGATCGCGAATGAGGGCTGCATCATCAGCATCACCCATGGCGGTTTTATTAAGCGCACCGCAGTGAGCGCATTTCGCGCGCAGCGCCGCGGGGGCAAGGGCGTCATTGGAATGTCAACCCGCGAAGGCGACACCGAGGAAGAAGAAGGCGATTTCGTCGAGCATCTCTTCAGCGCGACGACGCACGATTACTTAATGTTTTTCACCCAATCAGGTCGCGCCTACGTCGAAAAAGTTTACGAGATTCCTGAGATGGGACGCGCGGCCAAGGGTCGCTCCATCGCGAACATTCTCGATTTGCGTCCGGAGGAGAAAATCGCGGCCACCATCCGGATTCAATCCAAGAAATCTGGCAGCGGACCCAACGCGGTCGATCAAACGTGGGATGAAAATTTCCACATCGTGTTCGCGACCCGCTCGGGCATCGTCAAAAAATCCAATCTTTCTGATTACGCCAACGTTCGCAAAGGCGGCATTATCGCGATCCAGATCGAGAAGGAAGATTGCTTAATCGACGCGAAACTTACGAACGGCAACAACGAAATCGTCCTGATCACCAAGGAAGGAATGAGCCTCCGCTTTCACGAGGAGCAATTGCGCGATCAAGGGCGCAATACAGTAGGTGTGTGGGGAATTCGGCCGGACAAAAAGGACCACATCGTGGCAATTGCGATTGTCGATCCAAACGCGATGCTCCTGGTCGCGGGCGAGAATGGGATTGGCAAACGAACGCCGTTCGACGACTACCGCCGCCAGTCACGCGGCGGCAAAGGCATTATCACGATGAAAACCGGCGAAAAAACCGGCAACGTTGTCGGCGCGCTCACCGTCATGGACAAAGACGAGCTGATGCTCATCACGACAAAGGGCCAAATGGTGCGGACACGCGTGAAAGAAATCCGCGTCGTCGGCCGGAATACGATGGGTGTAAAACTGATGGACTTGCGCGGCAGCGAAAAACTGCAAGCCATCGCGCCGGTTGTCAGTCAGGCCGAAGAGGAAGCCCAAACGGCGGAAGCGCCGGCCGAGAAATCGTAAGGCAAACGCTTTGCCGGTGGGGTAATTGGATTCACACCCGCCGATTCATGTCCTAACAAAGGAACACGCGCATGACGTGTTCCTTTATTTCACAATCTGTAACTCGTGGCCGGCCTAGTAGCCGCCCGTAGTCTGTTGCGTCGTTGTAGTGTGAGTCGTCGTCGGCCGTGTCACTTCCTCATGCGTTGTCGTCGTCGTGGTCGTTTCGGGTTCCTTGGTCGCACAGGAAGTCAGGAGCATCATGGCCAACGCTGGAAGCACAGAAGTGAGAATGATAAGTTTTTTCATAGTTTGGAATTGATCGTTCCGAGAAGGATTCGTCGCAAGTTGCTTCCCCAGATGTATTAAAAGGGAAAAATCTACAAAGCCACGATCGGCATTTCGCGTCCTGCGGAACTGGAAGCGTAAATCCCGTCGATCATTTCCATTAGCGCGACTGCTTGGTCGGCGCTGTTGACCGGTTCCGATTCGCCGTTGATCGATCCGACAAAATTGCACAGTTGCAGCTCGAACCCATTTGGCTCGTCCTCTTTCGCGGCGAGAGGCACCGTGACGAGCTCGCCATTTTTATCTTCAAATAACGTGAGCGGATTGAGGCGGACGGTTCCTTTGGTTCCGAAAATTGTGGAATTAATCAACTCACGTCCAAAATATTTTCTCGGAGGAATATCGTCTGGCAGGTTTCCCGCCCACGAAGCCTCGAGTTGCACAACTGCGCCGTTTTCGAAACGGATGAACGCGTAAGCTGCGTCTTCCACGTCAAACAACGAGACTTTGACCAGATGGTCGAAATTGCGGAAGACTTGCGCACTCACCGAAGTGGGTCGCGTCGTTCCCATCAAATACCAAACCGAATCGAGCGCGTGCACGCCGATGTCGATCAGGGCGCCACCGCCCGAGCGTTTTTTTTCCGTAAACCAATTGCCGATGCCCACTGGAATGCCGCGGGAGCGCACAAAAGTCGCTTTTGCATGATAAATTTTGCCGAGGCGCCCTTCTTCCACGAGCGCTTTGGCCATGCGCATCGCTGGCGTAAAACGAAATTGCCGGCTGAAGAAATAGACGAGGTTGCGCTTGGTCGCCTCTTCCCGCAGCACTTTCATTTCCGCTGCGTTCATCGTGGGTGGCTTCTCGCACAAGACATGTTTTCCCGCTTCGAGCGCCGCGAGTGAGGCCGGGAAATGCAAGAAATTCGGCAAACAAATAATCACAGCATCAACGTGTCGATCTTGCAAAAGCTCGTGGTAATCGCGGTAGCTCTTTTCCGGTGCGTATTCTTTTTCGAAGGCAATCCGGCGCGGGTCGTCAGGATCCGCACACGCGTAAAGATCGGCCACCCCGGTCGCGTGTAGCGCTTGCGCGTGCATCTGACCCGGCCAACCGGCGCCAATGATCCCAAGCGTCAATTTTTTGTTCATTCAAGGAGCGGCAGTTTCCAAACTGCCGAAACGATGACTACGAAATGGAATGACAAAGCACGAAGGACGAAGGACGAAGGAAATCCGAATGCTCAAATCAGCCGTAGTGGCAGGCGTGTCGCCTGCGGAATCTGCGCAATGCAGCCGGCACGGCTGCCTCCACAACTGGATGTTTTTCTTCGCGCATTTAGATTTCGTCATTCGGACTTCCTTCGTCATTAGACATTCGTCATTTGTCATTTCCCGGCGCTCCGCGGGCCAGTGATTACCCGTCGATCTTGCCACGTTGTCGCTTCAATTCACTGCGCTTGCGCTTCGATTCGAGAATTTTTTTCTTAAGCGCGCGCGGCCGTGGTGATTTGCGTCGGCGTTCTTTTTCTCGATGCGCCACTTCTTCGGCACGTCGCTGTTGGCAACCTTGTTCGATCGCAGTGAGCAATCGCTCACGGGCGAGTTTGCGATTCTGCGCTTGCGACCGCGAATCTTGCACGGTCACTCTGACTCCGCTCGGCCGATGGCGCAGCGTCACCGCAGTCGATACCTTGTTTACATTTTGTCCGCCCGGTCCGCCGGACCGCGCGAACGTTTCCACCAGATCGACGTCTCGTATGCCGAGATGCCGCAGGCGTCGTTCGATTGATTCTCGCACAGAAAAATTCCGGAATTACGGCGCAATGCGTTCGCGTCCGTGGCGCAACACGCGCGACATCCAGATCAACTCATCGAGAAACTTGTCCACGCGCCGTGCGTAATCTTGATCGAGCGGCTGACCGCTCTCGTCGAAAAGGTTGCCGACGTTTCCAAAATTCACGTCCTCGAAAATGGTGACAAGACCCAGCTCGCGCATGACGGGCAAAAGGTTCTCAATTGCACGGGCGCCGCCGAAGGGGCCGGCCGACACGCCACAAATTCCAACGGCTTTGTGGATGTATTCCTTCAAGTTCATGTCGAGGGCGTGCTTCAGCAGCCCTGGATAACCGTGATTGTATTCCGGCGTAATGATGATGAGCCCGTCGCAGCGCTCGATTGTCGATGAAAAGGCCGGGTCTTTCATTTGCTCGCCGGCGTCGTCGAGACGCATGGGAAGAGCGCGCACATCGATCAGTTCGGTTTCGACGCCCGCGCGTTTCTTCGTTCGTTCAAAGACGAAGCGCGCAACATGTTCGCTTTGTCTTCCCTGACGTGCGGTTCCCAGAATCAGCGGAATGAAAAGCGGGCGTTCGGCTTGCGTTTGCATCGACAATTAAACAGGGCAGAGAGTTGATCGATCATGTGCCGATGGCCGGACTCGAACCGGCACGGGCCGTTTAAATCCCAACGGATTTTAAGTCCGTTGATTTGCATCGTGTAAGTCGGCTAGTTGGCAAATACTTAACAAATAGCGCATCGGTGCATTATCTTTCGTGACTATGCGTAAGACTGCAACGAAGCTGAACAAAGTAAAGGTTAACGGTCGCCCGTTCTTTTGTGTGACGTGGCCGAAAATCGGTAACGGTCGCAATCGCCGCTTCCTCAAAGATCGACGCGAAGCGGAAACGTTCCTGCAATCAAAGCGCATCGAACAAGAGAACTACGGCACTGCCGGGACTTCATTCAACGAGCGTCAACGCGCCGAGTATTTGGAATGCGCGGAATCTCTCAAACCATTCAACACAACGATTCGCGATGCCGTGAACTTCTATTTGCCGCACCTGCACCGCCGCAGAATTGGTCGAAGAACTTTTGAAGGTCAAAGGAGGCGGACGGGGCCAGCGAACGTTACCTGAGCGATTTGCGAAGCCGTCTCACGCAGTTCGCCGAGTGCTTCAACAGAAGACCTGTGGCCGAGATCACAGCGGCAGAAGTTGACCAGTGGTTGCGGGGCCTGAGCGACAAAGAAACGGGAAGGCGTCTCGCCGCGACAACGCGAAACAATTTTCGGCGCGTTCTCATCGTCTCATTCAATTTCGCCCGTGAGCGCGGTTACAGCGCGGGCAACCCGGCTGAGAAAAGCGCGAAAGCGAAAGTAATCGAAAACGCAATTGGCATCCTCACAGTGGAAGAAACTGCGCGCCTGCTTGAATCTGCCGCGCCTGAACTCGTCGCATACATTGCAATCGGCGCGTTCGCCGGATTGCGGCGGAGTGAACTGGAACGATTGGATTGGCGCGAGATCGATTTACAAGCTGGTCTAATCGAAGTAACTGCGAAAAAGGCAAAGAGCGCGCGACGGCGCTTTGTGCGCATTCAACCTAACCTTGCAAAGTGGCTGCAACCTTACGCACAGCTATCCGGTAACGTGACGCCACCGCATTATCGCGAGCTGCTCGACGCTGCGCGCAAAGCAGCGGGAATCGAGAAATGGCCGCACAACGCATTGCGGCACAGCTTTGCTAGTTATCACCTTGCGCACTTCAAAGATGCGGCCGCGCTTGCGCTGGAGCTTGGACACACGAACGCCAACTTGGTCTTTCAACACTACCGGCAATTGGTCATGCCAAAGCAAGCGATGCAATACTGGAAGATCGCTCCCGCGACTGCCGGGAAGAAAGTATAGAATTTGCGGCCCCCTAAAAGCGTGAGCGTTACCATGTAGTTCCCCGAATAGAACAAGTGGCGCGCACGCAATTCCAGATCGCCTGCACAATGATGCCACACAGTGTGACCGCATTTCGCACAATCCGAGAGATCATTGAGCCAACCGAGGAAGAGCGGAAAGGCTCGAGTGATCGAGAGTATACGCGGCTTGTTGCGCAATTGCTTTTAGAGCGAAAGCCATTAGAGCGCAAGGTCGACGCGCCGGGGAGTTGATTTAGGTAAGGCTTCAGCGCGACGTGAAGGGCCAGAAGATTGGAATGAACACGCTGGCGGCAATCCAGAGAATCAGGTTCAATGGCGCGCCGATCTTTGGGAAATCAGCGAAGCGATAACCGCCGGCGCCGAAGACATAGGTGTTGGTTTGGTGTCCGATGGGCGTGGCGAAGCTGGCTGCGCAACCAAACATGACCGCGACGGCAAAGGGTCGCGCGTCCACTCCCATCGTCGCCGCGATCTCGAACGCGATCGGAGTCAAGAGCAGAGCGACGGCGTTGTTGCTGATCAGCTCCGTTAGGAATGTCGCGAGCAGGTACATGACCGACAGCGTGGCCCGCGGACCGAAGTGGCCGACTGCGCCGGTCACGCCGCTGGCGATAAGATGGGCAGCGCCGGTTTTTTCCATGGCGGCGCCGAGCGCGAGCATGCCGAAAATCATGTAGAGAATTCTCCATTGGATGGCGCCGCGCGCTTCCTCGATGTCGAGACAACGCGTGAGCACGACGAAGACAGCAGCGATGAGCGCGAGCGCGGCGATGGACAGCACGTGAAAAGCGGCGAAGACAATCACGCTGAGAATTCCGAGAATCGCGAGTGGCGCTTTGTGCCGGCGAAACGCGCGTTGCGTCGGCTCGGTGAGACTGAGGAAATCGCGCTCCTGCATTAAGCGATGAATCGCTTCGGCCGGGCCCTGCACCAGCAGCGTGTCGCCAAAGGCCAACTCGACGTCCTGAAAATTTTCGCGCAGGTTCTCGCCCTGGCGATGCACCGCCAGGATGAGCACGCCATAACGCTGCTCGAAATTGAGCTCACGCAGCGTCTTGCCCAGAAAAGTGGAGCGGTTCCCCAGAATTCCCTCCATCAGGATGCTTTGTTGTTCGCCGATGGCTTCGAGGCCGAGGTCAGCTTCCGATTGGAAGACCACGCCGGCCATTTCCTTGATTCCTTTAACACCAGCGATTGAGCTTTCGAGAAGAAGCTGGTCGCCGGCGGCAAATCGCAAACTGCTTAGTGGCGTCTCGAGCCGCTCGCCGCCGCGCACCACAGTAATGATTTGCGCTTCGCGCAATCGGGCCAACGGCGTTTCGGCGATTATCTTGCCGACCAAAGGCGACGCCTTACTGATCACTGCCTGGGTGAGGAATTGCCGCGTGATTCCGGCGTCGATGAGCGCGGCGAGCGTTTCGCGTTTGGGCAGAAGATAGCGGGCAAACGCGAGCAAATATCCGACGCCAACGATCGCGTAAATGATTCCGAGCGGTGTGATCTCAAACATCCCAAATGGCGCGAGACCACGGCGTCGCACAATTCCATCGACAAGCAGATTCGTAGAGGTGCCGATAAGTGTGATCGTGCCGCCGAAGATGGAGAAGTAAGAAAGCGGAATAAGAAGACGCGATGCTTTTAGATCGGTGCTGCGCGCGAGGGCCAGCACGACGGGGACGAATACAACCACGACCGGCATGTGATTGATCAGGGCCGAGAGCGGCAACGTCAATGCCGCGAGAGCGAGCGCTGCCCGCCGTTCGGTCGTTCCGGCCATGCGAGTGAAAATACGCGCGAGAGAATCAATCACGCCCGTTCGCTCCAGGCCGGCGCTGAGCACAAACATGGAACTAATCACTATCGGCGCGCTGTTACTGAAGACCGTGAGTGTTTCATCTGCCGTGAGAACGCCGGTGACCAGCAGCACACCCATCGCGCTCAGCGCCACCAGATCGGGCGAGAGCCACTCGCGCAGGAAGGCCGCGAAGACGAGCATGATGAGCGCGAAAACGATGAACAAATGGATGTTATGGGGTTCATGAGATCAAATGCCAGTTAAGCGGCGGCTTCGTTTTTCGCCGACAATTCCGGCAATCACAACCGCGAAATTATTTCCGCGCTGGAAAACTTTTCCCCCGGGCTCGACGGAGTCTCGCCCTACTAAAGAAACGATCGTCCAGGAAAACTGTGGACGCGAAGCCGATCACCGAAATTTATTCGCAAATCTGGCCCTCGCCGCGGATGACATATTTATAAGTCGTTAGCTCTTCGAGTGCCATCGGCCCACGCGCGTGAAGTTTGTCAGTGCTGATACCAATTTCCGTGCCGAAGCCGAATTCGCCGCCATTAGTAAATCGCGTCGATGCGTTCCAGTACACCGTGGCAGAATCGACCTCGTTGAGGAATTTCTCAGCCCGCGCGGCGTCGCGGGTGATGATGACATCGCTATGATGAGAGCCACACCTTTCTGGGTTCGTAACGTGCGGGAACAGCGTGAATAAACAACGCAACAGAACAGCCGGTGACTTATGCACAGAACCGTGTCAAAAACAGCCTGAGAACACGCTAAAACATCGCTGTTCGGAACCGGGAGATGGTGTGGACCGGTGAGACAATCGTGCCCGGCATAAATGGCCACGCCCTCCTCCACCCTTCCGTGGAAAAGAAAAACGTGGCCGCCGTCCTTCTATGATGACACCGCTGGTAGTGTCCAGCAAAATCGATGGTTTTGGGCGTCCTACTTTACTGACTGTTGAGGACCATTTGCGGCGCAGGGCGGCTCATCTCGACTTGCGCGCTCATTTTCTGGAGGCCCGTAATGAGAGCTTCAATTTGCTTTTGCTGCTTAGCTATAGTCGCTTCTTGCTTTGCCGCGGTAGATTTTAGCTCTTGCACAGTGCGGTGCTCTTTGAGGAACTCATTGAGCAACATCGCGTTCACCGCCTCGTAGCGCACGGTGAAGACTTTCCCTTTGGCATCGCGCACCACCAGATCGGGGTTCACCTTTTCCACTTGCTCAGCCACCAAGCCGAATTGCGGGATCCCGTCTGGATCAAGCTCGCGCTTGTAGCGGAAGGTGACCGGTTTGAGCGCGAGAATCGCTTCGCTCGCCTTGTCCATTGGTTTGATCTCGTCCTTGAACCGCGCCGAGGAAACTACCGTGCCGAGGTGACCGGTGCTATCGACAATTACCCCTACGCCTCCGGCCACAGTGACCCCGCTAATGCCAGCGATAAAGGTGGCAATCTGCGTTCCTGCCGTGCCGATGCGGATGGTGTTGGACTCGGCGGCAATACCTACGTTGCCGATATCGATATTGTTATTGCCTATAGTGAGATTGTCTCCGGCGTTAAAGCCCAAGGCGATGTTAGAGCTGCCGGTTGTGTTGAGAACGAGCGTATGGGCACCGTTGGCCGTGTTGAAGTTGCCGCTTGTGTTGCCATGGAGCGCGAAATCACCGTCGGCCGTGTTATGGTTACCGGTTGTGTTACTAAAGAGCGCTTGAAAACCATCGGCCGTGTTGTGGAAGCCGGTTGCGTTGCTAAAGAGCGCTCCAGAACCATTAGCCGTGTTCTGGAAGCCGGTGGTGTTGCTTTGGAGCGCTTGACCTCCAACGGCCACGTTCTGGCTGCCGTTGTTGAAGAGGAGGGCATTAAGACCCACAGCCGTGTTGGTGTTGCCGGTGGTGTTGCTCAAGAGCGCATTAGCGCCGTTGGCCGTGTTGGAGCCGCCGGTGGTGTTGTGAAAGAGCGCATTAACACCGTTGGCCGTGTTGAAGCTGCCGGTGGTGTTGCTAAAGAGCGCAGCAAAACCGTCGGCCGTGTTTTCGATGCCGGTTGTGAGGTTGAAGAGGGCATCAGTTCCCTCAGCTGTGTTGAAGCCGGGATAGCCTCCGTCCGGTGCCGGGACGACCGCTTGCGCTGTGGGCGAAACCCAAAACCAAGCAAGCAGGAGCATAATGAGAAGCAAACCGCGCTGTGAAGGCGGGCATTTCATCGAATTTTTGATCGGTAGTGTTATGGTTTTCATATAATCATTTCTTTCCTTTCTCGACGTGGGTTAATTCTGGGACCGGAACTCTGAAGCTCAGGTCATTGATCTTAGACAGCGACCGAAGGTCCCGCGCCACACCGGAAAGGTAACGTAGCTGTTACTTCTTCGCACCGTCAGCGGCAGAGAAACTCTTGGCCCCACGGACTCTTCAGTCGGCCGAAGATGCGTTGAAACGTCGGGTGACGTAATCGAGGGCGCTTTTACCAGCCCCGCGAAAATGCGTCGAGCTTTATTTGCAACCGTGTGACGCTGATTCCCGGTAATCGAGCAGCCGGTGATTCCGTGCCTTCGGGGCGCAGCTCACGGCTCGGCCGCGACGTAACGAAGCGGTCGTACCGGTATTTCTCAACCATCCAAAGTTCGCAGGAGCGCCGAAAACATAATATGAACTTATTTCCATTCAGATGTTCCTTGACTCGGAGCAACGTTTCCCTGCCAAACGCGTGGCTCGAAAATAAGAACTGGCGTTTTCGAATATCGCAAATGCGGATGCCGATTAAGCAGTCCTGGCAGCGGACGATTGCACTCGTCGCAGCCGCCGCGGTGCTTGCGGCGTTGGTCGGGATCGCTCCCGCTCGCTTAGCGGCAGGGGTTTACCAGCAAAACAATCTGGTCTCCGATTTGCCAGTCGCGGACAATCACACAGGCGTCTCGACCCTCTACGACGGCAACGGCACGCCGCAGTCTACGTCGCAGCCTCTGGTGGTGACGGTGCCGCCTGCTCCGGGCGGCACGGTAGGAAGCCCGGACGGGATTGTTTCTAACGGCAGTAGCGACTTTGAAGTCTCTCCCGGCAGCAGCAGCGTGGTGCCGGCCCAGCGCCAATTGGTAAATATTTCCACGCGAGCGGCAATCGGCACAGGCGACAACGTAGCAATCGCCGGATTCATTATCCACATCGATCCGCCGGCGCTCACCGGTAGCAAGCGCGTCCTTCTCCGCGGCCTTGGTCCTTCGCTTCAGGT
>Ga0210384_10004340_pt1 | contig 15879 bp, 15 predicted proteins | sample IncBWH2MmetaG_FD_160574 | JGI IMG/M metagenome (GOLD analysis project Ga0210384, IMG submission 160574) | Forest soil microbial communities from Barre Woods Harvard Forest LTER site, Petersham, Massachusetts, United States - Inc-BW-H-2-M | ecosystem: Environmental > Terrestrial > Soil >...
TATTCGCACCGGAGGCGAGCGGCGCCTCAGCGATTTTCTGCTCTGGGAATGCGCGTTCGCGGAATTCCATTTCAGCGACTGCCTTTGGCCGGACTTCGATGAACGGCGATTTCGCAGCGCACTCGAGGACTACGGGGGCAGGCAAAGGCGTTTCGGCGGCCTCAGCGGGACGCACTAGCTCGGCCGTCTGGCCGAGCTGAACGCCCGAAGGGGCGAGGCGCGCAGCGCCGAGCACTAGTGCCACCGATGCGCGGCGCATACAATTCGCTGCGTGGAATCCTCAGATTTGAGCAAACGCATCCGTAGTCACAGGCCGGGCCACGCGCTGGCGCGGGATTTTTACACCGACCCTGCCATCTTCGAGCGCGACATGGAGCGCATGCTGCTGCGGCATTGGTTCTGTGCGGGCCATGCCAGCAGTATCCCGCGCGCCGGCGATTACTTGGTGGTCGATCTCGGCCCGGAATCGGTCATCATCATTCGCAATTCAGCCGGCGAAGTGCGCGCCTTGCTGAACGTCTGCCGGCATCGCGGTTCGCGCCTCTGTGCCGGGCGCTCCGGTAAGGCCCAGTCCGGACGGCTGACCTGCCCTTACCACGCGTGGACCTACGATCTGGACGGTAAGTTGCTGATCGCCCGCCAGATGCCGGAATCGTTCAGGCGTGATGACGTTTCCCTTAAAACGCTCCCGGTTCGCATCATGGAAGGGTTGATTTTCACGACCTTCGCCGAGGATCCGCTCGATCTTCGCGGCGCTGCAGATGCATTGGCCCGTTCGGCCGGTGTCCACGGCTGGGGAACCGCGAAGGTCGCGCATCGAGAGCTCTATTCCATCAAGGCCAATTGGAAACTCGCCGTTGAGAACTACATGGAGTGCTATCACTGCACGCCGGCCCACCCGGAGTTTTCCAAGCGTCATGTCTACGCCCGCCCCGCGGAGCAAAGCGTGGAACTCGAGCGCGCGGGACGCACGCGCGCCGAAGCGCTGGGCATCGTGGTGCCCGACATCGACCAATACGGATGCCTGGCCGGAACCGGCCGGGAGTCCGTCGCCGTCATGCGCAGCGCCCTACACGACGGCATCGTCAGCGCCACGGACGACGGCCGATCGGTCGCGCGCTTGATGGGCGCGTTTTCGGCGTCCGACGGCAATTCGACCTACTTCGATATCGGCCCCATCAGTGATTTTCTCGCGTATCCGGATCACGGAGTCGTCTATCGATTCATTCCCAAAACCGTAGACCATACGGAGATGGAAGTGATTTGGCTGGTTCATCAGGATGCCGTCGAAGGCTTGGACTACGACGTTGGCCGCCTCACCTGGCTGTGGAAAACCACCAGCGCGGAGGACAAGAAAATCGTCGAGATGAATCAGGCCGGGGTGAACTCGCGATTCTTCGAGCCCGGCCCCTATTCCCTGCAGGAGACTTACGCGGCGCGTTTCGTCGATTGGTACCTCGAGGAGTTGTCCACCGACATGCGGCCGTCCTGAAGTACGGTTCAGCGCTGCAGCGTATGCCCCTCGCTAATAGTCATTGACCGTAGACCAGCGGAAACTCAGGGGCGTCAAATGGCGCGCCGTCCTTAAGCGTCAAGTGAGGAAATGGCGGCGATCCCGATGCACCGCGCCGCACGAAGCGCGCATCGGAACCGACCCACCGGGATGAAAAGACACGTCGAGTGACGGGCGAGGCGTTAGCCGGTGCACCGTGAATGGTGCGAAAGTCGAATGCGATCGCGTCTCCCGGTGCCATGTCCCAGCCGCGGATGACGAGCTGGTCTCGCTGGGCGTCTATGTCCGGTACGTCCTCGAACTGCTCTTCCGCATAGAGTGGGCTACCGTCGAAACGCTTCGGCCGGTAGCCCGCCGTATTCCACCGATGCGACCCGGCGACACATTCCAGACTGACATTGCGCGAGACAGGGTCTAGCGGCGTCCAAAAGCTAACGGTGCGATCACCCTCCACGCAGTAGTAAGGCTGATCTTGATGCCACGGTGTCACGGTACTGTTGCCAGGGCGCTTGACGAGTATATGGTCGTGGAAAAACCGCGAGGTCGGCGATCCCATCAAGCGAGCCGCGACTTCGGCGGCAGGCGATTCAAAGATGAATGCGCGAAATGCAGCAATGCGCTGCCAATTGCAGAGATCCTGGAAGAACGGCGCCGATCCATCCTTCGGCTGGTATGAGCGCTCCAGCGGGCTAGGATGAGCCATTACCTCCGCTACGCCTTGAGAGAGCGGTTCGACCCAGTCTCGGAAGACACCGCGCAGTACCACGACCCCTTCTTTCTGAAAGTCGGTGACCGTCGAATCAGCAATGTTCATATCCGCTGCTCTCCTCGTATCAAGCGTGCCACTCGATCTAATTCCTGGGCCTCCCGTCCTCTTGCGTTCTCATTAGCCTAGGGTAATAATACTTGCACTAGGGCAATTGGGTTGTCAAGGATATGTTGAAATTTGGCCAAAGAGCCGCCCGCGGCAAGCGCTCCTTCGAACTGCCTGGGGGGCCGGACGACGAGCGGCCGCTCAATGAGCGAATCAAGCGGTTCGTGCTCGCCAAGATTGACGGTGGCGCATGGCCCGAGGGCTATCGCGTTCCGTCCGAGACGGAGTTGGCTAACGCCTTCGGCACTGCGCGCATGACCGTCCACGGCGCGCTCCGTGATCTTGCGGCAGCCGGCATCCTGACGCGGCGTCCCGGTGCGGGAACTCGGGTCGCACACCGCAGGCCGCAGTCGACGCTGCTCGAGATCCGAAACATTCACGACGAAATCGTCGAGCGCGGCCATCGACATTCAGCCAAGGTGCACCGCCTCTCAGCCGAGACTTGCGATCTCGAGACTGCGACCGAACTCGAACTCGCACCGGGCTCCGCGGTGTTTCATTCGGTCATCGTCCACTTTGAAGAGAATCGTCCTATTCAGATCGAGAACCGCTTTGTTCGGCCTGCCTTCGCGCCACGGTATCTCGACCAGGACTTCACGCGGACTACGCCCTATGAGTTCCTGATGAAACTCGGATCACTCGATGAGGTGGAACACATCATCCAGTCGCTGATGCCGGATCGCGCAGCGCGTGTCTTGCTCAAGATCCCGGAAGGAGAACCGGTGCTGCATGTCAGGCGTCGCACCTGGTCCGGGGGGGCGGTGGTTAGCAGCGCACGTCTCATCCACCCCGGCTCCAGCTACAGCCTCGTGGGGCGCTTCAAGGTCGGCCGGCGAGCAACGCCTTGAGCCAAGATCTGCAGCGCAGGCTCGCACAGGGCCCGATCACGGCCTTTCAGCTGACTGTGATCGCACTCTGCGTTGGACTCAACATGCTGGACGGATTCGATGTTCTTGCGATGTCGTTCGCGGCCTCGGGCGTCAAGGCGGACTGGCATCTGCTCGATGGTCAGCTTGGTGCGTTGCTGAGTGCCGGCCTCGTCGGAATGGGCCTAGGCTCACTGATACTCGGTCCCTGCGCGGATCGCTGGGGCCGGCGCATCATCGTGCTGCTCTCGGTAGCACTCGCCGGCCTCGGCATGCTGGGTTCGGCGTTCGCGCGCGACTACGCCGAACTGCTGGTCCTCCGAGTTCTCACCGGAATCGGCATCGGCGGCACGATTGCGAGCGTCGCCGTCATCGTATCGGAATACGCGCCGGACAACCGGCGGGGGACGGCGCTCGCGATCTACGCCACGGGCTATTCGATCGGCGCCACCATTGGCGGCGCACTGGCCGCCTATGCCATCCCGCGTTACGGGTGGCGCGCGGCATTTGTGATCGGCGGAACCTTGTCGCTGTTGATGTTGCCGCTGGCCTGGCGCAAGTTGCCGGAGTCACTCGACTTCCTGCTGACTCGCAGACCACCCTCGGGATTGCGGCGCGTCAACGCCGTGCTCCGGGGCATGGGGCAGCCGACCCTGACCGTCCTGGCTGAGCCGCTCACCGTTTCCAACCTGAGCGGCCAGGATTCGGTTGGCGCGCAATTGAGGCTCCTAATGAGGCCCTCGACTCTGCTGGTGTGGATCGTATTCTTTTGCACGATGGCGGGCTTCTACTTCATCCTGAGTTGGACGCCGCGTCTTTTGAATGCGGCCGGATTGAGCACTGGCCAGGGCATGACCGGCGGAGTCCTGTTGAACCTCGGTGGGATAGCCGGCTGCGGCCTCTTCGCCTTTGCCGCGGCACGCGCCGATACGCACCGCTTGCTGCTCGGTGCCCTCATCGGCAGTGCGCTATTGATCGCTGTGTTCGGACTCGTCATGAGCCGGCTGGACATCGCGCTATGGACGGCGTTACTGCTCGGCATCATCGCGAACGCGGCGATGGCGGGCCTCTATGCCGTCGGGCCACCGCTCTATCCGACTGCGGTGCGAACCACCGGCATGGGATGGGCGATCGGCATCGGCCGCTTTGGAGCAATACTTGCGCCGCTCGCGAGCGGCGCGCTGCTTGATCGCGGCTGGTTGCCGGCGCAGCTTTACTTCTTCTTCAGCGCACCCTTTGTCGTCGCGGCGGTCGCCATCTTTCTCATCGGTCCGGCTCGCGGTCGTGCAACTGCTTAGACCCAAAACTTCAGCGGCTCCCGAGATCACTCCGCAGACGCGTCTCCGGTCACCTCTCGTCAACTGAGATGAGTCGTTTGCAGCCTCATCGCGCCGCATCGCCCTGCCGCCGCCGCCAAACCGCCACCGCCAGCAACAGACCCGCGCCGATGACCACGGGATAATTGCCGAGCCGCGCATAGGGTGTAAGACCGGTCATGGGCAGCACCTCGGCGCGCAGCACCGCCTCTTGAAACTGCGGCAGACGCGCCACGATCTCGCCGTGCGGCCCGATCGCGGCGGTGATGCCGTCGTTCGCCGCCCGCACCAAGTAGCGCCCGGCCTCGAGCGCGCGCATCCGGGCAATCTGCAGATGCTGATGCGGCGCCGTGGAATTCCCGTACCAGGCATTGTTGGTGACGTTGATCAGGAGGGCCGCGTCGCGCAATACGCCGAGCTGGCGGCTGCCGAAGGCGTCCTCGTAGCAAATCGTGAGGCCGAGTTTCTGGCCCGCGGCGCTCAAGGTCGGCTGGTGCTCATGCCCCGCCGAAATGTCGTCATAAGGCAGACTCATCAGCCGGAGCCAGGAGCGTACGAACGCAGGCACGGGGAAGTACTCGCCGAAAGGCACCAGGTGTCGCTTGTAGTACCAGCCGCCGCCCGACTCGCTCAATATCAACAGCCCGTTGTAATACCGCTTGGTCGCAGGCTCGTAGTTGACGAGACCGAGCGCAATATCAGCATCGTGCGCGCGACCTTGGCTCTGCAGACGCCGTAAATAGTCCGGTATGTCATTGGCGAGCACCGGCAGCGCAGCTTCCGGCCAGACGATGAGGCGGGCACCCCAAGCGTCTGCCGTGAGCCTGGAGTATCGCTGCATGGTCTCATCGAGGTTTTTTGCCTGCCACTTTTGGTCCTGCGACACGGCGCCCTGCACGGCGGCAATCGAGACGGGCGATCCGGCGGCGCGCGTCCAAGTGTGGCGCGCGAGCAGCGCGGGAATCAGGAACAGGGCCGCAACGCCTGCGAGCGCCATGATCCGCCGTAAGGTCGCGACGCCCGGCGACAGCCCCACATTGAGCGCCACCGCAATCGTGGCCGCGGCCCACGTTACGCCATAGACTCCGAACAGCGGCGCCCAGCCTTTCAGAGGCGAATCGATCATGGCATAGCCGAGGGATAGCCACGGGAATCCGCTCAGTGCCCATCCGCGCAGCCATTCGAGCAGCACCCAGAGCACCGGGAGCACCAGCCAGGCGCGCGTCGCGCCGGGCTTGAGCCAAAAACGATTCGCGAGATAACAAAGCGCCGCGGAATATAGCGACATCAAGCAAATCAGCGCCGCCTGCAAGATCACCGTCAGCCAAATCGGCACCAAGCCGAACACGTGAAGGCAGGTGTAGAGCCAGTAAGTGCCGAATGCGAACAGCCCGGCGCCGAATGCGGCGCCCGTCCAGCCGGCGCGGCGCGGCGGCAGGCCGCGGATGAGTGCGAACAGCGCCGCAGGCGCCAGGACGGCGATCGGCCACCAGCCGAACGGCGCGAACGCGACATTGAGCGACGCGCCGGTGGCGAACGCGGCCGCCAACCGCCAGAGGGCCTGCGTCTGCAACGCGGCGGAAGCGCCGCGCTCATCGACGCTCAAGGATTCGACTCGTCGGCGGCGGGCGGCTCGATGTCGGTTGGCGTGATCACACGCAGAAGATCGATGCGGCGGCGATCGGCGCGCAGCACGCGAAACTCCATTTCGCCGACCTGAATAGTCTCTCCGCGGCGCGGCAAGCGTCCGAACTCCTGCATCAGCAGGCCGCCGATGGTGTCGTATTCCTCGTCGGAAAATGCAGTCCCAAAGTATTGATTGAAGTCGGCGATGGGCGTGAGTGCGCGCACCGTGAATTCACGCGGGCCCTCTCTGCGGATCGCCTGGTCATCCTCGACGTCGTGCTCATCGTCGATCTCGCCGACGATCTGTTCGATGACATCCTCGATGGTGACCAATCCGCACACGCCGCCATATTCATCGACCACCATGGCGATGTGATTGTGGCTGCGCCGAAATTCCTTGAGCAGGACGTTGAGCCGTTTGCTCTCGGGAACGAACACCACCGGACGCATGTACTCGCGAATCTCGAAGGTCTCGTCGCCCGCCGCCTGCAGGCGCAGCAGATCCTTCGCCAAAAGGATGCCGAGAATTTGATCGCGGTCTTCGCCGATCACGGGAAAGCGCGAATGCCCGGATTCGACCACCAGCTCGACGAGTCTTTCGGGAGACTCGTCTCGTTCGACGAACACCATCTGCGAGCGCGGAACCATGATGTCGCGTACCTGCATGTCGGCCACCGCCAACACACCCTCGAGCATGACCAGCGCATCCCCGTCGAACAGGCCGCGCTCACTGGCCTCGCGCAGGTCCTCGATCAGCTCGGCAAGATCGCGCGGCTCACCGGACATCGACTGCGTAATGCGTTTTAGCCAGCGGCCTGTGGTACCGCCGTGAGGTTGTTCTGACATGGGGCCTTAAGGATACTCGATCAGCGATACGGGTCCGAAAAGCCAAGCCGATCAAGGATTTGAATCTCCTTTGCGGTCATTTTCGCCGCGTCGGCCGCGCGCTCGTGGTCGAAACCAAGCAGGTGCAGCACTCCGTGAACCGTCATGTGCGCCCAGTGCGACTCGAGGGTTTTCTCCTGAGTCAGCGCCTCCCGAGCCACGACGGGCGCGCAGATCACCAGTTCGCCCAGGAAGTACCGGCCGTCAGGAACGCTCCCCGGGCCGCTGAACGACAGCACATTGGTCGGCTTGTCCTTGCGCCGGAAATGCGCGTTCAGGCTGCGGCTGCGAGCCTCCCCCACGACCCGCACGGAAAGCACCATCGAACGCCGCGTGGGTGCAATGGCCGCGGCGGCCCACCGGGCCAGTTGCCGCGAACTCGGCGCCCAGGGCCGCCGCGCCGCGTAGCTCACATCGAGTTCGAACCGCCGTGCCACCGGCCTCAAGAACCGTCGTCGGGAGCGCTCGCCTCGTAGGCTTGAACGATTCTTTGCACCAGGGGATGGCGTACCACATCTCGCGAGCTGAACATGGTGAAGGCGATGCCACGGACACCGCGCAATATATCGATGACCGTCCGCAGGCCGGATTGCTTGGAATTCGGCAAATCGACTTGCGTGATGTCGCCGGTGACGACGGCCTTGGAGCCGAAGCCGATGCGGGTCAGGAACATTTTCATCTGTTCGTTGGTCGTGTTCTGCGCCTCGTCCAGAATCACGAACGAATCGTTGAGCGACCGGCCGCGCATGAAAGCCAACGGCGCCACTTCGATCACATTGCGCTCGATGAGTTTGGCCACGCGCTCGAACCCCATCATTTCGTACAGCGCGTCATACATGGGGCGGAGGTACGGATCGACCTTCTGCGACAAATCGCCGGGGAGAAAACCCAAGCGTTCGCCCGCTTCCACGGCCGGGCGCACCAACACGATGCGCCGGACTTTCTCCGATTGCAGCGCCTCAACCGCACAGGCCACGGCAAGATATGTCTTGCCCGTGCCCGCCGGGCCGATGCCGAAAGTCAGGTCATGAGTACGGATATTGCTGAGGTATTCGGTTTGATTGGCGCCGCGGGCGCGCACCGCGCCGCGCGCAGTGTGCACCTTGAGTTCGTCCGAATCCGCATTGGGGTCGGTAGTATTGCTGTCCATATCCAATTCCTGCAGCGCAATGTGCACGCGTTCGGAATCCACCGGCTCGCGCTGCGCGCGCGCGTACAAATCGAGCAGCACCGCTTCGGCACGCTTGACCGCCTCGCTCAAGCCGACAATTTGAAATCGATTGCCGCGCCGCCTGACTTCCACGCCGAGCCTGGCCTCGATCTGATGCAGATGCTCGTCAAGAGGCCCGCACAGCTCCACCAATCGGACATTGTCCGCCGGAGCGAGCAGCACGTCGCGCGTCATCGCACTGGCGCTCACGATGCCCGTCGGTGGAGGTCGTCCAGTCGTCCGCGCAGGGAATTCGGCATAGCCTCGGTAATGATCACGTCCGCAAAGTTGTTGATGAGAGCCATCGGATTGTCCGGCGGGCCGTCGAAATTGACCCAGCGATTGTTGTCGGTACGGCCGGCGACCTGCCTTGGGTCGCGCTTGGCGGGCCGTTCGACGAGCACGCGCTGCCGGCTGCCCACCATGCGCTCGGAAATGGCGCGCGCCTGACCGTTCAGGCGCCGTTGCAGAAGCTCGAGCCGCTGCTGTTTGACCTCATGCGGCACCTCGTCCGGCAGCGCCGCGGCCGGAGTGCCGGGGCGGCGGCTGTATATGAAGCTGAACGACTGATCGAAGCCCACTTCCGCCACGAGATTCAGGGTCGCGATGAAATCTTCGTCCGTCTCGCCGGGAAATCCGATGATGAGATCGGTTGAAATGCAAATATCGGGCCGCACCGCCCGCAGCTTGCGCAGCTTCTGCTTGTACTCGAGCACGGTATGTCCGCGCTTCATTGCAGCGAGTATACGATCCGAGCCGCTCTGCACCGGTAGATGCAGAAAATTATTGAGCTTGGGCACGTTGGCATACGCCTCGATCAGGCTGTCGTTGAAATCGAGCGGGTGCGAGGTGGTGAAGCGAATCCGCTCCACGCCCTCGACCGCGGCGACGAAATGAATCAATGTCGCCAAATCGGCCAGCGTGCCGTCCGCCATAGGCCCCGCATAGGCGTTCACATTCTGGCCGAGCAGCGTTATCTCGCGCACGCCTTGCAGACTCAGGCGCTTCACTTCCTCGATCACCTGCTCGAAGGGGCGGCTGATTTCTTCGCCGCGCGTATAGGGCACCACGCAGAAGCTGCAGTACTTGCTGCAGCCTTCCATGATCGAGACGAATGCGGTTGCGCCTGCCGCGCGCGGTTCCGGCAGCCGGTCGAATTTCTCGATTTCCGGAAAGCTGATGTCGATCTGCGGCCGGCCGGACTGCTTCAGCCCCCGCAGCATGGCCGGCAGGCGATGCAGGGTTTGCGGACCGAACACCAGATCGACGAACGGCGCCCGCGCCGTGATCCCCTCGCCTTCCTGGCTTGCGACGCAGCCGCCGACTCCGATGACCACATGCGGACGCTGCTGTTTGAACAGCCGCCATTCGCCCAGCAGGGAAAACACCTTCTCCTGGGCCTTTTCCCGAACGGAGCAGGTATTGACCAGCAGCACGTCCGCCTCCGCCGGATTGTCGGTAGGCGTCATGCCATGGGCAGCCTCGAGCACGTCCCGCATCTTGCCGGAATCGTACTCGTTCATCTGGCAGCCAAAAGTTTTTATGTATAAACGACCGGGCATGCGCTGCGATATGCTGACATGGAAAGGGCCGCTAAGATACTAGGAACCATGGCAATACGCGAAGTTCTCAAAATGGGCGATCCGCGCCTGCTGGCGGTAGCCGAACCGGTAGTCAAGTTTGGCACTCCCGAACTCGAAAGCCTGCTGGCCGATATGCGGGACACCATGCGCGATCTCAATGGGGCCGGCCTCGCTGCACCGCAAATCGGGGTGGGTCTGCGCGTCGTAATATTCGGCTTCGAAGTCAACCCACGGTACCCGGAAGAGGATCCCGTGCCCTTCACGGTGCTCATCAACCCGATCTTGACGCCTCTGGGCGAGGAGCAAGATGAGGGCTGGGAAGGATGCTTATCCGTGCCGGGCATGCGCGGGCTCGTGCCGCGGTACCGAAATTTGCGTTATACCGGTTTCGATGCCTTGGGTTCGCCCATCGATCGCACGGTCAAGGACTTTCACGCCCGGGTCGTACAGCACGAGGTAGACCATCTCGACGGCATCCTGTATCCGCGCCGCATTCGCGACCTGACCCAGTTCGGCTTCACCGACGCTCTCTTTCCCGGCGAGAGTCTCACCGACGACTGAGCCATCCCGATCCACGACCATGGCAGGATTCGCCGTCTTCCCCCAGCACGGCGTCGTGTTGCGCGTCGGCATCTCGCTTGCTGGTATCCACGAACGCCAACCCTCCGGGAGCTTTGAGGCCGGTGACGACAGGGCTGATGATTCCGGTGGTCAGGTCGATCGTGCCGACAAACGGGCCCCCGTCCGCTGCCGTGTAAGCGGTCCCGGGCGCAAACGCCTTCTTTTTCAGTGCGAACACCTGGTTCAAGCCTTTGTCTGCGAAGAGAACGAAGCCTTCGGTTGACGTCACGAACGCGGTGTCGTCGACTTCCACGGGCTTCAGTCCCGAGGCCGTCTGGTAGGTGAGCGGCAGATGCAGAACGCTTTGATCGGGCCTCCCGGGATTGCCCACGATGATCAATTCTTGGTCGGCCTGGCTGTCCAGAACCAAGTTGCCCTCCGGATCGAGCGTCATGGAATCGGGGTCCTGCAGATTGAGCTTGACGGCAGCGTCCGTGGGGATGTCGATGGCGCCGGCATTGCCGGCAAGCACGGGCTTCACGTCGACGAAGTTGCCTTCCAAGCGGGCGCTGACAATGGCCGGCCCGCTGTTCGGATTATTCGCCGGGTTCGAGGCACTGATGAACACCTTGCAGCCGCTGAAGACGATGTCATCGTAGCCGCCGCCGTGCAGCGTCGCGCCGAACGTATAGAGTTTCTGTTCATGAGTCTTCGAGTTGATGATGACCAAATTAGCGTTGGCATCTTCATTCTGAAGTGCCCACAAAAGATGCGTGGAGGGATCGACCTTCAGTCCATCGCTATGGCCGGGAACCGTATATGTGTATACCACCGTGCCGTCCATCGCGTATTCGACGATTTGAGTCTTCTTGCCGTCGGATCCGTCGGGCTTGTTTCCGTCGCCGTAGCCGACGAAGACGTGATCGCGAAGCACTGCAATCGAATCAGGCGCGGACAAGCCGGCCGGCGCAGCCGCGAACACGGACAATTGATAAGGGGACGCTGCGGTCTGACCTAGCGCAGGAAGAAAAGGGATGCCTGAGGAAATGAGCGTCGCCATGGCAACCGCAGGAATGGACGAGACTTTCATGGCTATTTGCCTCCTATTCATCGGGACAGTGAAAATGGCAGGCATGCATTACTAATAGTTCTTCGTGAACATGAGATGACCGATCGAGGCCTTCACTTGATGAATGACGCGTAGCGACGCATATTCCCGCGCTCCTACACGTTTTGGAGTGTTCGTCTGACAGCGGCTCGCAAAACAAGGATGACAGAAGAGCCGCCGATGATGTGACTGCTAAAATGAACCAGCCAAGCGCGCACTAAATTTGTAGAATCGATCCCCGGCAAATCCGGACGGAAAGGAGTCATCCATGTCCACGTCATTCTCTCTCAATGGCAAGTCCACCACGCTGGATGCCGATCCCAACATGCCTTTGCTGTGGGCGGTGCGCGAAGTCGCCGGCCTGACCGGAACCAAGTTTGGCTGCGGAATGGCGCTTTGCGGCGCATGTACGGTTCATCTCGACGGCAAAGCGATTCGCTCCTGCGTCACACCGCTGTCGACCGTCGCCGGCCGCAAGGTCACGACCATCGAGGGCCTGGACGGAAAGCCTGCCAAGGCAGTGCAGGCAGCGTGGGTCAAACTACAAGTGCCCCAATGCGGCTACTGCCAATCGGGCCAAATCATGTCCGCGACGGCGCTGCTCGAATCGAATTCTGCGCCGACCGATGCCGACATCGACAGCGCGATGAGCGGCAACATCTGCCGCTGCGCCACCTACTCGCGCATTCGCGCTGCGATCCATGCCGCCGCCGACACCATCAAGGTATGAGCCAATGACTACCCAACCCCAAGCAGCACCACGGTCGACACGCCGCGAATTCCTCAAGAGCGCCGGTACCGTGGGCGCTGTGGCGCTCACCATCGGATTCGAATGGGCCGGTACGACACGCCGTACGTTCGCCGGTCCCGTTGCGCCGTCTGCCGGCGCCGCCTTCGCTCCCAATGCCTTCCTCCGAATCGGTTCCGACAACAGCGTGACGGTGATCGCCAAGCACGTCGAGATGGGCCAGGGCGCGTACACCGGCATTGCCACCGTCCTCGCCGAGGAACTCGATGCCGACTGGGCACAGGTCCGGGTCGAAAGCGCACCCGCGGATGCGGCGCGCTATGCCAATCTGGTCTTCGGCAAGATACAGGGAACCGGCGGCAGTTCGGCCATGGCCAATTCGTGGATGCAGCTGCGCGAGGCCGGCGGCAAGGCGCGCGTGATGCTGCTCACCGCCGCGGCCAAGCAATGGAAAGTTCCCGTCGCCGAGCTCACGGTGGAGCAAGGAACCGTATACCACGCCGGCAGCAAGCGGCAGGCGAAGTTCGGCGCGCTGGTGGCGACTGCAGCAGCCCTGCCGGTGCCCGAGACCGTCACTCTCAAGGATCCCAAGGATTTCAAGTTGATCGGCCACCATGCGCCGCGCGTCGATGCCTCGGCGAAGTCCGACGGCACCGCACAGTTCACGCTCGATGTGATGTTGCCCGGCATGCTCGTGGCGCTGTTGAAGCGGCCGCCTCTGTTCGGCGCGACCGTCAAGTCCTTCGATGCCGCTGCGGCCAGCGCCGTCCCCGGCGTGGTCAAAGTAGTGGAGGTGCCGCGCGGTGTGGCCGTGGTGGCCAAGAGCTTCTGGGCTGCCAAACAGGGGCGGGATGCGCTGCAGATCGAGTGGGATGACTCCAAGGCCGAGAAACGCAGCTCGTCCGCCATCATGGAGGAGTACCGGCGGCTCGCCGACCAGCCCGCTCTCTCCGCGCGCAAGGAAGGCGATGCCGCGAAGGCCATCCAGGGCGCGGCCCGCAAGTTATCGGCCAGCTACGAGTTCCCGTACTTGGCGCACGCGCCGATGGAGCCGCTCGATGCAGTCATCAAGCTCAGCGCCAACAGCTGCGAGATCTGGGCGGGAGACCAATTCCAAACGATCGATCAGGCGAACGCCGCGCGCACGGCGGGGTTGAATCCGCAGCAAGTGAGCATTCACACGCTCTACGCCGGCGGCAGCTTCGGCCGGCGCGCCAACCCGGGTTCCGATTACATCGTCGAAGCCGTGTCCATCGCCAAGGCGTTCGGCGCCGACGGCACGCCGATCAAGCTGCAGTGGACGCGTGAGGACGACATTCACGGGGGCCTGTATCGGCCGATGTACTTCCACAAGCTCGAGGCCGGCCTGAACGCCGAGGGCCGGATCACCGGCTGGCGGCACGTCATCGTCGGCCAGTCCATCGTCGCCGATACCCCGTTTTCCGGGCTGATCAAGGAGGGCATCGATGGAACGTCGGTCGAAGGTGCGGCAAACATCGCATACGCCATCCCCAACATCGCGGTCGATCTGTCGACGACCAAGACCGGCGTGCCGGTTTTGTGGTGGCGCGTGGTCGGCAGCTCGCACACGACCTTTGCCGTGGAAGCCTTCATCGATGAGGCCGCGCATGCAGCGGGCCAGGATCCTTTCACTTTCCGGCGCAAGCTGCTCGATCAGCATCCGCGCATGAAGGCGGTGCTCGAGCTCGCGGCCGATAAGGCGGGCTGGAGCGCTCCCCTGCCGCCGGGCAAGGGCCGCGGCATCGCGGTTGCCGAAGCGTTCAAAACCTTTGTCGCTCAGGTCGCCGAGGTCAGCGTCGGCAAGGATGGGCAGATCAAGGTCGATCGAGTGGTCTGCGCGGTCGATTGCGGTACGCCCATCAATCCCGACATCATCGCCGCCCAGATGGAAGGCGGCATCGGCTTCGGCCTCGGTGCAGTTCTATACGGAGCGATCACGCTGAAGGATGGCCGCATCGAGCAGGACAATTTCAATGGTTACCGGGTGCTGCGGATGAACGAAATGCCGAAGGTGGAAGTGCATATCGTGCCGTCGACGGAGCCGCCGACCGGTGTCGGTGAGCCGGGCGTCGCGCCCTTGGGTCCGGCCGTGGCCAACGCCATATTCGCCGCAACCGGCAAGCGCGTTCATGCGCTGCCGCTCACGCGCGCGTGAGCGCCGCGTAACGCTGTAAATGGGTGTCGCTGTCGCCGAACATCAATTGAGCGGCGGTGAGCCGCTTGAACCAATGACTGACTTTCAGCTCGTCGGTCATTCCCATGCCGCCGTGCAGCTGCACCGCTTGCTGCCCGACGAATCGGCCGGCCTGACCGATCACGGCCTTGGCCGCCGACAACGCCCGCCGGCGCTCGCCGACATTTTCGTCGGTGCAGCGCATGGCGGCGAGATAACTCATCGAGCGTGCCTGCTCGAGATGAATCAGCATCTCGGCGACGCGATGCTGTAATGCCTGGAAACGGCCGATGGGTTGGCCGAATTGTTGCCGCACGCGCAGGTACTCGACGGTGGCGTCGACCAATGCCTGCATGACCCCCACCGCGTCGGCGCACAGCGCCGCGAGGCCGATGTCGAGGGCGGCGTCGACGGCGGCCAGCGCTTTGCCTTCAGGCCCCAAGCGGCTGCCGACCGGCAATTCGACATTCTGCAGGTAAACATCTGCGGCCCGTTGGCCGTCGACGGTGGGATAGGCGTCCAGCACCACGCCGGGCGCCGCGCGCGGCACGAGAAATAGCGACACGCCTTGGGCGTCGCCCGCCTCCCCGGCGACACGCGCCGAGACCAGCAGGGTGTCGGCCGCGCCGGCATGCATCACCACACCCTTGTGTCCGTCGAGCCGATAGCTGTCGCCGGTGCGCCGCGCGCGCGTGGTCACCCATTGGCTTTCAAAGCGCGCATCGCTCTCGAAATGTGCGAGCACCGCAATCTTCTCGCCCGTGGCCATGCCGGCCAGCAGTTGGGCGGCCGGCGTCTCGGCGGCGAATGCGCGCAATACGGCGGTCGCGATCACGGCGCTGCTCAGCACGGGCTCGAGCAGCAGGCTTCGGCCGCAGTCGCCCATCATGGCCAGCGTTTCCAACGGCCCAAACCCAAGCCCTCCCTGCGCCGCCGGCACGGTGATGGCCAGCACCCCTAGTTCCGCGAGGCCGCGCCAGATCGAGGGATCCCATCCCGCGGCCGATCGTTTGATCGACTGATAGCGGTCAAAGCTGTATTGCTCGGTCAAGTAGCGTTCGACGGCATCGTGCAGCTGCCGCTGTTCGTCGCTGAATTCGAAGTTCAAGAGATGCTCCTAGAGACCGATCATCTTGGAGATGATGTTTTTCTGGATTTCGTTGGTGCCGCCGAAAATCGACAGCTTGCGCTGATTGAAGTACGCGGCGGCCAGTGTCGACGCGTAACGCGGTCCCGGCGGCTCGCGCGTGGGGTCGAACTGCCACCCCGCTTCCATCGCTTCGCGCCGAAACGGCAATGCATACGGTCCGACGGCGCGCATTAGAAGTTCGGAGATGCTCTGGTGTATCTCGGTGCCTTTGATCTTGAGAATAGACGACTAGGGTCGCGCAGACG
>Ga0210384_10004341_pt1 | contig 15877 bp, 14 predicted proteins | sample IncBWH2MmetaG_FD_160574 | JGI IMG/M metagenome (GOLD analysis project Ga0210384, IMG submission 160574) | Forest soil microbial communities from Barre Woods Harvard Forest LTER site, Petersham, Massachusetts, United States - Inc-BW-H-2-M | ecosystem: Environmental > Terrestrial > Soil >...
TTTACTTTGCGGCAGAGTGCTTGTGCTCATTGGTTATCCTCGGCTGGTTTATGGTCTCAAGTATTAGTTTAAGGGTTCAAGCTTTCGTTTCAGTGACAATTTCAGAAAAATCGGCGATGGTGGAAAATTCTCGCAGCAAATCACGCAATAATGCAAGGCGGTGGGAGCGCTGGGACTCGTCATCGACCATGACCATGACTGTGTCAAAAAACCTGTCGATTAACGGGCGGAGCCTAGATATTACCTGCAAAGCTTGAACGTACTGCTTCTCCGCTCGTAGAGCCTGGACATTCGCTGCGGTTGGAGGAATTTGGTCGGCGAGATCTTTTGCCACTTGTTGCCCTAGAGCCAATGGATCGAGCGCCACCGCTGGCTGCTTCCCTGCTTCGCTGGCTTGCCGCAGGATGTTCTTCATGCGTTTGAAGGCACTGGAAATCGATTCGAAATCCGCCAACGGACGAACCTTGGCCACCGCTTCGGCGCGAGCCAGCACATCGACAACATCACTCGCACCCGCGGCCAGGGTGGCGTTCACTACGTCGTACGCAAGACTCTGGTTTTCTTTGAGGTAAAACTCAAGCCGTTCGCGGAAAAATAGGTTGATGTGGGTTCGGATGGAAGGCCGTTCGGCGCCTCCCGCATTCGCGGTGAACTTTTTCGCGGCATCGGAACCGCTGTACCCTTCCAGCGCCAACTTGGAGAGAAGTTCAATCGGCAGATTGAGTTTGTGCTGCGCGATTATTCTCACAATGCCATTCGCCTGACGCCGAAGTGCAAATGGATCTTTCGATCCAGTGGGCTGGAGACCCAGCGCGAACATCCCTGCAATACTGTCCGCCTTGTCGGCGATGGAAAGTACCGCACTTTCCATCGTGCGCGGAACTTTGTCCTCCATGGATTCTGGCTTGTAGTGGTCGTAAATAGCATCAGCAATCGCGTAGCGCGTGTTCTCTGGCAAGTCTGCATCGAGTTGCTGTGCCCGGACGTAGAGGCCACCGACGATGCCTTGCAGCTCGGTGAATTCCTTCACGAGTTCGGTGGTAAGGTCGGTCTTGGCTAGATACGCGGCTTTATGAATCACTCCCGGGCGAATTTCCTGGCCGCTTTGCTTGATAGTTTCCGCAATCCAACTGGCCAGGCGTTGCACACGCATCGTCTTTTCGTAGTAACTACCCAGATCTTTTTGGAACGTGACGCTCTTGAGCATTTTCACGCGATCGAGCAGCGGGTGCTTTTGGTCGGTCTGCCAGAAGAAACGGGCGTCGTTGAAGCGGGCGCGCAGCACGCGCTCGTTGCCATGACGAATCAGGCCGTCCGGGTCACCGTCGGTGTTCAGCACCGCGAGGAAGTGTGGCAACAGTTTGCCGCTGGCGTCTTCAAGAGCAAAATATTTCTGATGATCGCGCATCACTGTGACCAGCACTTCGCTGGGCAGCGACAGAAATTCTGGGTCGAAGCTGCCCAGAATGGCCGTCGGAAACTCGGTGAGATTCACCACCGTCTTCAGCAGTTCAGCGTCTTCCCGCCAGCGTGCGCCGGGGATAGTGCGAGTGGCAGCATCGAGAGCCTTGCGGATTTTCTGTTCGCGTTCGCCACCTCCGAGCACCTTGGCTTGACGCAAGCATTCGACATAGGCGCTTGGGGTCGCGATTTGGAATGTTTCCTGTCCGATAATGCGATGACCACGCGACGTATCGCCAGCGTGAATTCCAGCGACCTCGAAGGGCACGACTTGCCCATCCAGCATGGCGACAATCCAACGCAGGGGACGCACAAAGCGCTCACCCGGCTTCCGCCAATACATGCTCTTCGGCCAGTAGATTCCGGCAATTTCTTTGGGCAATGCTTCGGCCAGAATCTCCGCAGCGGTGCGGCCTTTTTTCGTCACGGTGGCCGCGAGATATTCGCCCTTCGGCGTGGATGTCTTGCCGAGTTGGGTTACATCCAATCCAGCTTTTTTCGCAAATGCGTGCGCGGCGGGAGTCGGCTGGCCGTCCTTATACGCCACGCTAAGAGCGGGTCCAGTAACTTGTTCGGTGAGATCCGGCTGTGAGGCGGAGATTCCAGGCGCGATGATGGCAAGACGCCGCGGAGTATCCACGCAGGTCAGTGCGGCAGATGCCGAGAGCCGCTCGCGTTCAAGCAGTTTGGCGACGCGCTCGCGCAAGTCAGCGGACGCGGCGTCGATCATCCGCGCGGGAATTTCTTCGGTTCCGATTTCCAGCAAAAAGTCAGGCATGAACCTTCTCTGGCTTCGCCTTTGGCGGAGTTTTGCCGACGACATCTTCCGTTTGCTGATCTTCCTTCTGTTGATCGACGTAGGCTTTTGCGACGCCCACGGCGAGGGCCCGTACCCGCGCAATGACGCCCACACGCTCAGTCACGGAAATCGCGCCGCGGGCGTCGAGGATGTTAAAGAGATGCGAGCACTTCAGGCAGAGATCGTAAGCGGCCAGCACGGGAAAACGCTTCTTGTCGCCCACTGGACCGCTGTCTGCTTTAAGGTCGGCTTTCCGGTCGGCGGCGTAAGAATCCACCAAGGCCTTGCACTCCGCTTCATACAAATCAAAGTGCTTCCAGGCTTTCTCCACGTCTGCTGTTTCAAAATTGTAGATTGAGAATTGGACTTCGTCCGCCAGCCGCACCTCGCCGTATTTCACTTCCCTGCCGGTATCGGGATCACGCGCCCAAACGATGTCGTAAATGCTGTCCACATCTTGCAAGAAAGCTCCGATGCGTTCGAGGCCGTAGGTAAGCTCGGCGGAAATGGGATCGAGATCCACGCTGCCACACTGCTGGAAATATGTGAATTGTGTGATTTCCAGGCCGTCCAGCATCACCTGCCAGCCAATCCCCCACGCCCCCAGCGTCGGAGATTCCCAGTTGTCTTCTTCAAATTTCAGGTCGTGCTTCCGCTGGTCGATCCCGAGCACACCGAGCGACTCCAGATAAATCTCCTGCACGCGCTCCGGTGGCGGCTTCAGGATGACTTGAAGCTGCATGTGCTTGAAGAGGCGGTTCGGATTCTCGCCATAGCGGCCATCGGCGGGACGCCGTGAGGGTTGTACATAGGCGACCTTATAAGGTTGCGGACCGAGCACGCGCAGAAATGTTTCCGGCGCCATGGTACCCGCGCCCACTTCCACGTCGTAAGGCTGCTGCAGGACGCATCCGCGAGCCGCCCAAAAGGTTTGCAGGCGAAAAATGATTTCCTGAAAGGTCAGCGGATTGTTCTTGGCGGTCGTCACGTATTTGGCTGAGGTCCCTCAGCGGCTAAAGCCGTCGAAATAGAGCCTCGGAACGGCACGACTAAAGTCGTGCCCCTTCAAAGCTCATTTATGAAACATATTCCAATTACACTACTCGGCGCCTACGCCAGTTTCGCCAGCATGGGCAAGGTTGTTAATTTCTTCTCCAGATGCCGCTGCACAATCTGCATAAGAAACTTTCGCAAATCTTCACCTACAGACTTCGGCCACGGCTGACCCAGTAACGCAGCTACAGGCGTCCGAAACATCCGAGCCGCCCAGGCCCGGGACTCCGCGGAAAGCTGCGACGAGGCCAGCCGCTTATGCTCGGCGCACATCAATCCGTCCGCCAGAACATGATAGAAAGCGCGTTCGCCTTCGAGGTCCAGTCCGCACTCTCCGCACGCCGAAAGCTCCGGCAAGAAACCAGTCAGCCGCGTGAGCCACAGCTCAAAATACGTGAGCGGCATCCAAATCTCTTCCCCACGCATGACTTCCAGCACGGAAACCGAAAGACGAAATAGCGCGTCGTTCGCCTCGCGGTCCGGCAACACTTCGTCGAGCAATTCAGCCACATGCCCCAGCGCCACCAGCCGCGGATAGCTCATCTTGTTCGTCAGAGGTGAATCGATCACCTCGCACGAATCGAGCCGCGCCAACTCCTGCCGCTCGCGGTCTTCGTAGACCGCCCGCACACACGTCAAAGGCTCCAGCGCTCCGCCAAACCGTCGCCGCGATTTCTTGGCGGACCGCGCAACGCCGCGAACTTTTCCTTCCAGCCTGGTGAAGAGCGTAACCAGCAGATCGGCCTCGCGCATCGGATAGGTGCGCAATACGATCGCTTCAGACTCTTTCAGAGGCATGGTTCACAGTGATCATCCACGGTGATCGTTCACAGCGATGGTTCACGGTACGATTCTACCCGAGGTCGCGCAGACCGAGCGCCAACACCCCGCAAACACAAAGAGCGCACGTCCTTGAAACTGCAAGGGACGCGCGCTCCGCAATTTTCGCAGCAGCCGTCACCGGCCGAAATATTTCGCGTTCTTTTCGGCGTAATCCTTCCACTTTTCCGGCAGATCGTCGAGTGCAAAGATCGCCGAGACAGGACAGACGGGCACGCACGCGCCACAATCGATGCACTCGACCGGGTCGATATACAGCATTTCCTGCTCGGCATGCTGGGGCGCGTCCTTTTTGGGGTGAATGCAGTCAACGGGGCAAGCATCCACGCAAGCCGCGTCCTTCGTGCCAATGCAAGGTTCCGCTATAACGTACGCCATCGGGGTCTCCCTAAGCTGGGTTCTGAACCTATGATTCTAGCAAGAACTGGGAACTTGGTACAGACATCGGTATTTGCGATTTCACCGAAAACTTGCCCTACCACCCATACGTGATCGACACTTGGGTATGGCCAACAAGCCGAACCAAGGTCCATCGGGTCCAATCACGGACAAGGACCTGGCGGATTTCGTCGAGAAAGACTCCGATTTCGCCTTTGAGATGCAGGTTGTGACTCAATTACGGGGGGTTGGGTTCGGGTGTTCACATTCGGGCACATACCAGGACCCAGTAAGCGACAAGATTCGCCAGTTCGACGTTCGTGCCACTAAGAAGCGAGGGTCATGCACACTCGCACTTGCAGTCGAGTGCAAGAATCTCCGCCCAGACTGTCCTTTGCTGTTGAGCGCAGTTCCGCGGGTCACCGACGAGGCCTTCCACGACATTATTTTTCGAGAAGCGAATCCTCATTTCCAGATTCCGAGGGTTAGGCCTGTTGCGGGAAACGAATCCGTTTACACACCAGGAGAAATGGTCGGAAAGAAAACGGACCAAGTTAGCCGCAACAAGGATGGAGCCCTTGTCAGCGATGATAGCAAGACGTTTGAGAAGCTTAACCAAGCCATGAATAGTTGCACAGACCTCGTGCGGCAGCTCGTTATAAATGCAGATCAACCATTTGCCAGGGCTGTCGTACCAGTTCTCGTGGTTCCAGCAAACCTTTTGTGGCAGGTTGACTACGCGTTCGACGGCGCACTAGTGACTGCTCCTCGCAGAGTCCCAAGGGCCACCATGTTTCTAAATCATTCTTGGTCGGTCGAATCTCAATATGGCACGATCATAAGCTATCGTCTGTCTCACATCGAATTTGTCACCATTGACGCTCTTGCTACAGTCGTCGACGGTTGGCTGGGGCCTTCTGGTTTTTTCAGGACTGTCTCGCGCTAAAATGACAACCGCGTTACGGGGCGACCAAATCCCGTGGCCTCAGTTGTGGCGGTTGATATCCACTCGTGCGCGCTTCGATGGCGGCGGCGACTTGCAGCACCAGATCCTCTTCCCATGGGCGTCCCACAATCTGCACGCCGATGGGAAGCCCCTCAGGCGAGCGGCCTACAGGAACGACGCACGCGGGAAGGCCCAGCAGATTGAACCACTCCGTGTAAGACCAGGCGTCGAGGTACTTCACGTTGTGGCCTTCCACCTGCCAGTTGCGTTCGCCGTGGCGGAACGCGGGAATAGCCGCTACCGGACACACTAAGACGGAAAACACGCGCATTTGCGCCAGGAACTGCGTGCGCAGCTCATCGCGTTGCAGCCAAGTGTAGAGCAGTGTATGGCCGGTGTGCGTAGGTTCGGCGGCGACCCAGCCCAAGAATTGGCGCAACTGCGGGCTCAGGTCCTGTTCGTGACCCTTCACCATCGGCCCCAGCAACATGCCTCCGGCGACACCGAAAAACTTCCACCACAAATCGCGGGCTAGCTCAAGGTTCTCAGGGCGGAACGGAGCCGTACGAAAGCCCGCTTGACCGAGCGCCTCGGCAGCGGCGCGAACGGCGGCGCGTGTTTCCGGTGTCACCGGAGTGCGCCCGTCATCTTCAAAATACCCAATTGAATGCTCTTGTGCGGACTTGCCTTGCGGCAGGCGCAAAGCTACGGCAACCGAGGAAACATCCGCATCGTCGTATCCCGACATCACTTCAAACAACAAACGCAGATCCGCCACGGTGCGCGCCATCGGCCCCACAACTCCAAGCTGCGCAAACGGCCCTGCGCAAATCGGGAAATGTCCGAGAGCAGGAATGCGTCCGGGCGTTGGCTTCAAACCGCAGATGCCGCAAAAATGTGCGGGCTCTCGAATGGAGCCTCCTCCATCGCTACCCACGCCACCCGCGGACATGCCCGCCGCAATCGCTGCTGATTCTCCGCCACTGGAGCCCCCGGCGGTCCGGCTCACATCCCAAGGATTATTGGTGCGGCCGTAGAGAACGTTGTCCGTCTCCCACGCCATAAGCAGCTCGGGGCAATTAGTTACACCGAGAATGATCGCGCCCGCGGCTCGCAGGCGATCCACCAGGACAGCATCGCGAGCAGCAATGTACCCAGCGCGCAGCTTGGTGCCAGCCTCACAGCGATATCCGGCAACGTCGATGGAACTCTTGATACTGAGCGGCACCCCGTGCAAGGGACCCGTGGATTCGCCGCGCTGAATTGCGGCTTCGGCTTTCCGCGCTTCGCGGAGAACGCGCTCCGGCTCCACGTGAACAAAGGCATTCAGACGAGGATTCTGCTCGTCAATGCGGTGGAGATAGGCCTCGGCCACTTCCACGGGCGAAACCCGCTTCTCGCGCATCATGGAGGCGAGATCAACCGCTGAAGTTGAGGTGAGTTCCGGCATCTAGAGAAAACTCAGAGCAGAAACCCCGAGTCTAGCATGCGCGTAGGACGTGGAAAAAACTGCGCTTAGGAAGAAGCGGCGCTGGCGGCCCGCACGCGATAGGGCGTGTGTCGCGAGTGTTTGGCCGGATGCGAGGAAAGCCACGTCGCAATGTTCTGTCGGCCTTGCGCACCCAAACGCGAGAACAGGAGCCCGGCACGGCCAGACGAATCCGTCCACATGACCTCTGCCGAGCCCCGCACGTGCTGACCGTGCGAAAGCTGCAACCGGAACGGCATACTCTTCGTCAGCGGAATCGCGCCCGTTGTTTGCACCGACATGCCGTCGGCATTCATATCAAGTAGTAGCGCCGGATAACAGACTGCTCCCGGCAAATCGAAGTGCACTAAATAGCGGACGTCGTGGCGCGCGGACCTGCGGCGGTCTTTGGATAGGCCCGCCGATCTGTCCCTCGATCGATCCGACGCTCGATTCAGCGGCATAAAACCACGAGCGGCCCGAAGCGACCGCAGTACCTGCTCCGGCTGCAATGGCTTATAGAGGACGAAATTGGCTCCGGATTCGTAGGCGGTCTCAACATGGGTCCGTGGGCTGACCATTGCGAAAACGACCGGGCGCTCCAGGACTGGAAGTAAATGCGCCATCCTCAGAACGTTCTCGGCTCCGGCAGCTTCGAGATCGAGCACCAGTGCGGAATAGTGCTGAGCACCGAGCCGCTCCATAGCATGGTAGGCCGTATCGCAAACATCCGGCAAAAGGCGAGCTTCCTGGGCGGCACCCTCGAGCACCTGCACGCTGGACGACCGTCCCCCGACGAACAATATATTGGGCTTCATCACTGGCGAGAGTACAGCGATTCGGCCGAGCCGCAAAATCACGGCTGTAATCTCGCGCTGGGTACTGACAGGTCTTGCGCTGCGGCTCAACAATGTGCCGAGGCAATGTGTCCGGTTACTTGCGTTACTTGCTGGTGGATACCAACGACGGTAGGATCACTTACGAAACAGCTTGACACCGCAAGAACGCGGCGCTCAAAAAGTTTGGCGAAGTACCGTCGGGGGAGGGTACCAGCCATAGGGAAGCCATAGATAAACGTCTATGGCTTCCTTTAGTTTTTTGGGCCGAATCAGCTCTCAGCCACGCGAGCGAATTGTACCCCGCGAGGCGATAGCCGTGGACAGGAGCTCTGCGGAAAGGCCCTTGTCCTTTAGGCAAGCAGAGACTCGCTTGCGAATCTGCGCGACAGGAATTCGTGGATCCAGAAACATCAACACCGAGGGGCCCGCGCCGCTAAGTGCAACTCCGAGAATGCCACCTTGCCCACCGAGACCCTGCAGAGCCGGAAGCAGCGGGCATAAGGGCGCCCGATAGGGCTGATGAATGCGGTCTTTGAGTGCGTTCGCCAGCAAATCCCGTCGTCCCTGGGTAAAGGCCGTCAACAGCAGCATGGAATTCTGGATGTTAGCTACGGCATCCTCACGGGAATACGAAGCGGGCAATACACGGCGCGCTGCTTCCGTTGAGAGCTTCTCTTCTGGAACCGCCAGCAGCAGGGGCCACTTCCCTTTCGGCACGATCTTGACCGCCTGCACACAATCGTCCGTCATGCGCGCCACGGCGATACCACCTAGCCAACACGCTGCTGCGTTGTCAGGATGGTGCTCGAGGCGTGACGCTTCGGCAATGATTTCCGCATCTCCCCAGCCAAGCTGTCCGAAATGCACCGCGAAGGCAATGCCCGCCAATCGAGCCGCAGCCGACGAGCCGCAGCCTTTGCCAATCGGAATATTGTTTTGGATACGAAATGACAAAGGCAGAACATTGCAGCCGTGTGCCCGCAGAAGGTCCTCGTAAGTCTTCACAATCAAGTTATCTTCGAGCTGGCTGCAGATCGCTGTATCCCGTCCACGGGCGCGGATGGAATATTCCTTGGCGGGCTTGGCGGTGATCTGAAAATTCAGATCGAATGCCAGCGCTGCAGCGTCGAAGGCAGGGCCGAGATTCGCTGAAGTGCCAGGAAGCGTAAGGGTAAGGGCGCTGGGGATTTTCCGTGCCTTGGTTTTCCTGGTTGGAGACTTGGCTTTCATAGTTGACGGACTAGTGGGCACTCGACTTCTCCGCTTGTTCAAGAGCGCGGACCACAGCGTCGGGATCGGCATCCAAAATCAGCGGTTCGCGACGATGTCCCTTGAATATCCCGGTCTCCTGTTCGTACAGCGTGCCCGTGAATAAGTCTCCACGATGAAACTTCAGCGTGTATTCCGGGTCCTTCAACACATGCCCGGTCAGGATCAGAACCACGGATTCCTCCGGAGCAACGAATTTCTGCCGCACCAGCTTCTTCAGACCAGCCAGAGTCACGGCTGACGCAGGCTCGCAGCCGATGCCGTCCGAACCAATCTCCGCTTTCGCCAGAGCAATTTCGGCTTCGGTGACTTGTTCCACCGCTCCGCCCGTGACGTCCAGAACGCGCAAAGCCTTTCTCCACGAGGCGGGATTACCAATCTGGATGGCGCTCGCCATCGTGTCTGGCTTCATCGTAACCAGCGACTTCCCGCCGGTTTCACGAACAGTCCGTACCAGGGGATTCGCACCCTCCGCTTGAATCACGGAAAGCTTCGGCAGCCGCGAGATCAGGCCCAAGTCCCGCATCTCCACAAGCGCTTTTCCCAGAGCGGAAGAGTTCCCCAGATTTCCGCCTGGAACAATGATGTGATCGGGAACTTGCCACTCGAGTTGTTCCAGAAGCTCAAACGCCGCAGTCTTCTGGCCTTCCAGCCTATAAGGATTCACGGAATTCAAAAGATAAACCGGTAGCCGTCGGATCACTTCACGCAGCAGGCGCAGGCATCCGTCGAAATCCGTACGCAGCTGGCAGGTCAGCGCCCCGTAGTCGAGCGCCTGTGAAAGCTTGCCCCAGGAAATCTTGCCGTCAGGGATCAACACCAGGCTCTGCAATCCAGCCTGTGCCGCGTATGCCGCCATCGACGCCGACGTGTTCCCGGTCGAGGCGCACGCCACCCAGCGGAATTTTTCCTCGCGCGCCACGGAAATCGCCGCCGTCATCCCTGTATCTTTGAAAGACCCGGTGGGGTTCATCCCCTGATGCTTGGCGGTGAGCCGCCGAAGACCCGCGCCTTTGGCGCAACGTGGCAGCTCAAATATGGGAGTATTGCCTTCGCGGAGGGTAATGACATTCCGCCAGTCCTGCATCGCCGGCAAGAGGTCACGAAAACGCCAGACGCCGCTTTGGTCCAAAGCATGAAACGACTTGCGGCGTTCGAGCCAAAGCTCGCGCAATTCTCCGGCGCGCTTGGAATCACCCGTCTTCCAGGAGGGATAGAACACTTCCAGCAGTTCGCCACAGTGGACGCAGCGGAAGTCCTGCTCGGCGCGCTCAAACTCCGAGGCGCAAGCGACGCAGCGCAACTTACATCCCCGGGATGTCGCGGATATGAATGCTTCGGCAGTCTCAGCCATTGATCTTTTAGTCTAAATTACTTTTCGCGCGGGGCGCAGGCAGACACAGGTTTGTACCACACCCGACCGGCGTCAGTCTTTGGGTAGAAAGGGACTAGGTAGAGGAGGCTTTTCTGCCAGAGCGGCCTGGATATGCTGTCTTTGTTCAGAGCTCAGGGCGGTAAACATCAGGCCATACTGGGTTCCTAGATTGCGGCTGACTGAGGCCCGAACAGTGAGCTTGATGTCCCCCATAACAGGCAGCTCAAGCTCAACTTCCTCGCCCGGTATGAGTTCTTCCGCGACGAAGGCCCCAATTCCGCTTTCACTGATGTCGCGAGCCCATCCACCAACCACCAAATCCTTGGAACCCCGGAGCAGGCGGATGCGAATTCGCGTCTCAAACGAATAGCGTGGAGAAATCCGGCTGGAATCTCCCTGCAAGCTTGAAGAAGTTGGGCCCATATATTGATCACAAAGTCTAGATTGGGCAGCGCTGGTCTGCCCGTTCCGATTCTAGTGTGCGGCGTCCACAACGCCAAGCTCCCTTTTCAAACCGATGTAACTTCCCCGGCACCCGCGACTACATCCTAATCTCAATGGCTCGAAATTGCGGTTGCCAACGCGACATCGAGAGCCCGCTTCTCCTCCGCCGAAAGTGATCGCGTTGTGCCTTTCGCCAAGGCCCCCAGCGCCAGGGGACCTATGGACACCCGTAAAAGACGTAGAACTTCTACGCCAGAGGCAGCCAGCATTCGGCGAATATGGCGGTTTCTGCCTTCCCTCAGAGTGATTTCGAGCCACGCGTTGCGTTGACCTTGCCGTAATACCGCTGCGCGTTTCACGCGTAGAAGTTCTCCGTTGGATTCAACTCCCGCCGCGAGCTTTTTGGCAATCTCCTGCGGCTTGGTTGAGGCGATTTGTACATGGTAGGTTTTGTCAATATGCGATTCCGGAGCCAGAATGCGTCCCGCCCATTCGCTGTCGTTGGTAAGCAGCAGCAACCCCTCACTGGCCTTGTCGAGACGCCCTACCGGAGCCACCCAAGGTAAACTCTTATCGAGGTAGGCGTAGACCGTTCCGCGGCCCTTCTCGTCGGAAGCTGTGGTCACAACACCGCGTGCCTTATTCAGGACCAGATAGACAAACTCCCGAGCCGTGACCTGACTTTTTCCAATTTCAATCTTGTCGCGGTCAAGATGAACCGGGGTTTCCGGGTCCCTTCGCACACGACCGTTGAGGCACACTAACCCATCACGCACCAAAACCGCAGCCTGCGACCGCGAACAATGGCCTAGCTTGCTGAGTGCGCGGGCAAGTCCTACGCGTCGCGAACTTCGAGTTTCTGCTTGTACGCTCACGCTCGCAAAACCGATGGAGGCACGGGCGTCCTCGCCCGTGCCTCCACAAAAAACTATACCGCCTCCAGAGCCTGCTCGAAGTCCGCCAGCAGGTCGCGCCAGTCTTCGATACCGACCGAGACGCGCACCAGCCCATCCACCACTCCTGCCTGATTGAACTCTTCTTCGGTAAAGCCGGAATGGGTTGTCGTCTTGGGATGGCAGATCAGGGTCTCCACTCCCCCGAGCGACACCGCGTTGCGACCAATACGAATCGTACGCAGGAAATCGAAGGCGGCTTTCTTGCCACCCTTAATCACCAGGGACAACATTGCCCCCGGCTGGTCGCATTGTTTTTCGACGATGCGCTTCTGCTCGGCGTTTTCGAAGAGCGTCGGAAAAACTACGCGTTCCAGCTTGGGATGCCCCGCCAGCGCGGCGGCAATCTGCTGTGCGTTCTCGGTAGCGCGGCCCATGCGCAGGCCCACGGTAGAAAGTCGCCCGTCAAGCATCCAGCATTCGTCGGGCTGGAGAATCGTTCCGAACAAGCTGCGCTTGGGGCGAATTAGACGGATGAGTTCAGGATCTTTCGCGATTAGCACGCCGCCAATCATGTCGCTGAACCCGGACAAGTACTTCGTAGCCGAGTACATCACCAAATCCGCGCCATGCTGCAAAGGATGCTGGAAGGCAGGGCCGAGCAGAGTATTGTCGACCATCACAACGGGCCTAGGCGCTCCCGGCTTCGCGGCCGAAGCCGCGCTGGCGCAGGCCTGCTGGATGTCAGTCATGATCAAGGTAGGGTTGGCGGGAGTTTCCACCAATACCATCCGCAGGTTCTTCGCGCTGCGGATCGCCGCATCCAGCTTCTGGCCATCGCCCGCCACTACGCCGACGCCAATGATCCCGTAGAGCGTCAGGAAATCTTCCACCAAATGCTGCGTGCCCCCATAAATGGGAACGGTATAAACGATGGTGTCGCCGGGACGCACCAATGCCATCATTGCTGTCATGATGGCTGACATTCCAGAATTGAAAACCAGCGCCGAAGCAGCGCCCGCCTCAATCGGCACGAGGTGGTCCTCGAGAATTTCCGCATTGGGATGATTGAAGCGCGAATAAACGAGGTCGACCTGCTCGCCCTCCGTGGCCTTCCCGCGTCCGGCCATGAGGTCAAAGGCGCGCTCAGCCGCTTCGGGGCTGGAGAATACGTAAGTCGAACTGCGAAACACAGCCGGTCGCGCGGAACCAACCGAAAGGCTCGGATCAAATCCGCGCGTCAGAACCTGGGTATGCGGCCGAAGGGATTTGTCATCGGACATAGGTATCTCCTAAAGTTGAATCTACACCGTGCCGCGCGGGGGCGGAAAGAGGGAAGATGGTGGGCGCGGAAGGAATCGAACCTTCAACCTGTCGGTTAAGAGCCGAATGCTCTGCCAGTTGAGCTACGCGCCCCTGTGTTTTGCCCCGTGGCTGGAAAGTGGAGCCGGAGCGCGCCAGCCTGGGTACTTTCGCTGGCACGACGCAAGGTGCAACCTTTTGAGTGTAACAAAAGATAGATTCGGGCAGCAATGCTTGTCGCAGAAATTGAAAGATGCCGCCAGCGATGACGATGACAACGATTTGAACGAATCCAAGCAATCGATTCGATCTTTCAAAGGCGGTCTGGAAATAGAACGATCTCGGCGATTGAACTATCGGAGAGCGAAATAAAAAAGGGCCGAGGCGTTGTGCCCCGGCCCTTTCGTTGAATCTGTTTTCTCGTAGAAGACGCTACGATTTCCGCGTAGCGTCGGCAACAAAGGGCTGAATCCCGGCGGGATCTTCCGTGATCCGAAGCGGTGGGCGGCGCGGAGGCAGCGTCTCGTCCGCCAGCACTTTTGCCTGATAGCGCTCCACCGTGCCAATCACGGGAGCTTCATCGGGGCCGTGGCCGAAGCGTACAAAAGCCTGGCGCGCGCACAAGCTCTCAATCATGTTCAGGCCATAGCGGCTGAGCACTTGCTGCGGTAACGTGGAGAAATGACGAAACATCCACACGAAATACAAACGCTGCCAGAATGTGGGTAGAAGATAACGGGGCCCGATTGGGGTCAAGATTTCCACAACACCACGGTTCAACTTGTCGGTCATGCCTAGCCTTCTCAACTACTGGGGGATTTGCCATTTCGCTGGCAGTCGGCCAAGAACGCAGGACATTATGGCACTAGGACTTAAACGATTGCAAACGCTAAATGGGCATAGACAAAGAGAAAGGGTTGAGGATCGGAAAATCGCAGGCCGCCAGCAGCAGCTGCACCTGCAGTGGTGCAACAGAAGTACATCACGTAGCCCCCTCTTACCTAGGGCTTGGAGCCAGGACGAGAAGGGTTAGTCCGGCGGCCCGTGAGCTGGTTCCCTCTAGGCCAGCCGTGGGTGCCGTTCATGCCAGTCGGTTTGCATTTGCAGCGTGTTTCCCAACGTCACTAGCAAGTGTTCCGTCAGCACATTGCCCACGAACTGAATCCCCACCGGCAAATTCTCGTGGGTGAAGCCGCAAGGCACGCTCAACGCCGGCAGTCCACAGAGATTCCCGATGCCGCCGAGCGGATCATCGAAATCAAACGACGGGCTATCGAGCGCCATGCTCAACGGCGTTGCGGAGGTAGCCATCGACGGTGCCGCCAGGACATCCACGTGTTGAAAAACGTCTGCAACTTTCCGCTGCACGATAGCGCGAACCCGCAACGCGCGCAGATAGTCCGGCCCGGAAATCTGTTGACCGGCATAGCCGCCCACTTGAGCGATAGGATCCGTCAGTTTTAGCGCCTCGCCTGACCTAAGCAGGGCTTCGAATGCCGCGGCTGCTTCCGCCGAGATCACAACGCCGCCCGCGGCCTCCCAGGGGCCATCTGGCAATGCAATTTCGGTGACAACAGCGCCCGCGTTGCGCAACACATCCAACGCGGCGTTGGCCGCGGGGTCCACTTCGGGATAGCTCTTTCTCGCCTTTGCCGACTTGCCCGGCCCCCACGGATCCTTCAACCAGCCAATGCGCAATCGCCGACCTTTTCGAAGAAGGTCCATTTTGGGGACATCTGCGTAGCGGAATGCGGCTTGCGGCTCGGGAAGCGAGCCCAGGTCGCCGGGATCATGTCCGGCTATGGCCACCAAAACCAGGCCGCAGTCATCGGCGGTACGGCAGATGGGCCCAATCTTGTCCATCGAGTAGGAGAGCGCCATGGCGCCGGAACGGCCCACACGGCCATAGGTTGGGCGCAGACCGGAAACGCCGTTGAATCCCGAAGGGCAAACAATGGACCCCCAAGTCTCGGTGCCGATCGTAAAGGCAGCCAGAGCAGCCGCCATGATCGCGCCTGAGCCGCTCGAAGAACCACAGGTCCAACAGTCTTCTTTCCACGGGTTGTGGGCCGGGCCGGAAACTGAAGCCGAACCGAAGCGATATCCGAATCCGCCGGCCAGCTCGATCATTGCAGCCTTGCCCAGCAGGACGGCGCCCGCTTCTTCCAGTCTTAGAATCACGTGCGCGTTGAAATCAAATTGACGGTCCTTAAACGGGGCTGCGCCCCACGTTGTAGGATAGCCCTTGACGGCGAGCAGGTCCTTGGCAGCGTAAGGGATGCCGTGCAGAGGTCCGCGATACTTGCCCTCGTGGATTTCCTGCTCGGCGTGGCGGGCCTGCTTCAACGCGAGATCGGGCGTCAACGTCGCGTACGCGTTCAGCCGGGAAAAACGCTGGCTACGGTCGAGATAGGCCTGGGTTAACTCGACGGGCGATAGCGCCCGCGTGCGGATTTTTTCAGCAAGCTCCCGCACCGGGGAAAACAGAACGCTCTCTTCAATCACTTTGTTTCCAGCCATGTTACTTCCCGTCCGTTCCGCTCAAATGCAGCACTGTGGCCGGAGCGTCGGCATTGTCGAGAACATAGGCGCGTAGCTTCTGTACACCTTGTACCTGAGAGATGAGCTGGCGGCGGATTTCTTCTTTTTGTTGGGGCGTGAACTTGGGGCCGTGCAGCCGCAGGACTTCGTTGAATTTGGCATCGACTTCGGCGGCGACCTCGGGGGTGACTCCTGGGGGCTGGGGAGCTGCAACTGTGGCCGGAACGCTGGTCTGTCCCCGGAGTCCTTCGGGCACTGCCAGCGAGGTA
>Ga0210384_10004342_pt1 | contig 15876 bp, 17 predicted proteins | sample IncBWH2MmetaG_FD_160574 | JGI IMG/M metagenome (GOLD analysis project Ga0210384, IMG submission 160574) | Forest soil microbial communities from Barre Woods Harvard Forest LTER site, Petersham, Massachusetts, United States - Inc-BW-H-2-M | ecosystem: Environmental > Terrestrial > Soil >...
CCCGTCTTTGGCCCCGCGGCCAATCGCGCGCAAGACGCCCAGTTGCGCCACCGTCAATCCCGCCGGCGCTAAGGCTTCGTCGTAAACGCGGCTCAGGGCCCGTGAGGCCTTGCGAAGGCTTGTGCACGCACAGGGCAACGACGCGGCTATAAGATGCATATGCATAGTGTATTCACATCATGTAAGTTTGCAAGTACTGATATGTACGCTGCGGCGCACGCGACCGGCCGGCGTCTGTGCCGTACCGCGCCACCAATCTCCGCTAGAATGCGTTGATGCCAAACACGCTAAAGATCGGCTTTCAGGGCGAACTCGGTGCGAACAGCGATGAAGCATGCCGAACCTATTTTCCAGACTACGCACCGGTTGCCTACGCGGGCTTCGAGGACGTCTTCGAGGCGGTGAAGTCCGGCGCCTGCGATCTGGCAATGATTCCCGTGGAGAACTCTATCGCAGGCCGCGTGGCCGACGTGCATCATTTGCTGCCTGCGTCCGGCCTGAAGATCATCGGCGAGAGGTTCAAACCGATTCGCTTTCACTTGATGGCGAATCCTGGCGTGTCCTTGCAAGACGTGAAGACGGTGAGCAGCATGCCCATCGCCCTGAGCCAATGCCGCAATACGCTGCGGCGCCTCTGCTTGCGCACCGAGGCGGCGAGCGACACCGCCGGAGCTGCCAAAACCCTGGCGGAACATCCCGATCCTCACCGCGCCGCGATCGCCCCGCGGCTGGCGGCCAAGATCTATGGCCTGAATATTCTCCTGGAAAACGTCGAGGACCAAGCGCACAACACTACCCGCTTCCTGGTGATGACCGCGAAGACCGATCCGCCGCTCCCTCCGGCGGGCGTGCGCTGTGTCACCAGCTTCGTCTTTCGGGTCCGGAACCTGCCGGCGGCGCTCTACAAGGCCATGGGCGGTTTCGCCACCAATGGGATCAACATGACAAAACTCGAAAGTTACATGGAGAATGGCGCTTTCACCGCCACGTTCTTCTACGCCGAGGTGGACGGTCGGTCGGATGACGATACGCTCATACGCGCCTTCGATGAGCTGCGTTTTTTCTCGGATTATTTCGAGGTGCTCGGTATCTACCCAGCTGATCCATTTCGCGAGAAAGCGGCTGCCGCCCAGTGAAATCCAGCGCCGCACTGGCGAGCTTCTAGCTCCTCCTCGTTTACTCGGCGCGCTTCGCCAACGGGATAGGCCGGTCTCGAAGGCCAACTAACCATCGGCGCATCCTACGCAGCTAGGTACGCGTTTCGCCGGATGACTTGCGGTGGCTGACCAAATGCGCGTAGAAACGCGCGGCGCATTCGTTCGCGATCACCGAAGCCCGTCTCCCGGGCCACGACGTCCATTGGAAACTGACCCTGTTCCATCATGATCCGCGCGGCCTCAACGCGCAGGTTCTCGATCGCCTTGGCCGGCGACTGGCCTGTTTCAGCTTGAAAAGCACGGCTGAACTGCCGCGGGCTGAGATGGGCGACCTCGGCGAGTCGCTCGACCGAGAGCTCCGTGTGCAGGTTTCCTCTGGCGTACACCAGGGCGCTCTGGATCCGGTCGGATTTCGGCGCGAGCTCCAGGAGCGCTGAGAACTGCGACTGACCGCCGGCGCGCCGGTGATAGACAACCATCTTTTTGGCAACAGACCGGGCGATTTCAACACCCAGGTCACTCTCGATCATGGCCAATGCAAGATCGATTCCGGCGGACATGCCGGCCGACGTCCAGACCGGCCCGTCAGTGATGAAGATGCGGTCCTCCTGTACCTTTATCTTTGGGAATCGCGCCTGGAGCTCGCGCGCGTAAAGCCAATGGGTAGTCGCGTGGCGACCATCGAGAATGCCCGCTTCGGCAAACACGAACGCTCCTGTGCACGGTGCTGCCAGGCGCCTCGAGGCGCCAAGCGCCTTGCGCACGAACTCCAACAAACCGGCAGTGAGTGTGATCTTGGTGGGACTCGTGCCCGATCCAAACAACAGCGTGTCAAAGCTGGGCTCCAAGAACGCCTCGGTTCCGATCATCACTCCGATCGACGCAGGCACTAGGCCGCCCGATTCGGAGAGAACCCGTATGTCGTAGACCGGCTTTGCTGCAGCCGCGTTCGCTGATTCAAAGACCGCGACCGGCGCCAAGCTCATCACGTTGATGCCCGGATAGATCACTAAGCCGATGCGGTGCATGGTGTCGGTTCCCGCGAAGATGGCCTAAAAAGTCGTATATACGACATTCAGGTCATTGTCCAGAGGGATACCTTTTCATCCGGGCCGGCACTTCCGCCGGTCAATAGAAGAGAGGAGGCCCTCCATGCTTACTGACGAGAACAAGGGCACTGCCCTAATTGCCGGCGCTTCCAGCGGAATCGCCTGTCTCCGCCGGCGGCGGAGCTTCCGAATTCACCTTCAGTTCGAGAGGAGTTTCACATGAGCGCATCCACCGCAGCCACGACCTCATCCACCAGCGTGTACATAACTCCCGTGTTCTGGGAACGCTTGTGGCGCATGAGCGGCATCAACTTCGTCGTCTTCTTCATCATCGCGTACGTTATCTATGGCTATCAGCCGCAGGTCGGCGCGTCGGCGGACGCACTGGCCGCATTTTATGCCGGCGATCGTACGCGGATCCTGATCGCTGCGGTGATCTCCGGCATGGCGGTCCTCAATCTCCTGTGGTTCGCGGCGGCGCTCAGGACCACCTTGGCGGATGCGGGCCAAGACGGTTGGGGCGCGGCGGCGACCGCCTCCAGCGCAGCGGTCGGAGGGCTGTTCCTCCTACTCATAACGGTGGCAGCAGCCCTCGCGTACTCGATCGCCGGCCCCGGAACTCACGCGCTCACATCGGAACTGAACGACTTCGCGTGGGCCTGCGCCGTGGTAACTTCGTTCCCTCGCGCGATGCTGATCATGGCCGGGACGTTCGGGCTCTGGCGGGCCAGGCTGATCTCGAACGCACTCTTCGCGGCGGGGATCGCTGCCGTCGTGCTCGTCTTGCTGGGCGGCACCACGTGGCTGAGCGGTGGGTTCTGGGCACCGGACGGCGCCTACTCGCGCTTCGTCTCGCCCATCATCGGCCTGGTGTGGATCGTAGTCGTGAGCCGGATCCTCTTGACCCGAAGTCCTGCTAAGCGTGCTGCATGGTGAGGCCGACGCCATCTGCGCCATTCGAACTCCCGACCTCCTGGTTCGTAGTCGCAAAGGTGATTTTGTAGGTTCTCATTTTTTCAACCACTTAGCAGGCCCGCCCTCACTCAAAACAGGCACCGTAGCGCATGAAACTGCATCAAACGCTACGTTTTCGCTACGGTGCCGAGGGTTGGCAATCGGGTAAGATAGCGGAATCGCTCGTTTCCATGAGACTAGGACGCGCAAATGACCGAGGCCATCAAGCAGCGGGCACATGAATTGATCGAAGCGTTGCCGGACGACGCAACCTGCAGGATCTGCTTTACGCGTTAGAGCTTCGAGGCGACGTGGAGGCTGGGCTCGCCGATGCGAAGGCTGCGCGCGTCGCTGACTCTGACGATTTGCGACGGGAATACGGCCCACACCGATGAAGGTCACGTGGACCGCCCGGGCTGCGTACCCATGAATGGCTGCTGGTTGCGAGCGCCGAATACCATTTAGATTTGGCGCCGCCCAAGGACGGCAAGTGCAAAACGCCTGCCGATCTTCAACAATGGATACAAGCGCTTAGCGCGAGCCGGACTTCGCAGAAGCGCGGCAATCGAGCGGCCGCAGCCACCACCCACCTCCGTCAATGTCGAAATCAAGACGACTGCATCGCTGCCGTGATAAACCTTGCCTCCGAATATGGCTGCCATACCTTCATTCAGGTCATAGCCGGCCTTAACAAGATCTAGAACGACGGGAGCCGAACTTCGTGCGTCGATCAAATCGACCTCGCCCACCGCTTTCCTCAGCGCCATCAGGCGTACATAGCTTGTGCAGAATGGGCATTGCCCGTCATACACAATCACCAACCTACTGCTGGTTTCCACTGCCGCCATCGCGATCTCCCGCATTCAAGTCGATTCTATAGTCCGCTGAACTTATGAGCTTGCGTTGCAGGCCAGCGGCATCGAAAGAAACGCAAACCGACTCTCTCCTGTAGATATAGGCGACGATGCGGCGCTTGTCCAGATTGAAGAAATCTTCGCTTAGGGAGCGCGGGACGTTGAAATGATGCGAGTAGTAGTCGTAGGGGAATGTACCAACGGCCGCTGCGATCCTCATCGCGAGCCGATGATAATTGCGCACGAAGCTGGAAAGTCTGAGGCCGTCCAACTCTCGGTTGGCACCCGGGCGCATTAGTTCTTTGACATTGCAATCGCGTCCCGCTCGAAAGAGTGCGTAGTCCGCCGCCCCCCCATTAGGCTCCTGTGTGGCAAAGGCGCTTGCGGGATCTGGTGTTCCGTAATCCATGTGTCCGAAGGAGTAGGAATAGAAAGTAAAGAAATTCGAGGGGACCGGATAAAGACTGCCTGATTCGTCAACGGCCTCGAGGAAGATCTTGTTATTCGCGCCGGTATCAAACCATCCAAGCCGCGCAACCGCGACGAAAATTGGAGCAATCATGATGAAGCCCGTCGCCACGAGCCGTAAGCTGAGTGGCGGAAGCCGGAAATCTCGGCCTATGACGACGACCGTGATAATCACGTTCAGAATTATCCAGGGCCAGAAATTGGCGCCGGCAATGACAATGATGGCGAGGTGCATCAAGTCGAACATCAGCAGAAGAACGATGAGTGCGCGCTTTGAAAATAATAGAATTACGATGGCAGCGGCCTGAACGAATAGAATCATGAAATTGGCGTAGACATGAAAACCATTCAGAACGGTGTAGACCCAGCGAACAGCCTTCGGAAATCCTGAGAAGAGGATGTGGTTATCATCAAGAGCCACGAGAAATATGTAGGCGGGATTGTTGTGGGCCAGCCAAGCGCCGAAAGGCCCGCTTAGCCGCATCTTCGCGGAGAAAGACCAGAAATAATTGGCTAGATGAATCGAAATGGCAATGAGCAAGAGCAGCGTGGCGAATTTCGCAGCGACTTCGCCTTGCTCCGTAAGGTCCATGGAAGTTTCGGGACTTTCGTTTGCACGAGAGCGGCGGCCGCGAATATAGGCACTGTTGATCAGCAGTCCGAAGCCGATGCAAATGGCGATTTCGGACAGCGGCTGAACATCCAAGTGGGTGGTCGTCGGAAAGTTCGCGATGTGAGCGGCCATGGAATTGCTCCACACCAGGAAAGTCGGCGGTAGCAGCGATAGAGCCGGCATTCGAAAGCAGAGAATTCCAGCTGCTAAGGAAAGCGACCAGAAAATGAGCAGCAGAACGTAAAGCCCGATATGAAAAACATCATCCCGCGCGAGCGGAAGCAGCGGGTAGTGGAGCGAGGAGTAGATTGCCGAGTACAGCCCGATCAGCTGCCACAATCGGATAACCGGTTTCTCAGCGTCGGTGAAATGCGCGCGTAACAGGACTGCCGCTAGAAATAGCGGGATCAAAATCCAAAGTGCCGGACTGTATTGACTGAATGTCTTGTTGGCCAGAAGCGCGAGCAATAACACGGCGAGGGGCCGCCATAGTGCGCGAACGTCGCGCATACATTCGGCGAAGACGCCTCGCCAGGGAAACCCTGCGACCGCATTTTTGGCGTCCGTGCATGTATTCATGGCTTTCGCTCGGATCAGGTCTTTAAGCGCCCTTCGTCTAGCGTTCGCTCGCTCCGAGCGCAGACTTTCCGTGGCCGAGCACTTTCGCGACACCCGACACGAACTGGCATGTGTCACCTTTATATGAGAACTCACAGGCGGCCTCGGCCATGCGCCGCCACTCGTGTTCGTCCGTCGCCACACGGGTCATTAGGTGCGCGAGGCCTTCGCCGTTGTCGGACTCGAACACATATCCGTTCACTGCGGTACGGACCAGGCTGTCACGAGCGCCCACATTGTCTGAGCAGAGGATCGGCACACCCATTGCCAGCGCTTCGTTCACAACGAGACCCCATTGCTCCTCTACACTCGGCAAAATCAGAGTGAGGCTCGTGGCCAGCACTTTCGCGACGGCCTCTGCCCCGAGCCAACCCCTGAATTCGACTCCGGCGAGGTCCCGCCTGGCGACATCGGCCCTAAGGGACTCCTCGAGTTCTCCGGTCCCGCAGAGATGAAGAGCTCTGGCGTCCGCCCCGGCTGCTTGCCGGTACCGCGCATAGGCGTCGATCGCCAAAAGCAGATTCTTTTTCGGCATATGCCGCGCGACCACGGTGAAGTGCCGGAGCGCGAATGGTGTTCCCTCCGGAGCGGGCTGCGCCTGAGCCAGGGCCCGGATCCGAGCGACCGAGACAGTATCATATCCTTCGAAGAGGCGATCCGACCGCATCCCCAGAAACTCAACGTAATCTCGGGACCGCCGCCCTGAGACGAGGGCTCCGTGGTAAGGCAGAAGAAAAAAGCTCTTCAACAATTCCCGCCACAGCCATCGTTTCTTGTCGTCGAATTTGCTGTCCATCATGAGGTACACTTTCGCGCCCGACAGCCGCAACACCACTGCAACCGCGAGTGTGTCAATAAGGTTATGATTGCATAGGAAGGCGTATTTAATATCGTAATTCCTGAGGTCGGAGAGCCGTCGAACCAGTCTCTGCCAGGTACTCGTCTCTTGGAATTTCTGATCGACGAATAGATCATATATTTTCACATGCTCGGAAGAGACGCGCTCCCACGAATGCCAGTCGGTGGATGAAGCGATCGCCGCGCCCACGATATCAAGTTTGGTAATGCACGCCGCGTGCACGGCCTCCAGCCGATCCAAGTGGTAGGGGCCATGCGAAATCCACTGGAATAATATGGTCGGCTTTCGCACTCAAGGCCATTGCCGGATGGGCTGCACGACTTTATTGTATTGTTGCGGCAACGTGACGGCATCAAAATGCGCTCGCAACATTGAGCGCGGCATTATTCCCAGTAAGATAAATCCGAAAGCCACGACGAAACGTTTGGTTAATTTCAGATGCGGAAACTTGAATGCAGATATGAGTCCGCAAAGTACCAAATCGCCGACCGTGTCGGCTTTGATCGGGTGCACCCGAGGAAACAGGCGGCGCGACAGTAAACGCAACTTGGTATGGCCAGGGCAATAGCGTGAACGATCTGCCGAGAAATGAAAGTTAAACAAATTGCCGAACTCATGCTCGGAGTTCTCACGCTTTACGTCGCGCATGAACATATGGTGCAGACGGTCTATGGATTTTACGCCGCTGGCACCGCCATAATTATCGCCATGAATCCGGTAGTATCCCAATATCTCCGGAATCGATTCAACGTGTCCCGCGAGCCCCGCTAAGCCGGTAGTATAGCCATCAGCCGCGCGACGATATAGTTCTTCGTCCGCAATTGGCATAATTGTATCGAGGAAGCTTTTCCTGAACGCATTGCCGCTGGCAGGCGGGCTAACGTAATAGCCATAATTGGCAATCTGTTTGCGGGGCTCACTGCAGGAAAAGCTGTAGGCTGGCAATAGAAAACCGAGCGACAACAGATTGCGGTCAACTTGTTCCAAGTAAAATTGCACTTTCACCGCATCGCTGTGCTCGAACGCAATGACGACCTTGGCTATAGCGTCCTGAGTGAGCACATCGTCGGAGTCGAGAAAGAGCACGAATTCGCCCTGGGCGACCGCCCACCCGGCGTTATAAGCCGCTCCTTGCCCGGCGTTGTCTTGGAAGACTGTGCGCACGCGCTCCTTATACCTGGAAACAATCTGTCGCGAGCCGTCGGTCGAGCCATCATCGACCACAACTACTTCCAGCGGGCTATAGGATTGTTTAAGAGCGCCCTCAATTGCGGCCGCAACGAATTGCTCATAGTTATGATTTACGATCACAACCGTCGCCAAGTGTCGTTGTCCGTGCATGGTGAAAAGTATCAAATGGTCAAGTTTTCTTGGATGTTGCTCGCTTGCCAGTATATTGCCTGATTAGATCCAGGGCCCCGATTTATCGAGGGCCTCCGCAAACCACCCCTAACTAAATGGCATGAACGAAACTGTGAGTTTACATATGCGGGTCCGATGAATGTTGGCTTGACGGGGATGAACCCAACTTGGGCATTTTGTGCCGCGCCAACTCAAATGCGCGCGCATCTCCAGGAGCAGCTGGTGCTTGGTATCAGGAATGGCTACCGACAGGGCGGCGGAAGCTGAGCTGGTTTGACTCCAGGTCCACCGCTGCAAGCCCAAATGATATTCCCCTGATTGTCCCGCTTCGGAGTGAATATCAAACTATGGCCCTTTGAAGTGACCGTGAGAACCATGCCCTTGGGATTCAGGCTCATCGTGACGCCATGCGGCCCACTCTGATCGATTCCGGCAGCGGTCAAACTCTCCGGAACCTGTTTGTTCGCCAGGTAGTAGCTAACGAGGTCATCTCTGGCATGCTGCGAATCGTTGACCGCGACAGTCAGATTGGATCTTACGGTGTAATCTTGGTAGGCCGGAATGGCAATGGCTGCAAGCACGCCAATGACATACACATACAACAGGACTCCGAGTCCGGAACCGAGTTTACCCGCGTAAGGTACGAAAGCCGCAAGAACATACGCGAACGGATTGCGTCCCGGTATCTCCGGCTGCTCATGGAGTACTCGCATGACTCGCTTCGCATGCCATGGATAACTCGCCGTCAGTTCGTGAAATGACATCCAGAAACCACTTGCCGCCTTCAATTGCAGGCTGAGGGCCTCGAATGAAACCCCCTTCCATCGTCTCGCCCCCGCCGAGAGTGCGGCCAGAGAGCGGGCTGCACCCTCGCCCGAGTCACTGCAAGCCAATCCGTGCAGGTCGCACGTGCTCTCTCTGGCACGGGAGAACGCGGCCCCGATGAGCGGAAAGCGAAGCGCCGGCCAACGCAGCGCCCAAAGAACGGGATTGTCATGTCTCAGTATGTGGGCCAGTTCGTGGCCCATGTAGAACCGAATGCCGTTGGGGTTCTCATCCATAGCGTCCACGACGCTCGACAGCAAGATAACGAATTTTCGACCCAGAAACCATGTCGCGAAAGCGTTTAGGACGCCATTACCGTTCAGAATATAGGCGTCGGGCCGCTTGCTGATGGCGAGTTCCTCGCAACACTGCGTAAATTGCTTGTTTAGATCGGGGAACTGCGTCTCTGACACTGCGATGCCGTTGCCCTTCAAGTGCGCGATCACTGCGGAGCGCGCGAACACATAAGCGATGAAGCCGATGATCACCATAAACAGGATGGTGACGGCGAATCCCGCTAGCGAGCGCGTGCCGCCAAACCTGGCAAGCGCATATAAGCCACCCGCCCAGATTAAGACTCCCAGCACCATGGTAAGGAGGGTCAATGTCCTATCACGCGGGTATATCGGTTGACTCATGCAGATCCCCTTGTTGTTGGCGATTCCATTCTCGTTGGCGTTGTAGGACCTACTCTACTAATGCTGCGTGAGATAGCCAACCAATTTCCAACACCGTCGCGTCGGCCGTAACCGCGTCGAGGACTGCTAGAACAAATCGTTGTTGACGGCAAAGCCGCCGGTGACCACAGACGGCTTCGGGTCACCGGTCAATTGCCATTGGCGCTCATCCCGGGCGTGCACCATGTGCAAGTCGATTGGCAATGCGACGACGCGGCTGGCGTGATCCGCTGCCCGCTAGTCGATCTACACGTTGCCAGCAGCAATGTCACCACCACGCTTCAAGTGGGTCAGGCCATGCTGGCGTGGGCCTTGTGGCTGGCCTTCGCGCTGACGCGCGTTGGTTGCCTTTTGCCTGGCGCGCGCTGAATGTCGGTTCGTTCTGGGCACAAAGCCCTACATCCGACGTTTTTACTCGAAGCTCAGGGCTTTAATGTTGTGCCGTGTAGCCCTCATACGTTCACCCTAACATATTGATCAACATGGGATAACCTTAGCCGGGGCAGATGAGGCCCCACCGAGGCCACCACGCCAGAAGTGCCGCTGCCAGAATTTGCCCGAATCCCTCCACAGAACTGCCCGAAGCGGCTCGCACACTGCTGCCTCTAGGGGAAATCAGGGGGGCGGCGGTATGTCTCCGGTTGAATTCGAGATCTGGCTGAATCACTTCGAACACCATGCTCAACATCCGCGTTGTGTTCCACACGGCCTTACCGATCTTCTAAGGCCCGATGAGCGGCGGCTCATTGCGAGCTCGATTGCGACGTTTCAGCTCGGGGAACAGTCTGAGGGACGTACGCTCCTGCGAGCGGCGCAACGCTTCGGGCATGAACGTCGTATTCCCGGGCTCGAGCGGATCGCGGAACTATTCATTCGTGAGGAGCAGCGTCACGCGGCGCTGCTCCGGGACTTCATGGAGGATCATCATATCGCGCTCAAGAGGAACGACTGGACCGATCGGGTGTTTCGTCTTGTACGACGACTCGCGGGTCTCGAGCTCTACCTATACATACTCATCAGCGCCGAGCTGATCGGGATCGTGTACTACCGAGCACTCGAAGCGGCCACGGATTGCCAGCGCCTGAGGGTGCTCTGCCGTGGCCTCGTGTCCGATGAACTCGCCCACGTTGGATTCGAATCGCAGCTGCTACTCGCGCTGCGAGCGGGCCGGGCCGCTCCCGTGCAAGCCCTGATGCGCTTGGCTCATCGAGCATTCTTCGCGGGCACTGCCTGCGTCGTATGGTTGACACACCGTTCGGTGTTGCGGCGAGGGGGATACGGCGCGCGCAGTTTCCTGCGCGTCTGTCTATCTCAGTACGCCTTCCACTTGGAGCCGGTGAACGTGACGCTCGCATCCACATCGGTCTCAGAGCTGCGGCCCTCGCACACTGCCGCGCAGAACGGTCGGGTGCCGCTCGCTACTCGTCTTCGTACTTGAAGGACACCTTGACCTTGGCGCGGTAGGTTTCCACCTTACCGTCGTTGATCTGCAAATCCAACTCGGAGACTTCGGCGACTCTCAGGTCGCGCAGTGTCTTGCCAGCGCGGCTGATCGCCGCAGCGGCTGCTTTCTCCCATGATTCCGTGCTGGTACCGACGAGCTCGATTACCTTGTAGACGCTTTCAGCCATGGTCGTATCCTCCACGTGCATTGTTGTCGTTCTGTGTGAGTTTTCGCTCATTATACGAATTCCCGAGAAGTCTGTGCCCATCCATCCTTCAGCGCAAGCTCGGCCCTGGGGGCGCACCCGGGGAGAATTCTTGAGACCTTTCTTGTCGATTCGTGTCTCGAGCACCTACGGCGGCATCAACGCGTCACCACCGATCGACGCCCACACGAAATTTTGATCGCTCCACCGGCTCCGCATCCGGGTGTCACTTGACGTAGACGGTGTCGGTCGGCCCGTGTCCGGTGATGTAAACGACTACGGGATCCGCCTTGGTTTCCGCAAAATGCGCAACACCACTCGGTTCGGTGTAGAAGCTTCCGGCCGGCAGAGCCTTTTCGCCCGCAGCGCCCGCGACTGGACCGTAACCGAAATACCAGACACCGGAGATCACAACGGCAGTGCGATCGTCGCGGTGGGTGTGTGCCTGGATCTTGGTGTTTGCCGGAACGCTCAGGCGGATTGTGTAAGGACCGTCCTGCGTTGGGTCTCCTGACATCACGGTGGTACGAATTCCGACGACCCCTGAAGTGCCCGCGCCCGAATCGTGCGCCGGCATCGAGTCGACCTCACCCGGCGTGAGGCGCAGCTGAGGCGAGAGCAGGGGCGCGGCATAGGCTGCCGTGCACAGTAGAGCCAGTGAAAGTGTGGTGATACGCGTTCTCATTTGGCCAGGAACTCCGTGACGATCTTGACCGTTGCCTGCGGATTCTCTTCCATGATCCAGTGACCGGAGTGAGTAACGATTCCGCTGCTGACATGATCTGCGACAAACCGCAACTCATCCGCCATCCCGGTGCCGAAAGACTTCTCCCCTCCAACGCCAAGCACCGGCATCGTCAGCTTCCCTCCTTGAGCCAACAGCGCCTTGTTGTCGGTGGCGTCTTGGGAGAACGCGCCAAACTGCTCAAAGGCGTCGTGCATCGCATGTGGTTTCGCGTAAAGCGCGGCATAGTGATCGCGTGTTTCCGTATCGATATTTTTCGGATCCGCCGATAGCTCGTTGTAGAAGCGGTCGAGATAAATGCGCTCCCGTCCCTGCACCAACCGCTCCTCATCGGGGCCGCGAAAGTTGAAGTGCCACAACAAAGGGCTGCGTAGAATGCTGTCCCAATTGCCAATGCCGGGTAATGGCGCATCGATGGCCGCCCATCGCGTAATGCGCTGCGGAAATTGGGCTGCCAGCGCGTAGCCCACCATATTGCCGATGTCGTGGGTCACAAGATCGGCCCTTTTCACCTGCAGCGCGTCCATCACCCCCGCGATATCCAAGGCCTGATTCTTCTTGGTGTAGCCGGAATCGGGATGCGCCGACAGTCCCATGCCGCGAAGGTCAGGCACGATGACGGTGTGGTCCTTTACTAGTACGGCCGCTAGCGGGGCCCACATATCCCCCGTATCCCCAAAACCGTGCAGCAGAATGACCGCCGGCCCTTGGCCGCCGACGCGCACAAAAAGACTGGTGCCGTTGGTCTGCACCATCTGCGTATGAAAAGTGCCGGGGAATGCTTCGATACGCGCCATGGCTGGCGCGACGAGAACAGCAGCGGCCGCGAGGGCCACCAGATACTTGAACATGAATCCTCCGAAATTCAGCGGTTGCCGGTCTATGGTACGCGGCACTATAGTCTTCACACGCTGTACGCGATAGCCGATAATCAGCCGATCTAGATTTCGGAAATACCGAACAATGTTCAAACTTGAATCCATTGCCGCTTTCTGCGCCATCGCGGAGGCCGGCTCTATTACGGGCGCCGCCAGACGTTTGGCGTTATCTAAGTCGGTTGTCAGCGAACGCCTCACAGAGCTAGAGCGCGTCGTGGGTACCACACTCGTGCGCCGAACGACGCGTAGTCTGTCGTTGACCGATGACGGCAACACATTCCATGAACGCGCCAGACAAATACTGCGAAATGTAGAAAACGCTGCCTCTGAGCTAACTGAGCGGCGGGGCACCCTCACCGGCCCTCTACGCATCTCTGCCCCAGTGAGTTTCGGAACCCTGCACCTCGGGCAGGCATTATTCGGTTTTCTCGCTAAGTATCCTGGAATTGAGCTAACGCTGGAACTCGATGACCGATTCGTGGATATCCAGGGTGAGGGCTACGACGCTATCGTGCGTCACGGGCCGGTGGACGATGACCGGATCATCGTGAAGCGGCTCTCTGCGAGCAGACGCGTGTTAGTCGCATCCGCCGACTATCTGAGGCGCTTCGGCAATCCCACTTCGCTTGAAGATCTCGGGAAACACCGAGGCATCATATATGGGAATCGTGGCGCTGCGGACTGGCGCTTTCGGGTGGGCCGCAAATGGGTGATTGCGCGGCCGCAAGTGGCACTACGCGTCAACAATGGGTTGCTCATGCGCGACGCAGCCGTTGCAGGGCTGGGAATTGCCTTGTTAGCGACTTTCTTGCTCGAGACCCCGCTGAAGAAGCGAACGCTCAAAGTTCTGGATATCGGAGCTGAAGCAGAAGGAGCAACGATCTATATTGCTTACCCCGAGCATCTGCGGTCGTCGGGGAAAATTCGCGCCCTCACTGCCTGGCTCCGCCAGTCCATTGGCGAGCCTGCCTATTGGAACATCGACTCTAACCGTGATAGTCCGCGAAGCTAATTCGCTCACTCCAGGCAGCCCGCGAGATCGGCGCAGAACAACTGCAAATCACGATCGAAGTCCCGCATAGAATAATTTCGCCCGTCTTGCGACGGAAACAGGAAATTGATGCTTCCGAGGCATAGAAGTCGCTGCTGATCGAGGCGGCGTCTTTTAGTCAGTTGACATTTCTTCACCGCCGCGCAACGACTATTCGTCGTACACGGTGTAATGTCGGACATACGGTTCCAGATCAATCAGGAAGGAACGATCGAAGTCATAGTACTTGGCGACGTGATAGTCGTTGCCTGCGAAGCGCTTGATCGCCTCGATGTCCTCCCAGAATGTGAGCATATCGTAGTGCGCAACGTCGCCTTCAACACGGTGGAGACAGAAGGCACCGAGGTTACCGGGTGTGGACTTGTAATCCGGCAGCGCCACTTTGCGCATTCGATCCAGATACTCGCCGCCTTTCGCAGCCGGTACAGCACCATGCCAAATTCGCGCGATCATTTGATTACCTCCGCTTTTCCGCCAGCCAACGAGCCAAGATCAAGGCCAGCGGCACCTGAGTGGACGCCAATCCATGTAATGTGTCAATGGCTTCTGATACATTACGGCTTGAAGGCTGTGATCGTGCTCAATAAGCGCCTACGGCTTGAAGCGGCTTCGGAGTGCTGAAGGATGAAGGATTTCGACGGATTGCAGTTGGTCGGGGGCCATCCAGCGCTCGACTTCATGAACACCGTGGAATATCGCGGGGAGCCGGAGCCCGGCGATCGCTTGGATTCATTCGAGAGCCTGGCGCGATGGAGCGCCACCACCGGTCTCCTTTCTCAGGCCGAATTGGCCCGCGTCATCTCACCCAGATCTGCGCGTTCGTCTCAAGATAGTCGCGCACTTAACTCTGCAATCGAACTTCGCGAGGCACTCTACGCAGTCATCGTTGCACACGTTCGGAAAGCTCCGCTCCCTCGGAGCGCCAGCCGCGTCGTCGAGCGGCATTTGCGAAACGCGAGCGCCGCGTCTACATTGCGATACGTGGCCGGCGGCCCCCCTTTCTCTTGGCATATCCCTATTTACAGTCCTCTGGACGTTGCCATTCGGCTTGCTGATTCAGCGAACAATCTGTTGTTGTCGCTTGGCAAGATTGCCGTACACCAGTGCGGCGGCCCAAATTGCGATTGGCTTTTCATCGACCGCAGTCACGGCCATCGACGCCTGTGGTGTCAGCCAACCAAGTGCGGAAACGTGGTCCGAGTTCGACGGTCCCGCGCGCGCTAGTATCCGACCGTGACCCGTCGAAGCATTTGTGGTGCGCTTGGAGCCGTGTTTTCGTGCAGGCCACCTCCCAGGGCTTTGTAGAGTGTCACAAGGTTCTCAAAGCGCTGCAGCCGTACGATTTGCAGCCGTTGCTGCGCGTCGTAGAGAGAACGCTGGGCATCAAGCTCGCTGAGGTAATTGTCGACGCCGCCGCGAACGCGCATCTGTGCCAAGTGGTACGCATCCTGCGAGGCGCGTACCAGTGCCTCTTGCGCCGCCAGCTGCTCGTCGAAGCAGCGACGAGCTGCGAGCGCGTCGGCCACTTCGCGGAACGCAATCTGGATCGCCTTTTCGTATTGCGCCACAGCGGTGTCACGCGCCACCTTGGCTGCCTTGAGGTTGGCCGCGTTGGCGCCTCCTGCGAAGAGCGGAACACTGATTTGAGGTGCAAACGTCCACGCGAGCGAGTCGTGCTTGAACAGACCGGAAAGCTCGGTGCTGGCGCTGCCTAGGCTGCCCGTCAGTTCGATGGCGGGAAAAAACGCAGCGCGCGCCGCACCGATGTCGGCATTGGCGGCCTTCAGCAGGTGTTCGGCAGCCAACACATCCGGCCGTTTGACCAGAACGTCGGAGGGAATGGCCTCTTCCACTGCCGACACGACATCTGGCCTGTCGAGCCCCGCAGAAAAGTCGATGCCTTCCGGAATGTAGGCGCCGAGCAATAGCTGCAGCGCATCGCGGTCCTGGGCCAGCGCGCGGGAGTACTGCGCCAAGTTTGCACGGGCGGTGTCCACTGTTGACTCGGCTTGGCGAAGAGCGAGCTCCGCGGCCGTCCCTCGTTCGAACAGCTTCCGCGTCAGCTCGTAGGAATCGTTCTGATTCTGCAGTGTCTGACGTGTGATGACCAGCAGAGT
>Ga0210384_10004344_pt1 | contig 15874 bp, 14 predicted proteins | sample IncBWH2MmetaG_FD_160574 | JGI IMG/M metagenome (GOLD analysis project Ga0210384, IMG submission 160574) | Forest soil microbial communities from Barre Woods Harvard Forest LTER site, Petersham, Massachusetts, United States - Inc-BW-H-2-M | ecosystem: Environmental > Terrestrial > Soil >...
TTCCGCATGACGCAATCACGGTGGTCACCGGCGTCAGCGGCTCTGGAAAATCTTCGCTCGCTTTCGACACGATTTACGCGGAAGGGCAGCGTCGTTACGTGGAGTCGCTCTCGGCGTATGCGCGGCAGTTTCTCGAGCGTATGGAAAAGCCGGACGTGGACGAAATCTCCGGGATCGCGCCGGCAGTAGCGATCCGGCAAAAAAACTCGACCCGGAATCCGCGGTCGACAGTGGCGACGGCCACGGAAATTTACGATTATCTACGGTTGCTGTTTGCGCGGTGCGGGCAGACGTTTTGTATCAAGTGCGGTTCGCAGGTTCGCAGGGATAGTCCGGACGAAATTGCGACGCGAATTCTGGCGCTTGCCCCGGGACGCCGGTTTTATGTTCTACACCAGCTGCGAATTGCGGCGCCGGCTACGAGCGGTCCGAAACGAGGCGCGAAGAAGACCACCGCCGCACCTGCCCCGGAGGTTCTTCGCCAAGCGCTCAGCGATTTGCAAAAGCGCGGGTTCAATCGACTTTATCAAGACGGGAGAATTCACGAATTCTCTTCCCCTGAGACGTTGCTCGATGTGGATTTCGCGAAACCAGTGTACGTGATGGTCGATCGGCTAGCGGTCAACCCGGAATCGCGCGCGCGGCTGGTGGATTCGATTGAAATCTGCTATCGGGAGGGGCAGGGCGAAGCGATTCTTGAATTCGTCGCGGGTGGCTCGGAGAACTCTGCGGAACGGTTTACCTTCAACGAGCGATTCGAATGCAAGAATGATGGCACACTTTACCAGGAGCCGGAGCCGCGATTATTTTCGTTCAATAATCCTTACGGTGCTTGCCCTCGTTGCCAGGGATTTGGAAACACCATCGATTTCGATTTGAACCTCGTAGTTCCGGACCCCAGCAAGTCTTTCGATGACGGGGCTATCGAGCCGTGGACCAAACCGCGTTATCGCGTGCTTTTTCAGGACGCAAAAAAGTGGGCGCGCGGCCGCAGCATTCCGACAAACGTCCCATGGCGGCAACTCACCGCGGAACAGCGCCGGCTGATTTTGGAAGGTGATCCGGAAAACGACTATCAAGGCGTGAAGGGTTTCTTCGCCTGGCTGGAGCGCAAGAAATACAAACTTCATGTGCGTGTTTTCCTCAGCCGCTTCCGCGGCTATGCGACATGTCCGGATTGCGGAGGCACTCGCTTGCGTGCGGAAGCCCGCGCGGTTCGCGTGTCGGGAAAATCGATCACCGAAGTTTGCAAGTTCACGGTGAAGGAAGCGCGTATCTTTTTCTCGACGATGGAGCTTTCCGATGCGCAGCTTAAAATTGCGGACAAGATTCTCGAGGAGATTCGAACTCGGCTGCAATTCCTGGATGAAGTCGGCCTTGACTACCTGACGCTGGATCGCTTGACCTCCACGCTTTCCGGCGGAGAGTCGCAGCGGATTCAGCTGGCGACTTCGCTCGGCTCTCATCTGGTCGGTGCGTTGTACGTGCTCGACGAGCCATCGATCGGGCTCCATCCGCGGGATACGCAGCGGCTCATCGATATTCTGAAATCACTGCGGGATCTTGGAAATACCGTGCTCGTCGTGGAACACGACCCCGACACGATTTATGCGGCCGATTACGTCATCGATCTTGGGCCGGGCGCCGGTGAGCTTGGCGGGAAATTGCTTTTTGCTGGTTCGTACGATGCGATGCTAGACGAACACAAATCGTTGACGGGGCGCTACCTAAGTGGTGAGTTGCGGATTCCGGTGCCCAACGTGCGGCACAAGCCTAATGGAAAAGTGCTGCGGCTGTTCGGCGCGAGCTTGCACAATCTGCAGGATCTGGATGTCATGATTCCGCTCGGCACGCTGGTGGTGGTAACAGGCGTCAGCGGTTCGGGGAAGTCCACATTGGTACACGACGTCCTGTACAAGGCGTTGGCAGCCAAGCGTATTGGTGGGAGCATCAAGGAGTTTTGCGACCGGCTTGAAGGTGACGGTGAGGTTCGCGAAGTGATCATCGTGGACCAATCGCCGATTGGGCGCACTCCGCGTTCGAATCCGGCGACCTACCTGAAGGCTTTTGATGCGATTCGCGAGGTATTTGCCGATACGCCGGATGCCAAGCGGCGTGGCTATGCAGCCGGTCATTTTTCGTTCAACGTTCCGGGCGGGCGGTGCGAAACCTGCCAGGGTGATGGCACCGTCACGGTGGAAATGCAGTTTCTGGCGGACGTAGAACTGATTTGCGAAGAGTGCCGAGGCACACGGTTTAAGAGCGGCGTGCTGGAAGTGCGCTACCATGGCAAAAATGTTCATGACGTGCTGCAATTGACGGTGCGGGAAGCGCTGGCGTTTTTCGTAAACGTGCCGAAGATCGTTTCTAAACTCCGGGTGCTCAATGAAATCGGACTAGGCTATCTGCGTCTCGGGCAGTCCGCCACGACGCTTTCCGGAGGGGAAGCGCAACGCCTGAAGCTTGCGGCGCACCTGACGCGCACGGACAACCAGGGCATACTTTATATCCTGGACGAACCCACCACCGGATTGCACTTTGACGACATCGCCAAGCTACTCAGCGCGTTCCGAAAACTGCTGGAGGGTGGAGCGTCACTGCTGGTGATTGAGCACAACCTCGACGTGATCAAATCCGCGGACTGGGTGATCGATCTGGGACCAGAAGGCGGTGACCAGGGCGGAAAAATCATTGCCACGGGGACGCCGGAACAGGTGGCGCGCAATACGCAATCACACACCGGGCGCTATCTCGCCCGGGTTTTGAACGGCAACGGGCAGGCAAAGCGCACAACGAACGGCGCATCGAAACCGGCAGGCCCTTCAGCTACAATTCCGAATGGAGCCAAGAATTCTCCGGGCGAGCCATGATGCATTCTGTAGTTCGCAAAGCTGGCTTATTCGCAGCACGCTTCGGGATGACCGTTCTGTCCTTGGCCGTGGCGCAATTTGTTGCAGGAATCCCCGGTGTTCGAACGATTGCACACGCTCAGGACTCCTCAAAACCAAAGCCGGACGGACAATCCAGGTCTCAGAAAGTTGCAAATCCTCTGAACGAGCTCCTGGGAGAAGCGCAGCGCGACATCGACAAGAATAATTTCGAAGCGGCCATTGCACCCCTGCAGAAAGTTATCGCCGACCAACCGGACTCTGCTTACGCGCATTTTCAACTTGCTTACGTGTATACAGCTCTGAAGAAAACGGACGAAGCGCGCGCCGAGTACGAACGCACTCTCTCTATTGATCCGAAAATGACGGAGGCTTATCTGGATCTGGGGATTCTTCTGCTCGACAAGGATCCCGCCGCGGCAGTGGCCCCGCTCACTAAAGTGGCCGGACTTCTTCCGGCGGAGAGCCGTCCCCACTTTCTCCTGGGAGTCGCGCTGGAGCGCAGTGGCAATCTGAGTGCCGCCGTGGCGGCATTTGAAAATGCCGTGGTGCTCGACCCACAGGATCTCGACGCGCTGCTGCATCTCGCCGACGCCTATCTGGTTTTGAACCGTCCTGCCAATGCGGAAACGAAGTTTCGTAGCGCGCTGGAGCGCCAGCCGCAAGATCCACGCGCGTTGCTTGGCCTGGCCCGCAGCCTCGACTCCCAGAAAAAGCCGGACGCTGTGGAGGCGTACCAGAAATATCTCGCCGCACAGCCCTCCGACTCCGTCGCGCGCGCGCGTCTAGTGCACTTGCTCATGGAGCAGCGGCAATTCGATGCAGCATTCGCTGAACTCAATCGCACGGATACTGGGAAGCCTTCGCTTGAGCTGTTGAAACTGCGTGCCGATATCCAGATCGGCCAGAAAAAATGGGACGATGCGCTCGTCACACTGCGCCAGGCCGTGGCTCTGGCTCCCGGCGAGGCGGAACTCCACGGCGGGCTTGGCCGCGTGTACATGCAGAAGCGCGATTTCGCCAATGCCGAAAAAGAGCTTCGTGTGGCGTTGCGCCTGGATGCCAAGAATCTCGTTTACTGGAAGGATCTTAGTTCCACGTTTTATCTGGCCGGGAACTATTCGGCTACCTTGGTTGCGCTGGACGAGATTGCAAAAGCGGAACAACCCACTGCGGGCACGTGGTTTATCCGCGCACTTTGCTACGATAAGCTGAACCAGCCGAAGCCCGCGCTGGAGGCCTATCAAAAGTTTCTCGAGCTGAATCAGGATAAGAATCCAGACCAGGTATGGCAGGCAGAACAGCGCAGCAAGGTGTTGCGAAGGATGCTGGAGCAAAAAAGGTGACGGTTTGAAGGCCCGTGGGAAGTTCCTGGGAACGATAGGAAGCCTGGCGGTTTTGCTTTTGCTATTACCGGTATGCGCCAAAGGGCAAGAGCTGAAAGATTTGCAGGCCCAGTTCGATAAAGAATCGAACGCCGTTCACAAGGCTAAAATGCTCAATAGACTTGGTGAGGCGCAATTTGTGGAGGCACGCCGTGCCGAAAAGGCCGGTGATAGCAGCACGGTAGGCCTGACGCTGGAAAAATATCGCGACAATGTTCGTGCAGCATTTGACGCGTTGAAGAAACAGCATCCCGATGCGGAAAAACAGCCGAATGGTTACCGGCATCTCGAGATCGAGCTGCGGAAGGGAATTCGTGAAGTCAAAGAAAGTCTGCTCATTGCGCCCGAACCTTACCAGCCTCCGCTGGAACTCGTTCGTCAGGACCTGTTGGCCATGGATGATGAGCTGCTGAAATTGCTCTTTCCACTCCGTCCGCTGAACCAGAAAGCATCCCCGTCGCAACCGGAGAAGCAGCCATGAAATTAGCCTCCATCGTTTTCGGTTTTTTTGTTTTGGCACTTCCAGTCATTGCCCGTGCGCGAACAGCGCAACAGAAGGACTATCTCTCGGCTCTCGAAGCGGACAAAATTCGCGACGCCGAAACGGTCAACGAGCGCATAAAGCTATTTCTTACGTTTGCCGATGATCGGCTGAAGAAATTTCAGTACGAGCTGGAGCACCCCTCCTCGAACCGCCATGCGGACATGCTGAATTCGATGCTGAACGCCTACGTCGGCTGCGTGGACGATGCGGCGGACCTGATCCAGCTGGGCATCGAAAAGCAGGACAATATCCGTGTGGGAGTCGACCTGATGGCCACGCGCACTAAGGAATTCCTGGTCATCCTGGAGAAGCTGGCCGCGGGGGGCGCCGAGATCGATATCTATAAGGAGAATCTCGATGACGCAATCGAGGGCACGCGAGACGCCATGAACGAAGCAGAAAAAGCCAAGAAAAAAGTCGCGCCTCCACCCGTGCGGAGAAAAAATTAGCCCTTGTGCGAAGAGGCGAAAGCGATGAAGCGGAGAGGCCAAAAGAGTTTTCTGGTGCCAGGCGGTGGGCCGCTCTTTCAGCGTGTGTTTACACGGCTCGGTTGTGAGGGACGGCCTCCACGGTTCCGTGTCGAGTTCTACGCGTATTCCAGCCTAGTGTTGACCATCCGTCGGCGCGAGGAAGTCGTGTACGTGCGCTTCTCCGATCTCCTGCGGCGCGCTCCGAGCGCCGTGCTGGAGGGGGCGGCGGCGCTCCTGCTTGCGCGGGTCTACCGCCGGAAGGCGCCGCGCACTCTCGTCGAGCCGTATCTGGAATATGCACGCAGCGACCGCACTCGCACTCGCATGAATCGCATGCGCCGCGGGCGCGTGAGGTTAGCGGCAACGAATCCTCGCGGAGAGCATTTCGATCTCGAAAAACTTTTCGATCATCTGAATGCGGACTATTTTGGCGGAAACTTGCAGCGGCCGCACATTGGCTGGAGCGTGAAAAACTGGCGGCGCCAATTTGGCTGCTACGATCCCGGGCCGAATCAGATTCTGCTGAACCGCCGCATGGACCGGCCGGGGGTGCCGCAATTTGCGGTGGAATATGTTCTCTTTCACGAAATGCTCCATGTGAAGCATCCAACGCGCCGCTCCGGATGCAGCCTGGTTTCTCATTCAAGAGAATTTCGTGAAGAAGAAAAACGCTTCGCGCAATTCGAACGCGCTCGGCGAGTCCTTGACCGCCTGGCGCGCTAGCCTTGCGGGTCCTAACCCCAAATTACCGCTTCTCTTTTTCTTTTGCGACTTCTTTGTATAGTTTTTCGATTTTCTTCCTGATCTTGTCGCCATCTTCCGCGTGCGGATAGAGATCAAGGTAGCGCTGGTACGATTTGATGGCCTGCTTCTTCAGCCCCTTTTTTTCCTGAGCTTCACCCAGAAACCGAAAGGGAATGGCGTAACCCGGTTTTGCCAGTGTAGCGTCCTGGAAGCGATCAATCGCCGCGTCCACATCGCCTTTATGCATGTAGTATTGCCCGACCTCCAGGTCTTTTTCGGCTCGCAAGGGATCCCAGGTTGGCTGGTCGGGTGCATTCTGGGTAGCGTTGTCTTTGTTCGGCTTGACAGGAGCTTTTGGCGGAGGAGCGTCTTGTTGGTCCGCGGGCTTCGACGCGGAATCCCCAGGAGGATTCTGTGCGCGCGCCTGGAAGCACGCAAGAAGCAGTAAAGCGATCACGAAGATGAGAATTGGTTTGGTGAATCTCATACCTAGACGGAGGCTCTCCCTGTTCTCCGATTCCCTCTAGTATGATGGAAGTTGTCTGGCGATTGAAGTGTTCCGCGCGACGCTCCCATGGAACCCCGCGAAAAAGCCGTTCAGCTCCCGGAAACGCCAGGTGTCTACCTTTTCAAAGACGCCGGCGGCACGGTGCTCTATGTGGGGAAGGCCCGCAACCTGCGCAGCCGCGTGCGCTCTTATTTCCTGGAATCGCGCTGGATGGATGCCAAGACCGGTTCGCTGGCCCGCGAGATTGCCGATTTGGAAACCATCGTTGTCGACAACGAGCGCGAAGCGCTGGCGCTGGAACACAACCTAATCAAGCAGTACCGCCCCAAGTTCAACGTGGTTCTCCGCGACGATAAAACCTATCCATATATTAGGTTCACGGCGGGAGAGAGATATCCGCGCGTTTATTTCACTCGCCGCATCAAGAAGGATGGATCGCTCTATTTCGGCCCGTATTTTCCGGCCAGTCTTGCTCGCCGAATTCTTCATTTTATTCACAAGCGGTTTCTGGTTCCTTCCTGCACGGTGGATTTGACGCGCAGCCATCCCCGACCGTGTCTGCAGTATTACATTAAGAGGTGCCTCGGACCTTGCGTCGCGGGCTTGACGACCGAGGATCGTTACGCGGAAGCTGCCCACGATGCGCGGCTGTTTCTGGAAGGCCGGCGCCACGATTTGATTCGAAGTTTGGAACAGCGGATGTCGGCCGCTGCGGAAAAGGAGCTGTTCGAGCAGGCCGCAGCCTACCGCGATCTTCTGCGCACGCTAGAAGATATCGAAGAGCGCCAACGCATCGCTTCCGCGCAGGGCGATGACACCGATGTGCTTGCTTTTTATGCCGAGCCACCACTGGTAGCCGCGAATCTTTTTCATTTACGGGGAGGCCGCGTCGTCGATCGCCGGGAATTTTATTGGGAGGATCTTGAGGAATTTGATGCGCAGGAATTTGTGACTTCTCTTTTGAAGCAGCTCTATCTGGAAGCGGAGTATCTGCCGAAAGCGATCCATGTCTCCGCGGATTTCGAGGACCGCGAGCTGCTGGAAGAGATGCTCACGGAACGCGCGGGGCATAAGGTGGAAATCCTTACACCGCAGCGCGGCAGCAAACGCGCTTTTCTGGACCTGGTCGAAAATAACGCCAGGCATTCGTTCGAACAGCGATTCCGTGTGCTGAAGCCGAGTTCCAAAGCCATTGGCGAGGCTTTGCAGAACACGCTGAACCTGGCGGAAGAGCCGAAGCGTATCGAGAGCTTTGATATTTCGCACATCCAGGGAACGGACACAGTTGCCTCGATGGTGGTTTGGGAAAACGGGCGGATGAAAAAATCGGACTATCGCAAATTCATTATTCGGGGTGATGAGAATGAGAACGGGAATTCTCTGGTAAGAAATGACGATTTTGCCAGCATGCGGGAAGCGGTGACGCGCCGGTATCGGCGGGTGCTGGAAGAGAAGAAGGAATTGCCCGGGCTGATTTTGATCGATGGAGGCATTGGCCAATTGCACGCTGCGGCGCAGGCTCTCGATGCGTTGCAGATTATCAATCAGCCGCTGGCCAGCATCGCGAAAAAAGAGGAAATCCTCTATGTTCTCGGCCAGGAGGATGAACCGATCGTTTTGGAGCGGCACTCTCCGGTGCTTCATCTGATTCAGCAGATCCGCGACGAGACCCACCGATTCGCGGTTACCTTTCATCGGCATCTTCGGGGGAAGCGGCAGACAGAAACGGCGTTGAAAGATATTCCGGGTGTCGGACCCTTGACGGCGCAAAAGCTCTTGAAGGAGTTTGGAAGCGTTGCCAATATTCGTCGTGCTGGCCTTGAGAAACTGAGCGGCGTGGTGTCGCGCAAGAGCGCCGAAAAGATCCTAGCGCACCTTGCTGGCGGGTAGGCAGCGTTAACCAGTGTTTGCGGTAAATACTGGTTAGTCTGCATTGCACCTTACTTGGCGCCATGCTACGGTTTCTGTGGAGGTTGCTATGGCTGACAATGTTGGTTCCAAGGTGACATATTTCCTCGTAGGGCTGGGAGTTGGCGCTCTCGTGGGGATTCTTTTCGCTCCAAAGTCGGGCGAAGACACACGTGATTTTCTTGCGAAGAAGGCCGATGAGGGCAAGGATTTTGCCCAGCGCAAAGCGCGTGAATTGCGCGAGCGCGCGGATGAATTGATCGAGCGCAGCAAGGAAGTTGCGGTGCGAAAAAAGGATTCCATTTCGGCAGCTGTTGAAGCCGGGCGCGAAGCCTATTTGCGCGAATCGAAGTCGTAAGTAGTCAGTTGTACAGTAGCACGGGGTTCCGCTTCCAAGTGGGGCGGGTGGGGCGCCTATGCAATTCTGGCTCGAATTTTTCAGCATCATTGCGGCAATCGCTCTGGTTGTGCAAGTGGTGATGCTATCGCTTTTGTTTTTTCAGATGCGCCGCACCTCGGAGAACGTCAATCGGCTGGTCGGCGATTTGCAGACTCGCGTCGCTCCCATCCTTACGCGTGTGCAGATTCTCCTGGACGATACGCAGCCAAAGATCTCCACCATGGTATCGGACGCGTCGCACGTCGTTTATCTGGCCCGCGGGCAGGCGCAAAAGGTTGATCGCGTGCTGACGGATGCGACGGATCGGCTGCGCGGCCAGCTCGTCCATGCCGACCGAATCCTGACCGGGACGCTGGAAGCGGTTGAGGATGCGGGCATGAAGTTTAAGCACAGCTTTTGGCGTCCCGTTCAGAAAGCTTCGGCGCTAGTGCAGGGAATTAAAGTGGGCCTCGATCTTTTGCGTTCGCGGCGCAAGAATGGTCCTCGGGGCGATGAACCGCGCGAACAGCAGGAAGAAGAACTTTTTATCTAGTCGCGTTAGCGGATCCACCCGCCGCCGAGCACGCGATCTCCATCATAAAAAACAGCAGCTTGTCCCGGCGTAACAGCGCGCTGGGGCGAATCAAACGTTATACGCACGCGATTCGAATCGAGTGGTTCAATCACAGCGGATGCAGGCTCGTGCTTGTGGCGGATTTTTACGCTGGCGCGGACGGCTGCTTGCGGCTTTTCGCACGAAACCCAATTCACATCGTCGATTTCGAAGGTCGTTGTGCGGAGAGCGCTGTCGTCGCCGACCACAACACGGTTCTGTTTCTGATCGATCGAAAGCACGTACATCGGCTTGCCCACTGCAAAACCGAGGCCCTTGCGCTGCCCGACCGTAAACTCATGGACGCCGTTGTGCCGCCCGATAACTTCGCCGGCCTCCGTCACGATTTCACCTGAGCCGCCTTGCAGTGAAATTCCACTTTCACGGGAGTACGCCTGAATGAATTGCACGTAATTGCCATTGGGCACGAAGCACAACTCCATACTTTCCGGTTTTTCCGCGACGGGCAGGCGGGCGCGGCGAGCGACCTCGCGAACTTCTTCCTTGGTCAGTTCGCCCAAAGGGAATTCGCTGCGCGAGACCTGCTCCTGCGACAAACCCCACAGGAAATAGGATTGATCTTTGCTCTCATCGCGAGCGCGCAAGAGTTCCCATCGGCCAGTTTCATCGTTCTTTCGAATGCGCGCGTAGTGGCCGGTGGCGAGACGCTCGGCCCCTATCTGACGCGCCATGCGCAGCAGCGGTTCAAACTTCACATCGGTGTTGCAGTTGGTGCACGCGATAGGCGTGCGGCCTGAGAGATACTGCTCGACGAACGGGCGCACCACGCGCTCTTCAAATTGCGCTTCAAAATTCACCACGTAGTGCGGGAACTTCAAATGCTGCGCCACGGCTTTTGCGTCGTAGACATCCTCGAGCGAGCAGCAACGGTGCTGCGCGGGGCCCTCGCCCTGTAGTTCCGGCAAACGGCGCTGGTTCCAGAGCTGCATCGTCAATCCGACGACCGGCCGGCCTTGTTCCTGAAGCAAGGCGGGAACCGTAGAAGAATCCACGCCGCCAGACATGGCGACAGCGACGAGTCCGCGCTGGATTTCAGAGCGAGCTGGGAGCGTGTCGAATTGGGTGGTCTCGGTCATGGTGACCATACCAGTTTAGCGGAATTTGCAGGCCCATGCAGGAAACACGCTTTATAAGGCCAGAAGTGATCGTCGCACTACCCATGAACTGCAGACTTCTGATACGTGGGGGAAAGTTCGCGCAGTTGAGCGACGGCGGCGGGGACAACTCGGAGCGCAAACTCGATTTCCCGTTCGGTGGTGTGCCGGCCAAGGCTGAAGCGCAGGCTGGCGCGAGCTTCTTCCGGCGGCAACCCGGTGGCGGTTAGCACGTGTGAAGGCTCCACCGCGCCGGAGGAACAAGCAGCGCCGGTTGAGCAGGCGAGGCCCTTCAAGTCCAGTGCAATGAGTAGGGCTTCGCCTTCGATGCCGGGAAAAACGATGTTCGTGGTGTTGGGCGTGCGCGGGGCTCTGCCTCCGTTCACACGGGACTGCGGAACGCGCTGCACCAGACCTTGCTGCAATTTGTCGCGTAGGGCAGAGATGCGCACGGCGTCCTCTTTCAACAACTTGCGCGCGATCGCTGCAGCCTTTCCGAGTCCGACGATCCCAGCTACGTTCTCAGTTCCTGGACGGAACCCGCGCTGATGATGGCCGCCATAGAAGAGCTGGCGCAATCGCGTTCCGCCGCGGATGTAAAGCGCACCGATGCCCTTGGGAGCGTAGAACTTGTGGCCGGAAAGAGAAAGCAGATCGACATGCAGCTCGTTCACGTCAATCGCTACTTTCCCAGCGGACTGCACCGCGTCGCTGTGGAAGTAGATATCGCGCTGCTTGGCGATGCGGCCAACTTCTTCGAGCGGCTGCAGCGTGCCTAGTTCGTTGTTCGCGTGCATGATTGTGATCAGCAGGGTTTCCGGCCGCAGCGAGTGCAGCAATTCCTGCAGATCAATGCGCCCTTCGCGATCAACCTTTAGGTAGGTAACGCCCACGCCTTCTTTTTCGAGCGCCTCGCAGGCATTGAGGACCGCCTCGTGCTCGATAGCGGTGGTGACGATGTGCTTGCCCATTACTCCGGGGCGCGAAGCCAGGATCGGCTGTGCCACAATCCCGAAAATAGAGTGATTGTCAGACTCGGTGCCGCCACTGGTGAAAACGATCTCTTGAGCGCGTGCGCCGATCAATGCCGCAACTTGCTCCCGCGCCGTTTCGACCGCAGCCCTGGCGCGCTGACCGAGCGTGTGGATGGACGCCGCATTTCCAAACTCCCCGCCGAAATACGGCAACATCGCTTCGAGCACTTCAGGCTCGACCGGCGTCGTAGCGTTGTAATCAAGATAAACGTGGTTCATGGCAATGTTTCAAGCATATCAGGGGACAGACGGAAGTGGCGAGAGGGGCTCGCAGGATTGCGAAGTTGACCGAAGTCGCCTCGCCGAAGCGCAAGCACAAAGCGTTTGAGAAAGAGTCCTAAAGTTCTGTGCTCGCTTCCTGCGCTCCGCTTGAGGGCTGCGATCTGAAACGCCAGTTGAACAGGTTGCTGGTGTATAGCGCGATACAAAGAAGGTTGGCCGGCACGAAGCCGAACTGTGCGGTGCGTATGCCGATAACGCAGACCACAGCGCTATTGATTCCCGCGACGACCCAGCCCTGCCAAAGCTTCTTGCCAATCAGCACGGTAGCGAGCACCGTCAAAATGCAGGACAGGTAATCGAGTCGAATCATGTGGAACATATTCAGCATGTTTTCTTCGTGAGCAGGAACAGAACTGACGAATGAATCCACCAACTGTTCTTGGCTCTGGAAGTCTCTTTCTCTAGCTGGCCAGGCTGATTGCCCACGCGATTCAGATACTCTGTTCGCGGGGCTTTTCGGGGAACGCGCACACTCGCTGTGTGCGAACGATCGCTTCAGTGCCGTCGAATAGAGTGCAATCGTGTGGCCAATTGCAACCGCTGGTTGGAAGCAGCAGCCACTGCTGGAGGCCAATAAGTCTTTTGCTAAGCGATGATTAGGACTGACCCTAACCTCGACCGAAGGGACGCACCAGGATACTTCGCAGCAAGTCGTTCATAGTGAGACATTTTGTATCAACCTGAAACTTTTCCGTGTGATAGTGCGATACAAAAAACTGCGTTCGAGACCATCCAGGTAACGCAATAAGCTGTTGCGGCGCCCCACTTCTTTTGTTGGCGGCATGACCGGATGTGAGAGTACCATTCTGGGTATCTACCGGCAGGTGAAAGAGCTGCCGCGAGTCGCAATGCGAATCAGTCTTGAGCCGAGGGATTTATGAAAAGCAATCAAATGCTCCCTTGCAAGTGCGGTCACTCCAAGAGCATCCATGCCCGCGTGTACGTCAAAGTGAAGCCACCCGATCTACCGAGCGATTGCAACTACCCCGGCTGCAAGTGCCCCAACTACCGCCCGAAGAAAAGCAGTCAGTGAAGGGAGGAAACTGAAATTACGAGGTCAGCTTTTGACATTTTCTAATGACGGGTGAATCGAATGCGCCTTATGCGCGGTCACATCGTCAGAACAACCCGGAATTGGGCCTTGCCGCTGGTCATGCGGGCCCAAGCTTCGTTGACTTTTTCGAGCGGAAACGTTTCCACCATGGGACGCGCGCCGCTATACTCCGCGAAGCGCAGCGTGTCTTCCGAGTCGATCGAACTTCCTGAATTCCAACCTTGAATACTATTGCGGGCAAAGAGAATTTTCGTCGTGGGCACAGCGATGCTTTCGAGGTCCGCTCCCACCACCAGCAGTTTTCCGTTTGGTCCCAAGCCTCCGATAATGGACGACATCGCTTTGGAGCTTGGCACCGTGGCCAAAATGACGCGTGCCCCGCCTAGTCTTGTAAGCTCCGCAGCGGCACCCGCGGCGGAACTATCGATATAGATATGCGCGCCTAGTTTTTTTGCCAGCTCGGCGTTCTCTTTGCCTCGGCTGATTGCGACGACGTGGTAGCCGAATTTATTGGCAAATTGCAGACCTAAGTGGCCGAGGCCGCCAATTCCGATTACCGCGACTAGGTCTCCGGGACGTGCCCCACTGTTGCGCAGAGCATTGAATGTTGTGATTCCGGCGCAGAGGAGCGGCGCAGCATCGATTGGATTGAGCGATTCGGGGATGCGCGCAAGTGCTTCGGCGGGAGCAATCATATATTCGGCGTAACCGCCATCGTAGCTGAGGCCACTGATCTTTCCGTTGGCACACAACGCAAAATCGCCGCGACGGCAAGAATCGCAAGTTCCGTCGTGTCCGGCGTTCCAGCCCACGCCGACGCGCTGGCCTTTTTTCCAGACCGTGACGCCAGCGCCGGTTTCGTCGACGAAGCCAGATACTTCATGGCCAGGAACGCGCGGGTAGGTAATGCCCGGAAATAGGCCATCTTTCGTGACCTCATCGCTGTGACAGATGCCGCAGGCTTGTACTTTGATGCGGACGTGACCGGCGGGGGGCTGGGGAATGTCGCGTTCCTGTATTTCAAAATCTGCACCGGGTTTGCTGACGACGGCAACTTTCATTTTGGTCATGGAAACTCCTTCGGAAATTGGTCGGTTGTTGGATGCCACTGGATAGTTCCCGGGTATAAAAAACAAATGCGACCCGCGGATTGGGTTTAAGAAGAGCGCGAAATAAGCGATGTTAATGAGGACGGTGCGAAACCATCGGAGTTATTAGGGTTCGTGCTAGAGTTTCATTCTCAATGCGGCCAGCGGCGGCAAGAGATTGCAGGAGGGTGGGTTGGCTTATCGTGACTTGAGGGAGTTTGTGCGGGAATTGGAAAAGGAAGGCGAGCTGAAGCGCATTCGCGCCGAAGTGGATCCTATCCTGGAAATTACCGAAGTGACGCAGCGTGTAGCGCGGGACAAAAACCGCGCGGCTGAAAGTGTCGGTCCCGCCCTTTTGTTCGAAAGGCCCAGAGGCTCACGCATTCCCCTGCTCGTCAACACCTTTGGCAGCGTGAGGCGGATGGAATTGGCATTCGAGGTCGGCAAGCTCGACGATGTAGCCGCGCGCATCCGCGGTTTTTTGGCCATGGAATCCCCGCAAGGATTGTTCGACAAGATTAAGATGCTGCCGAAGCTGGCAGAATTGGGCTCATTCTTTCCGAAGAGCGTGAAAGTCGGAGCCTGCAAGGAAGTCATTCACCAGGGAACGGACGTCAACCTCTTCGATTTTCCAATTTTGAAGTGCTGGCCCCAGGATGGCGGCCGCTTCATCACCTTCCCCATGGTCTTCACGAAAAACCCGGAAACGGGGAAGCGCAACGTGGGCATGTACCGCATGCAAGTGTACGACGAGCGCACAACCGGAATGCATTGGCAAACGCAGAAGCATGGCGCCGAACATTTTCGCCGCGCACGCGCCGCGAACCCGGAAGGCCGCATCCCCGTTGCCGTTGCCATCGGCGCCGATCCAGCAACCGCACTCGCGGGCATGCTTCCCATTCCTCCCGACCTCGACGAAATGATGTTTGCGGGATTCTTGCGCCGCGAACCGGTGGAAATGGTGCCCTGCGAAACCAATGATCTGGAGGTTCCAGCTAACACCGAAATTGTCTTGGAAGGGTATGTAAATCTGAACGAGCTTCGCACCGAAGGGCCCTTTGGCGATCACACGGGATTTTATTCTCTCGAAGGCGAGTATCCGGTGTTTCACGTCGAGTGTGTAACGCACCGCAAAGACCCGATCTATTTAACGACCGTCGTCGGCCCGCCACCGCAGGAAGACTTCTACCTGGGGCACGCCGTTGAGCGCGTTTTTCTGCCGGTGATGAAAACGCAATATCCGGAAATTGTCGATGTTGCTATGCCCGCCGAAGGTATTTTTCACAATTTGATGATTGTGGCCATCCGAAAATCCTATCCCGGTCAAGCGCGCAAGATCATGAACGCCATTTGGTCGCTTGGACAGGCTATGTTCACGAAAGTCATTGTTGTCGTGGACCACGACGTGGATATCCACAATTACGGCGAAGTGGTGTGGAAGTCGCTCTGCGCCATGGACCCCGAGCGTGATGTGCAATTCAGCTTGGGGCCTGTGGACACTCTGGATCACGCTGCGCGTATGCAGGATTTCGGCTCAAAGATGGGAATCGATGCCACTCGCAAGTGGGAGACAGAAGGATTTACCAGGCCCTGGCCGGATGAGATCCTGATGGATGATGCCACCAAAGCAAAAATTCAATCGCTCTGGAAGAGCTTACAACTGTAGGGTGGAAATGAGAGAGTGCCATCAACTGATAACCGTCCCTGCGGACAGGGCATGTCAACCGAAAAAGCACAACTAATAGTAGTAGTATTAGGGATGCCCCACAATTACTTATGGTACTACCCCACAATACCCCCCAAACTGCCTAGAACTACCCGTATTCATAGGGCAACAGCCCTATAGATTCCCTTGACGGTCT
>Ga0210384_10004346_pt1 | contig 15862 bp, 11 predicted proteins | sample IncBWH2MmetaG_FD_160574 | JGI IMG/M metagenome (GOLD analysis project Ga0210384, IMG submission 160574) | Forest soil microbial communities from Barre Woods Harvard Forest LTER site, Petersham, Massachusetts, United States - Inc-BW-H-2-M | ecosystem: Environmental > Terrestrial > Soil >...
CTAATGGCAAAAGCGAGAAGCAGAGCCAACCCACCCAAGAAGGTAGCCTGTGCAATCCTGCCAAGCCAGCGCCAGGAATGCATATAGAAACTCTCACGGCGTTTGGCGTGGGTTGCCTTTTTATCGCATATCGCGGACGCTTCCATTCGGTTAGAAATGAAATCTTGAATTTCTTTCTGAGAAGTCGGCAATTTGGTTTGAACGCTAACCGTGCCGCGCGCCAGTGTTGGATATTCTTTGGCTTCAGTTTCGTATTGTTCCTTGAGCGCTTTCGCAGTTTGCCATTCGTGAAAATAGTGGCTGTAGTACCCATGAACGAATGGCCAGAACAACGAGCAAGTGGCACAGGTCATCAGGCAAATCCAACACTCCATAAGCCAGTGTGGATGCTGAAGCGGTCTTGGCAGGTTTTTCAAATACCCCAAATAGGTAACGCTCAGGGCGATAGTACCACTGGAAAACAGAGCGAGGCTGTTATAGAACCGTTCGTTGGCGCTTCTGTTTGCGTCGCTGCTTTTCTGTTGCGCTTCTGAAGCAGTAGTTACATATTCCGCAGCCCTGGTCGCGCGTTGCTGCGCAAAATGCTGCTCAGGGTTTTTGTATTCGACCATTGGATTGCTGCGCAATTCATTCTACTCCGGTGCTAAAAATAGGGGACAGGCGGAAGTGTCACGTTTTTCTAAGGATCGCGTTGTCCTGACATAATCGCGATCAAATTGATAACGCTCGCTGTGGCCTCAGCGCACAGTGCTGCTTGGCGAAAGGTAGCTGTGCGCTTGTGCTGAACTTCATTCGCCAGATCGAGTGCCGCCTTAGCATGTTGCCGAGCGACTTTATTTTCTCCTCCGGCCATTTCAGTCGCCAAGTATGCTTCGAGCATTCGCTTGGCATCGGTCGGGCTAACATTTACGTCGTCGAGAATCTTGTGTTTGGCGGGGTCGAATACAGTCTGTGCAAGTGAGATGAGTCCTTCACGGCATAGCAATCCCACCGCTTGAAATTGCTCTTCTGTGGTTGCTCGTGCGAGCCTCTGTCTAATCTCACCAACAGTGCGGTCAACCTTTGCCCAGCCAGTAGGCTCTGGGAAGATACGCGATGCCGCTGATGGGGTGCCTCTCTTAAGACGATCCACCAACGGTGTGTAGATGTCCGATATGAATTGTCGTCTTGATTGATAGGAAGGCAGATCCCCACCGCTCCACTTTCCGTACCATGCCCATAGATCAACGAAGGGATTAGGATCAGGCAGTTCCAGATGCCTAAGCATTTGGTCAATCGTCGTGCGTCGTTGCTGATATTCAGCGTTGACTTGTTGAATCCGCGGACCGCCAGTCGCAACCGTAATCATCAGGCTTCGCTGCGCTTCAATTTCGTTGATCAAATCCTGATGTATGTCGCTTGGCGTAGATGTATCAACAACAAATTCCAGATTGTTGATCTCGATAGAGCGATCTCTGGGTGGCTGAATTTCAAGTAGAGTTCGGAATATTTCGTTCTGATCATCCTCCCACAGAGAGCGTAGGCGTTCGTAATCTTGGACGGGTGCGTGTATGCGAGCAGTTGTCAGAGTAGAGAATAGGTATGACCCATATTGTGTACTCTCATCCAGTTCAAGCCAAGCATGTCGCAGCAATAGTGCCAGATCATTTCTGTTCCGGTGCGTAAGTAGTTTGACCACTCCGTTGAGGATGTCTTCCGACGCCATAGGCAGGATTATCGCAACTTAGAGGTCAGATTGTCTTGCGGGTGGCCCAGCCTTTGGTTTGATCTCTTCGACTCATTCCGGACAAAGGGTGCCCCATCCTTGCGTTTCTTGCAAGAGCCTGCCCTGAGCGTAGTCGAAGGGGTGGGGGCCCCCTTTTGTCTTTGCTGTGCCAGCGAAATCAAAAGCCTGGGCCACCCGCCCGTGGAAGCCGGATGGTTTCCCGTTAGCCGACCATGCAAGACCTTCGTTGGCACGGATTTCTCTCTGTTGTGTTCCCCAGAATGACTCTGCCCGCACGGGCGGCGGACTGACCTTTGTTGGCTCTACTCGTCAATAAGGGAGGGTGCTGTGAGACACAAGACCAGTAACCCGGCTGCTGGAGTGCCCAATTTCGTGCCACAAGGTGATCCATGAGATTCCGAATAAAGGTGACCGCAGTCTTTCTGGCGGCACTCAGCGGGGTAACGGGGCAGACAACACGCCAGAGTGCTTCCGATTTTTGGCGCGTCGCGGCAACTGCACCGGCTCTCTCGGAAGAAATTCAATTCACGAACGGTAATGCCCGTTTGAGGGGCACGGTGTATCTCCCCACAACAGGCAATCGCCTGCCAGCGGTGGTGGTTTTGCATCATGCAGAACTGCCGACCCGCGACGCCAACCTATACCGTCATTTGTGCGAGGGCTTACCCGCGATGGGAATTGCTGTGCTGGTATACGACCGCCGCGGGAGCGGTCAGTCTTCCGGGAACCTGGACAAGGCCGACTATGAGACTCTTGCAGACGACGCAGTCGCAGGGCAGCACGCGCTGGCCAAGCTATCACGCATCGATCCGAAGAAGATTGGATTCTGGGGGCTGAGCCAGGGCGGGTGGCTGGCCGTGCTGGCGGCGGGGCGGAGCAAAGATGCGGCTTTCGCGATCTCTGTTTCAGCTCCCTTAGTCACCGCAGATGAGCAGATGCGATTCGCAACTCGAAACTTACTCGCTGTCCGAGGTTATTCACAGTCAGACGTACAAGACATGCTGGCTGCGCGAAAGGCGTGGATCGGGTATCTTCACCGAAAAAACTCGCGGGATGAAGCGCTGGAGGTGTTGCGCAAGGCTGAGGCAAAACCCTGGTTTGAGATCGCATACCTGCCAAAAGCATCTCAGCTCACCAATGATCCAGAGCACGATCCGAACCGCAAGCGGTTGGACGACGATCCAATTGCTGCAGTTCGACAGGCCAAGGTTCCCATTTTATTTCTGTATGCAGACTCAGATCCATGGGTACCTGTGGGAGAGTCAATGAAACGCCTGCAGTCTCTTGCCACGGAACTGCCAAACATCCAGTATGCCGTGGTTGACAATGCGAATCACGAAATGATGTTTCCGGGGAACGAAACCATGCAGGTCGATCACGAAGCGACTCGCAAAGAAGCGCCGCAAGCTCCCACATACTTCATGCTCCTGGCCTCTTGGATCGCTCGACACGTCGCCAACTAACGGCGACGCGTCACGATCCGCTCCGGTCGGAATGACAGAATTGAAGAGATCTGAACATCCTCACTCAAGCCAAAACCGGGCTTGAGTGGAGCACCCGGCTGCCGAGCCGGGCGTGGAGATCGTCGATTTGGACGATTCTAAACACGGCTGATGAAACCTTCGATCACAATCATCATTGTTTGCGAGACTGTTCACGATCCAAACGAATATTGGCAATCTTAGTTCCCGGCGGCAAGGTTCGAGCTTGTGCCAGCAACTGACTCGTTATGTCCCAGTAGACCTCGGTATCGCACAGCTGGAGGTTCTCAACTTCATTCGAGCCACCCAGGAAGAGAGGATTGATGAGACCCACGCATTGGTTAAACTCAGGGATTGCTCCGCCGGCGGCAAGCCATTCCTGCCAAAGTCTGATCGACAGGGCTTCGTCTGCAAATTCGACGAACTCAACCTCGTGGGCCTGCTGAAGCGTATCCGCAATCTCGAAAGCTTGACCACTTCCGATCTGAAGGAGCAGAACGGTGGACGGAGCGGTGGTTTTGATGCCAAATTGATTTCCTTGCCAGTCCTGTCCAAAGATTGCAAGCTTGCCCCTGAATTCTGGAAATGCCTCGCCTGCCGCGAGGCTCCACGTCTCACAGGCATCGGGCAAGTGTATCCGGTACAGCCCTTGCTCGAAGACGCACCCTCCAAACTTTTCCACGAGCTGCGCAAAATCTGGATGGTCCCTGGCAGTTTGTTCCAACCAAGCGGACCTCCGATGTCTCGCCGAGTCCTGCCGGTAGCTCACTGCATATCGCTTAGAGAAGTTTTCCAGATTCATTGGGCGGTGTTGATTTTATCAACCTTTGTGCCTGGCTGGGCGGCCCAGCCTTTGGGTTTGATCTTGGTTATGCCGGCGAAATCAAAAGCCTGGGTCACCTGACTTTTGCTTTGGAGCAGAAAGGCGTCCTCGCGTGACTAACACCAGCACCATTCCAACCAGCCAAAAAGCCAAGCCAACAAACACTTCGGGAGATGGGTGCTCGTGCATTGGCGTGCCTGCTGTAAAGCGGCCCCCGAACATCGCAGAGGTGTTGAATGCAGAGTGCATGAGAATGGCAACCACCACTGATTTTCCAGAAGCATTAAAAGCAAAAGCCATGACCACAGAAAGACCAGTCAATATGAACAGAAAAACTGCCGGTGTGGCGGTGCTCCATCCCGAGAAAAAAAACAACGGCCAGTGCCACGCTGCCCACAGGATCGCCACAACAATGGCCGCGATCCATGGCGGCAGGGACTCTTGCAATCTCGCCTGAAGAAACCCTCTCCAACCGAACTCCTCACATAACGGCCCGCCGGGAAGACTATAGCTGAGCATTACTCCCCATAGCTCCGGGAACACGCTGAAGTGCCAATGCCATGAATTGGGAGCACCTTTTGCGCTGAGAGCTGGACATACAAATAAGAAACAAAACATAATCAGCATCGGCCCGAATAAGAGCCAAAGCAGGCGCAATCCCGGTTGAGGAAGCAATCGCACCGCTCGCCAATTTCCGCTCTGAAGGCGATGACTCACAAAGCATCCTAGGAGTGGTCCGAGCGTGCCTAAACTGAGAAGAACTGGGGGCGATGGTGCGATTGGTAACCATCGTAGTCCATCCTGCCCTAGGATCATCGGAGCCCAGAAGCACCACGATACTCCGCAGGCGATCGAGTAGTAGATGGCGATATATCTCCATGAAATGGAGGCGAACGGGCGGCCCAGCCTTTGGGTTTGATCTCCTCGATTCATTCCGGACAAAGGGTGCTTCATCCTTGCGTTTTTTGCAAGAGCCCCCCCCAAGTGGTTGATTTCAACCAGGATGGCTGAAATCAGCCACACCGCAAATCGCAACTTTTGTTCTCCTCCTGCGTTTAAGTTGATAGGCGCTTCAGACTGGAACGGTCAATCTGGGGCAGGAGGAGTACAAATGCGTTATATGAAACATGTGGCTTTGCTGGCGATCTTGATGATGCCACTGGCCTACTCGCAAGCGCAGGTCAGAGTCGGCGTGGGTGTGGGGTTCGGTCCGGGATACATTGCGGGGCCGCCGGTATGCCCGTACGGATATTATGACTACGCGCCCTACGCTTGTGCGCCTTACGGCTTCTACGGGCCGAGCTGGTTTTCCAGCGGAGTATTCATTGGCGCCGGGCCGTGGTATCACGGGTACTATGGACGCGGCTACTGGGGTCCGCGTTATTATGGCCGCGCCTATTACGGACGCAGCTTTTACGGACGAAACGACTGGGGCGACCGTCGCGGCTTCTACGGACATGACGGCGACGACAGGCGCGGATTCGAACGCGGTCGAGACCGCGGCTTCCGTGGCGACGACCGCGGCGGCTTCCACGAGCGCGGTGGACATGGTGGTGGACGCCGCTAAAAGTCCAGCAAGTTAAGCGGCAAGGGAAAAGCCCACGGCTCCGGCCGTGGGCTTTCTGTTTGTGCTCATTTTTTTTCGAACAATAGGGGCACCCATCTTTCCAACATGGGACTAAAAAACAATTCTGAAAGGGTGGGTCACCCGTCCGGTCTTGATCTCCCGCCCGGTTTTGATCTGTATTCCATATTAAGAATCTCGAGTGTCCCGTCTCATGGCTTTTCAAGAGCCGCCCCTAACAACCGCCGATGTGATCCGCCATCCTTCTTCTGTCAGAGCCACAAGATAGGTCATCACGACCCGCGCCATCAGCGCTCCTGTGTTATCTCGACGCAACCACAGAGCGTCCACTACTGCAGCGCGATCGTTCAGAACGTTGATGTCGCACCGCTCGAGAGCTGATTCCGCGAAATTCGTTTGCCGTAAGCGATCAATCTCACCGCCCACTCCGGTCGGCCCAATGATCGCAGCACTGTCCTTCATTACCGTGTGAAAGGTGGGACCGATAAATCTGAGCGGCGCGCCATAGAATTCAAGCAGCACCTCCATGTCGGATCGTTTTCCCACGGCCAGATCCACAAACGTCAGACGATAGCGCTCCAACATCTCTTGGATGCCGGAAACAATGTGCGATGTGTCCGCCGTCGACGTACCGTTCTGTTTAGCTTGATCTTGCTTAGCTTGTCCTTGCTTCGATTGTTCTTGCTTAGATTGATCTTGTTTAGATTGCCCCATCGTTGTAACTCCTCCCAGTTAGCGCTTATGGGTAGACCACCCAGCCCTCACCTCGAAGGTCTCTGCGCTGGGTTTCGGTACCCAGTCGCCGCTCCTTCCCCGCCTAATAAACCGAAAACTGCCACGCTGTTGTCCGTACCCACGTAGACCTTGCCGTTGATGATCGTGGGTGTCCCAAAGTGGCTGGCGTTTCCGAATTGATCGCGTCCACTCGACGCCTGGTTGCTGTTGTAGAGTTCGTTCGCGAGATTCGTGGCGTCGAAAGCATGGAGCACATCAGGTCCGCTGTGTTCGATGGCCCAAACTATTCCGTTCGTTGTGCCGTTTGCCGAAACACTTGGGGTCGAACCGGGGTATCCAAACGTGTTCGCGCTCTTCGAAACTGGAGCGGTAGAGAGCCTGGCTTGCGAAAACTGGAACTGGAGCAGATGATTTCCCACCGATCCGTAGTAGACACTCCCGTTAAAATACGCCGGCATCGACCAGATTCCGCCGCTGAGGGCGTTGTCAATCTCCTGATAAATGTGATTGGAGCTGGGGTTGAACTTCCCCATGTTGCCGCGCTCCACGATGTAAATGTTCGAGTCCTTGCCAGCCGCCATCACAAGACGGCGAGTGATTCCGTTCGCGTCTATCATTGGCGGCAGTAACAGGGCACCGCCGGAGCCAAGATCTTCATCCATGTTGGATTCTGCGACGGTGTTGAACATGTTGAAGTAGTCGGCGACAAAGAGTTTGCCGGTCTTTGAGGTGGAGACCTTCACGAAGCCATTTCCGAAGTCTCCCAGAATGGGGAAGCCTCGCGTGTTGAGCTGCGTGTCGAAGGTACCGTTGGCATCCAGGAAATAGATGTTGCTTCCGTCGGAGGCCATGCCTGCGCCGCTTTGCCAAATGGAGCCCTCGCTGCCGTTGGGTGTGACATTCAGCACGCTGGTCTGCGCCAAGGTGCTTTCGTTGTAGCCGATGATCCAGCCCGTGTACGGATTCTGATCACAGTGCGAAGTCCAGGCGGTAAGGATCACGTGATTCTGGAGAAGCAGTCCTTGTCGCTCGGCGTACTGCGTCGGATCAAAAGTGACAAAGCCGTTTTTGTTCGGGTATTGCGCTTGCACCGCGACAGGGCCGCCGAATTCCTCCTGGCCATTGGTCACGTCGAGCGCGTGAATGCGCTGGAAATAGTTGTTGGAGGAGTTGCGGCTCATCGCCACCACGTAAATGGTGCCGTTGGGGCCGCTGGCGCGATCAATCACCGGAGTGGACGTGATCCCGATTTGGGGGCTGATCTGCCCGCAGCCGTGATCCCCCGAGGGGCTTTCTCCCGATGGCAGGAGGGATTGATGCCACAACGAAGTTCCTGTGTCGGCGTCGAAAGCGTAGACGGTGTCGTTCTCAGTGACGGTGTAGATGACATTGTGTGTTCCATTTCCTGGAATTGAGAGGGTGGACAAATACAGTGGCTGGGCATCAATCTTGCCATCCACAGGAAAGACAAACAGCTTGCCAAAGGTCGAGGACTTGACGTTGCTGGTGGTTAGGATGGCCTCCTTTGAATTGAGGCCGGATCGGCGAAGGTCGTTGTGATACGTCACCACATCCTTCGTCTGAGCGGTGACGGCGGCGCAGGCCGTTAATAGGATTAGCCCGCAGAACGACAACCGCACGGAGCCCTGCTTGCGGAGAGAATTTGTCATGGAAGCCTCCTGAGATGCTTTGACCGAGAATGCAGTAACCGAAATCGAGACGGGGGCGATGAAGTAGCGAGCAGGGAGTCGCAACCACAACGTTCATGATGGCGACGAATTTACAGACATGTTACCGCAATTCAGAATTGAGCTGGGGAAAAATACCGTACCCGTTAGTTCCTGTCACACAGATGCGTTTCACGCCTTCTCATCAGCCCGAGATTCACCGAACGCCCGGAAGACTGGGAGCGGAGTAGTTTTCGCCAGTACGGACTAGAGCAGTATTTCAGCAAACGCGGGAAGGAATCGATAGATTTCGCGGTACTCCATGACGGCTTTCGAGTCCAGGTCAAACTCCTTCGGCATCCACTGGTCTTCGCACGGCATTTCTCGGTCGAGGTACACCCTCTCTTTCCGTGTTAGGCGGGGGATCCTTATCTGGAAGGGTAGCGACTCGAAGTCAGAGCGATAGTATGCAGTGTCTGCAATCGTACTACCGCGGATTTGTCGCTTCTCCGTCGCCCCCGCTACCATTCCTCCCATGCTCAACATTTGATGCGAGTCCTTGTACACGAAATTAAACAGGGGCATGAAGTCCAACCCGGGCCTGGATACGGCTGATCTGAGGAAGGCAGCCGTCAGAATCTCAGTTGATCGCTCGACAAGTCTTGATTTCGCGAAATCGCTGTCAGTGAGCCCTAGTTCGAGGTACACGGAGGCATGATGCTCAAAATATTTCTTCCATTCGGTTGGACCCATGCGGGTCTTGGAGCTATCGAAATCCGGGTCCACATCACTATAGTCGTGGTCTTCAGGAGGTTCCACATCCACCGTTACAAGTAGAATTGACCCCGGGCTCAGTGTCGTAACTGCAGACTGGATGTCAGACAGCATGCTTTTGTTTAGTACCCCGTCATAGTCAAGCCAGACAATGTGTTGGACATCTCGCGACAAATCGGGGATCGCTGAAGATGCAGGAACCATTCTTATATCGATACAGGAGAAAGGTCTGTTGAAGCTCACGCGTCTCTCAAGACTTGGCGTTTGCTCAAGGCTCACCAACCTGTTCATTCCCAGCAGCTTGTGGAACATGATGAAATCGACGAAATAGATCGATCCAAACCCAGTGTATTGGTAGTCGGCGACGGGGAACCCAGCTGCGGCCAGGCGCTGCAAAGCATCGATGATCATGCGTCGCTCCACTTGCTTTGACGGACGCAAATCATATTGGACGCGATAGCTAGAACTCTCCGCGCTCAATCCGCACACTCCGTTTTCAGGTAGTGGTCGAATGTCAGCTTTCCAATCTCGCTGGCGCTGAGTCCTGGGCGCCGAACGTGACGGCGAACCTTGTCCAACGAAGCAATCTGCGCGTTGAACCTAACCCATTCAGTCTTCTTTTCCTTCTTTTTCGGGGGGCTGTAGGAAAACCCAGAGATTGGCTTCGAAGCGATATCCTTAAAAGAAACCGCACGAACTCCCTCAACTGCGTCACGAATGTCGCCTGCCTCCGTCGAAGCATCGCTAGGGTATTGGGAGTTAAGAAATGTGAGGATCGGCTTACTCATGGTGGCCATTAAGGCTCTTGCATGGATAAACACGCCAGACTCCCGGTTTATGTCTCGCTTGGTTGTCGTCCAAGGCAGCCTGAGTGGGTCGTCGGACTCAAAAGAGGCGAGTCCCACAAAACTTCTGTATTTTGGCTGAAAGCTAGCGAATTCAGATCCCCAGCCCGTGAGATCAGTCTTGTCGGCATCAACGACGACCCGCCCGTTGCACAGTATGTACCAGCCCGCCTGCTCGGTCGTCCGCTGTCCTGGTGCCACGCTTGCGGCTAGCGTTACCTTCACACCGTTCTGGTCAAACTTATCTCGTGCAGCCTTGACTCTACCTTGCGATTCACCAAGCGGAATCTCACGGGGAGACACTTCCGTATCATTGATAGTTAACTTGGTACACCGGTCCAGGAAGTAGGGATAGGTTGTCGCGGCGTCGTTAAGGATGTTTTTCGGGACACCGCCTTCTCTTAGTCGGAGCCCCACCTCTTCGTGCAATTCGGTGATGGTGATCGAAGTGCCAGCCTTTTTGCTGGTCTCGGCTCCGTCCACAAACTTGATCGGTATTAGCCAGTCCTTTTCTTCCGCCCACTCGTCCAACTTCAGAGTGACCTCAAATCCTTCGGTTGCTGTTCGAGATACGATATGAAACTTGTTGCCGATCTTGAACAGAGCCCGCTTCATTCCAACCCCATACGCACCTAGCTTGCCGACGAGATGATCTGCATCATGGCCGAAGCAAAAAACATCTTCCATCGCCCGTCTTCTTGTGATGCCACCGCAAGTGTCGACAACTTTTATTTGGCGTTCATTGCAAGTGACGTCAATTCTCCCCAAGTCCTTCGTTACACCGTTTCTAACAGCTCCGAATATGAGTTCAGAAATGGAAATCGCACGCTGTTGCAGATACGAATCGATCGAGTTATCAATGAGATCAAGTACGCAGTCTTCCAATGAGATATCTCGCGTGAACATCTCGATAAAAAACTGTTTGCGCACCGATGCGGAGGCATATTTCATAAGAAGTCATCTCCGAAGCCCTTACGTTCCGATTTCCAATAACCGTCTCTCGACCAGCTTGCAATTATCTCGAACAATGTCACAAGCTGCAAATCTCATGCCTTTCCTCGCAGCTGCAATAACCCCAGATCCGGATCCAGCGAACGGATCCACATAAAGAGTTCCTTTGCTACCGACCATTCTCAGAATCCTATGAAAGAGCAAAGCAGGCAGCTCATTTGCAACCCGATTCTTTTTGTTCGCATGTCGGACCGGGCTGAGATCGTCCCATATATCGCTTAAATTTATACCCTTCCTCTGAATTATGGCCTTGTAGCCACCATAGTCCTTTACCAATTCGCCACAGGTCCGGCACTCCGCGGGTGAGATTCGAGGACGACTGAATTTTTTCAGTTTGCCTTTTGAGAACATTAGCAAGGCGTAGTGTGCCGGGTAGAGGCGATCTCCCCGTACGAAGCCGTTTTTCATCGACACCGCTATCCATTGGCGGAATGTGAGAGCTTCGTCAAAATGACCTCCCAACCGCATAGCCCATGACGGGACATGGTAAAAGAACAGAGCACCGCCCGGTTCGAGTACCCTGATGGATTCTGCAGCAACCTCCAGAAGCCACTTGCGATATTCGAGCTCCGGCCGACGATCCAATTGCTTGTTTCCGTTGTACTGCTTCCCTAGATTGAAAGGGGGGTCTAAGAAAACAACCCTCGCCGATTCGCTTGCGAGACCCTTGAGAAACTCAACTGCTTCGCCGCAGATGATCTTGCCATTGACGGATTTACTCTTTGAGCTAAAAACGAGCTGATTTGTTGTTGACTTCATCGGATAGTGTTCGATTTCCGAACCAGGTCCCGGCGCGCTTTAGCATAGTGCCAGCATCGCTACAGGTGTCCGTCTCCAGAAGGGGAAGTCTATCACGGCCCTAAATTCGCTCGGGCTCATTCCTCCCCCACGGGAAATTCGGGGACAGACGGAACGTTCCCAGTAACTAGTTTGCATCGCAGCCCAGAGAGAAGCGCAGAGCGGCACACACCTCATTCATCCGCGCGGAACTAAGCTGCCCCACTCGCCCTACCCCAACATTTATTTATTTTCACGGTCGATGATCAAATCCGCTGCGACTTTGCGCTGATAGCTAATAGAAGTCAGAAAGAAACTCAGGAGGAACGCGTCATGAAATCTGAAAATAAGGAGAAATCTATGACCCGCAATAGCTGGCTGTTAACGACCTGTTTTCAATTGGTTTGGTGTGCGGCCCTTGTTGCCCCCGTCTCGGCACAACATTTCAGGCAGGTCACCGGCACTCTCACGCAGGTGGCCTCGGGCCGAAACGAGGTTTTCGGCATCGGCACCTCGAACCAGGTCTATCGCTACAATCCCGGAACCAAAGCGTTTGTCCAGACACCTGGTTCACTCACGCAAGTCGCCGTGGGCGGAGGTTCGCTTAGCCAGAAAGATGAAGTGTGGGGAATTGGCACATCCGGCCAGATCTATCGCTTCAACTTTGGAACCAAAACATTCACTCAGGTGCCGGGGACCCTGGCACAAATCGTCGTCGGTGAAGGCATCTGGGACAAGTGTCATCCCTATGAAGTCTGGGGGCTCAACGCTGGTGAGCTGATCTTCCGATATAACTATTGCTCCCGCGGGTTCGACCAGATTGCAGGCTCACTTACACACATCGCAACCGGCGGAGGTAGTGTGTGGGGGCTCAATGGCTCGGCTCAGATCTACTATTTCTCGCTCTTCAATCAAGCGTTCGCTCAGATTCCAGGCTCTTTGCAACAAATTGCGGTTGGCGTGAATGATGTTTGGGGGCTGGACGGTAACTTTCAACTCTATCACTTCGATTCCAGTACTGCCTTGTTCGTTCAATACAATCCGACCTCCCTATACACGCAAATCGTGGCGGGCGGCGACGGTGTCTGGGCGCTTGACGCCAATGGCGTGACTACGCGCATGGTGCCCTCAGACCCCTCAACTGTGTTCACCTTCTTCCAGGGGAATGGCTTTGCACAGATAGCCGCCGGATACGGAGCCGGGGTTTGGGAGATTGATTCCTCGAACCGCGTCTATGTATTGGTCCGACCGTAGCTCGGGCGGCCCAGCTCGGGTGCCCCGTCCTTTGGCTTTTTCGAAACACGGGGACAGACGGGACGTTCACCGGTTTTTTCGAATTAGAACACGGGGGTACGTCCCGCCTGACCCCTCTATTCCCGAGTTATTTCCTGAATACACATCGGAAGAAATGAGGCGGGTGGCCCAGCCTTTGGGTTTGATCTCTTCGATTCATTCCGGACACGTGTGCCCTTTGTCTTAGCTGGACCAGCGAAACCAAAAGCCTGGGCAACACCCAGACTATGAAGGGGGGCCAGTCCCCGAATTCTCGTGGTTCCCGGCTGCACCAACTTCGCCAAAAACTTACGCGATCCCTTCTCTTCATGGAGTACACTTTCGCAAGCGGCGCTTAGTTCCGAGGTTCCTAGCAGGCGGGCCTAAACCGGGTCGTTGGGCAGCGCGCTTTCTTTTGTACAACCGACATCGGCTCAGGCTGCAGCTTCCGCTGCCTGCCAACAGATCGCTGGCAATGCCTGAATATGGCGGCCCCACATGAGTGACACTGGGTCGAGGAAGCAGATTGCGTTGCTCGACGGTTGTGCGTTGGCGCTCGCAGCTCTTCTGCTGGTCATTTACCCTAGCCCAGTCGCGGCATCCACAGCGCGCTTTACACACCTCTCCGTTGAGCAAGGCATGTCACAGAGTACCGTGAACGCCATCCTCCAGGACCACGCCGGCTTCCTTTGGTTCGGCACCGAAGAGGGGCTGGACCGCTACGACGGCTACACGTTTGTTGCCTTCAAGCACGATGCGCGAGACTCGAAAAGCATCGCGGACGACGTGGTGACGGCGCTCTTCGAAGATGGGCAGCACAGATTGTGGGTTGGCACGGAGCACGGCCTCTGCCTTTTCGACCGCCCAACCGAGACCTTTACGCGCATCCCGTCCGTCCTTGACAGAGTAAAGAGCATTGTCGATGCCCCCGACGGAACCCTCTGGGTGGCGTCCGAGGGAGGGGGCCTGTTCCTGCGGGACCCCGCGACAGGGGCATTCACATCCTACCAACCTGATGCCAAGAGCCCTGTCAGCCTCGCGAGCTTCCTTATTTCCGCTTTGCTTTTCGACCGCGACGGGAGAATGTGGATCGGAACAAGAAACGCTGGAGTCGACCTGTTCCAGCGGAGCGGGAAATTCGCGAGATTCATTCACCATCGGCATGACGCTAGCGACTCGAAGAGTTTGGCCCACGACGATGTCTGGGGGCTGGCGGAGGACAAGACCGGCAACCTCTGGGTCGCTACCTATGGTGGTGGCCTGAATGTGCTTGACCACCAAACGGGAGCCTTTCGCCACTATCGACACCGCTCAGGCGATCCGCACAGTCTCCGCAGCGACCTCGTGACCTGCGTATTCGTGGACCACACAGGCACTATCTGGGCCGGTACAGACCGAGGCGGGGTCCAGCAATACGACCCCGTCTCCGACGGGTTTGTCGCTTTCATGCACGACGCCGCTGACCCGGCGTCTCTGAGCCAGGACGTGGTCCGGAGCATCTATGAAGATGTTCAGGGCGGGCTCTGGGTTGGTACGTTTCTAGGCGGGGCCAACCTTCTCAAGAAGCCGCGGCACGCCTTCGGCTACTTTACACACAACCCTCTGAATTCTTCGAGCCTGAGCGACCCCACAGTCGCGTGTTTCCTGGAGGATACAGAGGGCCGGGTCTGGCTCGGCACCGAAGGGGGTTGGCTCAATCGTTTTGAGCAGCAGACAGGTATCTTCGTCCACTACCGCTTTCCGTCGGCCCTACCGGCGGGTTCGGCCGTCCTCTCACTTCACCAGGACCGTCGCGGTCGTATCTGGGTGGGCTCGTACGAGGGCGGGTTGGCCCGGTTCGATCCACGGCGCGGAAGTTTCGTAGTCTACAAACATCGATCCGGCGATCCGAGGAGCCTGACTAATGATGAGGTGTGGGCGATAGCGGAGGACAACGAGGGGGCGCTCTGGCTCGCCACCAATGGAGGCCTGGACCGCTTCGACCCTGACCTAGGTAGAGTGACTGCGCACCTTGACACTCTGTCGGCTGATGGGCAGGCAATCACCGGCGCACGGGCCCTGCTCTACGACCACCTGGGAAACCTGTGGGTGGGCAGCATTGGCGCACTCAATCTTCTTCGCCACGGAAGCAGCACCTTTGTTCGCTACCTGCATGACGAGCGCGACCCTCACAGCCTTAGCCACGACAGCGCGGTGGTCCTGCACGAGGACCGCGCCGGTCGGATATGGGTGGGTACGCTCGGCGGAGGTCTGAACCTATTTGATCCTGGGACGGGAGGCTTTACTACCTACAAAGAGTTCCCCAGCAACGTGATCCACGGCATCGAGGAGGAGCCCTCCGGGCGACTGTGGCTCAGCACGAACCACGGCCTGGTTCGTTTCGATCCAGGAACAGTAGCCGTCGAGAGTTTCGACCTGTCCAATGGGCTACAGGGCCTGCAGTTCCATCCCGGCGCCAGCCTGAGGACGCAGAGCGGCCGGCTCCTCTTCGGCAGCATAGATGGCTTCTATGATTTCGTTCCTGAGGCAATCCAGCCGGACACCTACGCCCCGCCTGTGGTCCTCACTTCCTTGCGCATCTTCAACGAACCCGCGCATCTGCCCAAGGCAATATCGGTTGCAGACGAGATCAGGGTCGCGCCTGGAGACAAGATATTCTCGTTCGAGTTCGCCGCGCTGGATTACACAGTTCCGCGGCATAGCCGTTACGCCTACCTCATGCAAGGTTTCAACGACAAGTGGATAGATCTGGGAAGCAAGCGAGATGTCACGTTCACGAATCTCGATCCTGGAACTTACACATTCCGAGTCAAAGCCTCCAATAGCGACGGGGTGTGGAGCGAGAAGTCAGCAGCGGCGCTCACGGTGATTGTCTTGCCGCCGTTGTGGCGGACCTGGTGGTTTCGAGTACTATCCGTTGCCGTATTTACGCTCGTGCTCCTTACCGCCCATCGTATTCGTGTGCGTCGTCTGACCGCCGACATCGCCGAGAGGGAGCGCACCCAGGAAGCCTTGCGCGCGAGTGACGAGCGCTACCGCGCGTTTCTAAGGAGTAGCTCGGAAGCCATTTGGCGGTTCGAGATGCAAGAGCCCATTCCCGTCAACCTACCGGAAGAGCGCCAAATCGATCTCATCTTCCAGCATGCATACCTGGCCGAATGCAACG
>Ga0210384_10004347_pt1 | contig 15861 bp, 11 predicted proteins | sample IncBWH2MmetaG_FD_160574 | JGI IMG/M metagenome (GOLD analysis project Ga0210384, IMG submission 160574) | Forest soil microbial communities from Barre Woods Harvard Forest LTER site, Petersham, Massachusetts, United States - Inc-BW-H-2-M | ecosystem: Environmental > Terrestrial > Soil >...
CGCGAAGATGCGAAGGTTGCCGCCGCCGTTCGTCAAGCCCTGCCGCAAATCGCGGAAGCCGTGGACATCATTGCCGATCGCCTGCGCCGTGGCGGCCGCTTGATCTATGTCGGCGCTGGCACCAGCGGACGCATCGCCGCGCTGGACGCTTCGGAATGTCCGCCGACATTCGGAACCAATCCCAAGCAGGTGCAGTTTGTGATCGCAGGCGGACTGAAGGCTCTCGGCGCTGCTGTCGAGGCCAACGAGGACTCCCGCGAATTCGGGGCGCGAGATATGGCGAAGCGCAAGCCCGGGAAGAACGACGTGGTCACTGGGATCGCCGCCAGTGGGCGCACGCCCTATACCGTTGCTGCCGTCGAATACTCGCGCCAGCACGGCGCTGCTACTATCGCAGTCTGTTGCAATGCCGATTCCCCACTCGGCAAGGCCGCGCACATCGCCATCGTTACGCCCGTCGGCCCGGAAGTCGTCTCGGGATCCAGCCGCATGAAGGCCGGCACGGCGCAGAAGATGGTCCTGAATATGCTGACCACGGGCGCCATGACACGTCTGGGCTACGTCTACGGCAACTTGATGGTGAACGTTCACCCCAATAACGCCAAGCTCGTCGACCGCGCCATTCGTATCCTGCAGGATGCCGCTGGAATTGACCGCGCCGCGGCCGGATGCGCCCTGGAAGACTCCGGGATGAGCGTTCCTGTGGCTTTGGTCATGCTGAAAACCAAGCTCAGCGCGGTTCAGGCTCGACGGCGACTTAAGGCGGTGGGCGGGAACGTTCGGGCGGCGATCGAAGGGAAATAAGCTTTCGGCTGTCGGCTAAACCGTAACAACCAAGACAGGATTCAACGGCTGCAAGCCGACGGCTGATAGCTCTAGCAAGCATTACTTCGGTGCGAAAATCACCAGTACAAATCGCTTGCTATACTCTCCCGTACTGCTCAATCGCGACTAGAATGTCTGGAGCGCCACAGGAAGGGTCTCCATGTGGGCCTCGTCTCGGCTGCAACTGCAAAGGATCGATCCGGAAATGGATAAACTCGTAATCCGCGGCGGCAACCCGCTGCTAGGCACAATTCGCGTTAGCGGAGCCAAGAATTCCGCGCTGCCCGCCATGGCCGCTGCTCTTCTTACCGAAGAGCAAGTCATCCTCGAAAATATTCCGCAAGTGCGCGACATACAGACGGAGCGCAACTTGCTCGCTGCCATGGGCGCGCATGTGGAGCTTGGCTACGGACGCGCGCAGCACCGCACCATCATCCAGTGCGACAACATTCTTAACCCCGAAGCTTCATATGATTTAGTTAAGACGATGCGCGCTTCGACACTCGTGCTCGGGCCGTTGGTCGCGCGCTTCGGACGTGCGCGTGTCTCGTTGCCTGGAGGCTGCGGCATCGGGGCGCGCCCTATCGACATGCACATCAAGGGGTTGGAATGCCTCGGCGCAACGATGACCGTTGAGCACGGCTACGTTGAAGCCAAAGCCGACCGTTTGCGCGGCGGCGAAATCATTTTCGACAAAATCACTGTCACCGGCACCGAAGACCTGCTCATGGCCGCGACACTCGCGGACGGCGAAACCATCATGCGGAATTGCGCGCGCGAGCCGGAAGTCGTCGATCTCGCCAACCTGCTGATCAAGATGGGCGCAAAAATCGAAGGCGCGGGCACGTCCACAATTCGCATACAGGGTGTGGCGAAACTGCATGGCGCGAAGCACCGCATCATTCCCGACCGCATTGAGGCAGGTACATTCATTATTGCCGGTGCGTTGACCGGCGGCGACCTTCACGTCGTTGGATGCGATCCCAACCACCTCACTGCTGTTCTGGAGAAGCTGCAAGAAGCCGGAGTCCGAGTCACGGCAACCGGCGACGGAGTCCGCGTGCAAGGCGATGGCCCGCTAAAAGCTACGGATGTCATCACCGAAGAGTATCCGGGCTTCCCCACCGACATGCAGGCTCAGTTCATGACACTGGCGACACAGGCCGAAGGCACGTCTACCATCACGGAAAACATTTTCGAGAACCGCTTCATGCACGCGCAGGAAATGGTGCGTATGGGCGCGAACATCAGGATCGAAGGCCGCCGTGCGTCCGTCCGCGGCAAGACGCAGCTGAGTGGGGCGGCGGTACTGGCGTCGGACCTGCGCGCTTCCGCATCGCTGGTGTTGGCAGCACTCGTAGCCGACGGCGAAACCATCATCGACCGCGTCTATCACATCGACCGCGGCTACGAGCAGATTGAAGAGAAGCTGAAAGGCGTGGGCGCCCAGATCCGGCGCATTGGTGAACTGCTGCCCAAGCGCGCAGCGGTGCCCGCAAAGGTGTAGGGACGAGCGGATCGAGAACTACCCTCGCTCCGCCAGCCGCGCATCATAGTGGAACGGAACGGCTTTCCCGAACTCTAGCTTCGCAAAATCCGGGTGTTTCGGATTCAAAAGAAAATTTTGCTCCGTAGGGATAATCGCGCTCGGCACACATAGCGCAACTGACACTGCGGAAGCCGCCCAGGCGTCTCCCATCCTCCGCAATTTCGAAGGTGGAGGATCCGAGCGCCAGTTCTGCGGCAGGTCCGCTTCCGCTAGAGCGCGGATCAGCGACTCCTCTATGGTGACTTCGAAGAATACGTACTTGCTCAACAGATCTGAAGTATCCAGATGTACCAGCATTTCCAGCGCCGCCAGCGATTGCGATCCTGCCGTGTAGACCATGGCCATACCCGGTGAGTTCCAGCGACCGCCGCACAAACGCGCGCCTTCCCCATCGAACGCTTTGCGAGGAGGCTTCTTCTGCTTGACGATGCGCCAAGCGGTTACGCTCAAGACCACACACTCAAGAAAAGACTCCCTCTTCCAGCCTTCCGATGAGGTCTTCGACCTCGCGCGCACCGACCTCGGTTCGCGCATAGGCCAGGGGCGTGCTCCCTTCCAGCGCTTTCCGCGGCGCGGTCAGCCAGCGCAGCGCCGCAGCGTTATCGCCTTCGAACAGGTCCACCGCGAGTTCGAACACTGTGGAAAGCCGCAGCAGCCGCTCCGATTCCTCCGGCGTGAATTTTCCCGCCGCCTTGCGCCGCGCTAACGTGCGCTCAGGAATTCCCGCCATGCCCGCTAGCGCCGGGCTGGGTATTCCGCTCTTCGATTCCAGCGCATGTAACGTCTTGTAGGAAAACCCGCGCTCCACCTGCTGAATCAGCTCCGCCGCACTGGCCGCAGCCAACCCGAGGCCGACTCCACGCTCACCAGGCTGCCCCCGACGGCGCAAAGGAGTCTCTGGCACGGGAACATTCAACGGCATAAAGCTAGTGTGCCCCATACATCGAACCCTCCTTAAAGAATCCCACTCGCAAACCTAGCCTACCACAAACTTGGCCACTTTGTCATAGTTATTGTGCCATATGGCAGAAGCACTTTGGGACATCCCCTTGCATCGCCTCCAGTGGTGCGCTAGGCTGGATTAGCTCTCGCGATTCTCCCGTCCTCCCGGTTTCCTCAGGCTAATTCTGGCGGATTGCTGCGTTTGATGTGCAAGATGGCGGGGCTGAGGAAAAGTGGCCACAATCTGTGGTGTTTGCTTCTTGACCTAGCGTCCCTTCCACCTTTACATTGAATTCACGTTTTCCCTCCCAGCCGAGGCCTAAAATAGCAACGCACCACCTGCTTCGGCAGACAGGCATCAGAATGGTAACGGTCGGCTCCCCAGCCAACCGGGCCCTGCTCATGCCGAGAATTGAGGAGCCCAAGTTGCTCAAACTGAAGAAGCTGCAGATCCTCGGATTCAAGTCCTTCTGCGACCGCACCGAACTCAAGTTCCACGGCGACGGCTTGGCGGCCATTGTCGGACCGAACGGGTGCGGGAAGTCGAATATCTCCGATGCCATTGCCTGGGTCTTGGGCGAGCAGTCGGCGAAGACGCTGCGCGGAGCGCGCATGGAAGACGTGATCTTCGCAGGGACGCGCGAGCGCAAAGCGTTGGGCATGGCGGAAGTGTCGCTCACCTTGATAGACCCCGACATCTACGATGGTCCCGCTCTGGGCACCGAGCCGGAAATTGAGATCGAAAACGATGTCCCCGAGAATGACTGGGATGAAGCGGCGGAGCGCGAGCAGGCCCACGAGGAAGCCGAGCGCGCGGCCGACGACTTGCAGCCGGGCAAGATCTTGAACCCGGTGGAAGAAATGGCATCGACGGCAACGCCACATACAGCCACCGCAGTAGCAGTCGAAGACCAGCCGGAAGCGCAGGTTGCAGAAACGAAAGGCATCGCGCCTCTCGTGGTGTTGAAGATTCGCCGCCGCAAGCTCAAGCCGCAGACGTTCCATGCCGGCGAGATTGCAGTGACGCGCCGCCTGTTCCGCAGCGGCGACAGCGAATATCTGCTGAACGGCAAGTCCTGCCGCTTGCGCGATATTCAAGAGCTCTTCATGGGCACGGGCCTGGGGCCGGAATCGTATGCGCTTATTGAGCAGGGCCGCATTGGACAGATTCTTAGCAGCCGCCCGCACGACCGCAGGGCCATCATTGAAGAGGCCGCCGGCATTACCGGTTTCAAGACCAAGAAGCGCCTCTCTGAGGCGCGCCTGGAAGAATCCAAGCTCAATCTTGCCCGCATCAACGACATTTTCGAAGAAGTTACGCGGCAAATGAATTCGCTGAAGCGCCAGGCCGCCAAGGCCGAGCGCTACGGCAGGCTGCGCGACGAGATGCGCATCAAGTTGCGTGTGGTTCTGGCCAGCAAATTCGCGCTGATCGAAGAAGAAAGCCGCGAACTCCAGGCCCAGATGACCACGCTCGCCGAGGAAATGCGCGCCGGAACCGAAGCGCTGCATGAGATGGAGACCGAGCAGACGGAGCGCACGCAACGCGGGTATGCCCTCGAAGATGAAACGCGGCAAATGCGCGACCGGTTGGCGTCAATTGCGATGGAGATCGATCGCGCCCAAGCGCGCCAGCGGACCAACGAAGAGCGGTGCCAGGAACTTGTAGCGCGCGCGGCCGCTGCCACCACCGAGCTTGCGGAAGCTGACTACCGCTTCGCGGCGCTTGCAGCAGAGCGCGATTCCAACCGCCAGATTTTGGAATCGGCCTCCGGGGAGCTGGCCATTGCACAACAAGAACACACCGAGAGCCGCGAAGCAGCTGGGCTGGCGGTGGCTGAAGTTACCGCACTCGAGCATCGCCGCGAAGAGTGCCGCGTCGCCATGCTGGAAGCCGCATCGGCTGTCTCCAACCTGCGCAATCAGATGACGCAGGCCGAAGAGCGCATTGCCGCGCTTGACCGCGAAAGCAACCGGATTCACGCGGAGATCGTGACCTCGAGTTCGCAGCTCGCTTCCTTCGGCGGACAGCGCGGACAAACCTCCATCACCTTCGAATCGGTCACGCAGAAAGTCCAGGGACTCACGCACGAAATCGGCCAAATACGTCTGCTGCTCGACCAGAAACGCTCCGCGGAAACGAGTTCGAAGGCTCGCCTCGATTCCCTGCGCGCGGAATACGCAACTGCGCTGGGACGCAAGGGCTCGTTGGAAGCGCTTATCGCCGAGCACGGCTACTCTACTGAGTCGGTTCGCAACCTGTTCCAGTCGGGCGCCATGCAAGGAAACCATGCGCCGGCGGGAGTGCTTGCCGACTTTTTGGAAGTCGATCCGCGCTACGAGCGCGTCGTCGAAGACTTCCTGCGCGACGAACTGAATTACATCGTGGTGAAGTCGTGGGATACGGCCAACGAAGGCATGCGCCTGCTGCGTTCCGATGTGGATGGACGCGCAACGTTCCTGGTCCACCCCAATGATTCGCAGGCGAAGTTTTCGTTTGTGATGGATGAAAACGCGCGGCGCGAACCCGAAAATCACGGGGTTGTGCCGATGAAAAATTGCATTCGCGTCTTGAATGGCTTCGGTAAATCGCTGGAAGTCGTCCTGCCCAAGTTGGGCAACGGCTATATCGTCCCCGAGGCCTCTCTAGCCCGCGATCTAGCGCTCAACAATCCCGACGCGTTTTTCCTCTCGCAAAGCGGCGAGTGTTTTCATAACGTCACTGTGACCGGAGGCCGCCAGCGCAGTGAAGGCCCGCTCTCCATGAAGCGTGAACTTCGTGATCTCCTGCGGCAGATTTCAGAACTCGAACACACCCTCCGCACCGAAGAGGGCCGAGTGATGCTGCTCGCGAAGGAGATTAAAGAACTCTCCGGCTTGCTCGACCGCCTCGACACCGAGTGCCGCGAAGCCGAGAAGCAGGCCATGACTTCAGGCCATATGCTACGGCAACTCGATAGCGAGCTGGCGCGAACACGGGAGCGACTGGGAACTTGCGAAAAAGAAACCGCGCGTCTCGCGCAGGAACGCGCCGCGCAGGCCGCCACGATTGAAGATCGCAGCTATCAGCTTTCCGCCATGGAAGAACATCGCGGCAAGTTGGAGCAGGAAATGGCTTCCGCGCTCGAAGAGCTGGCCGCCTTGAAGGAAACGCGCGACCGCGCTATCTACAACGTTTCGCAGAAGATGGCTCGCGTCGCCTCGCTCGAAGAACGCCACCGCTCAGCGACGGCGGTTTTGGAGCGCATCGAGTCGATGGTGCTGGAGATGGCGAGCCGCTGCACAGCTCTGCGCGCGCAGGTCGACTCCGCTGCCGCCGAGAAGCAGCAGCGCGAGGCCGAGAACATTCTCCTGGCCGAGCAATTGGTCACGCTGGCGGCGGAGAAAGTTTCCTCTGAGGAGCGCGTCAACGCATTGCAAGAGGAATCAGCACAGATTCGCGCCCGTATCACGGAGCTTGACGAAGTCATCCGCACGGCGCGGCAGGCACTCGATGCGGCACGCGACCGGCGAGGCGAGCTGGCTGCGGTTGCCGCCAAGCTCGAGTCCGACTCACAGCACATGGCTGAGACTTGCTTGCAGGAACTCAATACGCCGCACGAAGACCTGATGGCTGACGCAGACTTGGTCCGAGTAAGCGGTGAAGAACTCACACAAGAAGACGAACTCTACCGCCAGATGCGCACTCGCCTCGAAAACATGGGGCCGGTGAACATGATGGCGCTGGAGGAATACAAAGAAAGTTCCGAGCGGCACGCTTTTCTTGAGGCACAGAGAAAAGACCTGTACGATGCCATCGAGAATCTGCGCAACACCATCCGCGAGATCGAAACTGTTTCGCGCGAGAAATTCCAGCTGGCGTTTGCGAAGATCAACGAGAATTTCTCAACCATTTTCACCAAGCTCTTCAACGGTGGCCAAGCCTACATGCGGCTCACCGACGAGCTGAACACGGCGGAAAGTGGCATTGATATCGTGGCGTCGCCCCCGGGCAAGAAGCTGCAAAACGTGCTGCTACTTTCCGGCGGAGAGAAGGCGCTCACGGCGATTTCCCTGCTCGCGGCTATTTTCCAATTCGCGCCCAGCCCGTTCTGCATTCTGGACGAGGTGGACGCGCCACTCGACGAAGCCAACGTCGGCCGCTTCACCGAGCTCATCAAGGAGATGAGCATCCAGACGCAGTTCGTGGTCATCACGCACAGCAAGAAAACCATGAGCGCCGCCCCGGTGCTGTACGGCGTGACCATGCAGGAGCCGGGCGTGTCGAAGCTGGTGTCGGTGCGGTTTGGGGCTACGGCGTAAGGAGTAGTCGTCTTCGGTGGCAAAAGGACGCCATGAGGGACACCCGGCCATCCTCCTAAATCTGTCATAGTGATCCAATGTCGGAACCACTAAAACCCAGCATCCGGGAAGCTCTGCTTGCGGAAATAAAGGCTCAGGAACGCGGAGGTCCGTTGGGTGGGCCTCTTCAACAATCTGCTGTCCTTGATGCCGCCGCAAAAAAGCTCGGCGCGAACTACAATCCAAGTTTTGAGCAAGCAATTCTCACCCAATGGAGCGACTTGTTTCGTACTGGGTTGCTCGCTGGGGTCTCAATTTATCAAACCCCAACCCTCCCTTTTTTCACCTGACCGAGCGCGGACACCAGGCGCTCCAGAATATTACGCGTGACCCGTCAAATCCAGCCGGTTATCTACGGCACTTGGCATCCGTCGCAACCCTTGACGTCGTTGCGGCGGCCTATTTGAAAGAAGGGCTCGACTGCTACATTGAAGGTCTTTTCAAAGCGGCGGCTGTAATGATCGGCGGCGCAGCAGAGAGCGTTATTCTCGATCTCCGTGACGTCACCGTCCAAAAACTGAACCTGCTCCAAAAAACGATACCCAAAGGCCTGGAAGACTGGAGAATCAAGACGGTCTCGGACGCCTTACGCAGCTTCTTTGAGAGGCACGTGGCGCAATTTAAACGTGAATTACGTGAGCCTTTCGAGGCATATTGGTCCGCATTCGCTCAACAAATTCGCGCCTCTCGCAACGATGCCGGCCACCCGGTAAGCGTTGATCCCGTGACCCCAGATACCGTTCATGCCTCCCTACTCATATTTCCGGAACTGGCAAGGCTCGCCAACAGCCTGCCACACTGGGTTAACAACGATCTCACATGAGTTATCGTCGGCATATCCAAACTTGTCGCGATCTTAGCCGATGGCCCAGCCCTCTGGCACTATGGAGCATCTAATGTCCCGTGATAAGAACAAGCAACGACTAAAAGTCTCGGCCGCCCGCCAAACGGGACTGCGACGACGCAGGTGTTAAAATCGAGCGCGTGAAACACATAACTCGTGAAATGGTCGAACCGATTATTCGGGGTTTTAACGCACCATTCGATACACACAAACTAGAGCGACTCACCCTTCGTCGGCATACAGAAGCCTTTGCTGAAGAACTTCTGGAGTTCCGGCAGACGCGTGATCCGCTTAACACCTTCAGCGCCCGCTTCGCGAAGTGGGTGGATTTCACCTTCCAACAAGAAATAGAGCAAACGACGAAGATCAGATCCGAAAATCTTGGTGGGTTAATGTCCGAAAACCAAGAATGGCGAAGGCGATGATTTTGTCGGGCGCACTATCCTTGTGTTTTCCAAGGGTGGATGGCGATGCCGTTGATACGTTTCGTGTAGAGCGGACACTCCTGTCCGCTGCTTTTGGGGTTGGGTTGCGGGAATCTGTTCCGACACGAGGGATCGAAAATTAACTGCAACAGCGGCGAACAGGAGTGTCCGCCCTACATTGGCCGGGTTTCGCTATCCAATCGATTGTCATTCCGAGCGTAGCGAGGAATTTGCTATTGCTTGAACTGCGAGGAGCAGATTCCTCGCGCCAAAAGAGGGCGCTCGGAATGACAATCCGTGGTTTAAATTGACGGGCGGCTTGACCGCCCGCCATAACCTTTACCTCGGCGGCTGAAGCCGCGATATTGTGACAGCTGAACGCAGGCCTGAAGGCCTGCTCTACCTGTGTGCCTAAGGCTGAGCTCCGGGTGGTTGAGCGCCCGGTGGTTGAGCACCCGCTTCCGGTTGTATGAGGGAGTTGTGCATGTTGAGTAGCTGCCAGCGGCCGCCGTTCTTGCGGCAGATCATCATGCCACGGCCTACGATGTGCAAGCTTGAAGACTCGATCTTATAGTCGTACCCATGCCAGACGGCATCTCCCACCATCTGCATGTCGCGGGGGGTCAGCTCAAAGCGTGGGTGCGGTTGCAGCTTTAGAAAGCGCTTGTTCAGATACTCCAAGACCTCGTCTCGCCCACGAAACTCTCCCCAAGGCGTGTAGAGCACAACCTCTGGATCGAAACAATCTCTGAGCTCTTCCGCGCGCCCCGCATTGAAGGCGTCCATGCAGTGCGCCATCGACGCCTCGTGATCTGCCATGCGATCCTTGTCACTCTCCTTCCCTGAGGCATCTCCGAATCGGGCGACGCTGCGCTGTAAATCGATCGTCACTCCCATCCGATCCAGGAGGTCGATGCCCAGGATGCCGTCGATCTGCCCGCCACAAGCTTTGCCGATCGGACTCAGGTCAATGGCTGGTAATTTGAGATTCTCCAGCCGATGGCCGCCGAGCGAGATTTGAGGTAGAAGAACTTCACGCGCGCTGGTGGCGGCTGTTCCGCTCCAGGAGGTGACTTCTATCTGCTTCGACCGGCCTTTCGAAAAAGACTTCAGGTTGAGCGTCGTCGTGGCGGCGGTGTCGAGAAGAAATCGCATCGCGGTTCCGTCGATTTGCACCAGAACCACGGGCAGTACGTCGCAATGCTCAATTGGGATTTTTTCGTCGGAGGGCGCTCCTTGCGCATGAGCCTTGCCCAGCACGCAGAGAAACAGGAACAGCAGAAGTGTTTTGGTCAGTTGCATTGTGAGCTTCATTCTACAGTGGATCACTCTTGAGGGCTGGGCCAGGCTTTTGACCCCGCAGATATAACATCGCTAGTTTCTCGTATGGAACTTGACACCTGAAGCCATGCTCCCTGCAAAGCTCATTTATGAAACACATGTCAGGAGTTGCTACGCCGCAATTGGATTGGTAGACAAATAGTTCTCGATCTCGCCAACCTCGCCCGTGGTCAGGCGAAATTCTGCCGCACGCACGATCTGCTTGGCCTGTTCGGCGGAGCGCATGCCCACAATTGCCGCAGTGAGGACTGGATCGCGCAACGTCCATGCGATCGCAACTTCGCCAGGGGTACGGCTGTGCCTGTCACCAATTTTCCGAAGGACTTCCACCAGGCCCAGATTGCGCGTCAGCAGCGGTTCCTGGAAGTTGGGGGTTCTGGGACGGAAGTCGTCTTTCGGTAACGAAGCAATCCGTTCGCGAGTCATCTTTCCAGTCAACAAGCCAGATTTCATCGGGGCGTAAGCGATGACGCCCGTGTTGTGCTCGCGGCAATATGGCAAGATTTCCATCTCGATGTCACGCGTCACGATGTTGTAATTTGGCTGCAAGGAAGTAATGGGCGCGATCTTCTCGGCCCGCTTCATCTGGTTCACATTGAAGTTGGACACCCCGATGTGCCGGACTTTACCTTCTTTCTTTAGCTCGGCCAGCGTCTTCCAGGCTTCTTCGATGTCCGAATCAGGTTCCGGCCAGTGAATCTGGTACAGATCAATCACGTCAATTTTTAGGCGGCGCAAGCTCGCTTCCAGTTCCCGACGAATCGAATCCGTTTTCAGACTGTGCCCAATTTCACGCTTTTCGTTCCACACCCGGCTGCACTTGGTAAAGACGTAGGGACGGTTGGCGCGCCCAACAATCGCTTTGCCGACAACCTCTTCCGAGTGCCCCAGCCCATACACGGCTGCCGTATCGATCCAGTTGACGCCCGCATCAAGCGCGGCGTGAATGGCCGCAATGGATTGATCGTCGCCTTGCGGACCCCAGGAGAAAGCCCAGTCGCCGCCGCCCATCGCCCATGCACCGATGCCGATGGGAGTGATTTGTAAGTCCGAGTTGCCTAATTGTCGAGTCTGCATAAATCCACCTGAATGATTTTACACACGAAGATTTTATACACGAAGGAAGATACTGAAACCAGTTCTAGTACGGACCTGAGGCTGCATCCACGCGCAGCGGAATAGTTGATGTTTCGGCGGAACTTGTTCCGACCATGATGTCGAACATCCCGGGCTCGACCACACGCTTCATGCCGGCGTCGAGCATGGACAGCGCATCCGCAGTCAAAGGTAATTCGATGGTCGTTTTCTCTCCGGCTTTCAGCGTGACCCGTTTGAATCCGCGCAACTCGATGACGGGCCGAGTGATGGACGCGACACGCTGGTGGATGTACATCTGGACCACCTCGTCTCCCTCGCGTGTTCCAGTATTGGACACGGTCACAGACACCTTGGCGCTTTCCCCGGCTTTGATCGTGGCCGGCGTTACGCGCAGATCGCCGTACCGGAACGTTGTGTAGCTAAGTCCATGGCCGAAGGGAAACAACGGTGTTGAGTTCGCGAACAGATAGCTGCGATTGCGCGAAGGTTTGTGATCGTAGTACGCCGGCAATTGGCCGACTGAGCGCGGAAACGTGATGGGCAGCTTCCCACCTGGGTTGACGTCTCCAAACAGGACCTCGGCGGCGGCGACTCCACCTCTTTCTCCCAGATACCAGCCTTCGACAATGGCTGGGACACTGGCCTGGATCGAATTGATTGAGAGTGGGCGGCCATTGATAAGGAAAACTACGGTTGGAGTCCCAGTTTCCTGCACCGCCTTTACAAGCTGATCCTGAGCCCCGAGGAGATCCAGCGAATCGCGATCCCCCAGATGCTCCTCGGACCATGCTTCCCGGTTTGTGTTCTCGTTTTCTCCCACAACGATGATTGCCACTTCAGCTTTCCGTGCAGCCTCGACAGCGGCCTGAATACCCTCTTTCGCGGTCGCGGGATCTGGCTGTTGAACTTTGTTCTCGTACCATTCCGCCCAGCCTGGCTTGCCGGTTGTGATCTTGCAGCCTTCGGCGTAAATAACTTTGACGGCGGGTTCCGCCCGGCGGCGAATCCCGTCAAGAATGCTGATTTCATGTTCCGTCCCCGGATCACGGCTGTAGCCTCCCAGATGTACGTCAGCGGCATTCGGACCAATGACCGCGATGGTGTGAAGCTTGGCCAAGTCCAACGGCAAGAGGTGGTCTTCGTTCTTCAACAACACAATCGACTTCTCGGCCACCTTGAGGGCGAGGTCTTGATGCTGTTGACTGTTCGTGACCTGCTCGGCATAGTCTGGATCCGAATAGGGATGGTCGAAAAGCCCGAGTCGAAATTTCTCCGTAAGAATTCGGCTCACTGCCTTGTCGACCTCAGCCTCTGGAACCTTCCCTTGCCGCACCTGATCCAGCAGCGTGCTAAACACCGATCCATCGGAGAGGTCGTAGTCCACACCTGCCGCAAGCGCCTTGCGAGCCGCCTCCGCAAAATCTTCGGCGACGTGATGCGTCTCGACGAGCATCTGCAAACCCCCGCCGTCCGAGGTGATATAGCCATCGAAGCCCCACTCCTGGCGCAACACGTTGTCCAGCAGCCAATGGTTCACGTGTGAGGGAATGCCATCAATTTCGTTGTAGGAGGCCATGACGCTGCCGACATGCGCTTCCCGCACTGCCGCCTCGAAGGGTATGAGGAACGATTCGCGAATGATGCGTTCGGAGTAATTTGCGGGCGCCGTGTTGCGTCCGCCCTCTGGTTGACCATGCACCGCGAAATGTTTCGCCGTAGCCAGAACGTGATGCGGGCCAATGAGGAAGGAGTCTCCCTGGAGGCCCGTAATCGCCGCGACACCCATGCGCGCGACGAGATACGGATCTTCTCCGTAGGTTTCCTCGGTTCGTCCCCATCGCGGATCGCGTGCCAGATCGAGAACAGGCGTGAATGCCTGCCTTGTTCCCGACGCGGACATTTCGTCCGACGCCGCCGTGAAAGCCTGACGCACCAGTTCCGGATCCCACGTGCTGGCCAGCCCCAGAACCTGCGGAAAGCTCGCACTCCCATTGGACATGGACCCATGCAACGCTTCACCCATGAAGATGGTTGGAATGCCAAGGCGGGTCTTTTCGACGAAAATCTTCTGCACCGCGTTGTGAATCTGAGCGCGCTCCCTTGGTGTCACGCTGGAGTTGGGTTCGTACAGTTGCCCTAGCTTCTCAAACGCCTGCTTGGACTCAGGATCGGCCGGACGCCGCGCATTGCGTCCAGGAGTAAGTTGATCAATCTTTTCTTCCAACGTCATTTGCTTCAGGAGAATTGAGACACGCTGGTTGATCGGAAGATCCTGGTTGCGATAACTGCGGTCAACATTTTGCCCAAAAGTCACGGCGGCGAGGGACAGCACGAGGATCGAGTATGCCAGCAGAGAGAATAGGATTGATCCAATGCCTGATCGCAACCTGCAAAATGCACGCTTCATGGTCGTTTTCCTCTTTCCCTTCGACGGCGTTGGCATGTTCACGACGCTGGCTCCGGTTGCAGATCGGGGCGCCAAGCGGTTTGTGTTCTGCCGCTTGGGCATCGTACAATAAACATGCAAGGGGCGCGGGGTTGTGGGCTGGCAGGGTTCTTTGGCCCCACGTGAAGAGTTTAGAAGTTATGTGTTTTCAATACCATAGCTTGGTTTAGGTCCTCATCCTCGCCAAAGCGAAAGTCCAGAAAGCTGAGATTTGAGTTCTATGAATTTTGTCTATTACCTGGTTGTAGCTGTACACATTTTTGTGTGCATGTTTCTCATCATTGTCGTTCTGCTCCAGAGCGGCAAGGGCTCGGATATTGCCGCGGCCTTCAGCGGACAGGGCAGCCAAACGGCGTTCGGTCCACGCGGCGCCGCCACGGCGCTTTCGCGGGCCACGACCTGGTCGGCGATTATCTTTATGGTGACTTCGCTTTCGCTCGGCGTCATGGCGCTCAAGCAGGGGCCAAAGTCTGTGTTTCAAAACATAAAGGCCCCGGTGGAAACGCAAACTCAGAAACCGCCTGTGCCGGCGCCGCCTACGCCGAACAAGTAGTTTCCCGGCTCTGGGTATGAGAAACTTTTGAGGAGCCTCGGCAGCGAGGCTCCTTTGCTTTTGCGACACTCACCCATGCCAATGATCTCAAACCAATGATTCACGAAATTCTTCCTGTAGGGCCGCTGCGGTGCAACTGCTCCATCATCGGTGATGACGCGACTCGTGAAGCGATGGTCATTGACCCCGGCGACGACATCTCCAAGATCGTCGCCATCCTGCAGAAGCACAACCTGAGCGTGAAGCAGATTGTGATTACGCACGCACACATTGACCACGTAGGCGGAGCCATGAAGCTGCGAGCACTGACGGGCGCGCCCATTTTTCTCAATCAGGACGACTACACTTTACTGAAGATGCTGGACGTGCAGGCGGCATGGCTCGGCATGGCGGCGCCCGAGGCCGTGGAGATCGACCAAAGCCCCACACATGGCGATTCCCTGCGGACGGGATCGCTCGTCTCCACCGTGCTGCACACGCCCGGTCATACGCAAGGCAGCATCTGCCTCTACTTCCCTGCCGAGAAAAAACTAATCGCCGGAGACACCTTATTCGCGGGCAGCATTGGCCGCACCGATCTGCCCGGAGGGTCGTTTGAAAAGATTATTGGATCGCTGAAGGGTCATCTTCTCGCCTTGCCGGATGAAACCGTTGTCATCCCCGGCCATGGTGCGCTTACGACGATTGGCGACGAGCGCGAGTCGAATCCGTACTTGCAGGAGTAGAGGATCTCTCGCCAATGGATCGTTAGGTTGAGCTGAAAATAGTTGGTGTAATCGCTGTTATCGCCAACAACCTGGAAACTCCATCGGTTACGGCGTAAGCTGCTTCTCATGAGAATAGTCCTTTCGTTCGGCGGTTTGGCTTTTGTTGTGTTCCTGGCAGTGGCACAGTCGACTTCCTCAAAGCTGGGAACACCCGCGACTATCCAGAACCGAGACAGGGTTCAAGGACTCTACGGCAGGCCTGTTAGCGAGATCTATCGAACGTCGCAAAACCTGAGGATCACGGCGTCGTTTGCTTCTAATGGCAATCTTTGCCAAGCGCACATCGGCTCCGACGTCGACGACGGAATCACAGATAAGCAATTGAACCCTGTCTTGGATGAACTCGCGCCCAAAGACGTTCGAGGTGAGTACAAGATGGGCACTTTTCTGGACGTCACATGTTTAAAGTCTTTGAAACCAGAGAAGTCTACGTCTCATTCAAGCGGAAGCACTGCAGCGCAGTTAGTGGAAGATCCATGCGTCGTGTGTTCTGGCGTTTCCGAGGATTACGAGCGAGTCAACATCACCAAGTACGGCAATACGAACCAATACAGCTCTGTGCATATTACTTTTCACCGGCCCGAGTGCAAGGAGTTGGACAAGGCGCATCAGTAGTGGCCTCATAATGGCGATCAGCCTTGCAGGTGGGCTAGCACTCTCTGCACGCCGTTGCGGAAATCTTCGCGCGAGGGTAGCAAGCTCAGCACGAGAAATCCGTCGCCCGGAAAAT
>Ga0210384_10004349_pt1 | contig 15857 bp, 13 predicted proteins | sample IncBWH2MmetaG_FD_160574 | JGI IMG/M metagenome (GOLD analysis project Ga0210384, IMG submission 160574) | Forest soil microbial communities from Barre Woods Harvard Forest LTER site, Petersham, Massachusetts, United States - Inc-BW-H-2-M | ecosystem: Environmental > Terrestrial > Soil >...
GAGCGCTTCGTCAACACCGGCGTTGCCGAGCAGATCATGATCGGCATGTGCGCGGGGATGTCCATGCGCGGCCTGAAACCATTCGCCTATACGATCGCGACTTTTGCGTTGTTCCGCCCCTTCGAATTCGTCCGCGACGATCTCTGCTACCAGAATCTGCCCGTCACGGTCGTTGGTGTCGGCGGCGGAGTGAACTACTCGACGCTAGGCGGCACGCACCACGCGATGGAAGACGTGGCCATTGCGTCGGCAATCCCGAACATGCGGGTGCTGGCGCCGTGCGACCCCGAAGAAACCCGCGCCGCCACCCAGTGGTGCGTCGCGCAGGAGGAAGGCCCGGTATACCTCCGGCTAGGCAAGGCCGGGGAGCCGGTAATCTCGGCTGGTGCCACCGAACCGTTCGTTTTCGGCAAGCTGCGGCTGCTGCGGGAAGGCAGCGATGTCTGCATACTCGGATACGGGCCGATCCTGAAGCTCGGCATGGACGCTGCGGCGGCGCTCGAGCAGCGCGGGATTTCCGTCGCGGTCGCTTCCGTCCATACGCTGAAGCCGCTCGATCGCGCAGGCCTCGTCTCGCTGTTGGGCAGGTTCCCGAAGATCGTGGTGGTCGAAGAGATGGTGGCGCATGGCGGCCTGGGAGACGCAGTCAAAGTGCTCGCCTGGGAATCCGGCGCGCGCTGCCGGATCGATTGCCTTGCGCTCCGGGACGAATTCATCCACGTTTATGGCAAGCATGAAGAGGTCCTGCAGGCACACGGACTGTCCCTCGATCGAGTCATTCAGCGGGTCACCGCGTAGCCGGCCGCAAGAGCAATGGGGAATTCACCGAAGCCGCAGGAAGACCGGCAATGCGTCGAAAGCCGGGGCTTTTGCGCGGAGCATTTCCTCCCCGCCGCCGGGCAGTCGCCGCGCCCCCACGATGCCGTGGCCGCGCTGCTGATCCATGAGGACAGCCGCTACATCATGCAGCTGCGCGACAGCAAGCCGGGGATATTCTATCCGGGGCACTGGGGCTGCTTCGGCGGCGCAGTGGAACCGGGCGAGGCCCCGGTGGATGCGCTCAGGCGCGAGCTGCGCGAGGAAATCGAGTTCGAGATGCCGGGCGCATTCCGGTTCACGCAATTCGACTTCGACTTCACCCCGCTCGGATATCCGAAAGTCTATCGAATCTATTTCGAGGTGCGGGTGCCTGACGCGGCGTTCAAAAGTCTACTCCTGCACGAGGGACAAGACGTGCAGGCGTTCCGGGGTGAAGACCTCCTCGTGACGCGGAGAGTAACGCCGTACGATGCTTTCGCCGTGTGGATGCACATGAACCGACCGCGCCCCTCGCCCGCCCGTTAGACTATTTCAAGTGGGCAAGTTCCGGATTGTTTTCAACAATCATTTTGCCTAAGTATTTGGACCCCCTAATGCTCAAGTGATCGCGGTCACTGTATAAAATACTTCCATCTCGTTCCATACTGCAAAACTTCTCATTACAAAAATAGCCGGCAGTTTTCAGGATTTGGACGTTTGCTTTCTCCTTGACTAGCTCAAGAATTGGAAAGTACTTCTGATACTGCCGAAAGAACGCTCCCCTATCTTCAACACACTTGTTTGTATGAATCCAGTTACTTTCATATTTACATTGCTTAGCGGGAAATGAAAAATTCGGCACATCATCGGTCACATATACTTTCTTGCCCGCAGCAGTAAGTTCCTTAGCAGTTTTAATTAATTCATTTTCCAAGTTGCTATTTTCGGGAACCGAGTTAATTCTGCCGAGCCAAAATGCAGCAAGAATAACAGTCGTAATATCTTTATCCTTAACTACATATTGGAATATTTTCTCAAATTCCCTATTGCTGACAACGGGCAAAGAGTTTTGAAGGTAATAAACGACGTTGACACTGGATAACTGTTCGGCAAGCCCTATGAATAAATGTTCTGCGTGACTGTCGCCGATAATTGCAATGTCCTGCAATTCACTCTTTTTCGACTGAAAACATCTGACCTGGTCACCCCAAACCGGGCTATCCTTTTGAATGTCAGCTGGTGTACAGCGGTAAAAATATCGATCCTGGTATTTGAGAAATGTCTCGTGTCCAATATCACCATCATTTTTAACTTTAAACAATGACCCAGGCCGCGATATAAATCCGTCACGTTTGAAACAGTCGTATCCAACGACACCAACGGCCGTCATTAGTCCGATCAGAGTGATCGTTTTTGCTTTGCCATACTTACCAAAGCGGATTGGCTTTTCAATCAACTTATATGTCAGCCAGGCGAACAGAATGGAAATAACGACAGCAGTAATACGTATCTTAGGTGAAGGGATGTCCTCCTCTACAATGTGCGCGAATGTGAGTAGTGGCCGATGCCATAAATACAACGGATAGCTAAGCAGCCCGAACCATACAAGCACACCATTAGAGAGAATTGAACGATTTATCCACGCTTGCGAGCCTGCCGAGATCACCAGAGCAGCACCGACTGTTGGCAGCAATGCCCACCAACCGGGAAATGCTCTCTCTATCGTAATGAGAAGAATTCCAACAGCCAGCAGCGCAGATCCGCATAGAGATTGGACATTCTTATACTGTAGTTGTATTCGTTGAAGCGCACTTGGATTGAACAGCGCTAGATACGCTAGTACCGAACCGATCGACAATTCCCATAAACGTGTTTGTAAAGAGTAGAATGTCGCTACAGGGTGGCTGTGGATTTTGAAAATATTCAGTGCGAATGAAACACTGGCAACAGTTACTGTGATTAGCAGAAGATTGAGACTCCGCTTCCAGGCCAGCCATAATAGGAACGGCCAAACAATGTAAAACTGCTCTTCAATGCCAAGTGACCATAAATGTAGAAGTGGCTTTGTCTCGGCAGCGTCGTCAAAATAGCCACTCTCATTCCAAAGCACCAAGTTAGAAATAAACCCTGCGCCGGCGGCGATGTGTTTGCCAAGCTGCTTGTATTCATCTGGAGGCAGAGCAAACCAGCCAAATGCAAAGCTGGCAATCAATACCAGCAGTAGTGCTGGGAATATGCGCTTGACCCGGCGACTATAGAACTCAACAAAGCTGAACCTGTTGCGCTCCAAATTATCAAAAATAATTGTTGAGATTAAGAAGCCGGAAATGACGAAAAATATATCTACTCCAATGAAGCCGCCCTTGACCCACTTTGGAAATGCGTGAAAACCAACCACAGAGAGAACTGCTATCGCGCGCAAGCCGTCAATGTCTGCACGATATTTGGGTTGCGTTAACTGAGAGGTGACCTCACTGAGGCCGCCCGTCGTCGGCGTTCTGTGCCGATGCAACGCGTCAGTGATGAGTGATCGGAAACGCGATAGGAGATAAAGTCCGGACCGGAGGAATGATGAACTGCGTTGCGAGAGTTTCCCTCGCTGCCGCGCGCGTGGCGCAGGCTGCGCAGACGAGCGCGCGGCGCCGGGGGAAACTCGATTCCGGCGCATTATGCCGCGGCCTTCATCAGCTGCGCACCGAAGGACGCGGCATCCGGAGTCATTCGCTTGAGGCTCTGGTGGGGCTGAGTGCAGTTGTAGAGGCCGACCTAGACCGCCAGCCGCCGAGTTGCCTCAGCGATCTAACCGTCGGCACGCAAATTTACCTCTTCATGCTTCGCACTTCGCCACAGCCGCTTGACCAAGACGTTCAAGTCCCGCAGGCGCCTGGCGCCCGGAAACGGCCACTTGAGGTGCACTTCATCGATCCTGCGCATCGGCCCCAGGTCCTGACCCCGTCGCGCTGAGCCGCGGGTCGACTAAGCGATGTCCATCGTCAGGCGCAATATCATAGCCAATGTCGCCGGCAGGGGATGGACGGCACTGCTGTCGCTGGCGGTGGTTCCCGTCTACATCCATTTTCTTGGCGTCGAAGCCTACGGCCTGATCGGGTTTTTCCTGTCGTTGACGGCGATCCTGTCGCTGCTGGATCTCGGGCTTGGCACCGCGCTCAATCGCCAGTTCGCTCAGTTTTCGGCGCAGTCCGGCAAGGCACGGGAAATGCGTGATCTGCTGCGCACCTTGGAGATCATCTATTGGCTGATCGGCATCGCAATCGGCGCGACGATGGCCGCCCTGGCGCCGGCCATCGCGGCCTACTGGATCAAGCCGCAGCACCTTTCGCGGGAAACGGTGACGCAGGCGCTGGCCATGATGGGCATTGCCCTTGCCTTCCAATGGCCGCGGGCGCTTTATGCCGGCGGACTGATGGGCATGCAGAGGCAGGTTGCATTCAACCTGCTCTCCTCGATCACCGCAAGCGTGAACAGCATCGGCGGGGCCCTGATTGTCTGGCTCGTTTCGCCCACTATCCAGGCGTTTATCACCTGGTACATGGCGGCCAGCCTGGTCGATACGCTCCTCACGGGGCTGCTGCTGTGGCGGTCGCTGCCCAAGGCGGCCGCGCGCCCCGCTTTCAGCAAGAAATTGCTGGCGGATATTTGGCGTTTTGCAGCGGGCATGACCGGGATTTCCGTCATGGCGGTCATCCTGACCCAGCTCGACAAGATGATCCTGGTCAAGGTTCTGCCGCTCGATGCGTTCGGCTATTACAGCCTCGCCTCGCGCGTGGCGGGGGGGATCTTCTTGACAGGTCCAATATGCGCGGCATTCTTCCCGCGCTTTTCGCAGCTCCTGCTGCTCAACGACTGGCAGCAACTGGCTCGCTTCTATCATCGCGGCTGTCAGCTGATGTCGGTGGCGGTGCTGCCGCTGGCGGTCGTCCTGGCGCTGTTTTCTTACCAGTTTTTGCTCTTGTGGACACAGGATCGCTCGATCGCCGAACACAGCTATCTGGTACTAAGCCTGCTGACCGCGGGCAGTGCCCTCAACGCACTGGCGAGTATGCCGCATGTGTTGCAGCTCGCCTGGGGTTGGACACGGCTGTCACTTATCGCCAATACTGCGGCTACCCTGCTGCTGGCTCCGTTTATCTATCTCATGTCTGTGAAATACGGTGGCGTGGGCGCGGCAATTGTATGGGTCATTTTTAATGCCCTCTATCTTGTGGTGGTTCAGCATTTCATGCACCGGCGCTTGTTGCGGGGCGAGCTAACGCGCTGGTACTTGGACATCGGACGACCGCTTCTGGCAGCGGCGACACTCGGGGGCCTGTGGAAGTGGCTGATCCCCTTTTCAGAGACTGTCTGGTCCAGTTTGGCCAATCTGATTCTGGTCTCGGTCTCAACGCTTGCAGCCGCCGTTATCGCAGCACCGGAAATCCGCTCATTGGCGATAGGATGGCTCACACCGACACCACATTCAGTGAAATGATCGTCGCGCGCCAACGGCGCGCTTCGCGAGGCAATTTCAAGAGACGCAAGACCTTACGAATATGCAACGCTGCGCAATCGTAGTGGGTGCCGGAGGGCAAGATGGCCACTATCTTTGCCGCGAACTGACAACACGGGGAGACCGGGTCGTTCGTATTGCCCGTACTGGCGTTTACGGCGACATGGCGAAACGGCCCTTTGACGTCCTGAATGTCGACGCGGTTGCAGACCTGGTCCGCGAGGTGCTGCCCGACGAGATTTACTATCTTGCGGCGCACCACCACTCGTCCCAGGAGGGGACCGGTTCGCTGCGCGCTCTATTGGACGAAAGCTACGAGATTCATTGCGTCGGTTTGCAGAATTGCCTGAATGCGATGAGCGTGGTGCGGCGCGAGACTCGATTGTTCTACGCCGCATCCTCGCTCATTTTTGGAGATCCTGCCGAGAGTCCACAAACCGAGGACACACCCATGGCGCCATTCTGCGCCTACGGCGTAACCAAGCTGAATGGTGTCGGGTTATGCCGCGCTTATCGAGTGAATGAGGGTCTGTTCGCGTGCGCAGGAATTCTATACAACCATGAATCGCCTTTGCGTCATCGGGATTTCGTGACGCGCAAGATTGCCTGTGCGGTTGCAGACATCTATCGCGAACGGGGGTCACGGCTCGAACTCGGGGCCCTCGATGCTCAGGTTGACTGGAGCGCCGCAGAGGATGTTGTCCGGGCGATGATGGCGATGCTCTCGCTCGACGAACCACGGGATTTCATAGTAGCGAGTGGGGTGCTGCACACGGTTCGTGACTTCGTCGTACGTGCCTTTTCGTTAGTCGGCCTGGACTACCGCGACCACATCCTGGAGTTCCCCGGCATTCTGCACCGGCCTTTGCGCAAACGGCCTCTGTGCGGAGATTCACGGCGTCTCCGCACAGCGACGGGCTGGCAGCCCAAGCTATCGTTCGACGATCTGGTCGAGTTGATGGTACGGACCGAACTGAGTGGCGAAAAACAATGAACCGCAACGAGATCCTGATTTTCACGCCCACCTACAATGAGGCTGAAAACATCCGTTCACTCATCGAGCAATTACTCAAGCTTGGTTTGCCCGCCGACATTCTCGTTATCGATGACAATTCGCCTGACGGTACCGGTGACATCGTCGCCGAGATGATGCGGAACCACCTGAATCTGAAACTAGTGAGGCGGGAGGGCAAGCAGGGTATTGGAACCGCGCACCTTACCGCGCTCCGATACGCAAAGACCGGGGGCTATCCCCTGTTCGTCAGCCTCGATGCGGATTATTCGCACAAGCCCGAGGATATCCCCCGATTGCTCGAGCTCAAGGACACCTACGACATTGTGGTGGGCTCGAGATTCCAGCGGGAGAGCAGTTTGTCGGAATGGAATCTGCTTCGGCGATTTCTGACCCGTTTGGGGCATTTCTTGACTCAAGTGTTGCTGCGCTTGCCCTACGATGCCAGCGGCGGACTTCGCCTGTACCGTCTGGATCGCATCCCGCCCGCTATGTTTGACCGCATCGAGAGCCGTGACTACGAGTTTTTCTTCGAAAGCCTAACCCTCTTTCACGTGACTGGATTCAAGATCGGCGAACTGCCGGTCGATTTACCGGCACGCACCTACGGGCACTCCAAGATGACAATAGGCCATATGGTGCGCGGCCTGTTGCGTCTTTTTAGGCTTGCCGGAAAGCTGGCGCTTACCCGCCATCGATCCCGGGACAACAAGAAGAAGCCGACGGAAAGCTCGGATCCGGAAGTCATGCGCGACGTGTGGGATAAGTACTGGGACAGCAAGGAGCGGGAGGTCGAAAGGTCCACCTACGACATCATCGCCAGTTTCTATCGAAACCATTTGATAAAGCCCACACTCAATTACTTCATTAGAAGAACTTTCGCCCCTCAGGCCGAGCTGATACACGCGGGCTGCGGCGGGGGCGAGGTCGATACGGATATCGTGCGCTACGCCAAGGTGACCGCTGTCGACATCTCGCCCAACGCCGTCGCCAAGTATCGAGCCCATCACGGTGCGCGCGCCGAATGCATGGTTATGGACATTTTTCATTTGTCGAACTTAAAGCGCCGATTTGACGGTCTGTACAACCTGGGTGTCATGGAACATTTTGAAGAGGACCAGATTCGCCAGATCCTTGCCGAGTTCAACAGGACACTCAAACCCGGCGGTCGATTAGTGCTTTTTTGGCCGCCGGTTTACGGATTGTCGGTTATCGCCCTGAGAATAATTCATTTCGTTCTGAACCGGATGCTGCGTCGAAATGTCCAGCTTCACCCCCCAGAACCAAGCAAGGTACGTTCCCGAAGTCAGATTCGAAAACTCCTGGACGAGTGTGGCTTTGATCTGCAATCGTTTTCTTTCGGGATCAGGGATGCGTTTACATACGCAGTCATTGTTGCGGCCAAGTCGGTACCTGCTCCTGGCATCGTCTAATTTCGTGCTTCCAAGATATTCTGCCAACCTGCGCCGCACGATAATTGTTTTGGGTGTGGCTATGCTGTTCACGCCCAAGGTGAATATCGTGTCTATTGCGGGAGAGTCTGCAGGTATCCGTATAGATGATGTCTTGCTATTCGTTATCTTTGCACTGTTGATGGCAGGCGTACTACTTGCTCGCAAGCTAACAATAAATGGAATCGAATCCATTACATTCATTCTGATTGGATACATGCTGCTATCGAATTGGATCAATTTGCAGATGTTCGGCCGATCATCCTTACTGTACTCCCTGAGGTATTTTGAGTACTTCATGTTTTTTTATGTCGGTCGGTATTTTTTCGACGCGCGCTACTCGGCTGCTCGTTTGTTGTACGCGATGCTCTTTGTGAACGCGAGTTTGATGGTGTTGCAAGACTTGGCGATCATTGGCGGGTTTGCTTCAGCGGGGTTTTCCCAGGATGTTGCGGGTCGGCCGATTGGGGTCACTGGTGGGCCTTGGGAAGTAGGCGCGATACTCAACTTTTCCCTCGCAATCTTCCTATTTGATCGTAAAGAAGTACCAGCAGTCACATCACGCATACTTGTAATTGCGTTTACCTCGGCGCTGGTTGTGATGACCGGTGCGCGTATGCCGGCGCTGGCGCATGTCTTTCTGATTTCCTACTATGTTTACCTGCAAGCGCCGAATAAAACTTACTTGTTGAGAAACGCAGCGCTTATTGGAGGCCTGCTTTTGTTCGCCATTTTAGTAATCCCAAATCCGTTGACTGAACGCTCTGAAAATCTTTTCTCTGTGGCGAATATTGAACGGTTTCAGGATCAGTACTCCAAAGCGAGTGTTCCAGAGGAGAAATTTGAAGGTTGGTCCGAAGAGTATACTACTGACGAATACACCGATTGGAGTTGGATCATACGTCTCGCGCGCTGGACAGTCGCGATCAAGACGTGGACTAATTCCCCTCTTGCTTGGTTTGTTGGGGTAGGTCCTGGCAATTGGGGCCCTGCATTGGATGGGGGATGGCTTCGCGTGATGTCCGAATGGGGTTTGTTCGGTCTGGCCCTTTTTTTGGTGTTCCTATATCGCATTGCACAAATCAGCCGCGCCATGTTCGCCATGGTGGTGGCACTGGCCATAAACATGCTCTTTATTGATATTCACATTGCTTACAAGGCAATGTCACTATTCTTTTTCCTGAGCGGCTACGCGTACAACAAGGCGAGAGCCAATCGAGAAGGAGTTAATAAAGCCTCGGGATACCCTGGTTCATTTGCACACGCGGGTGAAATGACTGTCCGCTAGCGCTGTGCACGAGGTGTTGCGGTGAAGGTCTACGGAAGTACTGGCGTGAACCCTTCTGACGTCTCCGCCCTTCGAGTGGCTGTGGTTATTCCTACCTATAATGCCGGTCAGCAGTTGATCGCATGTCTTCGCCCGGTACTGGCTTCGCCACTCAAGGCGCGGATTCTTGTGGTTGATTCTTCCTCCAAGGATGGTACGGCTCAATTGGCCATGGAAATGGGCGTCGAGGTCATTTCGATCCCGCAGCACGAATTCAACCACGGTGCGACGCGCGAAATGGCGCGACAGCGCGTTGATGGCGACATCGTGGTAATGCTGACTCAGGATTCAGTTCTCACCGATTCAGACTCGCTACGACAGATTGTTGCCGCATTTGATGACCCCGCGGTTGTTGCGGCTTACGGCAGACAACTCCCGCGTGCGGATGCAAAACCTATCGGCGCTCATGCCCGGATATTCAATTACCCGGAGCTAACCCGAATTAAGGCTCGGTCCGATGCGGGGGAACTGGGCATCAAGACGCCATTTATATCCAATTCTTTCGCGGCATATCGGCAGAATGCTCTTGATGCCGTCGGTGGGTTCCCTGGTCATCTGATCGTGGGGGAGGATACTTTCGCCGCAGCGCGCTTGCTGTTAGCGGGGGGGAAAATTGCCTACGTGGCTGAGGCAACGGTCTTTCATTCACATCACCACGGCGTGATGCAGGAGTTCCGACGCTATTTCGATATTGGGGTTTTTTTTCAGCGCGAGTACTGGATAAAAGAGGCCTTCGGTCGAGCTGAGAGCGAAGGCAGGCGATTTGTTCTTTCTGAGTTCCGGTATCTGCTGACCAACGCGCCATACTTGATTCCATCGGCGATGCTGCGAACGGTCATGAAATACCTTGCGTATCGTTTAGGGGCGGCGGAAGCCTCGTTACCGCTGTGGCTGAAATCCTTTCTTAGCACGCACAAGGGCTACTGGGCTCGCACTTTGCATTAGTGCGCTCCGTCTTGCCGCATGACGACACTAATAGTCCTGAACAGAATCACGAAGTCGTACCAGAGCGAACCATTCTGGATATACCAGGAATCGAGCGCTGCCCGCTCTTCGAAAGTCGTTTCGCTCCGCCCGCTGACCTGCCAAAGCCCCGTGAGACCCGGCCTTACCTGCTGGTAAAGCGCAATCGCTTCGCCATAGTGCGCAAGTTCTCGCGACAGCAGAGGTCGCGGACCCACCAGACTCATTTCTCCCCGCAATACATTGAGCAACTGGGGGAGTTCGTCAATACTCGTCCGCCTCAGCCATATGCCCACGTCCAGAAGCCTGGGATCCTGACGAAGCTTGTAATTGTTGCGCCGATATTCGTCCAGCAGGTCGGGACTCTCCGATTCCCAGCGCGCAAACTCTCCTTCGGCATCGCGAACCATGCTTCTGAATTTGAACATGCCGAACTCGCGCTTTGCCTGTCCTACCCGTCTCTGCGAGAAAAATACCGGGCGTCCGTCTTCGAAATAGATTCTGCAAGCAACGTAGCCATATAGCGGCAGAGCCAACAGCAGCAGTACGAACGAGAGCGCTATGTCGATCGCCCGCTTTAACAGTCTTGCCTCTCTGCGAGCAAGCGTGGTGCCGATGAAACCGGAAGTTCCACGGGCGACCGCGTCGCGGTCCACTGCGTGCTCCGTGTTGCGCTGTTCGTGCGTCTGGTCCATCAGGCTCGTTGCACGGGCAAAAACCCAGAAGCGGAGCCGCCGCGTCCGCAGTCGCATTTTAGCATAGGCGCTACCGGTGGGATCATTACTGAGGTCTCGCGCGCCAGCCGGCGCAATGCCGGGTTGCTGCGCCACCACATTGTCAGCGCGTTAAGGCTTCTCACCCGCCGCGGTTGAGTCAGGCGGGTTCGTGTATGCCCCGTGTCCCTGCAAACCTAGCCGAAGCAGGACAACGGCGCCACCCAGCAGCCGGTTCCAGAGCGTCGGAAGCATATCGAACGGACGCAGAACGACGAACGCCAATGCAACGCGTGCCCGACGCAACGTCGGCGGCAGCATTCGCTCGATTCGATTCAGTGCAAAGCGCCGGAAACCCGAATACTTGGTCGCTATATTGGGGACATTGCCGTCCTTGGAGGCACGCACCGCTGCAAAGCGAAAACGCAACGCCGTGCGTTCAAGGAACTGGCGGGTGAAGAGACCGGGGGCCAGCGCCGGCCCGAGCACGTGCAGCCGATCGAGGATCGCCTCGGTGTTGGCGCTGTCGGCCAAGGTGCTGGACAGGTTGCCTCCGGAGTGAATGCGGAATGCGCCCAGGGGAGCCGGGGAGTACGCCGCGCCGCGCCGGCTCGCGACGATAAGGGCGGTCAACAGGTCGGACCAACCCATGTAGGCGGGGTCGAATCTGCCGGCCGCCTCCAGCGTATCCCGGTGATAGATGAGCGTCGGTCCGATGAACCAGTTGCCGAAGCGGTGCGCCAGCCGCACGCATTGCGCTGGGGAAAAGTACGCGTCGCGCAGCGCGATCACAGGCGCAAGGTGTAGGCGAATGAGCCGGTCTTCCTCGTCCACCAGCCACCCCATCGCGGACCACAGTCCCGCGCCCGGGTGCCGTGCCAGGCATGAGCGCGCGCGCGCGAACATGCCCGGCAGCACAAAATCGTTTGCCGACAGGAACAGGACATACTCGCTGCGCGCGATCTTCAGCCCCTCGTCCAATGCGCCATAGGTGCCGAGGTTGACCGGGTTTTCGATCAGCCGCGCCCGCAACTGTCCGGCAATCAGGGAGCGGATGAGCGCGACGCTGTTGTCGGTGGACTGATCGTCCACCACGATCAGCTCGTCAGGAGGGTCCTTTTGTTCGAGTATCGAGCGGATGCAGCGTGGGATATAGCGCGAGTCGTTGCGGTTCGGCACGATCACGGCGATTTTGGGTACCGCCGTATCGGGCGGTTGCTGCGACGTAATGGGACCCACGGCCTGGTTCACTTTCCCACCGCCTGGGCGGCAAAATACGACCGCACCGCGGCCTGGGCGGTTTCACAGGCGGTGCGGAAGCGCGCGCCGAGATCGACTGTGAGTCGGTCCGAGCGAAGCGAGGTATCGAGGGGCCGCGGCTCCAGCACTGGAATATCGCGTAGTGAACACTCGACGATCTCCGCGACGGGCTTGATGAATTTCCGGTATTCCCCGAGCACGGCGTCGAGCAGGGCGCGCCGGTTCAGGCGCTCGGGTCCGCCGAGATGATAGAGGCCCTGCGCCCCTGCGTGCACCAGCTGCGCTATGGCCCGCGCGGCATCCGGCGCTGCTGCCGGGGTGAAATACTGGTCGGTCGCGCAGAGGATCCGTTCGCTGCGCGCCAGCGCCTCGACCCAGCCGGTAACCAAGCAGCGCGCATTGCGCTCCGGAGAGATCAGCTTCGGCAGGCGAACGATGATCCACGGCGGCGGAAGCGACAAAAGGTGGCGTTCCACCCCTACCTTCTGCCTGCCGTAGGTCAGAATCGGGGACGGTTGGTCGTCCTCGGACCAGTACGGGCGGCTGCCATCAAAGACCGCGTCGCTGGAAACGAACACCGGCATGATGCCGAGCGCGCGCGCCTCGTCGATCACCCGGATGATGCCGCGCACGTTGACCTCGGCGGAGACGGCCTGATCGCGCGCGCAATGGTCGATATTAGTGATTCCCAGCAGGATCACCGCCGCCGTCGGCTTGGCGGGAAGGGCTGCGACAAAGTCGGAAACGCGAGTGCGGCGCGCGTCGAAGAAGAGACTTCCTTCGTCCGGATGTGTGAGATGCGTCGGTACGGCCCGCTTGGCGCCGAACGCGTCGCGCAGCGCGGGTCCGAGAAAGCCCGAAGCGCCCAGCAGCAACACCGGCCGGTCATTGCCGTCAGGCATCACGTCCGCGTCCCCGCAGGAACGACGGCGAAATTCCGCGCGATCGTCCATCCGGTGCCCTTGTACGCGTTAGACAATGCTCGGGTCCGAGTTCTCGATGCCACCGACGGTTATCGGCGCGGTTCATTTATGATATAGGCTCGCATAGATGCCGTGGGCGAGGATCGATCAGCCAAGGCAGAAGGCGGACAAATGCGTGGCTGGATGGTTGTCGTGTGCTGCGCTCTCACCCTCGTGGCCTGCAACGGCACGCTGCCTCCGTTGCCGACCACCATTGAAGCCCCTAGCGCCCAGACAGCGGCGATCAAGTTCGCATCCTCGTCTACTTTGATGCGCCCGGCCGCGGGACGAAGCGGCCCATGAAATGTTGAGGAGCTGAATGATAGAAACCATCAGCAATCACCTGCCATGGATGTGCCTGATCCTTGGGTATGGATTCCTGGCGCACGGAATCCTTCTCTTGAACGATGGGCTGTATTGGGACGGCTGGATGGTGGACCTCTGGCAGCACTACAACGACAGGAAATCCATGCGCCGATTTTACTGGGAAGTCGGCATGCCGAATCTGTATTTCGAGCACCGGATAATGGGCCGACTTCCGAGGCGCCATGTGGCTTATCGGGTCATTTCCCTGGCCTCGATTTTGATCATTGGGATTTTCGTTTTCCTGACCGCAGTGCACACGAATGCGTTCAACCCGCTGCAGGCGACCGCAATCTCCCTGCTGCTGCTTTCGTATCCTGCGTATGCCGTCACCTTCGATGGCGTTGTGAGCCTTCAATATACCTTCAAGATTGCCATTTTCTATGCAGCCTGTTTCGTCGTAACGTCGACCATCGGCCATCCAACCCTGGCCGGCAATATTGCCTTTCTGGTCTCGTTGATTCTATTCGTCGTGTCCTTCACGGCCAATTGTACGCTGGTCTTTTTCTGGGGATTCCTTGTTCTTTACGCGTGGCTCGTGCACAGCAGATCCTCGGCCGGGTTCGGCACATATGAATATGTGAAGGTCACTTTGATGGCCGTGCTGCCGTTCGCGTATTGGGTCATGAAGGAAACATGGTTCCCGCGTCACGGCTATTACAAGAATTACAACAGAATACGACTGGCGCCGTTCTCCATCCTGCAAGTCGGGCTGCGCGCGTTCCGGTACGGGATCGATGTCCCCCTGATCAAGCCGGTGCTCGAGCTCGTGGGATCGAAGAACGCCTCTCTCGTATTCTCCAGCATCTTTCTGGGCTTGCTGGCGTTCAATTTCCTTAAGGATCTCTCGGCAATGCCAGCGTTAACGGCATTGCAGGTCTTGGCGATCGGCTATGGGCTCGCGCTTCTGGGCGCCGCACCCTTCATGCTTGTGGGGCAGGGTTCCTGGGAAGGAGGATGGGCTTCAAAAAACTACATGCTGCTCCACCTGCCCTATGCGCTCATCGTATTCGGGTGGTTGCAGCTTTTCCCGAACTCATTCGGAGTCGTATTGGTCCCGATTATTCTGTTCGCCAACGCGCTCTACATCGTCAAAACCCATCTTCTTTACATTGCGGCGTCGATCAAGGACAAGGCGCTGATCCGCTGGCTGGCGGCAAATCCCGAGGTTGGCTCGGCGTCCGTGATCAAGATTCGCGATGCTCATTGGATCGAGTACCCCTTTGAACGGAGGTCGACCATGTACTGGCCGGCGTACGTGTCCTGCATGATCAAGTCAATCTGGCCGGACAGCCGCATTCTTGCGGTTCTGGACAACTGGAGTGCTTCCGACGGGCGGTCGCTGACTGCCGGTGAAATCGAGGAAGCGCTGGAAAAAACGACCATCCGGTACGGCTTTGCGCCGCAGGTCCAGCCGGGGCCTCAGTACCTGGTTGCTATCGGCTCGCCCGTCGACAGGTTCGACACTCCAAAATTCCTCCGCACCGCCGACGAGCGTTGCGATGTCCACCCGTCGAAACAGCCTGCCATGGTCAGAATGGCGCTTGAATATCTGTATCTGAAATGGTTTTCGCCACATCGGTTAAGCAAGCTATTTGATTGTTACTTTTCATTCAGCGCCTCAAGACTGTGATTTACGCCCCGCGTGCAGGCTCGTATTTCCGACCGGCCAAAGTTCTGCAATCACACCATGTACAAGCAAATCCATAAGTGCCGGATCTGCGGCAATGCCGAATTGATCCCAGTCGTTGATCTGGGCGAACAGTATCTGACCGGCGTTTTTCCCCGAAGGAAATCCGCGAGCACTCTTACCAAGGGCCCCCTGCGTCTGGTCAAATGCCACGGCGGGGATGCCGTCTGCGGCCTCCTTCAGCTCGAACATAGTTACGATCTCGATGAGCTGTATGGCGAGAACTACGGCTACCGATCGGGTCTCAACGCCAGCATGGTGCGGCACCTGCACGACAAAGTGGCGCACATCCGCGGCGCAGCGGACTTGCGGCCTGGTGATCTGGTGGTCGATATCGGCAGCAATGATGGCACCACGCTGGGTGCCTATCCGGAGGATCTGCTGCTGGTCGGGATCGATCCTGCAGGGGAGAAGTTCCGCCGACACTACGCCAGCCATCTCAAACTGATTTCCGAATTCTTCTCCGCCAACCTGTTGACCCGGGCCTTCCCGGGTCGCAAAGCAAAAGTGGTGACTTCCTTTTCCATGTTCTACGATCTTGAGAGTCCGATCGACTTTGCACGGGAGATTGCCAGCGTTCTCGACCCTCAAGAGGGAATCTGGGTCTTCGAGCAGAGCTACATGCCCCTGATGCTGAAGCGCAACGCCTACGACACCATCTGCCACGAGCACCTCGAGTACTACGGCCTGAAACAGATAGTCTGGCTGACGGAGACGGCGGGGCTCAGGATCGTGGAGGTGGCGCTCAATGACGTCAACGGCGGCAGTTTTTCGGTGGTTGCCGCCCATCGCGCCTCCAGGCATGCCGACA
>Ga0210384_10004351_pt1 | contig 15853 bp, 14 predicted proteins | sample IncBWH2MmetaG_FD_160574 | JGI IMG/M metagenome (GOLD analysis project Ga0210384, IMG submission 160574) | Forest soil microbial communities from Barre Woods Harvard Forest LTER site, Petersham, Massachusetts, United States - Inc-BW-H-2-M | ecosystem: Environmental > Terrestrial > Soil >...
CGGTTCGTTTCGAACGTTCCGGCCGAGTTGTCGGTCGCCGGCCCGGACCGGCTGGACGGCGGGGTGTGGGAGTTCTCGGAGGGGAGGCTCGTCCATCAGTCGTACCGCCGAGAACCGAAATGGTTCCACGAGTCCTACGAGCGGGGAGGGTCAGGCCACGATCGGGTGGCGCTCCTGGACATCGGCCTCAACCCGAAGATCCGGCGCGCCCCGTGGATGCGCGACCAGCGTCTCGGGACCGTGACCGTCGCCATCGGGGGGAACCGATACTTCGGCGGGACCAACGGCACGGAGTTCCGCGCGAACCTCCACCTCACCGGCGCGACCGTCCGGATCGACGGCACGACGGTCGTCCAGGGTAATCGACTTCGCTGATCCGCCGGTGGAAGCCGCCGCGGAGTCCCCCGCGATGCTCTCGCCGGGGCACCGATCCGACCGAGCGCGGGGACCCGGTGTGGAGCCACCGGGGGCCGGCGAACCCCGTCAGGACGAGGCGCCTTTCCCCTCGGTGAGGACGTCCCAGTGCTTCGCCCACTTCCGGACGTGCTCGATACCGGGCCGCACCTCCCGGAGGCGGTCGTACGCCGCATCGAGGGGGATCCGGTCATGCCGATGCAGGTACCAGGCGCCCGCCAACGGGCTGCGCCGGACCCCATGTCCGCAGAAGAGGAGCACCGGTTCGTTCCGACCCCGGGCCTCGTCCACGATCCGCACGATCCGTTCCAGGTTCGGTCGAATCGGACCGCCCGCCCCGGCGTCGTAGATCGGAACGTGTTCGTCGGCGGGAGCGGCCTCGTCGGGGAGCTCGTCCAAGACGCACACGCGTTGCCCGTGGAACGAGGTCGCATCGTCCCAGCCCCCGACGAACACGCCCGGCAGGATCTCCGAGGCGATCGGTCTCTCCGGCTTGGGTCGGGAATGTTTCGGGGCGCGAGTTCCGCTCATCGGCCCGACCACCGGTCCGGAGGATATGAACCGGGAACTCCCTGGAACAATGATCCAGCGACTTAATGCGTCTCTTCCGGAACGACGGAGCCTAAACCCCGCGCCGCTGTCGTCGAACTCGTGCGCGTCGCGCCGTCGGTTCACCTGAGTCCCGAAGAGCGCGTCCGCCTCGGACGATGGGCGGGGGTTGGGCGTCGCCCGGGAGAGCGGTCGGTCCGTGCCCGAATGGTGCTCCTAGCCGCCGATGGCGGGCGGGACATCGACATCGCCCGGGAACTGGAGGTCGACCGTCGCACGGTGGCCCGCTGGCGTCGAAGGTTCCTGACCGCGCGATTGCGCGGCCTGGACGATTTGCCGGGCACCCTCCTCCGAGGACGGTTGCCCGAGGAGCGACTCCAGGCGATCGTCCGAGCGACGGTGGGACGGGCGCCGCCCCACGGCACGGTATGGTCCACGCGCTCCCTCGCTAGGGAGTTCGGGGTGAGCCACATGACCGTCCGTCGGGTGTGGGAGCTCTACCGGGTGCGTCCGCCGGGCCATTCGGCCTCTCCGCCTCGCGCCGACCCGGTGAGCCCGCATGCTCCCTGGGACGTGGTCGCCCTGTACTTGCGGCCGCCGATCGCGGCGATGGTCGTGACCCTACGCCCCCGCTTCGGGGAACCGACGCGGGCCCGCGAGTCCACGGCCCCACCTCTCCCGATCGGACCCCTCGAGGCCACTCCCGAGGGCGTCGAACGCCGCATCCGAACGGCGTTCCGCTCGCTCCGGGCGTTCCCCGAGGACCGCGAACGGGGCGACGCGGCCCTCGACGACTTCCTGCGGTTCCTCGGGGAGCTCGATCGCCGTCTCGTCGGACGCCCGCTGGTGCGCGTGATCGCGCGACTGCCGGACGGGGGGATATCGACGAACCTGGACCGCTGGCGTGTTCGGCACCCCGACCTGGATATGGAGCTCCACGCCGACCTCCTCCGATGGCAACGACGCGCCGTCGAGACCCTTCGCGAGGCCGGCCGCCGGGAGGCCTCCCTAAAGGAGTTCCGGGGTCCCGCCGAGATCGCGAGATCGCTCGCCCAATCGGTGGCGTCCTACCGCGAAGGTCGGGCGCCGCTCCTCTGGATGGCGTCCCGGGGGGAGATCGCCTCGGGCGACTCGGCGTACCGGTTACGGTATGACCTCGCTGTTACAGGCCCGTCGGGGTTCAAGAGCGCCACCGGGCTGTCCAGTCCCGTGACGGGCGCGGATCTCGGGGTCGAAGGCATCAGCCGGAAGATGGCGAGGGTGGTGCTGCGACGCTACCTCGACGTCCGACGGGGGGAGCGGCTGACCGTGGAGTCCTGGTCGGGGACCTTGGGGTACGCGAACGCGTTCGTGCTCGAGGCGCTCCGGCTCGGAGCGCGACCGCTCACCCTATTGCAGGACGAGCCGACGTACTGGGCCGCCTCGACCGAGGTACCCGCGAAGTACCTCTCCGCGCTCGGCGAGCATCGGAAGGCGGCGCTCGAACAGACCGACGTCTTCGTGAGCTTCTTCGGACCGAGCGACCGCGAGCGGTTCCACGCGCTGCCCCCGGCCACGATGTTCAAGCTGGGCGAGTACCAGGATGCCCTCTATCGGGCCGCCGAGCGGGCGGGGGCCCGGGCGGTCCAGATGGCGATCGGCCGCGTCTCCGACGCCTCGGCGCGCATGTACGGGGTCGACCCCATCGTCTGGCGTCGGGAGCTTCTGGAGGGGACCCTCATCGAGCCCGCGGTCCTCCGCCGCCGCGCGAACCGGGTGGCCGAGACGCTCGCCCGGGGGCGAGAGCTCGAGCTGATCCACCCGAACGGGACCCGGTTGGCCCTGCGGCTGAAGGGGTACGCCCCGAACATCTCCGATGGGTCGGTCCGTCGGGCGAGCCGGGGAGGTCAATGGAGCCTGGTCACGCTGCCGGCCGGGGTGATCAGCGTCGCCGTCGACGAGTCCGCGGCCGACGGGATGTTCCGATCCAATCGGGCGAGCTCGATCGGTCTATCGGACACCGTCGGGGAGATGGACGGCGGGCGTTGGTCGTTCCGGGACGGTCGGTTGACGTCCTTCGCGTACGACGTGGGTCAGGAGTTCTTTGCCCAGAGTTACGGAAGGGCTCCGGCCGGACGCGACCGGCCGGCGTCGATCTCGATCGGGCTCAACGAGCACCTCCACTCGGCCCCTTTGCTGGAGGACCAGGGGCTGGGAACGGTTACGATGCACCTCGGACGGAACGACTACCTGGGCGGCCGGACCCGGACGCCCTGGTGGGCGTGGCTGTTCCTCGACGGGGCAGATGTCCGGGTCGACGGCCGTTACGTCGTGCGGAAGGGGAAGTTATCGGCGTGAGCGCGGCCCGCTCGTCGCCCCGTTCTCCGCCCCACGTGGAGGCCCCGAGGTGACCGACCTGCTGGTCCTCCTCCTCGTCCTCGTCGCCATCGCGTTCGCGGTCAGCATCGGCGCCCACTACACCGGGGCCTGCATGGGGATGCCCTACGCGGCCGGGGCGATCCGGCCGGGAACCGCCCTGGCGATCATGGCGCCATTGGCGCTCATCGGGGCGTTCCTCGCGAGCGGTGGGGTCGAAGGCACGGTGGGCCACGCGATCCTTCCGGACGGCCAGGTCACCATCGGCCTCGCGCTCGTCATCGTCACCTCGGCGGTCGTGCTGGCCAGCGCCTACAACTTCCTGACGGTCCCGACCTCCACCATCCAGATCCTCGTCTTCTCCGCCGTCGGAGCCGGACTCGCGGCGGGGATCTCCGTCAACTGGCACACAATCGCCACCCTTCTCGCCGTCTGGGCGATCGCGCCGCTCGCCGCCTTCGGCCTCGGCTATCTCGTGGTGCGAGCCGGGGGCATCTCCCGGCCGGTCGACCCCCCCGCTCGCCAACTCGGGCGCCTCACGGTCGCCGGGCTCGTCGGGGTGGGGATGGCGGCGTCGTTCGCAATGGGGGCGAACGACGTCGCCAACGCCTCCGGTCCGCTGGTGATGACCGGGACGTTCGGCCTGATGGCGGCCGGTCTGGTCGGCGGGTTCGGGTTGGCCCTCGGCGTGCTGACCTGGGGTCGCCCGCTCCTGAAGCGCGTGGCGTTCGACATCGTCCGGCTCGACGCGAAGATGGCGATCGCCGCCCAGCTCTCGCAGTCCACGGTGATCCTCGTCTCGGTGGCGTTCGGCTACTTCACGTCGATGAACCAGGCCCTGGTCGGGGCGATGATCGGGGCCGGGGTCGCCCGCCGGCAGAGGACGGTCCTATGGAGCTCGGTCCGCGGGGTCCTGACCGGCTGGGCGATCGGACCCGGGTCGGGGGCCGCCCTCGGCTTCGCGCTCGGGTGGGTCGCGCGTCACGCGGGCGGCACGTAGGGATCCCGACCGGATCGTCCCTGCTCCCGGCGACGGACCCGCCGTTCCGATGCTCAGGTCCCGGCTGCCTGACTCGAACAGGCGACCTGAGGATATCCACGGGGGCCGCCGGTCACCGGCGGTCGCTACTACAGTCCCCCGCTCTACCACTGAGCTAAGCCGGGATGCGCCGACGAGCGGCGGGACGGCTATAAGGCTTCGGACCGCCGTGGCGCCGTCTCACGCCACGGCCTTTCGGATCCGCTCGGAAACCGCCTCGCGCGAGCCCTGGGCGTCGATCCGGGAGAGCAGCCCCAAGCGCGCATAGTGCTCGAGCAGCGGGGCCGTCTGTCGATGGTACGTCTGGAGCCGGGTATAGACCGGTTCGGGGCGATCGTCCGGGCGCCCTACGAGCGTTCCGCCACACTTGTCGCACGTTCCGGCCACCCGGGGCGGCTGGGTGACCAGGTTGTAGACGGCACCGCAGTTGGGGCACGAACGCCGCTGCGTCAGCCGTTCCATGAGCACCGACTCGGGGATCTCGAACGAGACGACGCGGTCGATGGGAGCGAATCCGGTGAGCGCCTCGGCCTGGACCAGGGTCCGCGGGAACCCGTCGAGGAGGTAGCCCGACCGGGCATCCGGGGACCGGAGCCGCTCCTGCAGCATCCGCAGGACCAGGTCGTCCGGCACGAGCTTGCCGGCGCGCATGTACCCGTCGGCTTCGATGCCGAGCGGCGTGTGCTGGGCCACCGCGGCTCGCAGGAGATCGCCGGTCGATATGTGGGGGATCCCCAGGACCTTCGCGAGCTCGGCTGCCTGCGTCCCCTTCCCGGCCCCCGGCGGGCCCAGGAAGACGATGCGATGCATGGGGGGCGCGAGGGGCACGGAGGTATAGCCCTTCGGGAACCGTTCAGCCGACGCGGGACCCGACGAACCGCTCCCCACGGATCGCCGAGCGAAGGTTACTCAGGTCGCGCCCGTGGACGACGGCGAGCGGGATCTTCGCCCGGGAGAGCAATCCGGCGCCCAGGCGGTCGAAAACCGCCTGCTGACCGGCGACCTCGCGGGTTCCGTCCGGAACGAGGCGCGCGAACTCTTCCCAGTCGAGACGATCGAGCCGACGCGCGTCACGGTGGGTCCGCGGGTCCTGGTCGTAGACGCCGTCCACGTTGGTCGCGTTGACGAGCCGCTCGGCCCGTAACCGGACGGCCAACAGCGCGGCGACGCCGTCCGTGGTGTGTCCGGGTTCCGTGCCGCCGAGGATCACGGGCGAGGCACGGTGCAGCTCCTGGACCGCTTGGGCGACGGTCGTCGGGATGCGCGTGGAGGTCGGGGCGCCGACCTCGGCCGCGACGAGCCGGGCGTGGAGCCGGGTGACGTCGATCCCGATCTCGTCGAGCTCGACCTCGGTCAGCCCGAGCTCCCGGCCCAATCGGATGTACTCCCGGGCCGTTCGACCCCCGCCGACGGTCACGCCGAGAGTCGCCCGACGGCCCTCGGCCTTCAGCAGCCCCGCGAGGCGTCGCAGGTAGCCGACGTCGTCATCCCCCGTGACCAGGACCGACCCGCCGATCGAGACGACGACGGTGCGGAGCTTCCGCGACACGGGGGCGGGCATCGGCGGGGGACGGTCGGGTCCCCCAGATAGTTTCTCCGGCCGGCGGGGCGGTCATCGTTCGGCAGGATTATCTGTCTGTTCCCCCCCGGGGGCGTTGCGGTGGCGGAAGACCTCGACTCCGAGAAGCTCCTCGCCGCGACCGCCGCGGTGCGGCACGTAAAGAGCGGCATGCGGCTCGCCCTCGGCACCGGGTCGACGGCCGCCTTCGCCGTCCGAGCGCTCGTGCAGAGGTTCCCGGACGGCGGCGGGATCACGGCGGTGGCGAGCTCGATGCTCACGGAACGCTTGGCGCGGGAGCTCGGCCTGAACGTCGGGCCGCTCCTCCCCTCGGACCGGTTCGACCTGATGATCGACGGCGCCGATGAGGTCGCCCCGACCCTGGACCTCACCAAGGGGGGTGGCGGGGCCCTGTTCCGCGAGAAGTTCCTCGCCCGGCTCTCGCGCGAGCTCCTGATCCTCGTCGACCACACGAAGCTCGTCCCGACCCTCGGCACCCGCTCGGCGATCCCGATCGAGGTCGTTCCGTTCGCTCGCGGCGTGATCGTCGAGCAGTTGCGGGAACGCCGGGTGGCGTCGGCCGTGCGGGTCGCTCCGGGCGGGGAGCACCCGTTCGTCACCGACAACGGCAACGAGATCCTCGACCTCCGCCCCTCGTGGCCGGTGACCGATCCGTCCGGCCTCGATCAGGAGCTGCGGGCGATCCCGGGCGTCGTCGAGACCGGGCTGTTCTGCGGACTCGCCCACCGGGTGTTCGTGGGCCTTCCGGACGGCACCGTGCAAGAGATCCTCCCCTCCCACCCCTCCCGCGCCGGGTCGTAGGCGACCCCCTGCCTCCGCCGGCCCCATCGCCAGCCTTATCGCAGGGCGAACGTAGCGCGACCCGCGCGAGGCTCGAACGCTCATGGAAGGCAAGTTCATCCGGACCCGGGTCGAAGACCACGTCGGCTACATCGAGATCGCCAAGCCGAAGGCGAACACCTACGACATCCACATGATGCGGGAGATGGACGCCGCGCTCGAGGAGATGCGCTTCAACGACGAGGCGCGGGTCCTCATCCTCACCAGCACGGTGAGCGGCTTCTTCAGCGCCGGCGCCGACATCGAGATGCTCAAGGGAAGCCAGCCGGACTTCAAGGCGATGTTCTGCCTGCACTGCCAGGAGACGCTCAACAAGTTCGCGAGCACCCCGAAGATCGTGATCGCCGCCCTCAACGGCCACACCGTCGGCGGGGGGCTCGAGATCGCCCTCGCCTGCGATCTGAGGATGATGGCGAAGGACTCCGGCAAGATCGGCCTTCCCGAGGTGACGCTGGGCGTCCTCCCGGGGACCGGGGGCACCCAGCGGCTTCCGAGGCTGATCGGCACCGCCCGGGCGCTCGACATGATGATCACGGGCAAGCTGCTCACCCCGGAGGAGGCGCTCGCCATCGGCCTCGTCAACTACGTCTACCCGAAGGAGACGTTCGCGGCCGACGTCGCCAACTACGCGAAGGCGCTCGCCCACGGCCCCTCCCGAGCGGTGAACCTGATCAAGCGGTCGGTCGTCGAGGGGGTCGAGATGACCCTCCCCGCTGGCCTGGCGCTCGAGCGCGAGCTCCAGAACCGCCTGTTCGTCACCGAGGATGCGAAAGAGGGGCTCGCCGCGTTCGTGGAGAAGCGAAAGCCCAGCTTTAAGGGGCGCTGAAGCCTCGTACGAGGAGTACCGTTCGATGAGCGCCGACCCCTCTCAGACCCCCCTGCCCGGCACCAACCCCCCCTCCGGTCCGGCGCTCGCCAAGACGCTGCGGGAGGGGGGCACCATCGAGCCGGTGCGCGAGATCCTCTGGGGCGACGCCGCCGGGGTCCGGAAGTACGAGTCGGCGGAGGAGCTGACGCCCGAGATGCGCAAGCTCATCATCCGGTTGATGGTCGTTCAGGCCGACACCGAGTTCGCCTCCATCCAGCAGCACCGGCCCTGGCTCGATGGAGCCCCGACGCTCGAGGACCGCTGGATCGAGGCGCGCATCGTCGCCGACGAGTCGCGCCACGGGCTCCAGGCGTGCCGCATCCTTCGCGACTTCGGGGAGGAGGGGCAGCAGTACATCGACGATCTCCTGTCGAAGCGCGAGGGCCAGCACAAGCTCGACGCGTTCAACATGAAGTTCGACCGGTGGTCGGATGTCGGGGCGTTCACCTGCTTCGTCGACCGCGTCGGCGTCTACCAGCTCCGCGCCTTCCAGGAGTGCGCGTACGGCCCTCTCGCCCGCGCCATGCCGCTCATGCTCTCGGAGGAGCAGCTCCACCTCAACTTCGGTTTCTCCGTCCTCAAGCGGATCTCGAAGGACGGGCCGAAGTACTACGGTTCGAAGGAGGAGGCCCAGGCCGCGGTCCACAAGTGGTATCCGCGCGCCCTCGACATGTTCGGCCACTCCCACTCGGAGACGAGCCAGAAGGCGATCGCCATGGGCCTGAAGCGCTGGACCAACGAGGAAGCGCGCGCGCTCTACATCAAGGAGGTCACCCCCCTGGTGGCGTCGATGGGCCTCGAACTCCCCTCCCCCGACTTCGACCGTCACATCCTGTAGCGGGACGCGCGGCGATCGCCCCGGGACCCGGCGGGGCCGACGGTCGGGGGTCAGGCGACCGTTCCGCGTGCCGGGACGCGTACCGTCCGGCCACCGGGGCCGGCATGCAACAGATGGGTCGTGGCCACGCCGCGGAGCCCCGCTACCCTCGCCCGGATCCCGGCGGCGTGGCGCCTAAGCGTGAAGATGTGCACGTGGGCGCCGGCGTCATGGGTGTAGCCGGCGACCGGCTCGCCGGCGATCGCGTTCGTCTCCCGCACCACCTCCAGCACCTCGCGCGATGTCGCGGTGAGGTAGTCGAGCGACGGGGTCGTTGTCTCGCAGACCCGACGGAAGCTGTCGCATTCCTCCATGATGAGGGGGAACAGGCGGGCCCAATCGCGTCGCCGCAGCGCCCGCCGAACGGCCACGATGCGGGCCGGTAGCTCGCGCTGCCGCGAAGCGAACTCGGGGGACGTCTCGACCGAGGCCTGCATCGCCGACGCCGATCGAACGGCCTTGGTGGGCGCGCCATCGACGATCGCCACCACGTCGACGAGCTCGGGCCAGTGGTGCTCGTCGAACAGCGGGCGCGCGTAGCAGTCGCGGCCGTCGGCCCGGGTCCCGCGCTCCCATTCGACGAATCCACCGAATATCGAGCGGCACGCGCTGCCGGAGCCGAGGCGGGCGAGCTGCGAGAGGCGACGCGGCGGGAGATCGAGGCCCGCGGCCCGCGTCGCGGCTCCCGCGAGGGCCGCGAACCCGCTCGCGCTGCTCGCGAGGCCGCTCGCGGTCTGGAAGTTGTTGGTCGAGACGACCGAAGCCGCGTCCTCGAGCCCGGCCAGCTCGCGGACCCGGTCGAGGAAGCGATGGACGTCCTCCCACGGACCACCGGAGAGCTCGGTCCCGTTGAGGCGGAAGCGGTCGGCGGAAAGCTTGGGGTCGAAGCGTACGACGGTCCGGCTCCGGAGGCGATCGAGGGTGACCGAGACCGACGAGTTGAACGGGAGGTTGAGCCGGGGATCGCGGATCCCCCAGTACTTGATCAGGGCGATGTTCGGGGACGTCTCGTAGCCGGCGACGCGTGGCGAACTCCCCCGCACGCTCGGCCCCGAAACCCCCGAGGACGACGGAGAGTACATATCCCCCACGGAGGGTGGAACGCCGATGAGCGGTCGTGCCCCCCCTCCCGAGCCCCGGCCGGTCCGGGCGCCGCGGGATTGGGCGAGGGCCTCGAAGATGGGCGGATTCCACCGGGAGGTGGGGTTCACCATCGATCCCGCCGCGAGCGGGAACGGGGTGTGCGTCGTCTCCGGGGTCGTCGAGGCCCGACACCTCAACATCAACCAGGTGGTGCACGGGGGCGTCTACTCGACGGCGCTCGACACCGCGATGGGAGCCGCCGTCGTCTCGCTACTTTCGGAAGCGGAGGTCACCGCCACCACGTCGCTCTACGTCGACTTCCTTCGGCCGGCCCGCCTCGGCCAGCGGCTCATCGCCCGGGGCGAGGTCGTCCGCCGGGGACGCCACCTCGCGTTCGTCCGCGGGACGCTGAACGACGGCGACGGCCGGCTCCTCGGATCGGCGAGCGGCACGTGGTACATCTGGTCGACCGGCGACGGTACGTGGGCCGCTTCGCCCCCTCCGTCCCCGAAGCGAGCGGCTCCGGCCCGGGCGCACCGTCGCGTCTAGCGGTACTTCTGGGCCAGGCGCGACGTGACGCGGAGGACCGCTCGCCCCTTGGCGACCCCCCGGGCCGACTCCGGCCACGAGTGCTCGGCGAGGAACCGGGCGACCTTCTCCTCGCGTCCGAGGCCGACGAACGGGATCGTCCGCTCCAGGATGTCCCCGACGTACCCCGTCCCCGGGAAATCCGCGGCGATGCCATCCAGGTTGCGGGCGAGCCAGTCGAACGTGGGCCCGCGACCCGCGGGATTCATCGCCGCCCTCCAGAGGAGACCGGGGATGTGGCCGCGGTTGATCGTCGGGGTCCGAAGGAGGCCCAACGTCGCCTCCACGAGGGCGGGGTCTCGGAACGCGGTCAACGCCACCTCGAGCAGGGAGGCGGTCCCCTCGCTCTCGGTGGCGCGCAGCCGTTCGCAGAGCTCGGCGTGTTCCGGCGCGCCGCCGGTCCTCGCGAAGGCGATCGCGGCGGGGCCTCTGAGGTCCGGGTCGAGCGTCTCCCATTCGGTGTATCGCGGCGCGAACGATCGGGCGAAGTCGAGATCGTTCCAAACGAGACCTCGGGTGACGATCGACCGCAGGAAGCCGTTCGACGACGGCTCGCCCGCTTCCCGGTGCTCCACCAGGCGGTGGAACTGCTCGTGGAGGAACTCCCCCGTGACCTCGTGGAACCGGCGGTTGGTCCCGATCAAGAACTCGAGGCCGACGGGCTCGCGGGGGGACGCCCGTCCGACCAGCTCCCGGGCGACCTCTTCGACGACCAGCCGCTCCTTCGAGGGCGTCGACTGGGCCACGAAGCCCAAGTAGCGGTCGAGGTCGACGTCCCCGGAGAGGAGGAACGCATAGAGGTCGACGAGAAGGCTGAAGCGGGACATCGGGGGGAGGAGGGGGTAGCGCTCGGCGAGGCGATCGTACGCCGGGGCCGTATACAGGACCCGGTAGAACCCGAGCGCCTCCCGGTTGAGCAGGTAGTCGCGCCGCCCCGCCATCGGCACGACGAGCTCCGCGGCGTCGAACAGCAGGGTAGCGGGTTGCCCGTCGAACTCCGCGAACAGGGGGATCGGCCACGGGGGGCCGTCCACCGGGGTGTCGAGCCGGAACGGCCGCTGTCGGAGGGTGAGCCCGTCGTCGGACTCGGTCACGGTCACCACAGGGACTCCCGCCCGCTCGATCCACGATCGCAGGACGCGCCCCACCGGTCGGCCGGACGTCTCCGACAGCGCGGCCCAGAGGTCCTCGCCCCGCGCGTTCCCGTAGCGGAACCGCTCCAAGTATCGCCGGACCCCGGCCCGGAACACCTCCTCCCCGAGGTATCCCTCGATCATCCGGAGCACGCTCGAGCCTTTCCCGTAGCTGATCTCGTCGAAGATCTGCGCGATCTCGGCGGGGTCGGCGATGGGGGCGGCGACCGGGTGGGTGCTCGATAACGAGTCGCCGAACAGTCCGGTCGCGGTCCAGGTGAGCACGAACTCGTCGAACCGCCGCGATTCGGGGTAGAGTCGGGTGAGGATCCGCGGTTCCATCAGCGTCGCGAAGCTCTCGTTGAGCCAGATGTCGTCCCACCACGCCATGGTGACGAGGTTCCCGAACCACTGGTGGGCGATCTCGTGGGCGATCGTGGTCAAGGTGTCGTCCCGTTGGGACGACGGCGAGTTGGTGTCGACCAGTAGACGCATGTCGCGGAACGTGATCGCCCCCCAGTTCTCCATGGCGCCGTAGCTCAGCTCGGGGACCGCGATCAGGTCGAGCTTCGGCAGGGGGTAGGGGATCCCGAAGTAGCGATCGTAGGCGGGAAGGATCCGGGACGCCTCCTCGAGCGCGAACCTTCCGGCGCCGAGGCGGCTCTTCGGCAGCGCGACCCCGAGCTGGACCCGGCCGACCGAGCCCCGCTCCCAGGCGAATGGCCCGATGCCGAGGTACACCAGGTAGGTGGGCATCGAGGGGGTCGCCTCGAACCGCCACCGGCGTCGGTCGCCCGTGAGCTCGTGACCGGTCGATGGCGTGTTGAAGATCACGTCGACGTCGGGGTCGGTGGTGAGCTCGAGGGAGACGACGGCGCGACGGTCCGGACGATCGACACACGGGAACAGCCGTCGGGTGGCGGTGGCCGCACACTGCGTGGTGAGGATCGTCCCGTCTCCGAATCGGGACCGATAGAGCCCCTGGAGCCCCTTATCCGCGGCTCGACCGCCGAAGCGGATCGTCAGCGTGCCCCATCCCGGCGCGGTTCCCTCGACGAGGAGCTCCTCCGTTGCCGGGATCAGCGAAAACGCCGCGGGTTGACCGTTCCACTCGACGGAGTGGATCTTGAGCTCGACCGAGTTCACGACCGTCGATGGCGCAGCGGCCTCGAGCTCGGCGTGGACGATCCCCCGGAACTCGCCGGTGGGGAAATCGACCTCCAAGACGACCCGGTACTCCCGGACCTGCCGGGGAATCTCTGCCTCGGCCATTCGGGAGCCACCACGCCGGGAGGTCGGCCCGGCGGAGCGGCGCAGGAGGGTCCGGGGGATATCCTTACCCCCGCGGGGACGCGCAAACCCGACGGTTTTGGCCAACGTTAAATAAGGGGTCCCGGTGGCAATCTCGGCTGACGGCCAAAGCGGTGGGGAAACACCCGGTCCCATTCCGAACCCGGAAGTTAAGCCCACTGGCGTTTCGCACGGTACTGAAGTACGCGAGTCTACGGGAACTGCGGAAAGCTGTCAGCCTCCCTCTTCTCCCCTGACCTCGGGATGAGCCCCGGGTCGGGAGCCCCGTAAAGTCGGCCCCGGGCGACCCATTAAATCTCCCGCGTCGGTCGGCCGACCCGTGTGGCTAGGGGCGCACATCGGCATCTCCGACGGCCTCGGCGAAGCGGTCTCCAGTGCGAAGGGGATCGGGTGCGAGGCGATCCAGATCTTCTCGAAGAGCCCCCAGATGTGGAAAGGCCCGGCGATCTCGCCGGAGGCGGCGCTCGCCTTCCGAGAGGCGATGAAGACGGAAGGGCTCCGTGGCTCGGCCGTCCATCACGGCTACCTGATCAATCTCGCCACCCCGAAGCCGCCGATGCTCGCCCTCTCGCGACGGACCTTTGTCGATGAGCTTCAGCGGGCCGAGCTCCTCGGGGTGGACCACCTGATCTTCCACCCCGGCGCGCACCTGGGCTCGGGGCCCGAGGCGGGGATCAAGACGTTGATCGAGAGCCTCAATTGGGCGTTCGAGCAGACCCCCGGGCTACACGTCCGAGCCCTGCTGGAGAACGCCTCGGGCCAGGGGACCGCGCTCTGTTCGTCGTTCACCGAGCTGGCGGACGCGCTCCACGGCGTGACCGAACCGGCGCGGGTCGGCGTGGCCCTCGACACCTGCCACCTGTTCGCGAACGGGGTCGACCTTCGGACCCCGGAGTCGTACGCGGCGGTCATGGACCAGATCGAACGGGAGCTCGGGTCGCGCGAGGTCCGAGCCTTCCACCTCAACGACGCCAAAGCCGACTTGGGCTCGCACCTCGACCGGCACGAGAACATCGGCAAGGGGCACATCGGGGCCGAGGGGTTCCGTCCGTTGTTGAACGACCCACGCTGGGCCGACCGACCGGGATACCTCGAGACCCCGTTGGCGGAGGGAGAGGAGGGGTACGGCTCGTACGCCACCGACCTCGCGACGTTGCGTTCGCTCCTGGAAGGTCATCCAGTTCCCCCGCGACCGGCGAAGCTCCCCGCGAAGGCACGCCGCGCCTCAAGCACTAAATAGGCTGCCCCGCGTCGGCGCCTCCGCCGATGGACGAGAAGCCGTCGAGCGGCGCGACGAAGGCGCGCGAGAGCCTCGTCGCCGCCTGTGATCGGGCCATCGTCGAACTCGCCGGTCGCGACCCGGGGGTCGCCGTCTTCTCCGACGTCCGAATCGAGGGGTTCAACTCCGGCTTCGCCGACCGGTTCCCGGAGCGGTTCCAGGCGCCGCCCCGCGCCGGGGGGTCGGTCGTGGAGGCGGCGGTGGCGCACGCCCACCGCGGCGGGACCGCCTTCGCGTTCATCGACACCCGAACCGTCGGCCAGCTCCCCTACGGATCGCTCTGGACGTGGCTCGGGGCGGCGAAGGTCAACGTCAACCTCGTCGCCCGGCACCCCGAGTTCGGTTCCGGGGGTGAGGGACGGAGCGTCGCGACCGATCTCGGCACCCTCCGCGGGCTCCCGGGGATGACCGTCGTCGTGCCCGGCGATGCGCCGACGGCGGGCGAGGCGATCACCGTGCTCGCCCAGGTCGTCGGCCCCGCCTATCTCCGGGTCACGGAGGCCCCCCTCCCACGACTCTCGGATGGATCGCTCACCCTCGGGAAGGCGAACGAGCTCCGGGCCGGGAACGACCTCACCATCGCGGCGATCGGGCGCATGCTCGCGCCGGCGTGCGAGGTCGCCGAGGAGTTCCACCGGGTCGGTGTGGAGGTGCGCGTCCTGGACTGTGTCTCGCTCCAGCCCGCGGATTCGAAAGCGATCCTCCGCGCCGCCCGGGAGACGGGGGCGATCCTGACGATGGAGGAGCATTCGACCCTCACCGGCTTGGGGGCCCTCGTCGCCACGATCACCGCCGAATCGTACCCCGTCCCGGTACGCCGGATCGGGATCCCCCCGGTGACCGGCCTCGGGGAAGCGACCGGGACGGTCGTCTCGGCCTCGCACGCCCGGGACGAGGCGTGGGAGCTGCTGAGAATGAGGGGCAAGGTTCACTAGCCCGCGCGGAGTGGGGCCAAGAAGGTGGGCCGATGAAACTGTTCCTCGACACGGCGAGTATCGACGAGATCCGCCAGATGTGGGCGCTCGGGATCCTGGACGGAGTGACGACCAACCCGTCGCTCGTCGCGAAGGAGGGGCGCAAGTTCGAGGACGTCATCCGGGAGATCTGCGCCCTGGGCGTCCCATCGGTCTCGGCGGAGGTCGTCGCCACGACGGTCGACGCCATGGTCGCCGAGGGCCGGCACCTCCGCCAGATCCACCCGTCGGTCTACGTCAAGATCCCGATGATCCCGGCGGGGCTCACGGCGACGAAGATCCTCGCCGGCGAAGGGACCCGCGTCAACATGACCCTCGTCTTCTCGGCGAACCAGGCGATCCTCGCCGCGAAGGTCGGGGCGGCGTACGTGAGTCCGTTCATCGGCCGACTCGACGACCAGGGCGAGGACGGGATGAAGCTCATCGCCGACATCGTCCAGATCTACCGGAATTACCACGTGAAGACCGAGGTCCTGGTCGCGAGCGTGCGCCACCCGATCCACGTCCTCGACGCGGCGAAGCTCGGTGCCGACATCGCCACGATGCCGTTCGCGGTGATGCAGAAGATGGCGTTGCACCCCCTCACCGACATCGGGCTCGCCAAGTTCCTCGCCGACTGGCAGAAGGTCCCGAAGGGCTGAGCGCCGCCGTCCACCCGTTATATTGGCCGACGTCGTCGGCCGCGCCGCGGGGGCCGGTGGCGACGGAGGAGCTGTTGGAACGGTATCTCCGCCTGACCACCGAGGCGCTCGAGAAGGTCCGGCCGGCGCCCCCGAGCCGATCGTTCCTCGCCGGGGCCTCCGAGGATTTCTTGTCGATGGCGCGGGCGTACCTGTCGGACGCCCAGCACTTCCGAAGCCAAGGGGACCGGGAGCGGGCGCTCGCCGCCGCGAGCTACGCCCATGGGTGGCTCGACGCCGGTGTGCGCCTCGGCCTGCTCGACGGGGGGGACGACGACGTCCGA
>Ga0210384_10004353_pt1 | contig 15851 bp, 16 predicted proteins | sample IncBWH2MmetaG_FD_160574 | JGI IMG/M metagenome (GOLD analysis project Ga0210384, IMG submission 160574) | Forest soil microbial communities from Barre Woods Harvard Forest LTER site, Petersham, Massachusetts, United States - Inc-BW-H-2-M | ecosystem: Environmental > Terrestrial > Soil >...
GGGAGGGGACGATGAGGCACGGTATCACGGCTTTTTTGACGCTGGCCTATCTAACGTGCGCCACTGTCCCTCTGGAAGCTCGCGGCCTGGGCCGCTTCTTAGGGGGCTTGCTGGCCCGCGGTACCAGCGCCGTGCATTCCTTTGAAAAATCCCACACGGGGGACTTTCTAACCGTGGCACAACTTGCGCAATGCATAAAAAGGGCAAAAAAGCTCGACGAAGATTTCGATCAATTAGAAATTATTCGAGCCGCGTTGCCTTCCTCGCAATCGGAAGTTGACCAGTCAAGCAGTGCAAAAGACAAACGGGACAAGTTTAACTCGGCCCTTGAAATGCATAATAGCATAGTGAATGTCTTCAATGCTGAATGTGCAAAACAATATCACGCGCATGACCTAACGAAGGCCCAAGAACTTGCCGAAGGCAACTGATCTCAATCATTGACCATAAGTGGTCGCGATCAAATGCCACGACGCTGCCAGGTCTCACAAGCAGACATCACTTCGGGTTATGGCAACATCTCAGAAGTGCCGTAATGTCTGACGTGAGTCCGGAATGCGCGCCAAAGCGGACGTTCGCTGATCCATTGCCACAATTAAGTCCGTGCCTTTGGGGAAAGTGTAAGGGTGCAGGCGGAAGGGTCAAATGCGTTCATCTTTTTGCATCTTTGGATTGGCTCTGGCGTGGCTAATCACGTCGTCCGCGCAGGCTCACAGTCGGGGCTTCGCCTGGTTCTTCGCGCACTCCAGACCGCACGGAAGTTGTTCGGGGCAGCATGTGGTCGCGACCTTCTATGCCTCAGGGCGGCGCACGGCGAGTGGTCAGACATTCGATCCCAGCGGGTATGCGGCCGCGCATCGCACGCTACCTTTCGGATCGCGGGTAACGGTGACGAATCCTCAGAACGGGAGGTCTGTTACTGTGGTGATTAATGACCGCGGCCCATTTACGCGCGGGGTTACGCTTGATCTAACTCGTGGCGCCGCTCGCGCGATTGGCATGTACCGAACGCAGTGGGTTTGCATACTCTGAGAGCGAGTGGCCTTCATCGACCGTAGCGTCAATGGCGGCACCTGGCCCTGAACCGAACCCTACGCTGACTGCCGAGCAGTCGGCCGTCGAGGGTAGACCGGATAACGCTTACGCTGGCCACAAGCGCCTCTCATGACCCGATCTATAGTTCCGCCAAGGCGGGGTAGAAAAAGCCCCGGACGATGCCGGGGCTTTGAGTCGCTGGAGAGAAGCCTGGATCAGTACTTCGCGACGAGCGGGGTACCCCAATTGAAGTGGTAGTTGATGCGAGCGGTGATGAGGTCCACATCTTGGTGGATAGTGTCCGTGCGGAATACGCCGCCGACCGGTACGACAGTACGAGCCAAAACACCTGTCGACGTGAAGCTGCGACCTTGGTTACCCATGAACAGGTGATCGTACTCGACCGCGACGGACCAGTTCGGTGCGAATCCGAATTCGAGGCCCGTTCCGATGGCACCACCCCAGCGTGTTTCACTTGCCGAATCGAACAGCAGGCCTGTGGCGGTCACCGTACCTCGGAATTTGTCGTCGGTCACAGCCGCACCGCCCTTCACATACCAAAGGACGTTGTTCCAGGCATAGCCGACCTGGCCGGTGAACAAGCCGAACGCTTCAATCTTGGAATTGTTAGTCCAATTGGGAATGAAGAGGCTAACATTGGATCCCTTCAAATCAGCCCAGTCGCCTTGCGCTTCCAGACCGAACACCCAACTGGCGCTCTGCCAACGGTATCCAATCTGACCGCCAACCACTCCGCCGGTCGCATCGTGACAACCTTCACGGAAGGTAGGCACGACAATTGCACCAGGGAAGTTCGTCACATCCCAGCACTTGTGGCTCGATCCCCAACCGCCGTTGGCGCCGATGTAGAAGCCGCTCCAGTCGTAGATCGCAACGACCGGCGCGGGTGGCGCCTTGGTATAGGGACGCGCGGCGAGATCAGCAGCCGACGCGGGAGTGACCATGCCCAGTGCTGCAAGGCCAACTGGGACCAACCAAAACTTCCTCATCTTATTTCTCCATCCCGTCGCTTCTGATTGCGCAGTCGCGACCGCCTATTATGTGTGAAGTTCCCCAATTCCACTCTGAACTCTAAGCGATTTGAGCCTGAAATGATGTGTCCCAAAAACAACAATCGTTTTTTCAACTATGACTAGAAAATGGCAAGCGACACACTTGGGTCAAGCTTGCTGACAAATTGAAATCCGCACGAACCATGCTGCATGAGATGGTCGTTTGGCGGTGCAGCCTGCTGCGGGTGCATCAGTGAGTCTGGAAGTCGGCACATCTCGGAAGTGCCGCAATGTCTGACGTGAGTCCGGGACGCGCAGCAAAGCCGACGTTCGCCAATCACTCTGATTTCATGGGTTCACGCCCTGGTTCGATCAAGCGAGCGCATTTTCGATAAACGCCTACAGCCATTGCATCACGACAAAGATAATCAGGCCGACGAGCCCGCCGACCAGCGTGCCGTTGATTCGAATGTATTGCAGATCGCGCCCGACCTGGAGTTCGATCCGGTTGACAAGCGTATCGGTGTCCCACCGCTCGACCACCTGCGTGATGAAGGCGCCGATTTCGGCGCGGCGGGGAGCGACCAGCCGCAGGGCGGCGATCCGGATCCAGGTGTTGAAGGCAGCGTGGATCCGCGCATCATCTGCCATCCGCTGCCCGAGCGTGATCAGGGCCTGTTCCAGGCCAGCGGATATCTGGTCGATGCGCTCAGCGGAAGTCGTGTCCAGCCTCGCTTCGATCTCGGTCCAGAGCTTGTTCACCTGCCGGAGAACGACGGGATTGCGCAGAATCCCGGCCTTCAGTTCCTCGCCCCGCGCGTACATCTGCGGCTCCACGGCCAGGTCCTCGATCAGTTTCTCGACGGTAGCTGCAAGCGCGGTGCGCCAGGGATGGGCGGGATCGCGCATCTCCTCGAGCAGCTGCGAAAGCCCGCTGACAATCTTGTTGGCGACGATGGCATCGACCCATTTGGGGATGAAGCGGGAGGATTTCTGCGTCACCGTCGCCTTGACCAGGTCCCGCTTGTCGGCAAGCGCGGCTGCAGCCATGACGATGGCGCGCTCGACCAGCGCTTGCGTCTCGCCTCGCGCCCACAGCAGCGACAATATCCTGGAGGCCAGCGGCGCTGCGGGCACCGCCTCGATGCCGCGCCGCGCGGCGCGCGCCAGCAACGCATTGAGTTCCTCGCGCGGCAACGCCTGCAATATCTCCGGCAGCGACTGCGCCGCGCGACGCGCGAGGTGGCCGGCGTTCGCCGGGTTCGATAGCCAGCGCGCCACCCACCCGACCGCGTCGATTTCCCTGATTTTCGCGGTCAGGACTTTTGGCGACAGGAAGTTGTTGGAGATGAAGCGGCCGATTGCCCCGCCGATGCGCTGCTTGTTGCGCGGTACGATCGCGGTATGTGGGATCGGCACCCCGAACGGATGGCGGAACAACGCAACGACCGCGAACCAGTCGGCGCAGGCACCGATCATCCCGGCCTCCGAAAAAGCCCGTAAATATGCCAGCCAGCGCCATTCTGCTTGGGCGAAATAGGTCGCGGCAAAAATCGCGGACATCAGCGCAAGCAGCGCGGTTGCGAGGAAGCGCATCCGGCGCAGGTCACGCAGCCTGGTATCAATGGGCCTTTTCACGGCAAATGCGCGCGGCGACGGGTTCGGATCGGCGGAAGCTCGCCCTGCGAAGCCGCCACCTCAACGGGATGCTTTCGGAGAGGATGCCGCGAGCTCGGCATAGCGCCGGCGAATGTCGGCGGCGCCATAGGCGCGCTCGAGCCTGCGCAGCGCAAAATGAGCCTGCGCGATCCGTTGGAAGTGATCCATGAAGATGACATTGACGGTTGCTCCGCCGACTGCGCCCAGGATCGGCAACGCGCCTGCCGCGACCCGGTCGGACACCACAAGGCCAAAGCGTGACACGATTTCGCTCACCAGGCCGGCGACTGCGGGCGCCGAGACATCAACCACCCCGCGCTCCGCCACGAAGGCTGCGACGTCATGGGTGTATTTGCTCAGGAGGGCGCGGGCGGCGTAGTAGCCGACATCGATCTTCTCGTTGCGCTTGGCGCCGAACGCGAAGACTTCGAGGCAAGCGAGCCGTGCTTCGATTTTCGACAGATCCTCGCCCTCGTGCCGGGCGATCGCAGCAATCGCGCGGAGCATGAATGTGGTGGTGAGCGGCAATTCGAGGGGAAGTGCTGCGATGCCGACGAGCCCGCTCACACCACCGGTGACGCCGGCGAGGAACGAGGAAAACCAGGTCGCCGGCGCCGGCGGCGGCTCGTCCTCAAGCGTGTCGATGGCGACATCGAGGCTCTTCATGATCGCGGTGCGCGCCAATGCGCTAAGCTGGCTGTTGGCGACCTTCGGCAGCATGCCCAGCGCGCGGTTGACGGGCACGCCGGCGTAGTCGGCAAGCCGGGCGGCGAAATTGGGGTTTTCGAGGTTCTTCACCGCCAGCGCCAAAGCCTTGGCGTCGATCTCCGAAAGCTGCGTCGGGGCGAGGTCCAGGGTCATGTCATCAGTAGCGCAGCAAGGGACGAATTCCGTTCATGCTTGCAAGGATCGCCGAACCGTTGCTGATCAATGCCGTGATCTCCGGCGTGATCAATCCGCCGGGCAGCGCCAACGTCAGCGCCACCGTGTTGAGACCGGCGACAATTGCATAATTCTGCTTGATGAGGCGAACCGCGCCTTGCGAGATTTCCACGGCCGTGACGAGCTTCCACAGCGAGTCTTCCATCAGGATGACGTCGGCGGACTCATGGGTGACCTCCGCGCCATGCTTCATGGCGATGCCGACATCGGCAAAGCTGAGCGCGGGTGAATCGTTGATGCCGTCGCCCACCATGGCGACCCGTCTGCCGTCGCGTTGCAGCTCTTGGATGATCCCCGCCTTGTCGGCCGGCAGCATGTCGGCAAAATGCCGCGTCAAACCGATTTCATGGCAGACCGCGCGCGCGACGACGGCATTATCGCCCGTCAGCATGACCGTGTTCTTGACGCCCATGGCATGCAGCCGCTGAATGACGGGACGGCTCTCGGAGCGAATTTCGTCCGAATAGGGAACAAGACCGGCAAGCTGGCCGTCAACCGCGATGTAGAGGCAGGAATAGCCTTTCTCGTCCAGCGCGCCGCGCTCGCGCGAAGCCATGCCGACCTTGATCTCGCTCTGGCGCATGAAGCGCTCGTTGCCAACATGCATGTAATAGCCGTTGACCTGGCCTTCGACGCCAAGGCCGATGCGATATTTGGTCTCATCGCAGGCGGGAACGTTGACCGCAAGCTGTCTCGCGCGAATGCGCAGCGCCTCGGCGACCGGGTGCTGGAGACGGGTTTCGGCCGCCGCCGCAAGGCCCAACAGATGCCCGGCGTGATGTGATCTTGATAGGGAATGACGTCCATTACCGCCGGCGCCCCGCGCGTGAGCGTGCCAGTCTTGTCGAACACGACGGTGTCGACGCTGGCGAGCTTCTCCATATGCCCGCCGCTCTTGATGATGATGCCGGCGCGCGCGGCATGGGTCATCGATGACAACACCGATGTCGGCGCCGCGACGCGGATGCCGGTGCCGTAGTCGACAATGACGAGCGAAAGGAAACGGTTGAAATCGCCGGTGATCGCGGCGGTGCCGACCGCGAGCCCGAGCGTCGGCGTGACCAGGCGATCGGCAAAGCGTTCGGCATGATTTTGGATGCGGGTGTCGCCGATCGGCGCCGATTCAACCAGATGCACGATCTGGCCCGCGGTTGTCGCCGAACCTACCCGCAGCGCGCGCACCGTGATCTGGCCGTCGCGAATGACGGTGGCGGCAAACGCCGCCTCGCCGACGCCCTTGCTGACCGGCAGCCCCTCCCCGGTGATGGTTTTCTGGTCGATGGTCGCGTGTCCCTCGACGATCTCGCCGTCGACCGAGATCATTTCTCCGGGATAGACCACGACGAGATCACCGGCCCTAAGGTCGGTCGCAGGGACTTCCTCGATCACGCCATCTCTCAACACCCAGGCGGATTTCGACTGGAACTCGAGCAGTTCGTTGATGGCGCGCCGCGAGCCGGCCGCGGTCAGGTCGCGGATCCAATCGCCGAGCTTGATCAGCCACGTCACGATACAGCCGGCCAGCGGATTTCCCTGCACTACCGACGCGGTGATCGCAAGGGTGTCGAGGACGTCGATGTTGAGCCTGCGCTCGTCGTCCCATACTTTCCACGCCCGTCTTGCGATCGGCAGCGCGTTCCAGAACATCAAGGGAAGGTTGACCGCGGCGATGACCGGGTTGGCGCTGAAGGCCATCAATAGCGATGCGGTGGGCAGCGCCAGCGGGAAACGTTTTGACACCGTGGGCGGAGGCGGTGTTGAAGCCGTTGCGGTCGGCTCTGTCCTTGAGGCCGCCACGAGCAGCTTTATTTCGACCATGCTGGCGTTCGCAAAGCGGTCCAGCAGGGCGCGGAGCAGCGGCTCTCGCGCCGGATCGTATTCGAGCACGAGGCTGGCGCAATCATAGTTGATGCGCGCGGTCGCGATTCCGGACTGGTTTCCGAGCCAGTCGAGCAGCGTCTCCGCCAGCGCGCGCTTGCGGCACAACGCCGGAACATGGAGCCGAATGCGCCCGGGGATCGAATGGCGAACAGAAAATTCCATTCGGCTACATTACCGTCAGGCGGGCGCGGTCGCGGGCGCCGCCACCGGGTCACAGAGCTCTTCGGCCTCGCGCGAATTCACCTGGATCAGATGATTGAGACCAAATATCGCAATTGTCACCCAGACCGGCGTCGCGGCACTGGCACCGACTTCGAGGATGGTGAACCCGGCAATCCCAACCGCGAGCACGATCTTGAGGTCGATCGTGTTGCCGCTACCCACCTTGATCTGCCGATCGACGTCCTTGAAAAGGTCCACGATCACCCGCGCGGCATGGGAATGTTCGGCAAGGAATTCAGCTTCCTGCTCGATCTTGTTGGCGAGCGCGTCGATTTCGTTTGAGGGCGGCGGCCTGTGGTGGCCACCGGTGTGATGCTCCAGATGGCCGTGGAATTCATCGTGATGGTCGGTGTCGTAGTGAAGCACCAGGCTTCCGGTGGACGGATTGACGGTGACCTGCTCGATGCCGGGAATGACCGCGAAGGTCTGTTTCATCTGTTCGAGCAGTTCGGGATTGCCCTTTGCCGAGGGAATTTTCATGCGGATGCGGCCGGGCACCTGATGCGCGATCTGCAGTTTCACCTTGGTCATGTTCGATCTCGGATTGAGAGCCGGCACGGAGCGCGCTCGTGCGCATCTGCAATCGCGCGGCGTCCGCCGGCATTTGCCACGGCGGCTACCTGCTCAATCAGCTCGCATGCAAGCGGCAAATCCAAAGTCCATATCGACGGCCCAACGTCGCGACGCATCTCGTCGCGACCAAAAGTTCACGCGGCGCTGCGCGGCTTTTTCGCCTCGCGTGTGCTGGTCACGTTGCTGGCTTCCTCGGCGCGAACCTCGGCGACGATGTCATTGACGTGCTCGTGCGCCTCGGCAAACGCCTCCTTCGACTTCTGCGCGAGCTTGAAGGTGCCGCGCACGGTCGATTTGAACACCGGACCCAATGCGTCGGCGAGCTTGGGGAGGTATTTCGGCGCGGCCATCGCGGCGACACCCAGCACGATGCCCGGCAACAACGCGGCTTCAAACAGCGCTGCTCCCGCAGCGACTACGACGACGGTCGCAACCGTCTTGTTGATTCCTGCTTCTTCTGCCTGGCCGTGCTGATCGTCAGGGGCATCGCCGGGATGCGCTTCGCCGCGGCCATTATGGATCGGGTCCATCTGAAAATCCTTTTTCCGCCACTAAAAACAACCTGGCCACGCTCAAAGCCACACCTGCGCCAGCCTACCCCTCATCATTAGGGGCCGATTAAAAAGACCGCATGACAGATATGTGACAGACCATTCACGGGCCGTTCGGCTCGGCTTCGGGGGCCCGAAATGCCAGTTTGCGCGTGATTCAAAGCCCGCCTTGGCGCTTGGCGCGATGCTGTCACACCGCTGACATTCGCGTTTGAAAATAACGAGGGGCGCGCGCTGTCCAATTTCCTCACGGCCGGAGCCTTCGATGACTGAAAAAGCTGCAAGCGGCGAGCGATCGATCCAGGACCGCATCATGGCGGAAAGGCTCGACAGTCTCGACGAGGAACTGGAATTGGAAATTGACGATAATCACCTCGACGCGCTGGCCAGCGAGTTTTCCGGTCAGGCGGCGAAGGAGACCATCGACCGGCGGACCTATTTCAAGGAGCTGTTCCGCCTGCAAGGCGAACTGGTGAAATTGCAGGATTGGGTGCAGCACCACAAGCTCAAGGTCGTGGTGATTTTCGAGGGCCGCGATTCCGCCGGCAAGGGCGGCGTCATCAAGCGCATCACCCAGCGGCTCAATCCGCGGGTCTGCCGCGTCGCTGCGCTGCCGGCGCCGAACGAGCGGGAGCGCACGCAGTGGTATTTCCAGCGCTATGTTTCGCACCTGCCGGCCGGCGGCGAAATCGTGCTGTTCGACCGCAGCTGGTACAACCGCGCCGGCGTCGAACGGGTGATGGGATTTTGCACCGAAAACGACGTTGCGGAGTTTTTCCGCTCGGCGCCGGAATTCGAGCGCATGCTGGTGCGCTCCGGCATCGTGCTGATCAAATACTGGTTCTCGATCACCGACGAGGAGCAGCATTTTCGCTTCACCATGCGGATCCGCGATCCCCTGAAGCAGTGGAAGCTGAGCCCGATGGACGTCCAGGCGCGCGCCCGCTGGGAGCAGTACACCAAGGCCAAGGAAGCGATGCTGGAGCACACCCACATCGCGGAAGCCCCGTGGCATGTGGTCGAGGCCGTCGACAAGAAGAAAGCGCGGCTGAATTGCATCGCGCATCTGCTCGACCGGATTCCCTATAACGATGTCACGCACGATCCGGTGGTGCTGCCGCCACGGGTCCGCAACGCGGACTATCACCGCGGTCCGATCCCGCCGGAAATGTACGTGCCGGCGCGCTACTGAGCCTTTGCGGAACGACTGGACTCCACGATAGCGATCCCGCGCAGCAAGCGGCCAAGCAGGTCGGAGCCGGTGATGATGCGCCGCTGCGGGCCCCAGACCAGGATCATGTCGTTCTCGATCACGTCATCGTCGGGCCTCTCCTGCACCACTTTCATCCGTCCGATGACGTCGCCAAGCCGTGCCCTCATGTCGCGGACGACGATCGGCCGATGCCAGTAGGCGTTCGGATCGTGCGCAAGTTCATCGAACAGCGCGTCGCGAAGGAAATGATGGGCGTCGAGCACGAACACCGGCTCGCCGCTGGCAGCGTCGGTGATGATTACCCATTTCATCCCGGAGGCGTCGACCTGGCGCAGGAACGGATCGCTCGGAGAGCGGTCGAATGGCGGCAATACGCATCGATGGTTGGCGAGCGGCAGGCTCAGGATGCTTTTGGCGTCGACGATCTCGCCCTCGTCGCAGACCGAGACATCGTCAAGCTCGAGAAAGTTCTGCGCGCCGGTTGCCTCCAGCCGCCCGATCTCGCCGCCGCTGGCGCCATGCCGCGCGATCAATTGCCTGATGTCCTGCTCCTTCAGATAGGCCATGCCTTCCGCGCCGAGCCACCCATCGAGCAGCAAGGCCGTTGGCCGCGCGAGCGGAAACAGGATGGTGCGATAGAACACCAGGAACGGCAGGAATCGCGAGGTCATCCGCAGCGCGTTGCGCGAGAAATACGCCTGCGGAATGATCTCGCCGAGCAATGTGATCGCGAATGCCGAGAAGAAGAAGGCGCCAAGCCCCGTGAGCAGCGAATCCGACAGTAACGTCAGCAACACGTTGGTGGTGACATTGCCCCAGATCACGGTCGCAAGCACCTGGTTGGCGTTCTTGCGCAGCTCAAGCACCTTGACCGCATCGGGGTTGCCGCCGTCGGCTTCGATTTGAAGCCGTAGCAGGCTTAAGGAAAAGACCGCCAGATTGAGACCGGCGAATAGCCCGGACTGGAAGATACAGGCGATGACGCCCAGCCAGGCGGCGTAGCTTGCAACTGAAGACATGGATTGCACCCGCGATAGGATCGAAAACAAGACCATAAGACGAAAGACGAAGGCAGCGGTTCGAAACCTATTCGCAAATTGCAACGCCCCGCGTAGCGGCGGCTCTGCCCGCCAACGAAAAAGGCCGACGCGGACAAAGGGCCGGGTTGACTTTCGCCCGCACCTCCAAATACTTGACCCAACAAAGATACTCGACCCAACAAAGAGAACCGTCGTGAAATGACGGATAACCCCGGAGGAACGCCATGCCGACTTCGCGCAGGACGCTGCTGAAGAATTCCGCGGCCACTGCTGCTGTGCTCTCGCTCGACTGGACGCGTGCGCAGGCGGAAGCCGAAACCGTTCGCATCGGCGTGATCTACGATCTGACCGGTCCGTTTGCGGCCGGAGGTTCGGTCGCCTCCTCCGTCGGCGCGCAGATTGCGATCGATCTCGTCAACGAGAAGGGCGGCATCGGCGGCAAGTACAAGATCGTCCCCATCGCGGCCGATTCCCAGAGCAAGCCCGACGTTGCGATCAACGAGGCCGAACGCCTGATCAGCCAGGAGAAGATCGACATCATCAACGGCATCTATGCGAGCTCGCACGCGGTCCCGCTCGCGGCCAAGGTCGAGCAGCAGAAGAAGATCCTCTGGATCACCACGGCGGTTGCGACCGCCGTGTTCAAGGACAAGAACCTGCATTACGTCTTCCGCGCGCAGATCCACTCCGATCAGTACGGCCAGGCCTTTGCGGCTTTTCTGACCGAGCACGCCAAGGAAAAGCTCGGCATCGAGCCCAAGGACGTCAAGGTTGCGCTGATTCACGAGGACGGCCCCTATGGCGTCGGCGTTGCCGCAGCCGACGAGGCCTATTCGAAAGAGGCCGGATTGCAGGTCGTATTGAAAGAGGGCTATTCGGCCGCAGCCCCCGACCTCTCGGTGCTGGTGACCAAGCTCAAGCGCGCCCGCCCAGATGTGATCTCGCACGCCGGATATAATCCCGACATCACCCTGTTCCTGCGTCAGGCGCGCGAGAACGGCCTGCATTTCAAGATGCTGTTCGGCGCCGGCGCCGGCTACAGCCAGCTCGACAAATTGCGCACCAGCTTCGGCGCGGACATCGACAATTTCTGCAACATCGATCCGGTGCCGGCGCAATTGCTCGACCCGACAAAGCTTGCTCCCGGCGTCGGCGATCTCACCAAGACCATGGTCGAGCGCTACAAGGCGAAAACCGGCGCGACCGACATTCCGCCGCACTGTTCGATGGGCTTCAATCAGACCTGGGTGCTGCTCAACAACGTCCTGCCCGTCGCCAAGGAGAAATACGGCAGCTTCGATCCCGAGGCGGTTCGCAAGGCGGCGCTCGACGTCGATATCCCGCCCGGCGGCACCATCCAGGGCTACGGCGTCAAATTCTATCCGCCCGATACACCGCTCTCGGGCCAGAACGAACGCTCGACGCCAGTGGTCATGCAAAACGCCGGCGAGCATATCTCGGTGGTCTGGCCGACCAACATCCGCACCCAGGATCCGGTCTTCCCGCTGCCGAAATCATCGGTCTACGCCGCATAGGCGCATGCGGAAAAGCCGCTTGGGTCGCAGGCACGGCGGCCATTTGAAATAAGGATCTTCCCAGCGCCAAAGCAGACGCCGCTCACCCATTTCCGGTTGCTGGCTTAAGCCGATACGATGGCTTATCTTTAGCCTATGGGAAGGCAATGAAACGACGCTCTGGAGCAGGCGGCGGACCAAAAAAATCGCGAGGCCGCACGGCGATCACGCGAAAGCGCCGCAACGCGCCAAAAGCAGTGCGCGTCACCAGCCCCGCAAAAAAAGTCGAAAGCTCCGCGAAAACGAAAATCGCACAGCTCGCCCTCGAACTTCAGGAAGCCAGGGAGCGGCAGGCGGCGACAGCCGAGGTCCTGAGCCTCATCGCTGACGCGCCGACTGATCTGCTGCCGGTGTTCGACAGGATCGTCAAGAACGCAGCGCGGCTCTGCCGGAGTGTGCTGAGCGCCGTCTATCGCAGGGATGGCGAGCACGTCCACCTGGTCGCGCACGATCGGTTCTCCCCGGAATCGGTGGCGGCGGTGCGAAAGGCCTATCCCGCCCCGCTCACAAGCGAAAATCTGATCTCGGTCGCAGTCCGCGAGCGGCGCCTCGTGCACGAACCGGATGTGCTCGTCTCCGGCGGATACAGCGAACTCCAGCGCACATCGGGCTATCGCAGCATTCTCGTCGTGCCTATGCTTCGCGATGACGTCGCTATCGGCGCTATCGCGGTCATGCGGCTTAAGCCACAATTGTTCCCCAAGGCGCAGGTCGAACTCCTGAGAACCTTTGCCGGTCAAGCGGTCATCGCCATCGAGAACACGCGGCTGTTCACTGAGGTGCAGCAACGCACCCGGCAACTGTCGCAATCGCTTGAAGATCTGCACGCCGCGCAGGACAGTCTCGTACAGACCGAGAAGTTAGCCGCTCTGGGACGGCTGGTGGCGGGCATAGCTCACGAGATCAACACCCCTGTCGGTACCAGCCTGACGGTCGCCTCGGCATTGATCAACAAGACCAATCGATTTGAAGCCGATGTCGCGAGCGGCAATGTGCGTCGGTCGACCCTGACCGAATTTATCGCGGCAAACCGGGAGGCGGCATCGCAGATCATGATCAATCTTGGTCAGGCGATCGACTTGATCCAGTCGTTCAAGCAGGTCGCGGCCGATCGCAACGTTTCGGACCGGAGACGTTTTGATCTCGGCCAGGTGACCGAACAGGTTGTCAAAGGACTACGGTTCGGACTGCGAAGTCAAAATCTGACGGTCAGCGTCGAATGCGAGCCCAATCTCGCCATGAACAGCTATCCCGGACCCTATGGCCAAGTGCTCACCAACCTGGTCCTCAATTCCGCGGCACATGCCTTTCCGGACGGCGCGCGAGGATCCGTCCATATTGCGGCGCAGGCGTCGGGCAAGGACAATGTTGAAGTGCTGTTTTCAGACGACGGCTGTGGAATGAGCCCGGAGGTCAAGCGCCACGTGTTCGACCCGTTTTTCACAACCCGGCGCGACCAAGGCAGCACCGGCTTGGGACTGCACATCGTCCACAACATCGTGACCAATCGTTTGGGTGGCCGGATCAATCTGGAAACCAAACCTGGCGCGGGAACGAAAATCCGGATCATCGTGCCGCGCGAAGCGCCGCTGGAGTTTGCCGCGGAATGATGCGTTTGGCGAGACAACCAAGAGCGATGCCGAGATAGTATTGCCAGAGAACCGACATTGGCCCGTCAGTTTCTCCCAAATTGAACACTGACGAGTAATCCTGGAGAAAGATAGCTCCCGCTAGGTGGGGGGTGCCATCGGGCCGTCCGGCCACCATGACTCATGCGCCTTGATGTCGTCTGCAAAACCAGCGGCAACCAGGGCATCTCTCCAATCGAGTTTAGCCAGATCGATGGCCTGCTGTAGAGCGTTGAGGTCGCCGTGGCTAAGCTTTAATACGGCGAAGCGGATTCGTTCCTGGAGTTCGGGATATTTAGTGAGGTTTGGACCGCATTCGTCGATCAGCAGCGAAGAGACGAGTTCGATCTCATCAGGCCTGAACAATATGGTGATGCGCTGCACGATTCCGGTCGTCAGTGGAGCATTCATTTTTCTATCCTCAGAGCACAACAATACCGCCCATAGACGTCTCATCAATTTCAACGGTTTTGCGTCAAGCGCGCCCATGAAAATCGCCCCGCGACGGTCAACCCCGAATATGTCCAATGCTTAGCAAGTAGGATGGGTTGAGCTCTTCGCGAAACCCATCGCTTTCACGACATCGGATGGGATAGCTATCGCCATCCATCCACGCGCTTCCCTATCGCGTATAATTCAGCGCTTGCGCAAGCAACTGCCCGGGTGATGTGCGCGACGTATCCAGGACCAGCCGGGGATCGGTCCATGCTTCGTATTCGGCACGCCGCTGCAGCAGGCGCGCCCATGTGATTTCGTGCCGGTCAGCCGTGCTGCGCACCCGCGCTTCGATCCGCTGTCGGTGTATGGTTTCATCGGAGCAGACGCATTCGATGATTTTGAGACTGATGCGATGTTTCGCTGCCAGATTGCGCCAGGCGGCGCGCGGCGCCTCGACCGGGTTGACCGCATCGACGATGACGGTATGCCGAAGGCGGAGATTTTCGTCCGCCAGCGCCCGCGCAACCTCATAGGCCGCGACGCCGGTTTCGGCTTTGGCGAGGCCGGTGCGCCACATCGCCGCCTCGATCGAGTCGATCGACAAAATCGGGACTGACAGGGCACGGGAGAGACTTTCAGCCACCACGGTCTTTCCCGAACCGGGCAGCCCGGACAAGACGATCAGTGTGGGCGGCATCGTCGTCATTTCCGTCATGACGGCTCTCGAAGAGAGGAGCAGGTAGCTCACATGGGCGCAGCCATATGCGGAGAGGGTAGCTGGCTGTCCAGCCATATTCCACCGCGGCGGAGGGCTGCGCAAGCGGCAAGCAAATCTCGACCGCACCTTCGCGGCGAAACCTCAGGACGTCCCGGTTCAGGTGGCGACCAAGTTCGAAACCGTGGTGTAGGCGAAAGCGCAGGCGGCTATCGATCTCTGCGTTCCCTATCTGGTCTTTGCTCGGGGCTGACGAACCGATCGAATAGCGAGGTATGTCCACTATTGTTGAGGGTTTCGGATGCCGGCCAGCGACATCGGCGCGACATGCACCAGTGGCCGGCGTCCGAAAGCCGCCAAGGAAGGAACCCGCGGGGGATGGGGCGCGAAGAATGCCGCGCGCTCCGCTATGGGGATTTGGCTGATGCGGAAGGTGTGAGCGCGGGAGCGCCGTGTCCTTGGAGGCGGTTGGTTAGGCGCCTGGCAGGCAGCCATAGCTCGGGTTGATGATTGAGACTGTTGTTGAGTGTGTCGGTTGCGGGGATGCTTAGCTTCCGGGACGGCGCATCTACGCGAGCGTGGTCGGCGCCGGTCTGCAACCGACGCAGGGTAAAGTTGTCAGTGCGTGGTTGCAGCACAGCGATCGTGGTCATGATGTGTCGATCCTGACGGCGATGATTGGACCGGTCGGCCTATGATGCGGTGTCGAACCGCGCTTGAAGGTCTCGATGATGTTCATGCGACCGCCGCAACACGGGCACGGGTGGGTCGCCTGGTCGGTTGCCGGGGCACTATCGGGAGGCTGCGGCTGGTGCGCGGTTTGCACAGGTGTCACCGCAGCGATCAGCTCACGGATCCGCGCGATGGTCTCGGTCTTGGTGGCGCTGGCTAGCAGACCGCAGTGCCTTATCCGGTGGAATCCGTTAGGCAGGACATGCATCAGGAACCGCCTGATGAACTCGGCTGGCTTGAGCGTCATGGTCTTGTAGCGGCCGGGTCCCTCGATCCGGTAGTCCTTGCAGCTGAACGTTACGCCGGTCGCGTCGGCGGCGATGAGGCGGCTGTTGGAGATTGCGACCCGGTGGGTGTAGCGGGACAGATAGGCGAGCACCTGCTCGGGCCCGGCGAACGGCCTCTTGCTATAGACGAACCACTTGGTCCGATGCAGCGGCGCGAGATAGGCCTTGAACGCGGCGTTGCCGGCGAGGTGGGCGTGGTCGCCGAAGAACTGCAGGCGGCTGGCGTCGTGTGCGGCGAGCAGCATCTCCAGCATCAGGCGGCGGAACAGCCGCGACAGCACCTTCACCGGCAAGAGATAGTTTGGACGGCAGCCGATCCAGCGCGTGCCGTCGAGCGATATCCCACCA
>Ga0210384_10004354_pt1 | contig 15850 bp, 15 predicted proteins | sample IncBWH2MmetaG_FD_160574 | JGI IMG/M metagenome (GOLD analysis project Ga0210384, IMG submission 160574) | Forest soil microbial communities from Barre Woods Harvard Forest LTER site, Petersham, Massachusetts, United States - Inc-BW-H-2-M | ecosystem: Environmental > Terrestrial > Soil >...
GCCCTCGTCGCCGGCATAGCGGACCACATTGGAAAACTGGGTATTGCCGTCATTCAACACATTCGCGCGCAGGGATTCGTTGGCGATCTGTATGGCTTCGGATTTGTTCATTATTGCCTTTTGATAAATTCAGGCCGGCGCGCATGCGAATCAGGCGGCGGCAGGCCGTATTGTAAGCCTGCGCGCCCTTCCGATCGGCTAAAAACGCTTAACGCACCCTGCGCATCGACGACAACTGGTTCGCCAGACCGCCCAGGCCGGGATAGCGGCCGGGGCCGAACACGGAGCAGCGACCGCGGAAATCGGCGTCGGTGCAGAACTCCCACTGGCCCTCATGGATCACCAGCGACTGTATCCTGTCATTGAAGCCGCCGCTGCGGAACGTGGACAGGTCTTGCGCCACTTCATAGCGGTCGCCGCCGAAATTGCCGGCGCTGAACAATTCGACAGCGGCCCGGCTCGGCGGCGGGTTGTTAGCCTGCGGCGCGGCGATGCGCACCGATGAAATCCGGCGGTAGAAGGCCGGTTCCAGGCGCGGATACTGGCCGGGGCCCATCACCCGGCACTGGCCGCGGAAGTAGGCGTCGGAACAGAATTCCCAGTAACCGCTTTGGATCACCATCGATGCCGCCCTGTCATTGAAGTCGGCGCTGCTGAAGTCCACCACATTGCCGGATACTGCGATGCTGCGGCCGCGCAGGCCGTCTTCGGAAAACATCACCAGGCGCGCGTTATTATTGTCGGGGCGGCCGTCGCGGTCGTCATCGCGCGGCGGCCTGTCCCAGCCGCCGCCGTGTATCGGGCGACGGTCGCCACCGTCATCGTAACGTTCCGGCAGCACGCGGGCCGACGACACCGCCCTGGCCATGCCGTATCCCAGGTCGGGGTAGCGCCCGGGGCCGTAGGTGCGGCACTGGCCGCCGTAGTTGGCATCGCTGCACAGCAGCCAGTTGCCCTCCAGCACGACGATGCTGATGGCCGTATCGTTAAATCCCTGCGCCCTCAGATCGTTCGCATCTTCGCTGAAGCTGATCATTTGCCCGCCAAAATTGGGGCCAGAATACATATTGATCGCCGGCCGCCGGTTCGGCCTGTCCGGGCCGCCGTTGCCGCCGCCGGGGTAAGCGCCGACCTCGCGCACCGAAGAAATGCGGTTATTCAGGCGCGGGTCCAGGGTGCGATATTCGCCGCGCTCCAGCACCGCGCAGTCGCCGCGGAAACCGTCATCGCTGCAGACTTCCCAGCGGCCCGAGCGCACCACCACACTGGAGGCGCGGTCGTTAAAGCCGATGTCGCGCAGGCTGGGCACGGCATCGCGCAAGTCCACCTGGCGTCCGTCGAAGCCGCTGTGTTCGTACAGCGTAATTTGCCCGGCTTGCGCTGCGGTGCCGCACAGCGCAACCAGTGCCAGCAGGCCCGCCTTGGCCAGAGTGTTTGTTGTCAGAGCTTGCAGCCAGCGCTTCATGATTTTTTCCCATTCTAAATTTTAGTTTTACCGCCATACGGGGCGGCAAGGTAGCAATGTGTTAACAACGCACCCCATGATTGCGCCGTTGACCCATTTTCTATTACAAGACGTAACACGGTCTTAGTTCTGTGCGTGAACACACCGAGCGCTGCAAGGGGGTCTGCTACAGTTTGCGGGGCATATGGCTGTCGAAAGTAATAAATTTGCTTACAAAATAGAGGCAAATTTCCTTTCTTGCCAGTAATCAAAGGTGTAGGCTGGCAGCCCGCCTTGAAAGGACCATTCGTAACCTGCCGCAACATACCGGACCACCATGCTTGCCACCCTCTCTTTCCGCCAACTGCTGTTGGCCGGCTTCCTGTTCATCGCGATCCTGCTGAGCGGCACGTCGGTGCATGCGCTGCTGACGCTGGAACGCCTGACCACGCAGAGCCGCGCGGTCGCGCACCAGGCCGTCAAGCTGACGGAAGAGTCGCAAAGGCTGGCGGAGAGGACCGTCGCGATGGAACGCAGCGCGCGCCAATACCTGGTGCTGGACGACACGGCGTTTCGCGATATTTTCTATGACGCCTGGCAGGAAGCGCGCGCCTCGCTGCAGGCGCTAACGCAGGCCATCCCCGATCTGCCGGCGCAGCAAGCGGCAGACTGGAACACCCAGAGCGAGCTGGCCTGGAAGGTCTTGCAGCAAGGCCGGCAAGCCGACAAAAGCCAGCTGCACCGGAACCAGCAGGCGCTGTACCAGACCTTCGTCCGGCTGCCGGAGATCAACGACAGGCTGGCGCTGGCCGGCAAGCGCGAGATAGAGCGGCGCAACGACCAGTCGCTGGCGGAGCTGGAGCGCCAGCGTCGTTTGCTGACGGGCCTGGTGACAGGCGCGATGATCCTGGCGATCCTGCTGGCCTTGTCTTTCGGCCTGTGGCTGTCGCGCCCGCTGGCGCAGATCGAGGTCGCGATCGAGCGGCTGGGCGAGAACCGGTTCGACCAGTCGATAGAGGTCAGCGGCCCGGCCGACATCCGTCGGCTGGGCCAGCAACTGGACTGGCTGCGGCAGCGGCTGGCGGAGCTGGAGGCTGACAAGGCCCGTTTCCTGCGCCACATTTCGCATGAACTGAAGACGCCGCTGGCGGCGCTGCGCGAAGGCGTGGCGCTGCTGGAAGACGAGGTGGCCGGCACGCTGACCGGCAACCAGCGCGAGATCGCCCGCATACTGCGCCAGAACACGGCGTCGCTGCAAACGCAGATAGAAGACCTGTTGCGCTATAACGCTGCGGCCTTCGATGCGCAGCATTTGCACAGGGCTTCGCTCAACCTGACCCAGCTGCTGCGCAGCGTGATCGACGGCCAGCGCCTGCAGTGGCAAGCGCGCGGCCTGCAAGTGGAGTTGCAGGAGCCGTCCGGCGCGCCGCCGGAGATCGTCGCCGATGCAGAAAAACTGGGGGTGGCGCTGGCCAACCTGCTGTCCAATGCAGTGCGCTTCAGCCCTGCGGGCGGCGTCATACGTTTTGTCGTCGCCGCTGCCGGTGGCAACATCGGCATCGATTGCATGGACCAGGGGCCGGGGGTTGCCGCCGCCGACGCGGCGCGCATTTTCGAGCCGTTCTACCAGGGCGGGCGCCAGCCTTCCGGCGCCCGCAGCGGCAACGGCATAGGCCTGTCCATCGTCCACGAATACATCGCCGCCCACGGCGGCAAAGTGCAACTGCTGCCTGCAGAAACAGGCGCCCATTTTCGGATTGATCTGCCTTATGAACACTAACAAGACATTACGCCCTCTTTGCCGCCTGTGCTGCCTGTGTTGTTTGGTGCTGGCCGCGTGCAAGACCGCAGCACCGGTGCACGACGCACCCGTCGCCGCGCCGGTGTCGGCCGTTGTGCCGACGAACGCCAGCGAGACCGAAGACCTGCTGGCCTACTACCAGCGGACGCGCCTGCTGCCGCAGGCGGAGCTGCCGAAGATGCTGGCCGACCTGAACGCATTGGCGAAGAATCCGCACCGGGATGTGCAAAGAGCCGTCATCCTCGGCTTCATGCGCGGCAACGGCGACCTGGCGCGCGCGCAGGGGCTGCTGGACAGCGTCGTCAAATCTTCCGAGGCCGACGCCGAACGCATCAGGCCGCTGGCCTATTTCCTGTATACCAATTACGCCGAATGGCGGCGGCTGGACGAGGCGATGGACAAGCAAAGCCAGCAACTGAAGGACGCGCAGCGCCGCGCCGACCAGCTGGGCCAGAAGCTGGAAGACCTGAAAGCGATAGAGCGGCAATTACCGACGCGGCCGCGCAACGGCACTCCCGCGAGCCCGCCGCCCGCCGGTGAAAACAAACAGTGAGCCGACATGAAAACCAAAAATGAACAAGCGCAGCTCATGCTGGTCGACGACGATCCCGACCTGCTGACGCTGATATCGATGCGGCTAAGCGCCGCCGGCTACCGCGTGACGGCGGTGGCGAGCGCGGAAGCGGCGCTGGCCCGGCTGGCGATAGAATTGCCGGCGCTGGTGATCACCGATGTGCGCCTGCCGGGGCGCGACGGCATGGCGCTGTTTGACGCCATCCGCAGCCAGTACGCGGCGCTGCCGGTGATCCTGCTGACCGCGCACGGCACCATCCCGGACGCGGTGGAAGCGACCGCGCGCGGCGCCTATGCCTACCTGACCAAGCCCTTCGACGGCAATGTGCTGCTGGAAAAAATCGCGCACGCGCTCAGCCTGAGCGGGGCGTCCGCCGGCCCTGCCGGCAAGGACGAGGCCTGGCGTTCCGAACTGATCAGCCGCAGCCAGCGCATGGCGGAATTGCTGGCCGAGGCCAGGCTGGTGGCCGCCACCGATGCCAGCGTGCTGATCCAGGGCGACAGCGGCACCGGCAAGGAATTGCTGGCGCGCGCCATCCATCGCGCCAGTCAGCGGGCCAAGGCGCCCTTCATCGCCGTCAATTGCGGCGCGATACCGGAGCAATTGCTGGAGTCGGAACTGTTCGGCCACGTCAAGGGCTCGTTCACCGGCGCCGTCGCCCACCGCAACGGCCTGTTCCAGGCCGCGCACGGCGGCACGCTGTTCCTGGACGAGATCGGCGACATGCCGCTGCCGCTGCAGGTGAAGCTGCTGCGGGTGTTGCAGGAGCGCACCGTGCGCCAGGTAGGATCGGATCAGGCGGTCGCCGTCGATGTGCGCGTGCTGTCGGCCACGCATCGCGACCTGGATGCGGCGATGCGGGAAGGCCAGTTCCGCGAAGACTTGTACTACCGGCTGAACGTGGTCACGCTGGCCTTGCCCGCGCTGGCGGAAAGGCGCGAAGACATTGCGCTGCTGGCGAACCATTTCCGCCAGGCGCTGGCGGCAAAGTACGACAAGAATATCAACGGCTTCGCGCCCGATGCGCTGGCCGCGCTGATGGCCGCCCCCTGGCCCGGCAATGTGCGCCAATTGCATAACGTGGTCGAGCAGGTCTGCGCGCTGGCGACCGCGCCGCTGGTGCCGCTGTCGCTGGTGCAGCGCGCACTGCGGGTACCTTCGCTGGAAGTGCTGAGCTATACCGAAGCCAAACAAAGGTTCGAGCGCGACTACCTGATACAGTTGCTGAAGCTGACTGACGGCAATGTTTCCGATGCCGCCAGGCTGGCCGACCGCAACCGCACCGAGTTCTACCGGCTGCTGCAAAAACACGAGCTCACGCCCAGCCTGTTCAGGGGAGAAGGCGATGCTGTCGCCGATGAGCGACAGGATTAAGCCTTTTCAAATCAAAGGCTTATGTTTTTGCATTTTTTGCATGTCGCCATATCACGACACAATTCGCTCAAAACGCCGGGTTTGGCCGCCGGTTTTGCCTGCAAGCGCAGCCTAAGTGTTTGAATACGCGGAGATTTTTCAGGGCTGGCACGGCCTGTGCTGCAGGGCTATGGAGTAGCGTTGCAAAACACACCCGGCAGCGCTGCCTTAAACCTGAACTGAAAGGATTTACCATGCAAAACCGTAAACTGGTCACTCCCTTTATCGCTGCTGCTGCGCTGTTGTCCGTGACCGCAGCCTCTTCCTTTGCCGCCGATCCGATTGTGACAGCGCAGGCCGACAAGCCAGGCATGACCCAAAAAGCCGCCGTCGCCGTGGATGATTCCGTGATCACCGCCAAAGTGAAGAGCGCGCTGGTCGCCGACAAGGAAGTGTCTGCATTGAAGATCAATGTCACCACCAAGCAAGGCGTGGTGATACTGACCGGTGCGGTACCTAGCGCCGAAGCCGGCGACCGCGTCATCAAGATGGTGGCCGCTATCGAAGGCGTGAAAGACATCCAGAACCAGCTGCAGGTTAAACCCAGCTAATACTTCGCTCCCCTAGAGCCGGTCATCCCCTTTTGGTGACTGCGTCTCGGACCGGGGCTATCGCAAGATAGTCCCGGTTTTTATTTGTACGGAGCCTTATTCCTCCCGGTATCGCCTGCGGCCCAGAGTGCGGTCGCTACCAGCTGCCGGTCAGCATCGTGGTCGGCGCGTAGTCGCGCAAAGTCCAGCGCAGTGGCACCGCATGGCGTTTGCGCCAGCCGCGCTGGATGTGCAAGCGCCATAGCCGCTGCGCGCCGTCGAAACGCGCTGCCTCCGGCGCGTCCCACACTACCTCCACCGTACCCTGCACGTGCAGCAGGTCGCCGTTGGCAAAGTCTACGAACAGCAGCGCCGCGCGCGGGTCCATCAGCATATTGCCCAGCGTATTGAAGTAACGATTGCCGACGAAATCCGGTATCGTCAAGGTATCTCCATCGATCCGCACAAAGCCCGGCCTGCCGCCGCGATGCGAGATATCCGCGCCTTCGCCCTCGCCTGCCGTGGTCGCCACAAACAGCGTGTCGGATTGGCGGATCAAATCCTGCGCCTGCTGGTCCAACGCAGTGAAATGGCTGAGCTCCGCTGCGCGATCTGCCGGCACCGACTCCACGTCGCGCGCCTGTATGTATTTGGGGCAGTTGCCGAAAGACTCCTGAATCGCCACCAGCAGGCCCTGGCCGTCGGCGGCGGCGATAAAGCCGTTGGCGCGGTTGCGGCGGCGCGTGGCGAGGTCCAGTCCCAACAAGCCTATTTGCTTGCCGATGGCAAATTCGGCTCCGTACGGCGCCAGGTCTGCGCGAGTGACCGCGATCTGCAGGCTGCGCGCATCCGGGCTGCCGACAAACCCGGCCGGCCCGGCCAGCATAGTGGCGCTGGGCCAGCCGTCGGCGTCTGTGGTGGCCGCCAGCAGGTAGGGCAGCAAGCCGAAAAAGGAACGGTGCTGCTCCGGCATATGGTCGCGTATCGCCGCGCCGTTGGAGCCGCCGCCCGCCAACTGCTGTGCGCGCAACTCGCCGGCGTGGAAGGGCGAGTCTTCAAACGCGTTTTCAGTGGGCGCGTTCATGCCGCCGCCGGCACCGGTAAGGTTGGCATCGGCTTAAAGCCGGGCAAGGCTTCCACCCGGGCCAGCCACGCGCGTACCTGCGGGTAGGGCTGCAGCGGGATGCGGCCTTCCGGTGCGTGCGCGATGTAGGGATAGCAAGCCAGGTCGGCCAGCGTCGCGTGCTCTGCTGCCAGGAATTCCCGGTCCGCCAGGTGCTGCTCCATGAAGCGCAGCAGCTTGTCGGCAATCTGCGCCGCAACGACCGGGTCGCCCGGCATGCCCCATTGCAGGGCCATGCGCGCGGTGCCCGGCCCGAATTTCACTTCGCCGGCGGCAATGGAAAACCAGCGCTGTATCTGCGCCGCCTGCACCGGATCGTCCGACAGCCACTGGCTATCGGGCGCATAGCGTTTCACCAGGTACACCATGATCGCATTGCTGTCGCACAGCACCAGGTCGCCATCCTGCAGCACAGGGATCTGGCCGAAGGCATTCAGCCGCAGGAACTCCGGCGTCGTGCGCACCGCAGCGGTCGCTTCGACAAAACGGTAGGGGATGTCCAGCATGCGCAGCAGCAGTTCCACCCGGTGGCTGTGGCCGGAATAGATGGTGCCGTGCAGGCTTATGTCGGCGGGTTTGTTCATGGCGGTTTCCTTCGGTTGAAAATGCAAAGTAGGACTTACGCAAAACTATCTCAGGCAGGGAATTCAGACTCACCACGTCATTCCCGCGAAAGCGGGAATCCATTTTTTGCCAGAATAGACAATGGGTCCCCCTGTGTCCCTGAAGGGAGGGAACGTTCCCTTGCAGGGGAACGCCGTTACGCAGGGAGCAGCATGCTGCTCTCCCCCTCCTGCTTCACCGCTTTCGCGAGGACGACGCTGTGGGACTTGCGGCTCTTCATATTTGCGTAAGCCCTACAAAGGATGTTAGCCCTTCCTGTTTGTGACGTAAATAATGCTATAGTGGAAATCATCTTTCCATAAATAGGAAGAATAGGGGCGATATGGACAGACTGGATGAGCTGGTGGTTTTTCTGGCGATCCTGGAAACCGCCAGCCTGAGCGGCGCCGGGCGCAAGCTGCGGCGCTCGCCGCCTGCCGTCACGCGCACGCTGGCGGCGCTGGAAGAGCGGGTAGGCACCCGCCTGGTGGAACGCACCACGCGCCGGCTGGCGCCGACCGAAGCCGGCCTGCGGCTGGCCGAGCTGGCCAGGCGGGTCTTGGCAGACTATGAAGAAGCGGTGCGCGAAGACGCCGATGCCCCCCTGCGCGGCAAGCTGAAGCTGACCGCGCCGCAGGTATTCGGCCGCCGCCATGTGGCGCCGGTCGTGATCAGCTTCATGGACAAGTATCCGGCGGTGCAGGTGGAGCTGGTGCTCAGCGACCGCAACCTGGACCTGATAGAAGAAGGGCTGGACCTGGCGGTGCGCATAGGCCCGCTGGCCGACGCCGGCATGGTGGCGCGCAAGGTCGGCGAGGTGCGGCGCCTGCTGGTCGCCAGCCCCGACTACATTTCCAGACGCGGCGCGCCGCAAACTCCGGACGAGCTGGCCGCACACGACACCATCCACACCACCGGCCGACCCGGCCCGCCGGAATGGCGCTTCCGCCACGCCGGCCGCGAGCAGACGGTGCGCATCGCGCCGCGCCTGCTGGTCAATGACGTGGATGCGATGCTGTACGCGGTGAAGGCCGGCCGCGGCCTGGGCCGCCCGTTGTCTTACCAGGTGGCAGACGACTTGGTCAACGGCAGCCTGCTCAGGCTGATGCCGGAGTGGGAAACCGATCCCTTGCCGGTGCACCTGGTGGTGTCCAGCGCCCGCTACATGGCGCCCAAGCTGCGCGCGTTGATGGAGCACGCGGCGGAGTCGCTCGGCAAGCTGGAAGTGTTGCGACGCCTGCCAAAATGAAAAAGCCCGGGACCGGCCCGAGCTTTGCACAAGAATAAAAAGATAGGGTGGATACTACCCACGCTGCCGGCAAACAAAGGAGGCTTCCTTTGATTTGGGCATGATACGCGTGGGCGGCGCTGCCCACCCTACAAGGGGAAGATAAATCTAGAAACGGTAGCCTATGCTGGCCCCGACCGATGCATTGGTACGGCGCGCCGCCAACGGACTATCGCCGGCCTCGCTGCCCAGGCGAGCCACTTCCGCACCGACGGTAGTCACCCAGTTCTGGTTCAGCGCATGGCGCCACATCACGCCGACGCTGCTGCCGGCGACACCGGCCGACGGTGTATATATCGAATTGCCGCTGGCCGCAGATTGTGCCGGCGTCACGCCGAAATAGGTTTGCATCAGCGTCTTGTTGCCGTAAGCGAAGCCCGCCGACAGCTGCACCAGGTCTTGCTTGGTGGAGTAGGCGTCATAGCGGCCGATCACGTCCACCTCGGTGCCGCGCCGGTCGCCCAGGGTCTGGCGCAGCGCGGTATTCACGTGGAAGGGGCCGGAATCATAGTTGACAAACAGGTTGGCCTGCGCGCGGGTGCCGATCTCGCCCATGCCTTGCAGGCGGTTGCGGCCATTGTCATTGTCGCCGGCCGATTGCTTGCGCGATCCGCTAGGGCCCAGGCTGGCGGCTACAGAGAAACCGTTGTAATTGTCGACCAGGCGGTAACCGATGCCGTCTGTCGTGCTGAGGAATACGCCGTTGGAAAAATTGGCCTCGCCGAACAGGCCGGCGCGCCATTTGGATTTGTCGCCGAAGAAGTTGGTGCCATACGAGATGCCGGCGCCTACGGTTTGTTCTGCCTGCTCATTGGAGCGCGCGCTAGCCATCGGCGACGCCAGCGTGGAATTATCCGCAGCGAGGACAGGCAGGGCCGGCAATGCGGCAGCGAGGGTCAACAGAACGAGTAGCTTGCGCTTCATAAGTATCCTTTTCAAAACGATGGAGTGAACCGGGTTGCCTGGGCTTGCAAGGCATGCCGCAGGTTCGGAGCGAAGATTAGCAAAGGGAATGAGGAAGTACTACCAGGATATGCGAAGAACAACGATGCAGGCTATTTGGTACTGGATTACAGTACCTTCTCGAGAAATTGAACTTTTTAAAATAGGCGGTAGGTTGGGCTAAGGCCTTACCAGCCCAATACTCAAACCGGACGCAAGCTTATTTCGCTTTGTTCCACCGAACCGTGGGGTTAGCTTCGCCCGAAGCCGGCGGTTTGCTTGTTGGGCTGGTGAAGCATTGGCCCAGCCTACGTTCTTTCTTTGGAGTGTCCACCCTAGCTACACCCCGGGAAAAGCCTCACATGACCGCCTTGATGCGCTCATAGCCGGCGCGGCTGATAGGGATCTGCTTGCCGTCCCGCATCAGCGCCGTATGGCTGTCCTTGCTGGTGCGCTCCATGCCCTGCAGCTTTTCTAGATTGATGAGGTAGGAGCGGTGCACGCGCACGAATCTTTTCGGGTCCAGCTGCGTTTCCAGCTCCGACAGCCGCTGCGTCTTCAGGTAGGATTTTCCTTCGGACTGGATGCTGATGTAATCGTCCTGCGCTTCCACGTAGTCGATCTTTTCCACTGCGATCACGTGCACCTGGTGGCGGTCGCGGATCAGGATGCGTTCCAATTTTTCTGCGGTATGCGCCAGCAGGTTTGCCAGCGCCGGCAGGGTCTGCCCGAGAGCCCTGCGCGCCTGCGCCAGGGCTTCGTCAAAGCGCGCTTGCGAAAACGGCTTCAGCAGGTAGTCCACCGCGTGCAGGTCGAAGGCCTTCAGCGCGTACTGGTCGTAGGCGGTGGTAAAGATCACGCCGTCGCTCCGGCCGCTCAGCTCCAGCACCTCCAGCCCGGTCAGCTTGGGCATCTGGATATCCAGGAAGACCAGGTCGGGGTTCAGGCCGCTGATGTCCTGCACCGCCTGCAGGCCGTTGTCGCACTCGCCGATGATCTGTATGTCGGCGTGCCGGCCCAGGTACTCGCGCACCAGGCGGCGGGCCAGTTCTTCGTCGTCCACGATCAGGGCCGTCAGGGTTGCGGTGCTTGCGCTCATGATGATGTCGTAGTAGGAGGGAATTTAAACTTCATGATACGTCAGCGGCAGCGCCATCTCTACCAGGAACTGGCCGTCAGCCAGCGTCCAGCTGACCCGCGCGCGCTCGCCGTAGATGCTGGCAAAGCGCTGGCGGATATTCTTCAGGCCGGTGCCGTTGCCTGCGGTATTGCTCGGATTGGGATCGCTGTCCACCGGATTGCTGACGGCAATATGCAGCCACTGTTCGCGCGCAAAGGCCTGGACGCTCACCGTGCCGCCATCCACCAGGCCGCGGATGCCGTGCTTGATGGCGTTTTCCAGCAAGGGCTGCAATATCATCGGCGGGATCAGCGCGCGCTGCGCATTGTCTGCAATCTCCAGTGCGGATTCCAGCTTTTTGCCGAAGCGTATCTTTTCTATCGCCAGGAAGTTGCGGCACAGCGCCAGCTCGTCCGCCAGCGGTATCGCCTGCTTTTCCGACAGCGCCAGGGTTTGCCTGAAAAACTGCGCCAGCTCTATCGTCATGCTGCGCGCCGCCGCACCGTCCATCGTTGTCAGCGCGCTGATGGAGTTGAGGCTGTTAAACAAAAAGTGCGGATTGATCTGCGTGCGCAATACCTGCAGCTCGGCATCGCGCGCTAGCACCCGGGATTCCGCCGCCCGGCGCTCTGCCAGCAGTACGTTGTCAAACGCGATCAGCACGTCATGCGCCAGGATGGACAGCAGGTAAAAGCCGCAACCGGCGGCGAACAGCACCACCGCCAGATGCTGCGTGATGGGCAGCGCGGCATAGCCGCTGGCCAGCGCCTGCGCCAGTTGGTTCCAGGCGTGGCAGATCGCCAGCCAGGCAAAGCCGGCAATCAGCGAAGCGCCGCCGAACACTGCCACCGCAGAAAAGAAATGCCGCTTCGCCATCGGCAGCGAGCGGCATACATAATAAGCGGAAGCGGCGACAAAGCTGTACAGCATCGCCGCCGGCAGCGCAAACCATAGCGCGCTGCCCCAGCGCGCCTGGTCTGCCGTCACCAGCAGCAGCGCGACAAACAGGCCGGTCAGCATCCATGCGGCCAGGTACCACAACAGCTTGCGTGCATTGGTCAGGATGGGATGCATGGATGTTGTTCTAAATTGATAGAGCGCTAGTTCTTGATTTCCACGCCGCCCATGATGGCCTCGCCTTCAATGACCAGGCGCTTGCCGGCGCTCATCGAAGGCACGGTCTTGTCGTCCATGCCGGCCAGGATGGGCGTGCCGTTCATCACCACCGACCAGTCGGTAGGCACCTTGATGACGATGCCGCCCCACATCGCAAACACGCTGATCACCGCCTCGCTCTGCATGGACGCCTGGCGCAAATCCAGCTCCACGCCGCCCATCACCGCCACGATATCGCCGCCACGGAAATCCTGCGTGTCGTTCTTCAGGTTGTGCCCGCTCATCACCGCCACCACGTCTATCGTGGAATTGTCGCCGGCCAGGGACTGCACGCCGTCGCGGCGACGGCCGCGCCTGCCGAACATGCCGCGCGACACCACCATGATGCCGGCCACGATCAGCACCGCAGGCCACCAGTCGCGCCAGCGGAAGTAGATCAGGCCCATGTGTTGCAGCGTTAGTAAAATGCCCGCCATCACCAGCACCGCCCCCACTACATACGAGCCGGCATGGCGCGCCTGGTACAGCTTCATGCTGCCTAGGGCCACGAACGCCAGCGGCCAGAAGGACAGGACGGCGCGGGTATCGACGATGCCCAGGTTATCCAGCAAGGCCAAGGCGCCCACCAGGATGATGAAACCGCCGATGAAGATCCGGTTTTGGTTATGATCGCGGCTCATTTGTGCGACTCCTTGTTGGTATCGTTAGACAGCTTGGACGCACCGCGCAGCAACAGGCTGGCGCCGTAGGCGATAAGGATGATCGGCCAAGTGCTGCCAAATGTCCATCCCCACAGATGCTCCAGGCAGGCATACAGCCAGAACGCCAGCGCGATATGGTAGACGCCCTTCACTACATGCGACATCTTCTTCGCAAACACGATGTCGGCCAGGCCATACAGCGCAATCACCGCCGGCCACAGATGCCACAGCGCGAATACGTCCACCTCTATGATGTCCAGCCTGTCGAGCAGGAAGATGCAACCCACCGCGATCAGCGCCACGCCCCACACCAGGTGCTTGCGCGCGTCATAGTCATACCACTGGCGATCTTGCCGCCCTTCGCGCGCGCCGTTGTCCTCGCGCTGTTGTAATTGTTCAGACATTTCTTTCCTTTCTGATGTGAACCGGGACCATGAAGCTAATGCTGCTTAGTTAAGGAAAAACACCAATCCGTGTCATTCCCGCGAAAGCGGTGAAGCAGGGGTTTCGAGCAGCATGCTGCTTGCCTGCGTAACGGTATTGCCCTGCAAGGCAATACTCCTTCCCTGCAGGGACACAGGGGAATCCAGTGTCGTACGGTCGCAAGCCGCTGGGGCCATGCCTGCGCGGGGACGACAAACTAGGGGAGGATGCTAAGCTGAACGGCATTTGCACTCCCGGCACGCCGTTTCAGTGGCCCGGACGCGGTGTTGTTGTCAGCAGCGTCAAGATAATGGATGGTGGCGAAGATGTCGCGCGGTTTTCGGCGAATGGCGGGGGCGTGTCGGTGAGTGGCGACGGGAGCCGCCAACACGGAGGGAAACAGGGAAGCGCGGCAGGGGCAAGGCTCAGGGCTTGCCCTTCTTCTCGACAAACGCCGCCAGCAAGTCCATAGGCAGCGGGAACACCACGGTGGTGTTCTTGTCGGCGCCTATCACGGTCAGCGTCTCCAGGTAGCGCAGTAAGATCGCCTGCGGCTCCTGCGCCAGGATCTGGGCTGCCTGGTACAGTTTTTCGGATGCCTGCAGCTCGCCTTCGGCATGGATCACCTTGGCGCGGCGTTCGCGTTCTGCTTCGGCCTGCCGTGCAATGGCGCGCACCATCGATTCGGTCAGGTCCACCTGCTTGATCTCCACATTGGAGACCTTGATGCCCCAGGAATCGGTTTGCGCATCCAGCGCCTGCTGGATATCCACGTTCAGCTTTTCCCGCTCTGCCAGCAGATCGTCCAGCTGATGCTTACCCAGCACCGAGCGCAGCATGGTCTGCGCCAGCTGGCTGGTGGCATTCATGTAATTGGCGACCTCGATGATGGCTTTTTGCGGATCAATCACGCGCAAATACACCACCGCATTGACCCTGACCGACACATTGTCGCGCGAGATCACGTCCTGCGTCGGCACCTCCAGCACCACGGTGCGCAGATCCACCCGCACCACCTGCTGGATGCCGGGCACGATAAAAATCAGCCCCGGCCCCTTGACCCCGGTAAACCGCCCCAGCGTAAACACCACGCAACGCTCATACTCGCGGAAAATGAAGATCGCTGAACTCAGCAAGATCAGCAAAATGAAGAACAACCCTAACCAGCCAAAACCCCAGAACATTTTGCGCCTCCTTTTTGTGTGGCGGACACATCCAAGGCTCCCAGTCCAGCGGATAAGCCGGGCCGGGCATGGCCCCTCGCGGGGGATAGTTATTGCTGTCATGCAATGTCAAAAGAGTCTTTGACACAGCATGGCGCAGAACTGCAATCCCAAACCATAGGAGGCCATGAAGGTAGTATAGGTCCGCGCAGGAAATATGTTAGGGGTGTTCGATGGTGTTATGGAAATATGCGTGCAGATGCGAACGTGGAGCGTTGGGAAGCACTGCTTGCTTCCGAGCAAAAGAAAAAGGACCCCGAAAGGTCCTTTTGCATGCAGGAGTAGTTTCTACTCTTAAGATGAAACTTACTTCTTCGCAGGCTCACCCAACGCAGGCGGCACACTCGCCGCAGCGGTAGATGCAGCACCAGCCGCAGCAGCCGGCGCAGTAATCTCGATCTTCGCTTTTGCCTTCAGGTCATCCAGCAGCTTTTTCAGGCTTTGCTGTTGCAGTTGCTGAGCGACTTTCGGTTTCACTTCTTCCAGTGTAGGCACTGGTTCCGCACGGGAGTCTTCCAGCATGATCACGTGGTAGCCGAACTGTGATTTGACCGGCTCTTCGGTGAACTTGCCTTTTTCCAGTTTGGCGACCGCTGCGCCGAATTCCGGCACCATGCTGCGCGGGTCAAACCAGCCCAGTTCGCCGCCCTTGTCCTTGGAGCCTGGGTCCATGGATTTGGCTTTGGCCAGCGCTTCAAACTGTTTTGGGTCTTTCTTCAGCTTGGCGATGATGTCCTTGGCTTCGTCTTCTGTCTTGACTAGGATATGGCGCGCTTCATATTGCTTGCCGGATTGCGCAGCGACCTTGTCGTACTCTGCCTTGATCGCTTCATCGGTCGGCTTGCTGTTCTTGATGTAGTCCTGGATAAAGGCGTTGGCCAGCACTGACTGTTTGGTCATTTCTATCTGGTCGGCCACTTCCGGAGTTTTGTCCAGGCCCTTGGTGGTGGCTTCTTGCGCCACCAGCAGTTGCATCGCCAGGTTGTCGATCACCAGCTTGCGGGTTTCCGCATTGTCAGGCATGCCTTGCTGCAGCGCTTGCTGCTGCATGATCTGGTCCACGCGCTTTTGGCTGATGGGGGTACCGTTGACGGTAGCGGCAATCGGGCCTTTGTCGGCGCCTGCAGTGGCGGTGGTAGATTTGTCGGCGTCTTTTGGGGTGCAAGCACTCAGGGCCAGCAGCGCGACGGCGCTTCCTATAACAACACGGGATTTGATCAACACAGGTGTTCCTTTACTGGTAAATAAGTAATGCATGCTTAGCTAGCTCAGGCCTTGTTCAGGATGGATGCCAAGCGCGGCGGCACGCGGTTTTTATGAAACGACGGAGCATTCTACTTTGGAATTGTGACGGTTTGCTAGGAAATTACCGGTCCTTGAGTTGGAACCTGATTAGGCCGATTTGGAATGGACATTTTAAAAAATCTTTTAACAGAAATAGTTGTTAATTTAATCTGATATTATATACAGTATTTTGTTGTACCAAGATTTCAAGAATACGTCAGAACTGTTTTTTTAAAAGGATCACGAATTATCTTATGAATGCAGA
>Ga0210384_10004356_pt1 | contig 15848 bp, 11 predicted proteins | sample IncBWH2MmetaG_FD_160574 | JGI IMG/M metagenome (GOLD analysis project Ga0210384, IMG submission 160574) | Forest soil microbial communities from Barre Woods Harvard Forest LTER site, Petersham, Massachusetts, United States - Inc-BW-H-2-M | ecosystem: Environmental > Terrestrial > Soil >...
GGATATTTTCTCCGGTTCCGACAATTTTTACGAAGCTCTCGCCCCGCGCGAAAACGGTGCTATTAAGGCCGATCCCTCGCTGCTGGTGGACAAACTGGGAGAGCGCTACGAAATCGCCCGCACCAATATCAAGAAATGGACTGTAGGCTCGCCAATCCAGGCGCCGCTGGACGCGATGGTGATTTTCTTCAAGCAGCGATCGTTTACGGCCGACGACGTTCAGAAAGTGGTGGTCCGCGTCGCCACCGACGAAGCCAATACCGTCAGCAACCGCGATATCCCGGACATTTGCATGGAACACATGATCGCGATCATGCTCCTCGACAAGACGGTCACGTTTCAGTCTGTCCACGACAAAGCCCGCATGAAAGATCCCGCTGTTCTGCGAGTTCGCGCCAAGGTAGAAGTGGTCGCCGATCCGCGCATCGACGCTCGCCGCCCGCGACGCGAGGCCATCGTGGAGCTGACATTGAAGGATGGAACGCAACTCTCCGAATGGGTTCGCGACGTTCGCGGGACAGCGGATAATCCCATGACTCGCGAGGAAGTCGTGGAGAAAGTCCGCGACCTCATCGCCCCCGTCCTTGGTTCCGCTCCCTGCGCGGCTCTCCTTGATAAATTGATTTCGCTCGAAAATTTGAAGGACGTCCGTGAACTGAGGCCTTTGCTTCAAAGGAGCTAGTCCAATCAATGCTGGTCGAATCCGCCACCGCAAGTGAAGCAGCTTCGCCGCCGCGCAAGAAGCCTTTCTACACAGGCCTCTCCTTTCAAGTGCTGGCTGGCGTCGCTATTGCGGTCATCCTCGGATATGTAAATCCCAGTGTGGCCGTTTCTATGAAGCCTCTGGGTGACGTGTTTATCCGGATGATCACGATGATCATCACGCTGGTCATCTTCTGTACGTTGGTGACAGGCATCGCTGGCATGGAGGACATGAAAAAGGTGGGGCGTGTCGGCGGCAAGGCCCTTCTGTACTTCGAAATCGTCTCCACGATGGCCCTGCTGATCGGACTTCTCGTCGGCAATCTCGTCCATCCCGGTAGCGGGTTCAATGTCGACCCCAAAACGCTGGACGCCCGGGCCGTGGCCGAATATGCGGGGCAAGCGAAAGCGCAGAACATCACCGACTTTCTTGTCCACATCATTCCCAACACCATTGTGGATGCCTTCAGCCGTGGAGACATTCTGCAGGTCCTGCTGGTGTCGGTGCTCTTCGGCTTCGCGCTGTCAATCGCCGGGCCGAAGTGCAAGCCTCTTCTCGACGTAATGGACAGTCTCACACGTGCGGTCTTCGGCGTGGTGGCGATCCTGATGCGTTTCGCGCCGATTGGCGCATTTGGCGCGATGGCCTTCACCATCGGAAAGTACGGACTGGCCTCGTTGGGCCCGCTCGTGAAACTGATTGCCACGCTCTACCTCACGTCCCTCTTTTTCGTGCTTGTTGTGCTCGGACTCATCGCGCGCGTTGCGGGCTTCGGGATTCTGAAATTCCTCTGGTTTATACGAGAAGAAATTCTGCTGGTGCTGGCCACCAGTTCTTCGGAGCCTGCCCTGCCGAATCTTATGGCCAAGCTCCAAAGGTTGGGCTGCTCGAAAGCCCTCGTCGGCCTGGTGGTGCCCACCGGTTACACGTTCAACGCGGACGGCACGAGTCTCTATATGACACTCGCCGCGCTATTCGTTGCCCAGGCGACCGGCACCCATTTGACGCTGGTGCAGCAGTTCACAATCCTCGGCGTCGCGCTTCTCACGTCCAAGGGCGCCAGCGGCGTGCAAGGAGCCGCATTTATCGCCTTGGTTGCCACGATGATGGTGATCCCGACCATCCCCGTCGCCGGAATGGCGCTGATTCTCGGAATCGACCGTTTCCTCAGCATGTGCCGAGCAGCCGTGAACATGATTGGAAACGCGGTCGCCACCGTCGTCGTGGCCCGGTGGGAAAACGAACTGGATCGTGGCACCCTTGAGCAGGAACTAGCGGGACTTAGCGACGCACCAGCAACCTCTCAACCAATCTGAAATCTCCGCGTGTAGTCAGCCCGCCTCGAATGGCGGGTTTGGCATTTAGCTTTGTGGGCATGAAAGGGTGGACTCTTGGTGAGTGAGCCTCTGCAGTCAACCAACTTTGCCTTGAATCGATTACGGTTGGTGGGAGCTTCTGCGGAGAGTCTTGAGGTTCGACCAGAAGAGTTACCCACTCCCATCTTCCGCGCAGTTGATAAAGATTAGGCGGCCCTTCTGGTCGAGTGCTTACTCTACGGTGAAGCGAATTTTGAATTGTCACAACCAAGTCATCGCCGAGCAAACTTTTTGTCGCGAAGGGAGCATGGCCGAAAGGACAGCAGAACCGGTTCAGTACGCGTTTTTGTTGGAAAACCCGCGAAAAAACGTCATCAGCACGATCCAGAGGTCGAACGCGAGCGTCCAGTGACGCACGTAGTAAAGGTCGTATTCCACCCGCTTTTCGATGGAAGTATCTCCCCTCCAGCCGTTCACCTGCGCCCACCCCGTGATTCCCACTTTCAGGTAGTGGCGCGTGTTGTAGTTGCCAACTGACTGCATGAATCCCTGGACGAGAACCGGGCGTTCGGGCCGGGGGCCGACCACGCTCATGTCTCCCTTGAGCACATTGAAAAACTGCGGCAACTCATCGAGGCCGGTGCGCCGCAGTATTCTGCCGAACGGCGTGCAACGCGGATCGTTCTTCACGGTCCAGCGCGAGTCGCTCTCTTTCGCCGGGGTTAAGCGCATAGTCCGAAATTTATACATGCGGAACAGCGCCCCGTTCAGGCCAACGCGATCCTGCGCGAAGATAACCGGCCCAGGAGAGGTGACGCGTACCACCAAGGCGATCAGCAGGAAAACGGGGGCGGTTGCCACGAGCACAAAAGTTGAGAACGCCAAGTCGAAGGCACGTTTGAGAATCACATAGATCGCCGATTCCGCGCGTGTAGTCTGCAGGTCGAGCATCAAGAGGTCGCCGAGCCGAAACAGGTTCTGACCCGGTTCCACAGGATCGCCGAAGTTGAGCACCAACCGCATCGGCGCGCAAAGCGGAGCGAGCTGCCGGCGAAGGGCGGGCAAGTCCGCAAGCCGATCCGGCGGGAGGGCCAGAATCAAGTCCGTGAACCCATTTCCGACGGCCAACTTCTCCACTTCGGCGAGTTCAAATACCGACCGGTTCTTGATGGCTACGGTCTGACCGGGAAGCCGGATATGCCCTTTGATGCCGCACGAAGCGACGCTGCTCGAAAGCAGCGAGGCCGCAATGCGGGCCGCAAATTCATCCGCGCCGACGATCAGGAAGTGCACGGAAGAAGCTGGAGAAGAAGCGCTCTGGTTCAGGAATCTCCGGAAGAGTTTTGGGACCAGCACCGCCAACAGCGCGATATTCATGCCGCTGATCCAGATGAACAGGCGCGAAAAGGTAGTTTCCCGATAAAAAAATGTCACGGACAGGACGGCAAGATAAGTGGAGAGGCATGCAAGGATAACCCGGCGCGCTGTCGATTGCGTCCGGAGATGGTCTTCAAGAAGCGTTAGCCCATAATGCTCCGAACTCACCGCCCAAAATACGGTGGTCAACAGGAGCAAGCCGAAATAAGTGCGAGGATCCACATCGCTCGAATAACGGGGGAGAAGATGCGTGCCAAAGCGCAGAAACGCTGCCGCGGAAAAGGCAGCTAGCGGAACGCAGAATATTAGCATCGTAAGGACAAATTGCGCGCGCTTGAGTTGGCCGTAAATCATGCGGGCTTCTCATTCGTTTGGAACTCCCGCACTTTCTCGGCGAGAAACCTTTCCAGGCTCGCGGTGAAATGGGTTTCGTCGAATCGTTCGACGCTTTGCTTGATCCAAAAAGGCGAGAATTGGGATTGAATCCGTTCAAACTCGCGCACGGCCTTCATGAGGGATTCAGCGGTCTGCTCTTCGAAGAACACCCCCGAAGACGTCGCGGCCACGCTTGTATCCAGTGGAGAAAACCCTCTTACCGTTTCGGTAGCACCACCGCGGCCGTAAGCGATTACAGGCCTGCCGAAGGACATCGCCTCCACGGGCACCATCCCAAAATCTTCCTCGCCGGGGAAAATCAGTGCACGACAATGCGCGTATTGTTCGCGCAGGTCCCGGTCGGAAAGCGGGCCGCAAAAGGTAATTGAGGGGCCTGCGAGACGGCGCAGCGTCTTATATTGTTCGCCTTCACCAACGATGTGGAGGCGGCGGCCCAAGCGGTTGCAAACCTCGATCGCAATATCCACGCGCTTGTAATCGACAAGCTGGCCAGCAAACAGGTAATAATCTTCGATTCGGCTGGCAAGGTAACCTGCGTGGACGCCCACGGGCGGGTGAATGACCGCGGCTTCACGGCGGTAGTGCTTGCGGATGCGCGCCTGGACCGTCCGTGAATTGGCCACGAAATGATCCACTCGCTGCGCGGAGGCCGCATCCCACATCCGCAAATAGTGGGAGGCCAACAAGAACACGGGACGCGACAATGCTCCCAAGGCGCGGCCATTCTTGTATCCGTGATAAAGGTCCCACAAATACCTCATCGGGCTGTGGCAATAACAAACATGGCAGGTCCGGGAGTTGGTAAGCACTCCCTTTGCCGGACCGGACTCCGAACTGAGCACCAGATCGTATTCGCTGAGATCGAACTGCTCCAGCGCCAATGGATAAAACGGCAGCAGATGGCGGTGCCATCGCCGGCCGCCCGGAACCTTCTGCAGGAAAGAAGTGTTGATTGAGCGTTCACGAAGAGTCGGATGAAGTCTCTCCGGATCAACTACCAGCGAGAAGAGGTCGGCGCCTGGGAACATCTTCGCCATTGCTTCCACCACGCGCTCACCGCCCCTACGATTCACGAACCAGTAGTGAACAATGGCAATCCGCAATTTCTGCAGGGAAGCCTCTCCCAGCGGTACGGCGGACGCCGATGTGGTGACAACTTCGTGTTGGAACGACGTGCTCATTCTGAAACCGAATGCCTTCCCGCTTTCCGCAGGATGTAGCGATGGTACGAGGTGAATGGTGTCAGCTCTCCAGCAATCTCGAGCCCTGCATTGTGGATACCCTTCTCGATTTCCTGGCCAGATCTGCGAATGCGCCGGATCCCCCTTCGCCAGAACCGCGGAAGCAGAAAGTCCGGCATGCGAGTCTTGATGTGATAGGTAAAACTCTCGTGACGCGTGTCGAACTGGAGATATGCGATTCCGCCTTTGGCCAGGAGTACGCCGATTACGTGCAGGTATCCTTCGATCATCGCCAAATCAGGAATGTGTTGGAAGACCAGCAGCGAGTAGAGAAAATCAATCTTCCCCGAGTAATTCCCCGCCCGATGGAGCAAATCTTCCGGGCCCGCAATCGTGCAAAAACTGGCGTTGCCAACGCCATTGTCATCGGCGAACCGCCGAGCGCGCTGAATCATGGGCTCCGCGATATCAACGCCCACCACTTCCCGAAAATGAGCGGAGAGAGGAAAGAGCAAGCGCCCAACGCCGCACCCAAGTTCCATCGCGACGCCCGGACTAACCCCATATTCTGCGAGCAACGGCAGCAACTCCCGCTGCACCGTTCGCTGACCGCTCTGCCAGAATTCGCCCGGGTCATTGGATTTCAGACTGGTGAGTATGTAGGTGTACGGGTCATCCTGGGCAAATCTCTCCCATAATCCGGCTGAGGCTTTGCGCTGCAAATGGCGGCTGCTTCTCATAGACGATTCCCCAAGTCCGAGGAAGCGCGGAGAGTCGAGCGAGCGCGAGAAAACCCGTCGTTTAGCTCGAATCCTCATAAATTCACACCCGAAAACTGTCTGTAAATTTCGATGTGTTTGCGTACTGAATCCTGCCAACTAAACTTTTCCACTCTCTGCAAACCGAGGATGCGGAGCGATTCGCGCAAATCGCCCGACTCCAAAATGCGAAGTATTTGCCAAGCGAGTTCTTCGTCGCTTGCCGGATCAAAATACACAGCGGCATCGCCCGCCACTTCCGGAAGGCTGGCCGCGTTGGAAGATAGGACAGGAGTGCCGCATGCCATTGCTTCAAGAACTGGCAAACCAAATCCCTCGACCATAGAGGGCATCACAAGCAGATCCGCCCCTGCGTAAATCTTTGGCAGAACCTCGGGGGCGACATATGGGGCAAACACCGTGGACCCGCGGATACCCAGCCCCTCGCATTCTTCCAAAATCGGACGTTTCCAGCGGACATCGTCTCCCACGATCAACAAGGAGTGCGGAATCTTATCGGCGGTTCTAAGCCGGGCAAACGCACGCAGCAGCGTGACGACGTTCTTGTGCGGCTTCAAATTGCCAACGTATAGAAGATACGGCCCGCGGATACCAAGGACTTCCGCTGCGGACCGGGAATTCTGAGAGTTCCCGTCATGATGGAATCGGGAGTCTACTCCGCAGTGGATCACGGAAATTTTGGATTCAGGCGTCCCGAGAACCTCCCTGATCTGAGCCTTCGAGTAGTTCGAAACCGTGATGATGTGATCCGACCTGCGAGCCGCGGCGGCCAGCATGGGCCGCCCGTACATACGGGAGCGCAGGGAATTTCGGTACTCTGGAAACCGAAGATGGATCACGTCCATAATCGAAACCACCAACGGACGCCGATGAAGCACTGGGATATTGAAGTGCGGAACGTGCAATAGGTCGCATTCGCGCGCCGCGCGGGGAATGAGCAGTTGTTCTATCACCGTGTAAATGGGTACATCCACAACCGTCACTCTTGAGCAGAACTCTTTCACACGCGCTACGTTCGCAAGCCTTGTAATTGCGTGAAATTCCATACCGCTCGCCCTGTTCCCAAGGCCTTGCAGGAGATTCTCCGTGTACGTACCAATCCCTCCCACCAGCCAACGCGCGTCAATGGCAACGGTTTTTGTCATGCCAGGGAACTCGAAAGGTTCGGTTTCTCAGAAACACGAACGTCACTGAGCGACGAAACCGGAGAACCCGATTGCCGAGCCTGCGATGGCTTACGCGACATCAAAATCCAAAATCCGGCCAGCATGCCTGCTTCGCGAATAACGATGGCGTCCGCAATTCCTATCGGTCCGAATGCGCGTCCCAGCACCAAGTTCAAACCGAGTGCGACGACGGCCATTCCCGCATACAAACCTGTGAAGACGGCCCGTCTGTTTAAGGCAATCGCAAAATTTGTGTAGACAGAATTCAGCAGGATGAACGGGCATGCCAGCGCCATAATGGAGGCCGGCGCTCCGCTTCGCTCAAACGAAGCCCCAAAAAGGAGAAGTATGAATTTTGGAGCTGCGAGGAACGCAATAACTGCGGCCGGGAGGGAGGTGAGTATCAGAAGTCGGGTCCACTTCCTGAAGTAATGCCTCAAGCCCTCCTCGGTGGCCGACAAGCGCACCATTTCCGGCAAGAGTACGCTACCCACCAACCACGCTGCCACATACACAATCAGCAGAACTGAGTTTGGCGCTGAAAAAGTGCCCAGGACCGACAGCGGCACGAGCGTGGAGAGGACTACTGTGTCGGATCGGACGATGAGGTTGGCCAGCCCGGAGGCTATTCCGAATGGAGCTGATTTCCGCATCGAATCCCAAAAGCGCAGCGTCGGAGGGCAACTCGGACGAACTCCTGCGCCGAGCAGAGTGAACACCGTTAGGGCGAATTCGAACAACTGGCAGGCGGTGAGCCACGCAAGCAGCGAGAAGATCGTCCAGTGACGAAACAGCGCCGTCCCAATCCCGGCGAGTAGAACCAGGCTGTGCGTTACCTGGATCACACCAATCGCATTCGTTTTTGACAAAGATTTCAGGGCGGCCATTTGAAGTTGCGAATACGACTGCAATATGGTCCTCGCGGCAACCCAACTTCCGACGCCCCACAGGAACGTGGATAATCCCAGCAAGCCGGCAACTGCGCCAAGCAGAGCGATCACAACGGCCAAGAGTATCGTTTTGTAGAGGTAAACCTCGCCGATGATCGATTCACGCTCGGACGGTCTGCCGGCCAATTCAGTAATCACAAACGTTTGCAGTCCATTGTCTGCAATCATCACCACAACGGTGACTACGGCAAGAGACGCGGCGTAAGCCCCCAGGGCAAATCCGCCAAAAGCGCGGGCAATGAAAAGCGCCGCTGCGAAATTTGCAGCGCGGACGGCTGCTTCACCGCCTATGACGCTTGCGAGGTTTTGTAGTACGGTTCTCATCACGAATTTCGCCGGTGTTCCTCCCGACCAACAATCACAGTGCTGCTGGCTGCCGATCGCCTCCATACGCGGCTGCTGCCAAATCTGTTTTCGACAATTCAGGACGATACTTGCTTGCCCAGGCGACACCCAATACCAGGAGTCCGCCCACTTTCACTGTTGCCGCCGCTTGTGTGCCGGCAAGGTAGACAAGAAAGCAAATCCACACAAAGCACATCACTGCGGCATAATTCTCGAAATCGGTGCGATGCTTCCCTGTTGCCTGCAGTAATTTCTCGCACCACCCGACTGCCAAACCCCAAAGGAAACCCGCTGAAATAGCGCCAAAATAGCCAAAATTGATATATCCTTCGCCGAAAATCGTCAGACGAAGGCCCCCCGTTTGGCGGGTCTCGTCCAAACCAATAAGTTTTGTGCTGATGGCCCGCAGACTGTGTGAACTGCTCCAATCGCTTGAGATGCTGGGCAAAGGAATCAACGCCTGGGCGAACGTCATACCGTTGAGAGTCTCGCCGTTGAGCAGCGAGTTCGTCCAGCCCAGGTCGCGAACTTCCGGCAGGGCGGTGCTGGCAACAGTCAAAACTTGCTTCGGGGAGGCACCACTCTCAAAGATGCCAAACAAGAAAATGCATTGGGAGACGATATACAAGAAGGCGGTCCATGCCAGTGCCTTGCGTGTGACGCGATAAACATTCTGACGTTCGATCGCAAGCAAAATCAGGAATGTTAGTGTGACCGCCAGAAGATTGGCCCGGCGCAGCGGGAGCAAAAGCGCCAGATATCCGAGGATAGAGAGCAAAATGCCGGAGGTACTTCGCCGCTTGACCGAGCTAAAGAGAATAAACGGAAGCGACACGCTGATGAGGTCCATCGCGCGGTTCACTATCCATTCGTCCGCCGCGGTCCCCCCGAGGATGTCACTGGTGACGTATCGCATGAACGGCCACTTAGAGGGTTCGGAGATATAGTCGAAGAAACCCAATCTCCAATAAGCGAAGAACATCGCTGCCGAGCCAAGAATTAGCAGCAGGCGGAATGTTCCAGCTGCGATCCGCTTGTCCACCAGAATCGGGAACCCAGGAATCATCTCGGAACTCCGGCCGCCCAGACTGCAGCAATAACCTATTGCCCCGGCGAGGAGACCCATGCTGTTGATCAACATGGACTGCGAAAAATAGATTTCCTCGTTGGAGAGGATGGAGGTGTGCTCGGTTGTAAGGCCTGCCATCAAGAAACCGAAAAAGATGTGCATCACGGCCACGGTAAAAAAGAGCACGCAAAGTGTCCGGGTGGTTCCCAGACGTTTCGAGGCAGCGTGGCGAGTCACCCCAATCGTACCGGCCAGAAGAGATATGCCCGCCAGGACAAGAATCACGGGCGCATTGTGTCCCAAGACTCCAAGAAGCGTGGCCAAGAAAAGGGCTAGGACGCTGAGGGTGACAATCAAGTCGGATCTCCGGTACGTAAGAATTCGTGGGCCTAAGAAACCACGGGCGGCCAAGAGCCAAAACCCTCGAGCTACCTCACTGCTCTCGCTTCGTTTCCGCGGGAGTCACTTCGCCCCCCAATTGCTCCAGAAAACTTTTTGTCCGGTCGGTGAGCGCGGAACGCTGTTGGGTCACGTAAGCTAATTGCGGCTTCACGCTGCTCACCACTTCCAAAACAAGAAGTTTCCCCGGATCTTGTGGATCTGTTTTCGCCCAGCGGTTGGAAAGCAGAACCCAAAGCGCTCCTAAACCGAGTGCAAAGAAAGTTCCTGTCAGCACCAGGAGAGTTCGCGGCGGGAATACTTTCTTCTCGGGCACGTCTGCCTGATCCAGGACCTTTACGCTGGGGACTTCCTTGGCCTCCTGAACTTTGGCCAATTCGTACTGCTGCGTGAGAGTTTCGAACACCACCTCTTCCACTTTGACGTGCCGGAATAAATCCGCATAAGTAACTCCAAGCAGGGGGAGCTTGCGAATCGAGGGATAGAGTGTGTTTTCAGGCGTATCCGCGTTCTCCGTCGTGTTGGGTGATCCTCCCATCTTGCGGATCTGGAGCTCCAACTCGTTCACCCGCGCCCGCATGGTACGAACGCGCACGTTGTTGTCGGAAAATATCTGCCGAAGTCCCTGCAATTCCGTTTGGGCTGCAATCAACTGCCCTTCCAGCAACGCTGCGGCCTCCACCATTGCCTTGCCTTGCTCCTTGATGTCGATTGCGCCAGTTTTGCTGGCGAATTGGCTGAATTCTTTTTCCGAGACCTGCAATTCCTGTTTGACCTCGGAGAGGCGTTCCTCCAGGAAAACGCGCTCGCGATGAGCGGACGAAGTGTTGAGCTGAGTGACCACGTAATTCAGCTGCGTCACATATTCCTGGGCCATGGCGGAGGCTCGCCTTGGATCGTTGTCGGTCACTTGAAGCGTCAGGATCCCGCTTTTTCGATCAATGCCAATGTCGGTATTGCGAGTTAGCTCTTTTCGAGCATCCACCCAGCGCCGCTCACGATAGACCTTCCGCAAATCAAACTTTGCGATCAGGTCGTCCTGGACGGTCCGGCTCAGAAGAACTCCAGCAAACAGATCGTCGGAGGTTTTCAGTCCTAACAGTTCATTTCCGATCGAGGCAAGGTTCCCGCCGAGCTTTCCCGCCGCGGCTGCAAAAATGGCCAGACCTTGGCCCTGCGCTGAATCGGGTGGCATCAAACGCGTCGTTGACGCAAATTGCGAAGGAATGAGCACTGCAATCAACACGGACGCAGCAGCACCCCATGCCGCGAATTTGCCCAGTGTCTTCCTGCGGGACCACAAGTGGCCCGCGCGCTCAATACGTCGCTCCCGCGCGTCCTGCTGATCCTGGCGGAGCCGCCGGTCAAGGAGTTGTTCGATATCGACATCCCTGAGGATTTCGGGAGATGTTTTCGCCGCCGTCGAGTTCATTGGAGCGCCTCCGCGCAAACGCGATTCACGTATGGGGGTCGCCCCGCGGAAGAAGTGTCTTTGAGACAGCCCCGCTGGGGGAAGAATCCCGGCACAACGGTAGCGACGACGATTTCCAATTGTGGTGCCGGAGCACCCGCAAGACTCGAGGTCAGCCTCACATTCGCAGTAATTGGCCCAACCAACATGCAAATTCCTTTCATAGCCTTTTGATGGCCTCTCTCATGGATGGACGTAAGCCACCGCGAGTGCAACCGAAGTCGCCACCTGGGCCGTTTGAATCAGCGGTGCCCAGTTGCGGACTCCAACCTTTGGCGGCTTCTCCGGCACAACGATGGAGTCGCCCGGCAATAGGACGGCGCCCAGCGGATCGCCGGACCATACGCTGGAGTTGTTCTGGGCAGACAGAACCGAGCCATTCGCGCGGATGACGAAGACAGCCTTCTTATTGGCAAGTTGCGTCAGGCCGCCTGCTTGTCCGAGGTACCACCTGGCGCTTCGGCCGGGCACGTAACCAATGGCCGTGGAGTTGTAGACCTGGCCGTTCACAAGCACGTAGTTCGCTTTTTTGGGAACAATAATCACGTCGCCTTTTCGCAGCGGAGTGTTTGCGGCGGATTTTTCGAACGCCTTCAAATCCGGTGGGGATTGAATGACCACGCGGCCAACGGGCAGATTGGTTTCCAGGTGCGTGAGAGTGGTTTCGGTTTGAGCGATAGCCGCGAGCTTCACTTTTTTCTGGTCGCCATCTCCCTCGGGGAGCGATTTCAACTGTACCGCTTCGGCCTGCACACGCATGACCAACTCGTTGTGCGTTTTCAATTCGATTTCGCGCACTTCCGCGCGCGTCAGTACCGTGCCGTACGGGTAGGCCTCGGATGTGAAGCCGCCCGCCTTGGCCAGTAGCGTGGCGAGAGAGTCTCCCGGCCGGATGCCATACGTGCCTGGGTGAGTGACTTCACCTCGGATCTTCACGCTGGCGCCGAGATTTTCCCAACCCGAGGCCTGGCGGATGGTGAGTACATCTCCGTTGTTCAATGCTTCGTTCGCAGCTGGATCGCCCTTCATCGCCGCAACAAGATTGACGGGAATGCTTGCCACATGGGTGCCTTGCGACGTCTCTTCCTCTTGATGCGCAAGGACCGCGTTTTGTGGATCGGCGCTGCGCTTCAGCCCTCCAGCAACACGCACCAGATCTTCGACGTGCATGTTCGAAGTCAACGGATAACGGCCCGGCTTGGCAACTTCGCCCTTCACGTAAACCGTTGGAGGATCCACTTTCGCGGAATTGCGATGAACGATCAGGCGATCATGCGGCTCCAGCAAAACGTTATCTGTTGCGCTCCCGGCAAGCGCATCCGATAAATTCACGCTCAGGATCTTGAGGGTGCCGTCTTTGGAAGTCCGAAAGAGTTGCGCGGAATCCAGTTCAGCATTGGCTGTGACTCCTCCCGCCAGGTGCACCGCGTCGCGCAACCGAATCTGCCCGGCGGTTGGATAAAGACCGGGTTGCCGCACTTCGCCACCGACCCAGACATCCGGAGCGGACTCGAACTCAAATTTGCTGAAGATGCGGACGGTATCGAGCGGCATCAGCTTTGGCGAGGACCCAGGATTTGCGAGAGCTGCAGTGAGATCGAAACTCTCCACCGTCGGGCGGAAATCCGGTGGGTTCAAGCGGATGATTTCAGCATAATTGCCGGCGGGCTCCGGCAATAAATCGGAGTAAGAATTGACCAGGTCGCCAAGCTTCATGCCCTCGCGATAGGAGTAGCGGCCCGGCCGCAAGACATGGCCCTGAAGATAAATCGCCTGATTGTTGTAAGGCGCGATCGGAAAAATATGAACGCGGTCGCCATCTTGCACTTTGAAATTGCTCAATTTTGGCGTCACCGCGTCGGCGCCGTCTTCAGGGGACAAATCGAGACTGAACATGGTGCGCTTCTGGTGCGCAACCAGGCGCTCTACCTCCACATGCTGCAGCGCGGCCGCGGGAAGGACTCCTCCCGCAAGTTCCAATGCGTCTTCGAGCGTCGTTTCACCCGACAATTCATAAATCGCCGGCCGGCGAACCATTCCTTCGATCGTGACTTGCGCGCCGGCGGGGGGCACCAGCAGCGAATCTCCGTTCTCCAGCCGTTTTTCGTCGGTTCCAACGCCGCGAAGGAGCAGGTCGTACGCGTCCACCACCTCGACTAGCTGGTTTGCGCGATAATGCTTGAGTGAGCGCAACGAGCCGCGCGGCGTGATTCCGCCCGCAGCCACCAATGCATTCAGCGGCGTGGAGAGAGAACTGATATCGTAGGCGCCAGGTTCCACCACCTCCCCGACAACGTATACGCGAATCGTGCGCAATTTTGAAAGCGAAACATCCGCCGAGGTGTCGCGGAATTGCGAGCGCAACGCCTGCTGCACGGTCAGCTGAACATCACCAAGGGTTCTACCGCTGACAAGCAGCGGGCCAGCTTCGGGAAGCGAAACGCGGCCTTGCCGATCAACCGTGCGCACAAGCCTCTGCGAAATGCCTCCCCAGAGGTCAATCGCAAGGCTGTCACCGGGACCTACCACGTAGTCCGGCCCAACGGGGAGATCCATGGGCACAACGTTGGACTCGCGCAGGCCGCTGCTGAGGATATCAATGCCGAACCGTTCAGGTGCCCGCTCGCGCGCCGGAGCCTGAACATACAAATCGTACAGCGAAGGAATCTCCGCATACGGATTCTGCTTGTGGACGATCGCGCCCTGCGACAAATCTTTTTCACGCTGGAAGGGAGGAGAAATTCGACTCCGCGTTGTAGGTTCGGAATTCGGGCGCGTAGAATCGGAATTCGATGAAGACGATGCGGACCTTGAGTTGAGCAAGGAAGAAATCGGGTCCAGACTTGCACCGGAGCCGGTTAGGCCAAGGGCCGAGATGTCCATACCGCCCGGTTGATTTCGAGAGGGCAAGATTCCACGCGAAGCCGCAATGGTGGCGAGGCGCGAAACGTCGCCTCCACTCTCCAGACCGAGCGTCGAGGCTTCGGCCGGGCCAATATTAAGATTAAGTCCCGCGCGCAAGATCGGCTCACTGCTGGACGAGTCAGTTGGCGCAGGGGCCGGTGGCAAATCTGACTTTGGCCGGCCGGGCACGTCGGGTTCAGCGTTCCCCATCCTCGAACGCTGCGGTACCTTCTCGCTGCAATTTTCGTCGCGCCGCTGATCGCAGGCTTCATTTCGCTGATTTGTTTGCTGGACTTCTTGCTCCTCGCGTCGCCGCTGGAGGGATTCAGCGTCTTCCTGCTCCTCGATCTGCACGATCCGACGCGCCCGTTCTTTCAGAACAAGCTCCTGCTCTTTTCCGAGATCCGAATCCGGGTTGACGGCCGGTCGAAGATAACCATAACGCTGCAGCAGGCGGGTGGCGGCCGCGCGAAACACCAAATCCTCAGCCAGCCGCTCGAAGATGGCGTGGTCGGTCAGATCCGCGTCGTCTACGACCTGGCCGTTGGCAGTTGCTTCCTTGGAGATCCAATATTTCAATTCCACAAGCAGACCCGGATCCTTCACCAGGATTTCCCGGATCTGTTCCGGCGATGCGGCAACGCGGCTGGAGTTTTCCTTCTCAAGTTCGAAGGTATCGGACTTTGGGGAAGTCGGGGCGGAATCAGGGTTCGATCGCCGGTTGACGGCCGATTGGGCATTCAAACCTGCGCAACAGAACAGCAACGCGAAGGCCATTGGAAATGTGCCGGCTCCGATGCGTCGCAGCAATTCTCTTTGTTTCCCCATGGCTGTTCTCACGCAACACTCCTTCCAAAGCTGTTTGAATTGCGGACGGCACTCAGAATTCCGGCGGGTGAAGATTCGATGTCATTGGAATGAATATCAAAGGAGGCCCAATAACAAATGGTGCGATCCTTGCGCGACGCCACCGCCAGAATGCGTACCGCGGGATATTCACGCAGCACCTGGTCGCAGATCTGGGGACGCGCTCCCGACTCGTCCAGAGCGACGACGAGGAGATCCGGCAGGGTAGCGTGAACTCGCGGGAGGATTTCCGCTTCCTCGGAGACTTCGCCCACAATCTCAATGTCCGGCTGATCGGCAAGTGTTGCCACAAGCGCTTCCCGCATTAATCGCGGCGTATTGGCCACCAGAATCCGCTTCGTTTTCTCCATGGCTGTGCCCTCGCAAGCCAAGTATCGGATGTGAGCCTTCATGAGTTCAGGTCCAAACGTGGATGACGGCGGGGACTAATTCGGACTATGGAGCGAGTACCTATTTGGACCCGATTTGGTCGTAACCGGGCGCGGCGGATTTTTCTGCAAGCAGGAAGATGACTTTGGTTTGACTTCCCCGTGACAACTGAAAGGTGAAAGTTCATTAACCTGCAAATGGTTCAGGCGCGCAGAGTCTCTCACCTATTGCGACATTGCAGGTGAGCGGAGATTCAAATTCAACCGTGCGAAGGATACACGCAGGATGTCATTGTCGAAAAACATTTGCGGCATCGGTCTACTATTCCTCTGTAGCGCCTCGGCTCTATTTGGGCAGTCGGATACTCCCATCCTGTCCGGCGCCGTGCAGTTTCTGGGGACTTCCAATGCAGGCGCACACTTTTACCAGCCGGTGATTGTTCCGGTCCTGGCCGTTCCGCTGGGCGACCATTTTTTCATCGAATCACGAGCTGAGATTCAAGGATTCATTGCACGTGATAACGGAACGACGGGGCCGTACTCGGGCCAGTTCATCG
>Ga0210384_10004359_pt1 | contig 15842 bp, 5 predicted proteins | sample IncBWH2MmetaG_FD_160574 | JGI IMG/M metagenome (GOLD analysis project Ga0210384, IMG submission 160574) | Forest soil microbial communities from Barre Woods Harvard Forest LTER site, Petersham, Massachusetts, United States - Inc-BW-H-2-M | ecosystem: Environmental > Terrestrial > Soil >...
AATGCTAACTCAGAATAAAAATATAATCAAATAGAGAGCAATCTTTTTTTGATTTCTGGTAAAATTCAGGCTATTTTAGGGAGGCTTGCTCAATTATTGAAACCTGTGGGGGCACGCCAAATAGTACAACGATCATAGGTGGCTTGCCATCCATTTTTGCTGGTTAGCGCGCCAGTAAGGGATTTCGTGTCGGCAGAGCATCAGATGAAACGAATTGGGCGTCATTTTAACGCTATCCGTGACCATCGCTTGCAACTCCGGAATACGGGATGCTCTGATGGCTGCGACCCGGGGCAGCGGCCTGCGGCCGGAGGTAAATATGCTTACCTTGCGTTCTGATTTAAATCTTACCGTCTGCGAGTTGCTGGAGGGGGTCGCCAAGAAGTGGCCGGAGCGATGTGCCCTGAACAGTTCAGGTCATTGCTTGACGTTTGGACAATTGAATGTCCAATCGAATCAACTCTCGCGTGTGCTATCGAGGCGTGGGGTACGGGCGGGTGATCGCGTAGCGATTGTAGCTGGCCGATCGATTGAAACCATCATTGCGCTGGCGGCGATCCTCAAGGCAGGGGCGGCTTACCTGCCGCTTGACCCGAGCCTCCCCCGTGACACCCTACAGTTTACCCTCCACGACGCGGGGCCGACGCTGGTGCTGCTCGGTCCCGGGGCTGAAGCCTTCGAAGATTTGGCCTGTATCGAGCTGGAGAGGGCGCTTGCCGCCGCCGCCGCCGAACCGGCGCTTCCGCCCGGCGTTGTGGTCGCGCCTTCGGACCCGGCCTACATTATGTTTACCTCCGGTTCGACAGGCCAGCCCAAAGGCGTCATTGTACCCCACCGCGCCATCGTGCGACTGGTGTGCGGTGCTGACTTTATGACGCTGTCGGCGGACACGGTGATGCTGCACGCCGCGCCGCTTGCCTTTGACGCCAGCACGCTGGAGATCTGGGGCCCGCTGCTCAACGGCGGCCGGGTTGCTATCCTGTCCGACGCGGTGCCCTCGATTGACGCAATCGCTGCAGCCATTCGTGACCAGGGCGTCAATACAGCTTGGTTGACTGCTGGGCTATTTCATCTGATGGTGGACCAGCGCCCGGAGGCGCTGCTTACGCTGACCCAGCTTTTGGCCGGTGGCGACGTGCTGTCGCCCTCGCATGTGCGCAAGGCGCTGGAGCTTTTGCCCGGCTGCCGCCTTATCAACGGCTACGGTCCCACCGAGAATACCACCTTCACGTGTTGCTATACGATCCCGCATCAGGGTTGGGGTGGAGACGCCTTGCCGATCGGCGATGCCATCGCCGGAACGACTGTCCACATTTTGTCGGACGACTTCTCGCCGGTTGCCAACGGCGAGGAGGGCCAGCTGTGTGCCGGCGGCGCAGGCGTCGCGCTCGGTTATCTCAATCGTCCGGAACTGACGGCGGAGAAGTTTATACCTGATCCGTTTTCGGCGGAGCATGACGCTAAACTCTACCTAACCGGAGACTACGCCAGGCGCCGTCCCGATGGTGCCATTGAATTTCTCGGCCGCCGCGATCGGCAGATCAAGATCAATGGCGTTAGAGTTGAACTCGACGGTATCGAGCAAGCATTACGCGAAGACGCTCGCGTGGCTGACGCCGCGGTGGCGCTCACTACTGGCAGTGGGCCCGTCAAAAAAATTATGGCGTTTCTCAAACCGTCGGCGTCGCTACCGCCACAGGATCTTCAGCCTCAGGCCTTGGCCGCCGCTGTGCTGGCTGATCTCAAGATGCGCGTCCCACCGCAAATGGTTCCCTTTTCGGCCATTGTCGTCGCCGACCTGCCACTCAACGCCAATGGCAAGATCGACCGGGCTCGGCTACTTAACGACCACGCAAACGTCACCGCAGGCGTCCAAACTAGCGGACAGCCTTCTCTCGTGGCCGAGATCTGGAGCAGCATTCTCGGTGCTCCCATCGACGCACGCGCGAACCTGTTCGACCTTGGCGCCACCTCGCTGCAAATGATTTCTGCGCATGAGCGCATTCAGGTTGCTACCGGTCGTCGGTTTGCGGTGACAGAGCTTTTCGCCCATCCCAGCGTCGCTGAGTTCGAAGCGTTTCTAGCCCGTGAACAAAACCCTTCCAGTCATGCCGCGGCCTCCGATCGCGTTAGCCGTCGCCGCGCGACAGCGCGCGGCAAGGCCCAGGTCATGTCTTCCGAAGAATTTGCGGGTTTTGCCATCGTTGGGATGTCGGGCCGTTTTCCGGGTGCCAAGACCGTCGATCAGTTCTGGGATAATCTTGTGGGCGGGCGATCCGCCATCAAGCGCTTTTCACCCGGCGAGCTGGAAGACGGGTACGACGAGGCGACGCGTGCCGACCCCGATTATGTGCCGGCGCGTCCAATCATCGACGATGTGGAGCTTTTCGACGCCGATTATTTCGACGTTCCGCCGAGGGAAGCGGCGCTGACCGACCCCCAGCAACGGCTGTTCCTGGAAATCTGTGTCGAGGCGCTGGAAGACGCGGGCTGTGACCCTCAGCGTTATGCGGGGCCGATCGGCGTGTTCGCCGGCAGTTCGATGAACACCTACTTCCTGCGCCACGTTTGCCCCGACCGTGCAGCCATCGAACGTTTTACCTCGGACTTGCAGGTGAGCTCGTATTCAGAGCTGCTCGGCACGCTGCACGATTTCCTGGCCACTCGGGTGGCCTATAAGCTCAATCTGCGCGGGCCGGCGGTGGCCGTGCAAAGCGCCTGTTCGACCTCGCTGCTCGCGGTAGCGCAGGCCTGCCAAAGCTTGGCGACATTTCAGTGCGACATGGCGTTGGCTGGCGGGGTATCGATTACCTTGCCGCAGAAGCGTGGCTATCTCTATCAAGATGGCGGCATTGCCTCGCGGGACGGTACCTGCCGGCCGTTCGACGCGCGCGCGGCCGGCACGGTGTTCGGCTCTGGCGCCGGCGTGGTGCTGATTAAGCGGTTGGCCGACGCGATCTCCGACGGCGACGCCATCTATGCTGTCATCAGGGGCTACGGCGTCAACAATGACGGCACGGGGAAGGTCGGCTTCACCGCGCCGAGCGTTAGAGGCCAAGCTGAATGCATCAGCTCCGCCTTGGAAATGGCGGATTTCACCCCCGAGAGCATTGGCTATGTCGAGTGCCACGGCACGGCAACCCCGCTCGGCGATCCGATCGAGATCGAAGGGCTTACTCAGGGATTCTCGGCATTGGCGAGCGGCGATCTTGCGGCCCGGGACCAGCCTTGCCTGTTAGGCTCGGTGAAGGCCAATGTTGGCCACCTCGACGCCGCTGCCGGCGTTACCGGCTTGATCAAGACCGCACTTATCCTTCATCGCGGTATTATTCCCCCGCAGATCAATTTCGATGAGCCAAACCCGCGGCTCGACTTGACGCGCGGCGCCTTCGCATTATCGCCTTCCGGCGGTGCCTGGACGGCAGGGACAGCGCCACGCCGCGCCGGCGTCAGCGCGTTCGGGGTTGGAGGCACCAACGTCCACCTCAGCTTGGAAGAGGCGCCATCGCGCCCGGCTTCCCGTGAGGATGCAGCAAGTCAGCCACTCGTTGTCAGGCTGTCGGCGCGTTCCAAAGCAGCGCTGGCGGCGATGCCTACACGACTTGCGGATGCACTGGAAAACGCCAGCGCGGCCGGAATGGCACCGTCGCTGACCGCCGTCGCCCATACACTGCGGGACGGCCGCCGAGAGTTGGAATGCCGCTCCGCGATAGCGGCGGCGAGCGTCGGCGAAGCTATCACGAAGCTTCGTGCACTGCGCCTCGACAGCCGTACTGCGGCCATCGCACCGCGCGCGGTATACATGTTCCCCGGGCAGGGCGCGCAATATCCAGGGATGGGGCGCGCGCTTTATGATACCGACCCCTCCTTCCGCGCAGACGTCGATGCCGGCGCCGCTGTGATCGAGACCCATCTCGGACAAGACATTCGCCGGGTGCTGTTCGACGATCAGGGGACCGGCGAGGAGTCTGCCCATCCCATCCGGTCTACGACGCTGGCCCAGCCGGCGCTATTCCTCATAGAGTATGCGCTGGCGCAAAGGCTAATTCGGTTCGGGGTTGAGCCGGTAGCTTTGGTTGGCCACAGTCTGGGAGAGCTGGTAGCAGCGGCGCTGGCTAAGGTGATGTCCTATGAGGACGCTCTGCGGTTGGTGGTGCATCGTGGCCGCATCATGAATGCCCAGCCCCCTGGCGCCATGCTCAGCGCGCGCATGCCAGCGGCCGAGCTTCGTAAGCTGCTGCCTCCCGGCGCCGAGATCGCCTCCGAAAACGCGCCGCTCCTGTCCGTGGCGTCAGGTCCCTTCGAGGCTATTTCGCAGTTGGAGGCCCGACTGGCCGGGGCGGGGATTGGTCATCGGCGTCTACACACCTCCCACGCTTTCCATTCGGCGATGATGGAGCCTGTGGTCGAGGAGCTCAAACAGGTCGCTGCATCGCTGCGCTTGCGGCCGCCGCAATGCCGACTGATCTCGACCGTGACGGGCCGCTGGATGACCGATGCCGAGGCGACTTCGCCCTCGTATTGGGCGCGGCAGTGCCGCGAGATGGTATCGTTTCGCGAGGCGCTCTCTACCTTGATGCGCGAGGTCGGAGACAATAGCGTACTGATCGAGGTTGGTCCGGGTCGCACTCTGTCGACGTTCGCGGAGGCGAGCGAGGCCCGCGGCAACGTGCGAGAGGTCGTTCCGACCGCTCCCGACTTCGCCGACCGCAGCGAGGAGGCTTGCGTTTTCGCTGAAGCGCTTGGAACGTTGTGGTGCCACGGCTTCGCGATAAAGGATCACGCCGTCCCCGGCACATTGCGCACGCATCTGCCGGTCTATCCCTTCCAGCGCACCCGCTGTTGGATCGAACGGCCAACGATTGAGCCCGCTGTAATTGCACAACAATTATTTAACAACGAGCAGAGCGTCACACCGGCGCATCCAAAGGAGGCGGCCGTGGCCGAAGCCATTCTGGGGTCATTGAAAACCATTCTGTCGGAGATTTCTGGGAAGGGCCTGACAGAGGCTAACCATACCTCCTCATTCCTATCGTTGGGCTTCGATTCTTTGCTGCTCGGTCAGGTCGCTCAGCGGGTGAACAAGACTTTTGGCGTCAAGATTACCTTCCGCCAGTTGATGCGTGACCTCAACACGCTCGAGGCACTTGCAGCGATGGTCGAGGGCTCGGCTCCAGCCTCCAAGTTGCCTACGGCGCCAGTGGCTGTGCTGCCGGCGGCGCCGGTAACCGTTCCAGTCGGTCCAACTCCTCCGCCTGCAACGCCGGTTGCCGTTGTCGCACCCACCGCCGAGCCTGCGCTGCAGGCGATTGTGCGCGAACAGTTGCAGGCGATGGAGCGGCTATTCGTTGCTCAGATCTCCGCTGTCGGTGGTGCGAGCGCCGCCGCGCACGCTGCTGTGTCCCCGGCCGTGCCTGCCGCGGTGCCAGTGCCCGCCGCGGTCTCATCCGCGCCGGCGGTCGAAATCCTAATGCCTGATACCGGCGCGGAAGCGCCCTCGCGGTTCCGCGTCTACAAGCCGGCTGGGGCTGGCGGGGACACGACGATGGAGCCCCGTTCTCGTCGCTATCTCGACGCGTTGATCTCTCGCTACAACGCCAAGACTAAAGGTTCGAAGGCGCGCGCCCAAGCATCGCGCCGTACGCTCGCTGACCCACGCACCGCCAGCGGGTTCAACACGGCCTGGAAAGAGATCGTCTATCCGCTTGTATGCACACGCTCCAAAGGCGCTTCGATCTGGGACGTCGACGGCAACGAATATGTCGATCTGGTAAATGGCTATGGTCAGACCATGTTCGGACATGCTCCGGATTTCGTGCTCGACGCGCTTCGGGGGCAGCTCGACCAAGGCTTCGCAATCGGCCCGCAGACGGCGCTGGCCGGGGAAGTCGCTGCCCGCGTCAGCGCTCTGACTGGCAATGAGCGGGTGGCGTTCTGTAATACTGGTTCGGAGGCCGTGATGGCGGCGATGCGCGTTGCACGCGCCGTCACTGGTCGCGAAAAGGTAGTGATGTTCGAAGGCGCCTATCATGGCCAATTTGACGAGGTGTTGATCAAGGCGCGCCGCGCTGGCAAGCCGGTTGGCGCGCTGCCGATCGCGCCCGGTATTCCCGGCGAGAACGTCGGCCAGATGATCGTGCTGCCCTATGGCCATCCGCAAAGCCTCGACATTGTCCGCCGCATGGCCGACGACATCGCCGCCGTAATCGTTGAGCCGGTGCAAAGCCGCCATCCCGAATTGCAGCCACGTGAGTTCTTAGTCGAGTTGCGCGACATCACCGCCAAAAGCGGCTCAGCGCTGGTGTTCGACGAGGTAGTGACCGGGTTCAGGGTTCACCCAGGTGGTATGCAACATGTGTTTGGCATTCGTGCCGACCTTGCCACCTATGGAAAGGTGCTGGGCGGCGGCATGCCGATTGGTGTGGTTGCCGGCTGTGCTCGGTTCATGGATGCGCTTGACGGTGGCTTTTGGCAGTATGGCGACGATAGCGAGCCCGAAGTGGCGCCAACTTTCTTCGCCGGCACTTTCGTGCGGCATCCTCTGGTGCTGGCAGCGGCGCGCGCGGTGCTCGATCATATCGAGACCAACCGGGATGCGATTTACGCTCCGCTGGCCGCGCGCAACGAAGAACTGGTGGCGCGAATCAATGCTGGCTTCGCCCGCCGCGGCTTGCCGACGCAGGCCGGACGCTTTGCCAGCTGGTTTTATCTCGACGTGTCGCATTACGGCCCGTTCGCCAGTCTGCTCTATCCCGAGCTTCGGCTAGCTGGCATTCATGTGCATGAAGGCTTCCCGTGCTTCCTGACCACAGCGCATACCGCCGCGCATTGTCAGGCGATCGGCGATGCTTTTGAGCGCGCCCTCGACGCGATGGATGAGGCCGGGATTATCATCGGCGAGGCAAGCATGGCGGCGATACCGCAGACCTCGCCCTCGGACGGGCTGACCACCGTGCCGCTCACCGATCCACAGATGGAGATTTTCCTTGCCGCCCAGATGGGCGATGTTGCCTCGATGGCCTTCAACGAGTCGCTGATCGTGCGTTTCGAGGGACCGTTTGATGGGATCGCGATGGTAGACGCCGTCAAGGCAGCGATTCAACGCCACGATGCGCTGCGCGGTCGCGTCGGCAAAGAAGGCCATACTCTGGAAATCCTTTCCGATCTTTCGATCGACATTCCCATTCTCGACTTCAGCGGTGCTGATGCGGACGCTCGCCTTGCAGCACTGATGGCCGAGGATGCCCGTTCGCCCTTTGACTTGTTCGGCCAACTCGTGCGTGCCAGCATCGTCAAGCTAGCGCCCGAAGCTCACGTCTTGCTTTTCACCGCCCACCACATCGTTTGCGACGGCTGGTCGATAAACATCCTGCTGCAAGACCTTTCCACCCTCTACAACGCAGCGCGTACCGGCCGATCTGCTGACATGGCTCCGGCAGCGAGCTTTGCCGACTATGCGAGGAGCCAGAATCGCCAGGCAAACCCGGGCGTGGTGGCGTTCTGGAAGGGGCTGTACGCCGAGATACCCGAGCCAACAGAGCTGCCGCTCGATAGGCGTCGGCCGGCAGTCAAGACCTTCGCGGGCGCCTCCCTGCGCGAGAGCCTCGGCGAGGCGCTGTGCGACGATGTGCGGAAGTTAGCTCGTCGTGAGGGGGTTAGCCTCTTCAATGTGCTGTTCGCGGCTGTTCAGGTGGTGTTCGCCCGCCTCAGCCGCAATGACAACGTGGTGCTCACCGTCCCGATGGGCGGACAGGCGCTGCTTGATGACCAGGAGTTAGTCGGCCACTGTGTTAACTTTCTGCCTGTACCGGTGCGCGTCTCGTTCGCAAAGCCGTTCGCCGACCACGTCAGGGCCGTAGAGGCGCGGCTCAGCGACGTGCTCGACCATCAGGACTACACGCTGGGATCGCTCGTGCGCGATCTTGACGTACCACGGTCGCCCGATCGCACCCCACTGTCCGACATCCAGTTCAATCTGGAGCGGGTAGGCTCGGGGCTCGCGTTCGAGGGCCTTACCAGCGAGGTGCGCACTAATCCTAAGGCGTTCGTCAATTTTGATCTGTTCCTCAACCTTATCGAGAGCGAGCGCGACATCGCCGTTGAGGTCGATTTCGCCACTGACCTCTTTGACAAGGCGACGATCTCGCGCTGGATCGGCCATCTGCGCACCGTGCTGGCGGCGGCGGCGCAGAATCCAACCATCGCCACAGCAGAGCTACCGCTGTTCGATCGTGAGGTTTCGCGCGAACTGATCGAGGCCGCGACCGGCGTCGTGCGACGCCACGAACGCATGCTGCCTCAGCTATTCGAGCACTGGTGCGACACCACCCCGGACGCAGTCGCAGTAGAGTTTGCCGGTGAGGCTTTGAGCTACCGGGAGGCCGAGAAAAGGTCAAATCGCATAGCCGCCTGCATCAAGGAGCTGGCGCTAACGCCCGGCGCCCGGATCGCTATTGCGGTCGAACGTTCCATCGACCTTCCGCTGGTTCTGCTCGCCGTCGCGAAGGCCGGTCACGCCTTTGTGCCGATCGACCCGGCGCTGCCGGCGAAGCGCATGCGCCAGATCGCGGAGGCGGGCGCAATTGCAGCGTTCGTCACCTCGGGCGCACTGTTGGACGCGATCGAAACCGGGCTCCCGACTCTTGATTTAAGCCGCGACGCTTCGCGGATCGCTGCTGCAGAGTCCATCCGCTCCCCGCGCTCGGCTGCGGACGCTGATCCGACCGCCTACGTCATTTTCACCTCGGGCTCGACAGGGGTGCCGAAGGGCGTCGAAATCGGCCACACCGCTCTTGCCAATTTCCTCGGCTCAATGGCGGAACGACCAGGTTTCACAAAAAATGATAGCATCGTCGCTGTAACCACCGTGTCGTTCGATATCGCCCTTCTGGAATTGTTGCTGCCTCTCTGCTGCGGCGGACGCACGGTGATCGCCGCCGGCGAGACTTTGGCCGACCCACCCGAACTGGTGAAGCTGATCAAATCCACCGGCGCTACGGTGTTACAGGCCACCCCGACACTCTGGCGGGTATTGCTGGAGGCCGGATTTAAGGCGGCACCGGGGTTGAAAGCTCTGTGCGGTGGCGAGCCGATGCCGCGTGATCTGGCCAGCCAACTCATCGCTACCGGCGCGGAGCTGTGGAATATGTACGGTCCGACCGAGACCACCATCTGGTCTTCTTGCGGCCGCGTCACGGACGCGAGCCATCCCATCACCATCGGCGCGGCGATCGCCAACACGGAACTGTACATTCTAGACGCTTCCGAGGCATTGGCGCCGATCGGCGTGCCTGGGGACCTCTACATCGGAGGCCAGGGTCTGGCGAAAGGCTATCTCGGCCAACCAGACCTAACCAAGCACTCGTTTAAGGCAATGAGCGTCGAGGGCGACGCGCCGAGGCGGCTTTATCGTACGGGTGACATCGCTGTGCGCAACGCGGGAGGGGCGATTCAGCTGCTTGGCCGCCGCGACCAGCAAGTCAAGTTGCGTGGCTTCCGCATCGAGCTCGAGGAGATCGAGGCCGTACTGCGAAGTCAGCCCGGCGTCCGTGACGCCGCCGTGGCCGTGGAGCACGCCGGCACCCCGGACGCCGTACTGACTGCAGTTTTTGTCGCCGCCGTCAGCGCTACCGTGACGCCCGAAGCGCTGCGCCAAGCGGTCACCGCCCTGCTGCCAGTTTATATGGTCCCGGGGCGCTATGTCGCTCTGGCAAAACTGCCGCGGACCGCGAACGGCAAACTTGATCGCAAGGCCCTGGCGGGTGCGATTGCCGCGCCAGCTCGGCCGCAACCGGCCCCCGCTGCGGCGCTGCCAACGCCCGAGGAGGACGCCACGCTCGCCAAGATTACCGCGGTTGTCGAGGGGGTGCTTGGCCGGCAGGGTATCCAGCCGGGCGACCGCATTTTCTCGCTCGGGGCCACCAGCTTGCACGTTTTCCGTATGAGAGCGCGCTTCAATGAGGCGGGTCTGCCGCTCAAGCCTCAGCATCTGATGACCAATCCAAGCATTGAGGAACTAGCACTCCGCGCCGCGAGCCTCGCGGGCAGCCAGCTAAAGAACGAAGGGCCGGCTCTGGCGAGCTTTAAACGAAAAGTGCCGGGACGGAGCGGCACATGAAGACGCCTCGTCACACCAAAGCCGCTGGAATGGAGCTCGAGCCGGACTTCATCGCGCCCTGCACGGCAATCCAGGAACGCTTTCTGGATCTCCAAGAGCGTGATCCCGACAGCTCTATCGGCAACTTCTCAATGCGTTGGCGCCTGGTCGGCGCAGTGCGGGAAAAGTCAATCGAGGCGGCCCTGACGCTGCTGTCTGAACGCCACGAGAGCCTTCGGACGCGGTTCGAGCGCGGGGAGGCCGGCTCGCGCCAAATAGTCGCGCGGTGTCAGATCAAATTGTCGTTGATTGACCTGTCTCAGCTGCCAAAGGAACTTTACAAGGCTGAAGCCGACCGCATCGCGCGGCTCGAAGCGCAAACCCCGTTCGATCCAGCCACCGCTCCGCTGTGGCGCGCCGCGTTGCTGCGCCACTCACCGCGGGAAACTATCCTTCTTGTCACCTTTCACAATACCGTTGCTGATGGCTGGTCGGTTGGTGTGTTCGCCCGCGAGTTCGCGACTGTCCTCGATGCGCTAGAGCGGGGCTGTTCTCCAGAGCTGCCGGAGCTGGAGTTGCAGTATGGCGATTATGCGCGTTGGCAAGAGGCGCTGCTTGCCAGCGAGGCGCTCGCCGATGAGCGCCGCTATTGGCGTCAACAGATGGCAGAAGTGGCGCCGATGGACGTGCCGGCGACCCGCAAACCGCCGGTGCAGGGCCAGCGCGATGGAGAGATCCGCAGTGTGGTGCTTCCCCAAGAGCTAACGGACCGGTTGAATATGATCGGCCGCCAGCGTGGCTATACGATGTTCTCGCTGGGGGCCACTTGCCTTGCTACTGCGCTCAGCAATGCCTGGGGCGCCCAGGAACTGATAATTGGCACTCAGGTCGGCGGCCGTGACGATCCGCTGATGCTCGGGGTGATCGGTCCTACGGCAAATACGGTCGTGTTGCGGTTGGACGCCACTTTAACGCCCGACTTTTGGGCATTCGCTAGCCACATCCGCAGCGTGATGGCCGACGCCCTAGCCAACAAAGCGCTACCATTCAGCGAGATCGTCGCCGGCACCAAGCTGTCTTCCCAGCCTGATCTGCCATTAGGATACGAGGTGAATTTCACGCTCCAGAGCGCCAATATCGACACCGATCAAGTTGGATCGATCCGAAGCGGTCAAGTTGAGCTGGTCTCGATCCCCTCGGTCAGTTCAGGATGCCTTTACGATCTAAGTTTCTTCATGGTGGGTCGGGAAGAGGGCTGGCGCATTTCTTGCGAATTTAATGCCGATCGCCACGAAGCCGCCGCCGCAGACGCCCTGATCGAGGCATGGCGTCGCGAATTGGAGACTCTGGTCAACACCCCGGCATCTCAGCCCGCCATGGCGGAAGTTCAGACCGCCGACGCCATCGCTGAGCTCGAAGCATTGCCACGGCCCCTCCTACGCCAGCCGTCTCGCAGCTACCTCCAACCACTCGAGTTCTATAGCGAGGGCAAGTTACCCCCTATATTCGCGATAAGTCAGCACTCGCTCTACTACCCAATAGCGCGGCGAGTGGCCAACGACCGCCCGTTTGTAGACCTGCAATGGCCTGAAGATGCGCTCTTGCCGCCGCTGGTCCCGAACACCATAGCGGACATCGCTGCCGATGCCGCCCGGCTTATCCGTGCCTTCGATCCTGTCGGCCCTTATTATTTGATCAGCTTCTGCGTGTTGGGTAACGTCGCGCTGGAAACCGCGCAGCAATTGCGCGCCGCCGGCGCGAAGGCGCCGACTCTATTCCTGCTTGACACCGTTGCGGCCGGTTATGTTGAGAGTATGAGCCGGAAGGACAGGTGGCTGCGTTATTTGCAGAACACTGACCTCTCGGATCTTCTGTTGCAGACTCTGCACCTGAAGAAGCCGGTGGTGGATGCCGAAAGCGAGCACTCCACTCGGATCATGGACTATCTGCTTGAAGCAAGGAAGCACTACCGGCCCGAGCCCTATCCAGGCGATGTGGTGTTCTTCCGCGCTTCCAACGCCAAGGTTGGTCGGCTCTACGAGCGAAGTTTTGGCTGGAGCAAGATCGTCAAGGGCGACCTTCGAGTCTTCGATGTTCCGGGCAAACATCTGGACATTCTGCACGAGGAATCAGCGCCAATCATCGCCGAGCACATAATGTGGACGATCGACAAGGCGGAGGGACGATGGCGGGTTCCACCCGTCAAGCCCTGAGCGGCGCTGGATACGTTGGCGTAACGCAGAATACGAATTTGGCGGCTGGCGAAGCAGTGAGGCCGGAAGGGGAGGGACGGTGCAGAGAACCGGCGTAATCGTCCTAGCCGCGATTGCTGTTTTGATTGGAATGCTAACAGGCGCCAGCGCGTTGCTGACGCCTTATGTATTTCCGCGCAAGCCCGATCGGGCCGCTGGTCCGCTGGAAGTCGCAGTGCACGAGCTGTCCTTGCCGGACCCCAGAGGTGCTGAATACCCCCCGATCGCGGTGAGGGTTTGGGCTCCGCAGGCTAGGGGGGGCGCTCGCCCCTATCCGCTGATTATCTACGTGCCGGGCTGGGGTGGAAGCCGCAGCGGGAACGATGTGCTATTATCCGACATTGCCAGCGAAGGCTTTGTGGTGGCGGCCGCAGACGACGTTAGCCGTGACCAGCCCGATCCAGCGGCCGATCCCGCCGACGAGGCCGTGCGACGCGGAGCGTTTCGAGCGTTCTCCCCTCAGGATCTTGCGGCGTTTCCGGATATGAGCGAACGCAGAACACGGCTAGGCTACGACAAGCTGGCCAGGCTAGTTGAGGCGCTGACGCGGCTGCCAGACAAGGCAATTCCGTCCACCATCGATCTCTCACGTATCGGCGTGGTCGGTTTCTCGTTCGGCGGTGCGGTGGCAGCCGTGACTCTGGCCCGCGATCCGCGGGTGACTGCAGCGGTTAATCTCGACGGGTGGGTTGTCGACACCCCCGCCGCATCAGGGGTATCGCGTCCCTTGCTCGCCCTTTACGCTAGGTTCAACTTGCACCCATGGCCGGCCTGGTGGTCGGCGCCGGTCTATTATGAGACCCAATTGGCGCGTGAGGATTTTCGCGCGCTGCTTGGCTTGTCACGATCGTCGGCGGCCGAGGTTCGTCTGATCGACGGCGCCGAGCATGACGATTTTACCGACGCGCGGTATGCCGCCAGTCACTGGAAGCGGTGGCGGCCGTGGCGACGAAAGGTCATCCGGTCGGATCGCATGCGCACCATCGTCGAGGCTTATCTGATACCCTTCCTGCTTCGGCACGTCAGCGGCCACCCGTTGACCGCCCCTGATTACCCGGTCTTTTCAGAGGTTACGTCGATCGAAACTATAGAAAGCGATTTGCGATGACGATCGGCTCGGACGATGAGCAGCGCACAATTGTGATTTGGCGGGTCGATTTGCGCCCTGGCGAACCGCCAGATTGGACCATGCTTGATGCGCGTGAGCGGGCGGTCGCCGATGCCTTCGTCCACTCCGACGATCGGGAACGTTACGGACGCACCCATTGTGCATTGCGCATTCTGCTGTCTGACCTCCTTAACGTCGCGCCTGCCGACGTGCCGGTCGCCGCCGGGACGTCTGGCAAGCCGCACTTGGCCGGCCCGGCGCGGCGAGTGACGTTCAACCTTTCACATAGCCGCAACACAGCCCTGATCGCGATCGGGTGCGCCACCGAGATCGGAATCGATGTCGAGAACGATGATGGGTGCACAGATTACAGCGAATTAATCGATACGGTTTTCGATAGAGCGACAGCCGAACGGCTCCATCGCGAGGAGCCACGGCGGAGGCGCCAGTTATTTCTACGCGGTTGGACGCGTAAGGAGGCGGTGGCGAAGGCGTTAGGTTCCGGCTTTCTGATGGATCCCAGGTGTTTCACGGTACCGTTAGATAACGCCAGTCCTTGGACCGTTCGATTGCATCGCAGTGGTGCCGATTTTGCCCTGATCGACGTAAGTGATGCTGCAATGGTTGCCGCGCTGGCGGTCGAAAGGTTTAAGCCTCGGCTGCTGGTTCGCGACTTTCATCTTGAACGGGAACGCCGGCAACTGACAAGGTGAGAGGTTTCGGCTGATACATGGACAAAGCGAGAGATCGCGTGGCTTCGTAAGTACAACGTCGACAATGCGGTGTTGGAAGCGAAGCGGCGGCTATGAGCGAGACCAAAGATTAACAACAAAATCGTCGCAGCACTCTTGATGACCGCTCCTACGATAATGACGCGGCCGTCGATGGGGAGCGCCACATCCGCGCTGGACGTCGCAGGGCGTGATGAAGCCGAACGCCTGCGGCGATGAACATTTCAAGGGCTGCGGGCGGTTTCTGATGGAGGTTGGCTCAGCATGTTTTCAGCGTGACCTAGGTTGCGGTCCCCATAGTTGCGGCTAAGGGCTGCGTCCGGTGACGCTCCGTCTAGACATATTGATGCTTGATGCGATCAGCCAGATTTAATTTATGCGCTCGGACAATTTAATTGATGTGCCCAGACAGATTTAATTTATGTGCTCAGTCAGATTTAAGGAGTTCACGTAAGTAATTCTAAAAATTGCGGTTTTTTTGGCTCGTCCTCTTCAGCTAAGGCCGAATTTGAGCGATGCTCACCATTTTTGTGGAAAAATGCGATAGGTGGCGTATTATGAGCTGCGCGGCCGATGATTTTTCAATGGCTCGGTCGGCGATGAATTTTTCCAGCGCGTTCGGATTTACAACAATGTTACCTTCCGCCCAGGCGTTAGTGACTGTCGATCCGACAGCCTACAAGTCGGCGTTCAACAATACGCCGCTCGGTTTCAAGCACTATCTACATCAACTGCCAATGTTCCAACCGGAGGCATTGGCCGAGCTGGCGAAGAAATACGGTGAGAGACCGGCAGATTATTACGTCTCAAACTCTGCGCCCACACCGGGGACTAAGTTCTTTGACGTCAAAGAAAAGTCGCTGAAGCCGGAGGAGGCGGTGGCCCACCTTGCTACGGCGCCGACGCGCGTGCTTTTGAAGCGGCCTGAGAACTATGAAGCCGGCTTTCAAGAACTGTTAGACAAGCTGTTCGAAAAGGTGGTCGAACTGCGTGGCGGGCTCAAAGGCGAAAAGGTTGTGCGGCTCGAGTCTGCGGTCTTTATCAGCTCTGCCTCCTCAACCACTCCGTTTCACTTCGACCCGGAGATCAATCACTTTTTCCAGATCGAGGGCGCTAAGCATTACCATGTTTATTCTCCTAGGGCCGTGCGGGAAAGCGAGCTCGAAGATTTCTATGTGCAGGGTAAAGTCGAGATTGGCCAGGTTGATTTGGCCATCCGCGACAAAAGCCTCGAACACGTCTTCGACCTCATGCCCGGTTGTGGCTTTCATCAGCCGCAGGACGCGCCCCATTGGGTTCAAACCGGCACGGAGCGCAGTGTTTCCTATGCGTTCGTCTACGAGACCGACGCGAGCCGTGCCCGTGGACGTGTCTTTGCCGCCAACCATTACTTGCGCAAACTGGGCGTAAATCCTCAGCCGCCCGGTGCAACGTCAGGCGACAACGCGAAGTCATCGGTAATGAAGGTCGTCGTTCCCGTCCGCGGACGTATCGTTCGCAATTTGAAGCGGCTTCGCTCGCGCTAACGCCCCCTAGGATAGTCGTCCGTGAAGAACGAGGCTCAAGCGATGATTTGAGCCAGGTCGGTCTCGACGAAGGCCCGAATGATGATAAGCAAGAGTTATGCGAGCCATCGCAGGAGCAGGTAGGCTGCA
>Ga0210384_10004361_pt1 | contig 15840 bp, 15 predicted proteins | sample IncBWH2MmetaG_FD_160574 | JGI IMG/M metagenome (GOLD analysis project Ga0210384, IMG submission 160574) | Forest soil microbial communities from Barre Woods Harvard Forest LTER site, Petersham, Massachusetts, United States - Inc-BW-H-2-M | ecosystem: Environmental > Terrestrial > Soil >...
CGTGGGGCTGAGGTCGTTGTCCGAGGTCACGTACAGCAGGTGCCGCCCATCGGGCAGATCCGGTCCAAACGCCAGGCCCTCGATTTTTTCGGGGAAGGCCGCTCCCGCCAGCCCGTAGTCGGGGTCCAGCAGATCGATGAACAGCGTTTTCGAGACCGGCTTGAACCCCGCGCTGCCGGTTCGCGGAAGAGCGCCGAGCTTAGACACATCCGTCGCCCCGTTGATATCGATGCGGAAGATCTTCTTGAACTTCGCGTCCTTGCCGCCCACTCCATCGCGCTCGATCACTAGAAACTCATGATCGTTGATCGCGAGAATCTCATTGACGCCGTTGTCGATGCCGTTTTCGAGCGGATAAACGAACTCCTGCGTCGACCCCGTCTTAAGATCCAGCTTCAGGAGACGAATGTTCACGCCGATCCGCTTGAAGTTGCCGTCCAGCCCTCCGTCCTGCAAAAGCGGGCTCTGCATCATGCCGAACAGAGTCTGGCCGTCGGCGCTGATCGCCAGGCCCTCCATGCCGCGGTTGGATTGGCGCCCGGCGCTGTTTTCAGAAAGCTCAGTCGCGCCGCTCGCGCTCGGATGCGCGATCAAAAACTTCGCGGGAACCGGAATGGTGCGGATGCGCGTGCCCTGCCGGTTGAACTCGTAAATGTACGGCCCGTACTCATCGGAAATGAAAATGTTTCCATCGGGAGCGACGCGAATGCCCTCCGCATCCAGGCGCAGGGACTTCGAAGGATCCGCGGCATTAAAGGCGCTCGACGCCCCCACGAAATTCTGCCCGGATTCGGTCTTATACAATCGCGTCTCGAGCAGCTTGGGCGTGAGAGTCTTGGCACGCACATCGAGCGTGATGTCGAATACTTGACACCTGGCCAGATAATCGGGCTTGGTGACGCCATCGGAATAGCCGCGGTCGTTGGTCGCGATAAAAATGTTGCCGGAACCTGTGTAGGCGATGCCCGATCCGAATGAGCCGAGCTGGTTGTGCGGAATGCTACCCTTCTCGCTCGCGATGGTGCCCGTCAGCCGCGACAGGTCGGTTGCATTGCCGGGAATCGACCCGACGCCCACCAGCGTAATCGAGCCCGCCAGCGCCTGAGACAGGCACAGCGCTGCGCCGATGACCCACACGCCAATTTTCATGTTTTATACAGCGTAGCATTGCGCAATGAATTTGGCCCGAAATGAATTCGACGTTACGATGAGGTTAGTGGGACGCACGCTCATCTTCATCGGGCTGGCGCTGGTGGTGCTGGGTCTGCTTGTTTCCCTGGGTGAAAAGCTCCCCATCCGGTTGGGGCGCCTTCCAGGCGACATCGTCGTTCGCGGCAAGAACAGCGTCTTCTACTTCCCCATCGTGACGTCGCTGCTGCTAAGCGCACTGTTGTCGCTAGTGATGTGGCTCTTCGGACGCCGGTAGGACAGGCCCATGGCCTGTCGGGTAGGACAGCCCATGGCCTGTCGCGTAGGACAGGCTGTCGGGTAGGACAGGCCCATGGCCTGTCGCCTGCGCCGTTACCGCAGCAGCCCCAGCCGGTCCAGCGGCCAATACACGAACGCCGCTTTGCCGTAAATATAGCGGCGCGGCACCATGCCCCACATGCGGCTGTCGTTGGAGGAGCTGCGATGATCGCCCAGCACGAAATACTGGTCGGCCGGCACCACGCTTCGCGGCATGGAAACGCGATCGCGATACTCATCCGGCACATACGGCTCGGCTAGCGCTCGGCCATTCACGAGCACCTTGCCCTCGATCACCTCCACCGTGTCTCCAGGCGCGCCGATCACGCGTTTGATGTAGGACTTGCTGGGGTCGCCCGGAAACCAGAACACCACCGTGTCGCCGCGTCCAACGTCGGCGATGCCGAAGCGGTACACGAACTTGTTTATAAAGATACGCTCCTGATCGATCAGAGAAGGCATCATGCTGGTGCCCTCGACCTTCACAGGCTGGTACAGAAACAGAATCACCACGATCGCGATCAGGACGCTCAGAAACAGGTCTCGTAGCCAAGCCATGGTGGCGCCTGCGGCCGAGCGTGCCGGCGCAGGAGAATTCGCGGCAGGGGGCGTGACCGATGCGTCCATAAAGCTGATTATAAGACGCGCGAGGTCCAAAAAGGTGTGGGTGGAGTGGACCGTCGCCGGCAGCGAAACGGTCCATCTCCAAAGGGTTACCAGGTGCTCAATGTTTGGTGACGTTCAGCGTCGCAGTCGTTGTGTGCGTCAGGCTCCCGCTCACGCCTTTGATGGTGAGCGTGAAGTTACCCCTCACGCCCGTCACCGTCTGCACGGTCAGCGTCGAGCTGGTGGTGGCCGGATTGGGCGTGAACGTCGCCGTGGACCCGGAAGGCTGGCCGGTGACGCTCAGGGTGACCGACCCGCTGAAGCCATTGCTGGGCGTGATGGTCACCGTGTAGCTGGTGGCGTTGCCCTGCCTTACCGACCGCGAGGTTGGGCTCACCGAGAGCGAAAAGTCCGGCGGCACGCTGGTCACGGTGACGCTGGCGGTGCCGCTCACGCTTCCGCTGGCCGCCGTCACCGTGAAGGGCCCCCCGGCAGTCCCGCCCGCGGTGAACAACCCCGACGCGCTGATGGTGCCCCCGCCACCCACCGACCAGGTGAAGGTCGGCTGCGGGCTCATCGCGCCGCCGAATTGGTCGTAACCTGTGGCAGTGAACTGCTTCGTCCCGCCCGTCTGCACAGACGCGCTACCCGGCAAGACAGTGATGCTTGTGAGGACCGGCGCCGCAGTCACGGTGACGCTGGCGGTGCCGCTCACGCTTCCGCTGGCCGCCGTCACTGTGAAAGGTCCGCCAGCAGTCGAGCCGGCGGTGAACAGCCCCGATGAGTTGATGATGCCGCCCCCGCTCACCGACCAGGTAAACGTCGGCTGCGGGTTCATGGGATTGCCGAATTGGTCGAGGCCCGTGGCAGTGAACTGCTGTGTCCCGCCCGTCCGCACCGAGGCGCTACTCGGCGAGACTGTGATCTTCGTAAGGACCGGCGGCGCGCTGGTGCAGGAGGGGAACTTGAAGGAAGCGATCCGCGTGCTCCAGTTGAAGGAGCCGCTGGCTTTCAGATACTCGTTGGTATAGAAGAAGGTGCAATCGTCCCCCGGGTCGATCGTCATGGCGGTGTAATCGCCCCAGCGGGAGAGGCCGCCGGTCTGCGAGCCGGTGCCAGTGGTGATGATGTTCTCCGCCTGCAAGGTGCCCAGCGGATCCCCAACTGCGCGTCCCGTGTAGCGGATGGCCGGGTTCATACTTGCGCTTGAAACGCTATACCCAAGGGCGATGTTGCCGACCTTGTCCATGGCGATGCTGCCCATCCAGCGGTAATTCGAGTCGGGGGCGTAGGTGCCTTGCTGGAACACCGTAGGCGTGCCGTTCGGGCCGCGCAGCTCGTACCAGCGCACGCCGACGGAAGTGCCCGCGGTGACCGAGTGGTTGGCCACCAGCGCTTCGTGGTCTCCGAAATTGCGATAAGCGAGACGGTACATCAGGCGATCGGCGAGCGAGTCGAGCTGCTGGTTGGTTCCGAGTTGTGGAATGCAGGTCCCTCCTCCGCCGCAGGCCGCGCTAAAGGCTGCGACCGGAATATTCGTGGGGCCGCTAAAGGTGGAACTGCTGGGAGTCACAAAATTGACGTGGAATTTCCAAAGATCCAGGGAGTTGGTATTGAACGCCAGGAAGAAATTCGGCGACCCAGCGGGAGGCGCGGTCGATCCGTCAAGGTCGGATGGCAGCAGACCGCCAAAGCTATTACTAAGCTGGAAGCAGATCTGCGTAGCGGCGGCGCCGGCCAGCATCGCAGTACGGTCGAAGGCGCACGCGCGGCCACCGACAAACGTGTTGCCGCTGAACATGTTGAAGGATATGTAATACCCGTCAGGCCACACGCCCAGCTTCGGATAATCGGGAAAATTGGGTTCCGAAAAAGCGTACCGGTTATAGGTGCCCGTGGCGTCCGAGGTGGTGGACACGGCCACGCATTGCAAGTATGGCGTAGTGCTTACGGAAAACTGGGTGAAGATCCAGCGGTTGGCGGCCTTATCATACTGAACGACAGGATCGCCGTCGTTGTTCGCTTCACAGCCTCCGCCGAAGCCGCTCCACAAGGTGTTGCCGGCCACCGGACCGTGTACCAGCGCGCCAGTGGTCTTGTTGAACACCGCGAATGACTCGTTCACCCACTGGACGTACTGCGTCGCGCCCACCGCGCCGTTGGTATCCGGTGGCGCGGCGTTGGGAGCGAAACCGTAATCGCCATTCCCGACACCCGCGATGTTCAAACCACCAGTGGTCGCGACCAGCGGGCCGGCCGAGGTCTGTATCACCGGATCGGGCTGGTTGGAAGCGGGGCCGTGAAGCCGGAACAAAGGTTTTTCGTGCTTCGGGCCCGCTAGAGGCGGCCTCGACATGGCTTGCAAGGGCCCCGACACATCGTGATGAACCGCCGGGCTTACTTCTTGAGCTAAGGCCGGGACGCCGGATAAGAGCGCGTACAACGCTCCCATCCAGATGAATTCTGGGTTTCTCATTATTGCCCCCTCCGAAGGGCGTCACTGAACAGTATTTTCGATTCTACCGCAGATCAGCGACACAAATCCTTCTGAAACGAGAGTATCGATTGAAAGTCTTCGATCGTATCGGGGATTGGTACTAGTTCCGATCGCGATAGTACCTTACATCTACCTCAGGTCCCTGACCTGTTCTGTTGTAGGTCAGGTCCATGACCTGACAGCCAGCACCAGATAAAACGCGCCCATCGCGATCGCCGCGCCCCCCGCCAACCGCGCAAACAACGGCCCCCGCTTCCACAATTTCTCCACCGCGATCACGGCCGCCACCAGCAGCATCACGCTCAGGTTCATCACGCCCAGGATCATCTGGATCACCATCAGCGCCCAGCAACAGCCGGTGCAGAAAATCCCGTGCGCCATGCCGACCCGCATCGCGCCCCTCAGCCCCGGCTGGAACACGTGCGCCAAAAACAGCAGAGGCGACCGGCAGTGTGCCAGGCAGGCTTGTTTCCACGGTGACCATTGATACAGCCCGGCGACGATCAGCGCTACGCCGGCCGCCGCGGGCATCAAGCGGCTCAAGGCGGCTGATTTCATGGCCGCGTCCGAGGCAGTCGATCCCATCCAGAGTGCTACCGCGCCGAACCCCAGCCACACCGCGAAATATCCGGCCCCGGCGAACGCTACCGACAGACCTGGTCTCTTTTCGCCGCTTGAGACCGCGACGCGCTGGTACAACTCCAGCATCGGCCAACTCGAAGGGAGCATCATGGCGATCATCATCGCCTGCCACATCAGCAGGAACATTCCGGCTGCGCCCCACACCGTTTGACCGGGCATGTGCATCCACATCATGGGCATCACCCAGCCTCCCGGCATCGGCATGCCGCCGCTCATGCTTCGCGCCCCATTCCAGGTGATGGCCGCCGCCACCACGAACACAGCCGCGGCCGCACCCCGCAACCATAGCTCTCTTCGGAATTCTTTCGGACCTGCTGGCCGCGACGGGTTAATCGGGGCTTTCGCCGCTGTACTCATAGTGGGAGAACTCCCCGTATTTTCCGCTGTGGTCGTACTTGAGATCGGAGTCGAGCCGCATCACGCGCGACGCCCCCAGCGTGAGCCTCTTGGACGTAAAACCCGTCGGCTTGTCGAGATAAATCTCCTCGGGTTCGCCGCTCACCGGATTCCGGATCGGTCCCAGCTCCATCGTCAGGGCATCGCCCACGCGCACCGTGCTGTTCAATCCATCCAATCGCACCTCGAACGGCAGGTATTTTGTGTCGAGCCGTTTACCCGCCACCGCCATGAAGATTGCCCACGGCCCGCCCGACTTGCCTTCGGCGATTTTGGCGAGCGCCCGGCGCTGCTCCGCCGTGGCTTTCTCGTCCGCCAGCACCAGCCAGGTCACGTTTCCTTCATGCAGAGGGCCGGGCGCATGCCCCGCCCACGCCCAAGCCAAGCCGGCCAGCGGCACTTCGCCGAAATTTCCCTTATCGATCTGCCATACATATCCGCCTTCGCAAAAGTGCCGCGTGGGCGGAGCATCGAAGCTGCAGGGGCAGCCCCAATCGCAACTGCACGCGCCCAGAAGCGTGCCTTGCATCGACCATTTCGTCGCCATGGACTCGTTATAACATGGACTCGTTATAACAAACTTGCGGCCAAAACGTCGGCGAAAATGAACCCGTCACGCTCGACGATCTCGCCGGTTTCGACCGGAATCGGGTGCGCGAAAGGCGGGCCGTGACCCCGCAGCGTCTCGATGGCGTGCGCAGGAAACGGCGATGTGAAGTAACATTGTGAGACAGACCATTCGGACGGCAGGCCATGGACCGCGAACGCTGGCGCAAAATCGAACGGCTTTATCATTTGGCCATGGAACACGAGCCGGCTCAGCGAAATCGCTTCCTGGCCGAAGCCTGTCAAGGCGATGCTGAACTGTGCGGGGAGGTGGAATCCCTGTTCGCACAGAGCGGCGCCACCGATACCCGGATTGACCGGACCGCGTGGGGAGTGGTGGCCGAGCAGCCCGAAACACCTACCGACCTGACGCCAGGCGCAAGGCTTGGTCCGTACCAGATTCTCGGTCCGCTGGGCGAGGGCGGCATGGGAACGGTCTACCGCGGGCTGGACACCCGCCTGGGCCGTGTCGTCGCCATCAAATTCTCCGCCGAGCAGTTCAGCAAGCGATTCGAGCGGGAGGCGCGGGCGATCTCCGCGCTCAACCATCCCCATATCTGCACGCTCTACGACGTTGGCCCCAACTACATGGTGACCGAGCTGGTGGAAGGCGAAACCTTGCGCGACTGGCTCAAACGCGCGCCGGGCGTGGAACGCAGCCTGGAGATTGCGAAGCAGGTGCTGGAAGCGCTTCGCGCGGCGCACAATGCGGGCATCATCCATCGCGATTTGAAACCCGCGAACATCATGGTTCGTTTCGATGGGTATGTGAAGGTGCTGGACTTCGGTCTGGCGAAGCGAATGCCGGCCTCGGGTGCGCTCCAGACGGAAGACACCGAAACAAATTTAAGTGTTCCGGGCCAGATCCTCGGCACCGTTGCTTACATGTCGCCGGAGCAGATCCAGGGGCAGGAAGTCGATCGGCGCAGCGACCTGTTTGCGTTCGGGATCGTTCTCCACGAAATGCTGACAGGCGAGCATCCGTGGCGGCGCCGGTCGGCGGTGGATACCTTGCACGCGATTCTGCACGACGCCCCGCCTGCGATGAATGCCGCTTCCCCGATGCTTGCGCAATTGACTCCCATTGTGCGGAAGCTCTTGTCTAAGAATCCCGCGGAGCGGTATCCGTTCGCCGAAGCGGTGCTGGACGCGCTCGCGAGCCCTTCGATGAGCAGCTCCGCCGCGGCCGCTGCGAACGCGAAACCTCTGACCTCCATTGCCGTACTGCCGTTTGTGTTCTTGAACGAAGTCGAAGAGCGCAAAGCGTTGTCGTTAGGTTTCGCGGACGCCTTGATTACCATGCTCGGAAGTCTCGAGGATTTTGCCGTGCTTCCTACCTCGGCCATCCTGAACTATGCCGCGGGTACGGAACCCGCCCAAACCTGCCGCAATCTCGGAGTGCGCCACGTCCTGCAGGGCAACGTCCAGAAGCTGGGGGCGCACTGGCGCGTCTCGATGCAACTTTTCGATGGCATGACGCAAACGGTCGCCTATTCCGAGAAACACGACTTCGTGCGGGAAAACGTCTTCGAAGTCCAGGACGAAATCGGGCGCCGCGTGGTGGAATCGCTGCAAACCCGGTTTCCGCGGACAATGCCGAAGTCTCGCGACCGGTACAGCAGCGATCCGGAAGCATTCGAGGAATTCATGGCGGGTCTCCGGGAGAGTTACGTCGATCGGGAGGAAACGCTTCGAAGCGCCGATCGGCACCTGTCGAAAGCGGTCGAGCGCGATCCCGAATTCGCGCTGGCGCACGCCTGGCTGTCTCAGGTCTCGATGCAAATCCACTTCAATTACGACGCGCAGCGGACCTGGCTGGAGAAGGCGGAACACCACTGCCACCGGGCCCTCGCGCTTGACCCGGGATTGCCGGAGGGACATTGGGCCCGGTCCGCAATCCTATGGAGCCCGGCTAAGAATTTCCAACACGCGGAGGCGATCGCGGCGCTGGAACAAGTTTTAGCCGCGCGGCCTAATTTTGACCGGGCCCATAACCGGATGGCCTCGATTTGTTGGCATATCGGACGGTTTCACGAAGCGCGTATGGCCCACGAGCAGGCCATGCGCTCGAATCCAAAGAACCGCACCTACAATCTCGAGTTTATCTATCTCTATAGCGGAGACTTCTCGCGTGCCGAGGATGCGGCCCAGGCCTGGCTAAGAGAAGCGCCCGGCAATTGGAGCGCTTGCGCTTATGGCCCCCAGCCTCCACTGATGACCGGAGACCTGAATTTGGCCGAGCGACGGTTGGAGGCGGGTCTAAAACTATACCCCGATGACCCGTTGCTCCTCAGCCTCCAAGGCACGCTGCACTGCCGGCGCAAGGAAACCCGCCCCGCGATCGAGTGTGTGCGGAAGGCGATCGATTTGCCGATTACTCTCGGCCATGCGCACCACACCTACTATCAAGTCGCCTCCGTTTACGCCGTACTGGGCGAAACGGAAAAGGCGATGGCGTGGCTGGAGCGCAGCGTCGAGACGGGTAATCCCTGCTGGCCCTTCTTCAAGCTGGATCCGCACCTGGAGAACCTGCGCGCCGAGCCGCGGTTCCAACGGCTTGTCGCCGCCCTCGAGCGCGAATACACGGCCTTGCAGATCTCGCGGCTATAGGCAACACATCCGCGAAAATGAACCCGTCACGCTCGACGATCTCACCGGTTTCGACCGCGATCGGGTGCGCGAACACCGGAGCCTCATAGACGAAAGTATGGAACTCGCCATTCTCGCCGCACGGGTCGGCCCCCTCGGGCAAACTCCCCACGAACTCTTCACCGAATTCGCGCCCCGCGTACGAGCGGTCGAGTTTCGAGCTATCGACGCAGGTGATTTTCGCGCGAATTCCGGCGGTGATCATCTGCGCGGCCAATGGCCGGGTCGGAATCTTCCACACTGGGAAGAGCGGCTCGAGGCCGGTGCCCTCCAGTTGCCGCTCGCGATACGCGCGAATGTCTTCCAGGTACAGGTCGCCGAACGCGATGTCGGTGATGCCTTCCGCCACGGCGCGCTGGCATACGCCGCGCATGATTTCTTCGTACTGTACGTTCGAGCACGGCCAGGGCAGCTCCACTTGCCACAGCGGGAGCCCTACAGCGCGCGCCTGCTCCTCGACCAGAGCCCGGCGCACGGCGTGCATCGCCACGCGGTCCGCGGCCGAGTTGAACGTGGTGACCAGCGCCTCCACGCGGCACTCCCGATTTTGCCTCAGCAGATGCAGCGCCCAGACGCTATCTTTGCCGCTGCTCCAGGAAAGCAGAATGCGCTTCATGCGCGGCTCGCCGTAGCCACGCCCACTTCGTTCAGCCATTTCCAGTGCGTGCATTTCCAGTGCGAGCATTTCCAAGGCGGGCTTTCGCTCGCGCCGCCGTGCAGAATCTCAGCGATGATCTCGGCAGTCTGTGAAATGGTCATGCCGGAGCGGTTGAAGAAAAGATTCCCGTCCGCGAAGGCCACGGTCCCCGCCCGCACCGCGCGTAGCTCCGGCCACCACGGCAGCGATTCGAGCGCGGCGCGCTCCGCCAGCGCGCGCTCCAGCGAAAAACCGCACGGCGCGACGATCAGAAATTCGGGGTCGGCTTCGCGTAGCAGATCGGTTGGAATGGCAGTCGAATGCTGGCCCCGATTCCCCAGCAGCAGTTCGCCGCCCGCGATCTCGACCAGCTCCGGACCCCAGTTGCCCATGGCGAACAGAGGGTCCATCCACTCGAGCATCACCACCGCCGGGCGCCGCCGCCCCGCCACGTTGCGCCGCACTTGCGCCAGCCGCTCGCGTTCCCTTTCGACCACGGCGCGGCCTTGCTCCGCCGCGTCCAGCGCGTCCGCAACTTGTGAGATGCTCTCGAAAATCTCTTCAACTGAAAAGGGCGAGAGCGCCAGCACGCGCACCCCGTTCCACTCGCAACCGCCGCGGCTCAAATCGCCGGGGGTCACCGCGCACACTTCGCAGTGCGCCTGCGCGATCAGCAGGTCCGGCGCCAGCGACCGGATCAGCTCGCTATGAATGCGGTACAGCGGCTCTCCCGCGCGAATCCGCCGATTCACTTCGCGATCGATTGCACGGCTCGAAACCGATATATCGAAGGCCGGCTCGCTGCAAGGAGGCAGCGATTTCACCCAGCTGGGATTGTCACACTCATGCGATCGCCCCACCAGCCGGTCCCCCGCGCCCAGCGCGCACACAATCTCGGTTCCACTGGCCAGCAAAGAAATGATGCGTTGCCCGGCGGGCATATTTACGCGGGCATTTCTTTATGCCGTCTGAGGGGTGGGCATCCGCAGACGTTGGAACAGCGCGTATCCGCCGAATAAGACGGCCGTAAAGAATGCGTCACCCAAGAGCTGGTTCTGGAAGAAAGGAATCGCGGCCGCGTAACAGGCGGCCAGTCCGGCCAGGTCATGCGTGTACGTGCGCCCGCTCGCCCACGAGGGGAAATTCGTGAGGATGAAAAACGAAACGCTCGAGCCGAGGGTGGCCGCCGCCACTGCGCCCACACTCTGCCGCGGACGAATCCACCGGCCCGCAAACACCGGCACAAGCGTTGCCGCATAGACATACCACATGCCCGAGTAGAAGCCCAGGATCGCGTCGCTCAACAGCAGCGCCGCCAGGGTGGCGATCAGGCCGGTCTGAAACTTGGCCGCTTTCGCGCCCGCAAACAGGCCCAGCGCAATCATGGGCGTGAAATGCCAGGGGTGAGGAACGATCCTGGCCGCTGCCGCCATCACCACCAGCAGAATCCACATTTTCTTGTTCTCTAGCATAACGCTCTGCCCGTAGCGTATCACACGCGCGACCGGCCTAACTCTACCGAGCCCGACCGCGAGGGAGTGGCCCGGCGAGCACTTGTCAGCCCCGCCAGCGGGCGTCGTCCGCCGAACAAGACTCCGCTGACTTGCTCTTCGCGGTGCGCGGCCAAGCTCCCCAGATCGCCGCGAACACTACCAGAAACACGATCGACCCGATGAGAAGGCTCCAGTTCGTCATGCTCCTATCGTCCTGCCCAGAGCGCACTTCGGTCGATGGCCGGAAGGTCACGGTACCGGCGCAAAAGTAACAGGCTGAATCCAAGCCGATTTTAGTACTAACAGGGCTGCGCGCCCCGCAGCTTGAGCTTCAACTTTTGCAGGACTTCTTCCCGCTGATCCGCCATCAGTCCCCACATCTCGGTTCCATGCACTCGGCCAATCAATACGTTGCCCGCGACGCCCTCAAACACGCTGTTCGGCTTCAAATTTCGACGGCCGCCGTCTTCGTTGATTTGCGCCGTGTAGCCGGCGCCGAGCTGCGGATCAAAAGTCTCAAAGTGCCCGCCCACTTCCTGGCGCGACTGCTGGAAGCAGATCGGCCCGTTGGACTTCGTGATTCCACAACTCCCGTCTGACGCGACCAGAATGTACTCGTGAACTTTTGCCAATGGACCGTCCTCGCCTTCCCGCGACCTCTAATCAAAGGGTGGCGCCGGTGGGCCACCCTCGCAATCCGATCGAACCGGCTACCAGCGGTTGTTCATCCGCCCCGCGCCGCCGCCGCTCCTACCACGGTAGCCCCCGCCCCCACCACGATCTTCCTTCGGGCGAGCCTCATTGACGGTCAGGCTGCGTCCGTCAAGTTCCCGGCCGCTCAACGCTTCGATGGCACGGTCTCCGTCGGAGTCGACACTCATCTCGACAAACCCAAAGCCTTTGGCGCGGCCCGTATCGCGGTCGGTGACGATGTTGACGCGCTCCACGGTGCCGTACGCCTCAAACATGGATCGAACCGCATCTTCGGTGGCGTTGAAGCTGAGGTTTCCTACAAAAATATTCTTCATTTGGTTTCCTTCTGAAGTTCCTTATCGGTGAATCGGGGCAGGATCGGACGAGGGCGGTCGGACCGGACTATGCGAAGATGCCTAAACCAACCCTATGATGACACAAAACGGAGCGCTGCGGCTGAAGCGCGCTCAGACCCGCGAATTTAGAGAAACGAAATGCGCCTGAGATGCTCTCATTTGAAAGACCGTGCCGAGCAACACTTCTTCTCTAGACCCAACCGTATTCGAACGCTACCGGGGAGCTCTCCGCCGGTATATTGCGGCCGCCGACTCTTTAGAGGGCTTGAGTGGCAAGGAGCTTGAGGAAGCCCACCGAAGGGTCGAAGAGGCGCGAACGATTTTTGAGCAATTGCGCGCGCAACTCGCGGAACATGAAGCCCGCTAAGTCGCCGTCTGCTAGACACATTTCGAGACATCTCACGATCCGCGCTCTCCCGATCCCTCGGAACGGTCTGTATCGTTTTCGATGTTCAACCGGATTGAGGGCTGCGGCTTGCGTGGTCTTCTCCCCCACATAATAGTGCCAAGTCGAAGCAAGGCGATTCCGACAAAACAAACACCGAGCCAGAATTGTCCACGAGAAAAGGATACGACGCCCAGCCAAAGTGCGCCGGCAGCGATGATCGCACTGAATCCGTAACGCCGCATCGAAGTCCAGTATACGAAGCGCGATGTTACGATCGTGGCGTGCGGACCTTCGTGCCGGACACGACGATAGGGAAGCGTTTCGTTCGCGCCGGCGGCGTTCTAGATGATCCGTTGGCTAGCCCCCAACGTCCCGCGCAATAGCTTATGCCATCGACGCTACTGCTCGCAGCGGCGCCGATGATCTTTGAGAAGGATTAAGTCCAAGCCGCTTCATCTTGGAGATTAAGGTCGTTCGCGGCAGGCCCAGTCGGGCGGCAGCGCCATTCCGCCCGCCAAGCACCCCCTCCGTTTCGCGGAGAGTCTGCAGGATGTGCGAACGCTCTGCCTGTTCTAGCGTGACAGGCGCCAATAACGCCGCCTCCCGTGTTGTGCAGGTAAGTTCGGACAGCGAACCATTCAGCACAGGGCCAGTCGAGAGAATTAACGAGCGCTCAACGAAGTTTTGCAGTTCCCGGATGTTGCCCGGCCAAGGATAACGCACCAGACCCGCCATGAATTCCTCTGAAATAGCTTGGATCGGCTTTCGCATACGATCCGCGCAATCCATCGCAAAATGGCGGACTAACAAACGGATATCTTCGTGACGCTCACGCAGCGGCGGCACCTCAATGGGGAAGACGTTAAGACGGTAGAAGAGGTCGGCGCGAAATTGACGTTCGTCGACCATCCCAACCAGATTCCGATGTGTGGCGCAGATCACGCGTACATCGGTGTGAATCGTTGCGGCGCTGCCTAAACGCTCGAACTGCCTTTCCTGCAGGACCCGTAGAAGCTTGGGCTGTAACTCTAGCGGAATGTCACCGATCTCGTCCAAAAATAAGGTGCCCCGATTAGCCCGCTCAAACCGCCCAATACTGCGCGCGATCGCCCCAGTATACGCACCACGTTCGTGACCGAACAGCTCACTTTCCAGCAAGCCGGAAGGTATGGCGGCGCAATTGACCTTCACAAATGGACCGCTTGATCGATCGCTGCATTTGTGAATGGCTTCGGCGATCAGCTCCTTGCCAGTTCCCGTCTCCCCCTGGATCAAGACCGTGGCCTCGGTCCGGGCTACCACGCGCGCTAGGCCAAGGACTCGCTGGAGCGCGGCGCTGTTTCCGATAATCGCCCGGGTCGCGTCCTCGAGTTCAAAGCACTCCGCTTTCGGGCACTGCGAATTCAGACTTCCCATAAATGCTTCCCTTCGACTTAGTGTTCAGTTGCTGATCGAATAGCCTTGAGCAAGGTCTCACGACGAACAGGTTTACTCAAAAAGTCGACTGCGCCGCCCTTCAATGCCCGCTGCCGCGAGCTTTCATCCGAATGGGCGGTAATAAAGATGATCGGGATGGCGCGTCCCTCGGTCTTCATATGGTTCTGAAGCTCGAAGCCGTTCATCCCGGGCAAGTAGACGTCCAGGATGAGACACGCAGTATCATTGACGCGCTCGGAAGTCAGGAATTCCTCTGCCGATCCGTAAGCGTCCGCACATAATCGAACTGATCTCATCAGGCCCTTCAGTGCCTCGCGTATCGACGCATCGTCATCCACGATCGAAATGTGGCAAGGCGGGCTGTTCTCTTTAGCTGCTCCCGCCGTGCCTTGGTCGCCAATCTTCATCTGACTCGATCTTAAACGCACGCCCGGCCGGAGGCTATCCTGCTTTGGTAGGAGGCGGCATCCTGCTTTAGTAGGAGCCGCCTATTATTCTGCAGCGGCCGGCTTTAATCGTTCGGACATCCTCACAAGTTCAGCCAGCGACTCCGCACCCATCTTTTGCATGACGTGTCCGCGGTGGGTCTTGATCGTTAACTCGCTTGTGCCCAGCTCCGCGCCGATCTGCTTATTGAGCAACCCTGAGACAACCAGCCTGAACACTTCCTTCTCCCGGACTGTCAGGGAGCCGTAACGAGAGCGCAACTCCTTCATCTGCGCGCGCTCGCTCCACGCTACACGATCCCTCGCAATTGCGTCCTGAATTGCGCCCAGTAGTTCTTGACCGCGGAACGGTTTGGTGAGGAACTCAACCGCGCCGGCCTTCATGGCGCGCACGCTCATGGGGATATCGCCGTGGCCGGTAATAAAAATGATGGGGATGCAAATGTTCGCCTCGGCCAGAGCGCGCTGAAATTCGAGTCCGTCCAAATCCGGCAGCCGCACGTCGAGCACCAGGCATCCAGGGCCGTCGGGACGTTTGCGGTTAAGGAACTCGTGCGCCGATCCGAATCTCTCGACCCGCAAGCCGACGGACGCGATGAGCCTCTTAACGGCGTCACGGACGGACGCATCGTCGTCCACGACAAACACAATCGGATCGGAGTCCGTCATGACGCGGTATCACGGTCGGCCGGGAGCGTGAATTGGAATGTCGCGCCATAGTCGCGGTTGGCGCTCGCCCACAGCCGGCCACCGTGAGCCTCGACTATGGACCGGCAGATGGACAAGCCCATTCCCATCCCTTGGGGCTTTGTCGTGAAGAATGCATCGAAAATTCGCTTGAAAGCCTTCGGGTCGATTCCTACGCCGGAGTCTCGCACCGCAACGAGGAGCTCTTGCGGGTTCTGTTTCTCCGACTGTATCACGAGGCGCCGGGGCCGATCGATGACGGCGCTCATGGCCTCGATGCCATTCAGGGCCAGATTCACGATCACTTGTTTTAATTGGACCCGGTCACCCATCGCCAGCGGGAGATCGATCGCCAGCTCGGTTTGGAGTTCAACCTGATTTCTGGACGCTCCGGCTTGGAGGAGAGCGCCAACCTCCCGAATGAGCTCGTTCACCTGCACCGTCGTTCTTTCGGGAGTGTCCCTCGTGAACATAGCGCGAATGTGCCGAATTACCTCGCTGGCGCGTGTTCCATCCTGCGCTATGCACTCCACCGCTGCGCGCGCCTCTTCAAGATTTGGTGGTTCGCTCGAGAGCCACACAGTGCAGGCATCGGCGTTCGTCACAATTGCGGCGAGGGGCTGGTTTATCTCGTGGGCGATAGAAGCTGTCAATTCGCCCATGGTTATTACCCGTGTGACGTGCGCCAGGTCTGCATTTGCCTTACGCAGTGCTTCTTCGGCTCGCTTCCAGTCCTCAATGTCCGTCATGGTTCCGTACCACTTGACGATGTTGCCTCTTTCATCGCGCAACGGCAGGCCGCGGATCAAGAACCAGCGGTATTCCCCGTCGGCTGCTCGC